>Ga0113563_10002347_pt1 | contig 11371 bp, 11 predicted proteins | sample Mud3Dept3metaG_FD_80117 | JGI IMG/M metagenome (GOLD analysis project Ga0113563, IMG submission 80117) | Freshwater wetland microbial communities from Ohio, USA, analyzing the effect of biotic and abiotic controls - Mud 3 Core 4 Depth 3... | ecosystem: Environmental > Aquatic > Freshwater >...
CAAAACCTAACCCAAACTCCTGACCAGTCTCCATGCTGGGACTCGGCCAAAGAATTTGGTTTTGATTAGGACTTGCATATTTACACCCAGGGGGAATGTGATTAGAAGTCATGTGTTCTATAGTTTTGGGACGTTTCCGCTAACTTCTGCAAAACCTTCCTCTCCGTCAACGCCCGAAAAAAGTCCACCTCCGAAACCTCTCCCGCCCCCTCCAGATAGTCAAACTCCCCCCGCCGAAAGGCCTCCACCACCAAGGCATCGTTGCGCTCAAAATACATGGGCATCGAGCCGGACTCGACCCGTCCCCCCATCTCAGGGCTCCCCCGTTCCTTTTCATCCGGGGGCGGCAAGATACTACGGCGAAAAAAACCTAAAGGTGAAGACCCAATAAGAATAGCGCGGCAGAGACCCGTTTTTTATCGAGACTTGTTCCCCCGGCTTTGCAGGAGATCCGCCTGTGCCCAATTTATCTTTCCGAGATGCTTGGGTTGTGGCCCGGGGGCAGGGAGCTTCTGTTCAAAATGCAACGATCGGGCTGGTCTCTTCTGGGAAGCTTCGGCCGGCTTCCGCAGGACGCGGCGAGCTGAACGGGCGCCCGGCCGGGCGCCCCTACAACGAAATAACCCTGTCCTTGGGGAAGGAACGGTTGGTCCGCCCGGGCCATGAAATAGAAGCCGCCTCAAGTTTTTTCTGGCCGGCTATCCCTTCAGCAAAAAGGGGAGATGGGCGGCAGCCGGGGTGCGGTCGAGCGCCCACACGAGGTCGAGTACTTGAGCGGCACGAGGGCCGATCACCGGGCGGGCCAGGTCAAGGAACTTCTCCCCCAGGGCATCATCGGACATGGGGTTTCCGGCCGTGCCGAGAGCGTGGGGCACGTGACGGTCCCGCCGGCTGCCGTCCTTCAGCTCCAGCCGAACGTAACACTCGTCTTTCCTCACGGAATCATCGGGGATCAGCGTGACTTTGCGCCGCAGGTCAACTGCCGCCGGGTCGTTGACTCGCGCGTCGGTGAACTGGGCCTTGCGGGCGGTGCCGTCGAGGAGGGCCGCGGCGGCGCAGTGGTAGGCGCTGAACTTTCCTTCCAGGCCCGTTTGGGGTTCGGGTTGGCCGGTCACCTGGAGCACAAAGGGATTGACCCTTACGTCGATGCGTTCGATTTGCTCCGCTTGCACCCCCTCTTTCCTGAGCGCGACCAGGGCGTCGATCAACGGATGGGTGACGACTCCGCTGGCATAGGGCTTGAAGCCGTTCTCCAGGATCGAGTATCGCTCCCCGAGCCGATCGGTCAGCCTATCGACGGCGCGGTCGGCGGAAGCGACGTTTAGGTAACCCTGGGGATGGGTCAAAGGCTCCGCAGCGCTGTCAAAGCCCATCTCCGCCAGCAGGGCGGCGCGGACTCCCGCCTGCGCGGCTTTCCCGCAGTGGTAAGCCTTGGACATGGAGCCGAACATGGCCGTCACCCCGCCGCTGTGGGTGATGGCAATCCCGATGGCGTTGCGCATTCGGGTCCTCTCGAGGCCGATGAGGTTCCCCACCGCAACGGCGCCTCCCACCGGGCCGGCGGTGGCGGTCACATGCCAGCCTCCGAGCAGATGGCTGCGGCCAAGGGCCAAGGCCAGGCGGGCTTCGGCCTCGAAGCCCAGCACGAAGGCGCGCAGCACCGCTTTCCCCGGAAGGCGGCGCTGTTCAGCCACACCCAATAAGGGTGATAGAAGGGGGACGGTCCCATGGAGGGCCGTCTCGGGCGACAGGAAGGTGTCGTCGAAGTCGAGGACATGGCCCTGGTGACCGTTGACCAGAGCGGCCAGCTCCGCCGGCAGGCGGTCCGGGTATCCCCAGGCTTGGGCCTCGGGCTTCCCGCCCAGGGCGCGGCAGTATTCCAGAAGGATGCGGGATGAGGGATGGTCCGCCCCGCCGAGGGCGACGCCGATTCCATCGACGATACACCGTTTGGCTTCGTGGATGAGCCCCGGAGGAAGAGCCTGGTAAGAGGTTTCGGCGAAGAATCCGGCCAGCCGGTCGGTCACGTTGGGGAATGAAGTGTTTTGCATATCGTTCAGGATGAGCTGATTATGGGGGATGGTGACCGGGTTGTCAAGGAAAAGGGGAAAATTCCCCTTGCTCCGCCCCGCGAATTTTGATAATTTTCAATAGGTTTAACTGCTCTTTCGCTTTTTAACCGATCCCGGGGAAAAAAGGGGAAGTAAGTCTTTGGGGTTCTAAAAAAGCCTTTCCATAAATCTCTCCCGGCCTCCCTTTTTCGAAGGGAGGAAAGCTTTTGGGGAACCCGAAGGAAGATCCCACTTTTTCCCCCTTTGAAATAAAGGGGGGAGGAAGGGGGATTTTACGGCTTTTGAAAAGATTAAACTGTTACAAAGGAAGGGATATGGAAATCACCAAGGAAGTTTTGAAAATCGATGCGGCAAAGGTGGCGGACCAACTCGCCGGATTCATCCGCGACCAGGTGAAGAATTTCTTCAAGAGGAGAGGGGCGGTGATCGGGCTGAGCGGGGGCATCGACTCGGCGGTGGCGGGGGCGCTCTGCGTGAAGGCCCTCGGCAAGGAACGGGTCCACGGACTCATCCTTCCCGAGCGCGACTCCAACCCGGTAAGCCGGGAGTACGGCATCGCCGCGGCCGAGTCGCTCGGTATCACCTGGGAGGAGATCGACCTCACTCCGATCCTGGAGACCTTCGGCGTCTATTCGCGGCGCGACGCAATCGTGAGGAAATGTTTCCCCGATTTGAAGGGCGACTATCAATTCCGTATCACCCTGCCGCAGGACCTCCTGGACCGCGATCGCATCAGCGCCTATCGCCTTGAGGTGAAGGCGGCGGACGGCTCGGTAAAAGCGGTGCGTCTCTCCCACGACGGCTATCTGGGGATTATCGCCGCCAACGACATCAAACAGCGGACGCGGATGACTCAACTTTACTATGCCGCAGAGAAGCGGTACTACATCGTCTGCGGGACGACGAATCTTCCCGAAGCGCTCCAGGGATATTTCGTGAAGTACGGGGATGGGGGCGTCGACATCGAACCCCTGGCGCCCCTTTACAAAGACCAGGTCTTTCAGCTCGGGCGCCACCTGGGAGTGCCGCAGGAGATCATCGACCGGACCCCGAGCCCCGACACCTACAGCTACGCGGTGAGCGACCAGGAATTCTATTTCTGCATTCCCTATGACCTGATCGATCTGATCCTCTATGCCATGGAACACGGCGTGTCGAAGGAGAAGACGGCGGAGGGACTCGGGGTCAGCCCGGCCCAGCTGGAGCGTGCCTGGCGGGATATCGAACGGAAGCGCGAAGCCACCGAACCTTTACGGCGCCTGCCTCCCACCCCGCCCTTGAAATTCTAGCGGGCAGGGACGCCCCGCCTGAGCGGGGCGCCCGTGTTTTCCCCCCCGGAACGAGACTCCCTGTCAGACCTGAGGAAAGGATTTTTCCCCCATCGATATTCAGCGTCCGTTGCACAAGCCGGACTGGGAGGGGAGAGACTTCCTGTGCTTCCCCTTCCATTCATCCGCGCAGATTTCAATCTCGGCGGCCATGTGGAGCAGATTTTCCCCGTTCTCCGGGGAGAGCTTGCGGGCTTTCACCAACCCCCTGATTTGATGGCCGAAGGAATGCAGCAGCCAGCAGGCGGTCTTGGTCTTCTCCTTCTGGAGTTTTTTCAGGACCACGCGGAGCTCGACAATCAGGCCGTTTCCGATTCCTTTTTTTAATTCCCCGGACCCGATGAGGCTTTCAACGGTTTCGATCATTTCTTTGATCTGCTCTTCCGGGGAAAGTGAGGAGGGAGGGAGCGACCATAGAATCCCCCGGGTCTGCCCCCCTTCATTCCTGCTGTCCCCGATGATTTGCCCGCGATTGTTTATGGCTGAAGCGGCGCTGTAATTCCCGCCCACCGTTCCAAGGTCCTTCATGCCGTCGCTTTCCGTCCAGAGGAAGGCATGCCGTTCCCCGGAGGCTGTCGTGCTGACGCCCACCACTTGCCCCTGATCATCGATGGACCTGGCTTCGCTATAGCTCCCCCCCAGGGTGCCCAGGTCCACCATTCCACCGGCAGCGGTCCAGAAGAAGGCATGAGAGGCCCCGGATTCGGTGTAACTCCGGCCTATAACCTGTCCACGGAGATTAACGGCCACGGCCTCGCTGAATTTTCCCCCCAGGGTGCCCAGGCCCACTATTCCCCCGGCAGGAGACCAGAAAAAGGCATGATTGAAACCGGCGGCAGTGGCGCTTCCGCCGACGACCTGTCCCAGGTCGTTGACCGCCAGGGCATAGCTGTAGGTTCCCCCCAGAGTGCCCAAGTCCAAAAGGCTCACACCGGGGGTCCAAAGGAAAGCACGGACGTTCCAAGAGGCATCGTAAGCCCATCCCGCAATCTGGCCGGAATTATTCAGGCCAGTGGGTTCAGCGTAATCTCCCCCGAAGGACCCCAGCTCGGTCATTCCCCGCTCTGGGGTCCAGAAGAAAATGCGGTCTGCGCCCGAGGCATTTGAGCTGGTTCCGGCAACTTGTCCGGGGTCGTTTATCAGCAGGGCGGAACTGGAACTGCCCCCCAGGGTCCCCAGGTCCAGGATTCCGCCCTCTGCGGTCCAGCGGAACGCGCGCCAGGGGCCTTCGTTCGTGGAACTGTTCCCAATGATCTCCCCGCGGTTATTAACCGCCACAGACTCGCTGTAATCCCCCCCCAGGGTCCCCAGGTCTTTCATGCCTTCTCCGGAAGTCCAGGAAAAGGCATGGCGGCCCCCGGTAGGGGTCGAACTCGCCCCCACAACCCTGCCCTCATCGTTCAGGGCTAAAGCATGGCTGTCGCTTCCTCCCAAGGTTCCGAGGTCGGTCATGGAAATCGTTTGCCCCCGGGCCAAGGGTCCTTCCATCAGAGACAAAGCCAGAAATAATAATAATGCTAACTCGAAAGTTCCTTTTTTCATGGCTCTCATACCTCCCTCTTTCGACTTTTTTCTGCGAAGAGGGGAGAGCAAAACAAAGGCCATCGAGCCCAATAGGTAAGTGTTTGATTTAAATAGATTTATTTTTGATCGACGGTCGCGGCCTGGCCAATTTCGTTTTGTTATTGATCATATATGAACATAATCAAGTCGTCAAAATTACCACGTTCAACCCGTCGGGAATGGAGCACACCATCTCCCTTCTTATCAGTTTCTTCCATAGTCTTCCGTCCATAAAAATATGGATTTTTTCCCATTGAGGTATGGAAAAAGTCGTTGGCGGTAGAATTTTATGGGTTGAAACGGAGGGAAAGCTTTTACGAATTCAAAATTTTGACATATTAGGTTAATTCATTTTTTAAAGAAAATTTTAATGTTTCCCATAAAATATTTTTTATATAATTATTACAATATATTAAATCATACACCCAGTTTAAACTTATCTTTTGTAAAATAAAGAACAAAAAAAATTTAGGGGTTAATTTTTTCATCTTTTCATGCGTGGTAAAAATAACAATAAAATTAAAATATTATAAAAAATTATGTTGGGTACAATTTTTGCTTGCTTATTAGAATAAAAAGATATATGATTTTATTACCGACATAAAATTGACTTTTAATTTTTAAACCACTTCCACTTTTTAAGCATCTAAGATAATAGGAGGTGCAAAATGAACTACCCTGCAATTGACTGGAATTACCCTGGCAACTATGATCTTTTCTGGGTAGTTATCGGTGCTATTCTTTTTGGGCTCCTCTTTGCGGACTTTATCTGGATTTATTACAAGTTCAGCAAGAAGGATTCCCAATCCTCCCCCCAGAAAAGGACGGCTTTCCAGCAAAGAAAAATCCTGCACCACACATAAGGGAAATTGGCCCGGAGGTGTGCTTTATCTGCACAAAACCTCCTCTTATGAGGAGGTTTTTTTATTTTCGCCTTCCATTAATCTCTTTACTTCGTCAAGAATTTTGGGCAATGTCTCGCCCGTTTTTCCCTTCAGAAGATAATTCGAAATTCCTCTTTCGGTCAATGGCGTGGGCTCGGCATTGATTTCGATGATCACCGACTCGTTTCCCCGGGACTTCTGCTTGGCCACGTGAGGCAGGCGGGCGAAGGGGTACACAACGGCGGAGGTTCCGCAGATGAGCGCCAGGTCGCATCGGCTCGCTTCCTCCAGGCTCTGCTCGGCCACATCGTTCGGGATCGGCTCATGAAAGTGGACCACGTCGGACTTCAAAACTCCCCCGCAACCCGAGCAGACCGGGGGCAGGCGATCCTCCTCCAGCAGTTTTTTTAAGTCAAACGCCCCGGATTCAAACCGGCTGCCGCAGGCCACGCAGCGGAGCCTGAAGGCGTTTCCGTGATAATCGAGGACCTTGCGGCTTCCGGCCTTCTGGTGCAGTCCGTCGATATTCTGGGTAATGACCCACTTGAGAATTCCCATCCTTTCCAGTTCGGCCAGGGCCAGATGCCCGGGGTTGGGCGGGTATTGGTCCAGGTTTCCCAGAAGGGAGGGGATCGTCAACCGGTCGATCCAGTATCTTTTGGGGTCTTTCTGAAACTGTGCGTAGACCCGGTAGGCCCTCTTTTCCGCTTCGGGGTCCTGGGTCCAGATTCCCGACGGTCCGCGGAAATCGGGGATGCCCGACTCCGTGGAAATTCCAGCGCCCGTAAGCGCGATGGCATATTTGCTCTTTACCAGGTCCGCAGCCGCCTGTTTAATCAAATCGGTCATCGCAATCGTCTCCCTTTCTTTTTAAATTTTGGAAGGAAAAAAGGTCAGCGTGGCCTTGCGGGAATTTGCTTCCATTCGTAATGTGGAATTGACCTGGCGGAAGGTTCCATCCTGAAAAAATTCGGCCACGATTTCCAACTGGTCATTTTTGAACTGCCAGCTGCCGACGATCGAAGAAGTGCATTCGGATGAGGGGGGATGAGAGAGGAACAGGATTAGAAAGAAAATGAGCAAGCGACCCATGGCCCGCCTCCTGATTGAATTAAACGAAGTATAGCCTAAACGAAAAATTGGGGCAATCTTCCAGATGATCTTGAGGGTGAATATTAATGATGTTGGTCAAAAATGTTTCCCGTGTCCTTTTTGCAGCTTTCATTCCCTTTCCAGCGTGTTATTTTTTATATGGCCCCGCCGCCATAACAACTCTTGTTCTTTGAACTCATCAATTTGCTTGAGGAAAAAATCACTATCAGTCGGTCAACCATGGGAGGGGTCATACGTTTTCAGGGAATATCTTTTGCAGGCTCATCTCCGCAGATGTGGGAGAATGAAGTATAGAAATAAACGGAGGATATTCCGGACCTGGGGGCCGGACCTGAACCGGCCTTCGGCGGGGTGACGAACCAGTAGACATTTTCGAAGTCATCAAATGCGGGAATTCATGAAAGGAGACGAAAATGGGACAAAGGCTGGCTTCTAATCATGGAAGGAAGCGAGGTTTTATATTTTGCATGGGAATCCTCGCCCTCCTGGCTTTCTCCCAGGCCGGATGCGGAGGAGGGGGGGACAGCGGGGGGAGCAGCAGCAGCAGCGGCGGAGGCCAGGCCCCGAGCGGTGAAGTGGTCATCGGCATAACCGATGCGGAAGGCGATTTTATCTCCTACAGCGTGGATATTCTTTCGATTACCCTCATCAAGGCGAGCGGCGCGGTGGTGGAGACCCTGCCCCTGAGGACCCGGGTTGACTTTGCCCAGTACACGGAGATGACCGAATTTGTAACCGCCGCCACCATTCCTTCCGGGATTTACACCGGCGCAAAAATCCGTCTCGATTACAGCACCGCCGATATACGCGTGGAAGACGCCAGCGGGCAGGCAGTGGCAGCGACGGTAAAGGATCAAAACGGGCAGCCCATTACCACCCTGGATTTGATCGTGAAGCTGGATGACCGGGCCGCGCTGGTGATCGTTCCGGGAGTCCCGGCCCACCTGACCCTGGATTTTAATCTCAAGGCTTCGAACACGGTCAATACAGGCGTCAGCCCGCCGGTGGTTACGGTCCAACCCTTCCTGGTGGCCCAGGTGAACCAGGAAGACCCTAAGACCCACCGGATTCGGGGTCCCTTGAAATCGGTCAACCCGGGCACTTCCAGCTATCAGGTGGTGCTCTGTCCCTACCACCGGCTTACCGGCGACTTCGGAACCCTGACGGTCATTACCACCCAGGATACCATCTTTGAAATCGATGGGCTGAGCTACAAAGGCGCCGAGGGCTTGAATAAGCTGGCGGCCAAGCCCTTCGGAACGGCAACCGTGGCCGTTGGGGATCAGCACATGGGCCTTCGCCGTTTCGTGGCCCAGGAGGTCTACGCCGGGTCCAGCGTGGCCTATGGGACCAACGACGCCGTGACCGGAAGCGTAATAGCCAGAAGCGGCGACAACCTGACCCTGCGGGGAGCAACGCTGGTACGAAAAGACGGGATGGTGATCTTCAATGACAATGTAACGATCCAGCTGGCCGACTCCACCATCGTAACCGGCCAGGGAACCCACGGAACGGTTTACACCATCGATGACCTTTCCGTGGGCCAACATATCTCCGCCCTGGGCGCCCTTTCCGGGGTTCCGGGATCGTACCTCCTGGATGCCAGGCTGGGATTGGTACGGATGCAGGCGACCGTGCTTACAGGAACCGTCAACAGCCTCTCGATCGGATCACTCAACCTTAACCTCCAGACGATCAACGGTCGGAAAGTGTCGCTCTTTGCCTTCGCGGGAACCGGAACGACTTCGAGTGATGATGCGGACCCGGCCAATTACCGGGTGAACACGGGGACGCTGAGTTCGAGCGGGCTCTCCTCGGGAACGCCGGTGCGGGTCAGGGGGCAGGTCCGGCCTTTCGGACAGGCGCCGCCGGATTTCACCGCCTGGACGATCATCAACACCGCCGCCGTCCCGGCGACTCTCTTCTTCGATTGGGACCCGGCCAGCGGAACGCCTTTCTCGAGCGTTTCCCCAACCGGCATCACTCTCAATACGGCGGGGGTGGGTCTTCTCCACCATGTCCTGCGCGGCTGGGTGTGGACGGACGTTCTGCCGAATTCCCCCGTAGTGCATCCGAAGAATACGCCCCCGCCTCTTTTCGCCATCGGGTACCAGGGGACCGTCCAGCTGTACACCCAGTTTGATGCCTATTCCCAGGCGCTCCAGGCCAGCCTGAATTCCGGGAAGAAAGCCCGCCTGCTGAGCGCTTACGGAATCTTCGCCGACGCCACAACCACCCTCGACGCCACCCGGGTCTTTGCCGCTTTCCAATAAATTCGCGAATCCCGATCAGGCTGCCCGGGCCGGCCTGCTCGAAAAAAAGGGAGGGATGCCGAATGATCGGCGCCCCTCCCTTGCCCTCGTGGCGGGCCTCTTTTCCCGAAAGGCTACTTATATTCAGTCCGCTCCAGGGCGCTCCAATCATGGCCGGGAAGGATGATATCGCCCAGACTTTCGGTGCGGCGCAGGGTTTTGAAAAAGACTTCCAAGTCCACGTGGATGCTGTTGGGCCAGTGGGGCACTCCGTACTTCTCCTTCGCGTCCCAATTTTCCTTCAGGGGAACATTGTCGCCGGCGAGGAAATACGTTGCGCCGGGCGACCGCACCGCCACGCCCTGAATCCCGGGGGTATGGCCCGGGGTGAGATGGACGGAGACGCCTTTGATAATTTCCTTGTCCCCGTCGATCACTTCAAAGCGCTCCAAGCCCGGGGACAACGGGGGGATCGTTTGGTAAGCCCACCGGTGAGGGTCCAACGGGGCGGCGGCATAACGCAACTCCTCCCGCTGGACGATCATCCGGGCTTTGGGAAAGAGGTTGATGTTGGAAGCGTGGTCCCAGTGCAGATGGGTGAGGATAATTATGTCAATATCTTCCGGGCGGACGCCCAGGGCGGCAAGGCGGGATACAGGGTCCTGGCCGGTTTCCCTCATGTAGGGAGGATGTAATTCCCCTTTGGCCGGATCGTGCCCGCCCGTGTCCACCAGGATGCGATGCCCTTGGCCCTCGATATACCAGGCCAGGATGGGCATTTCGATCTGGGTTCCCATGTTCCTGAGGTAAGTAAAGATCGACTTGTCCCGCCGAATCGTTCCCACATGAAGGGGTCTTAAAACCAGTTCTTCCATCTCAGTTCCTCCCCGACGCCGATTCATTATCGCTCCATAATCGCATTTCTACTTCACCGCCTGCACCTTCTCGTAGACGCCTTCTCCCCAGGCCTTGGGCATGAACTGCTTCCAGACTTCCTTGGTGGCCTCCCGATAGGCATTCACGTCGGCCTGTACCACGGTCATGCCTTTGCTCTTCAGGAGGTCGAGATACTTCTGGTCGCTGGAGATGTACTCCTGCTCGATCTCCTTGGCGATCTCCTTCCAGGTGTCCAGGAAGACCTTCTGGTGATCTTTGGACATCTTGTTGAAGGCGGCGTCGTTCATCAGCAGGAACCGGTAGGGGCGCACGTGGGAGGTCAGGGCGACGTATTTCTGGACCTCGAACAGGCTGTTGGAAACGATCAGCTCCAAGGGATTCTCCTGGGCGTCGATGGTGCCCTGCTGCAATCCGGTGAAAACCTCAGGCCAGGCCATGGGAACCGGGCTGGCCCCCAGCGCCTTCCAGGTGGCGATGTAAATGGGAGCTTCCATGACCCGGATCTTCAGGCCCTTCAATTCCTTGGGGGTCTTGCCCGGGGTGTTCTTGGTGGTCAATTGCCGGGGGCCGAAATAGACGTAGTCGATCAGCCGCAGTCCGCCGCCTTCCTTGAGAACTCGCTGCTTCCAGCTTTCCCCGATGGGTCCGTCGAGAACCTTGCGGCCATGGTCGTTGTCCCGGAAGACATAGGGACCCCAGATGACATCCAGGTATGGCATCAATGTGAGTCCGATGAGACTGATGTGCACGGACCCCAGCCGGAGGCCTTCCATGACGTCTTTCTCCCCTCCCAGGGAACCGCCCCCGAAGTGGGCGATCTTCACGGCACCGCCGGTGCGTTCGGCCATGAGCTTGCCAAACTTGACCTCATAGCGCCCGTAGATGCCCTGGGCCGGCTGGACATCGGCGAACTTGTACTCCAGCACCTGGGGCGGGGCGGAAATGGCCTCGGCGGGGATCCAGAGGACGGCACCCCCGGCCAAAAGGCCTATTGTCGCCAGAGTGGTTGCCCTGAGGAATCGTCGGATGGTCGCCCGGCAAAAGCCCGGAGTCCTCTCCCTTTTTTCCCCGGGGCGAACCGGACGAAAGATTCCTTTTTTCTGTTCCATTGTCTTCCTCCCTCCTTATGGAATTTTGAATTGGAAAAGTCCCTGTCCATGAACCTTTCCGGTCTCCTTTTTCAGGGAATCTCCCAACTCCCAGCTTCCGGGATTTGACTGCTACTTGCCCATGACGGTGTTCGGCAGCCAGAGCACAAGCTC
>Ga0113563_10002349_pt1 | contig 11366 bp, 6 predicted proteins | sample Mud3Dept3metaG_FD_80117 | JGI IMG/M metagenome (GOLD analysis project Ga0113563, IMG submission 80117) | Freshwater wetland microbial communities from Ohio, USA, analyzing the effect of biotic and abiotic controls - Mud 3 Core 4 Depth 3... | ecosystem: Environmental > Aquatic > Freshwater >...
ATTGCTCCCGGAGAGGTTGGTCTGTTCGTCGGCATCCTGGGCGAGGTCATAGAGCTCGGCCTTGGGCGCGTCGATGTATTTGTAGCGCGGCGTCCGCAGGGAATGGAGCGGGCTCCAGCCGAACTGGAGGCTGGGAGTCAGGGATTCGGCATAGGCATAACCCTCTTCTTTTTTCGACGGCCGGACGATCAGAGGAACGAGCGACCGGCCCTGGGATTGGACCGCCGGCTCGGCCCCCGTCAGCTCCAGTAGCGTGGGGAAGACATCGACGGCGCGGACCTGGGAAGAAACGCGGATTCCCCGGAGCTTCTCGAACGGGGTCACGACGATCAATGGAACATGGACCGCGTAATCATAAATGAAGTAGCCGTGCGTTCCCTCGCCATGGCTTCCCAATCCCTCTCCATGGTCGCCGATCAAAATCAGGATTGTGTTCTTGGCCAGGCCGCTCTTCTCCAACCAGTCGACGCACCGCCCGACCTGCTCATCCATAAAGGCGATTTCGCCGTCATAGAGGCCGGCGAGGCCCCGGGGAGCGAACTCCGAAAGATAGGGCTCCGGAGGCTCATAGGGAGTGTGCGGGTCGTAAAGGTGAACCCAGGCAAAGAACGGTTTGTCTGTGTGTCCCTGCATCCAGCCCAAGGCGGCGTCCATCACCTGATTGCCCGGCCGTTGGATGGCGCCGAGATCGATGTGCTTGTATTTTTTCAGGTCGAACTTGTCGTCGTAAAGCTCGAACCCCTGCCTGAGTCCCCAGCGGCCGTCCAGGACGAAGGCGCCGATAAAGGCTCCGCAGGCATAACCCTTTGGGGAAAGGACCTCGGCGATCGTGGTCTGTTCCTCGCTCAGGGCCGTGTTCCCGTTGACCCGCACGCCGTGGTAGGTCGGGTACATTCCCGTCAGGATCGAACAGTGGGCCGGGAGCGTCAGCGGGGAGGAGGTGGCCGCCTGCTCGAAGAGAATCCCCCGCCCGGCCAGGGCGTCGAGGCGGGGTGTCCTGGCGCCCGCGTAGCCATAGCAGCCGATATGGTCCGCCCGGGTGGTGTCGAGCGTAATCAGGACGACGTTGGGCTTGTCCACACCGGCCTGGGACCAGAGGTCCGCGATCCTCTCGGAGGGTTCCCTTTCCGGCCGCAGGAGAAGCCAAAGTGCGGCCGCCGCCAGCAGGCAGCCGCCGGCGATCGCGACAGCTCTCCGCATCTTCTTTTGATTCCGGGCCATGAGTAACTAAGATAACGCGTCAGGAGCCGATTTTCAACAGGGCCTCGTAAAGGGCCCAGACCGCGCCGGGCCGCATGTATTTCATGGCCCGAAACAGGCGGTCGCCGTTCTTCGCGGCGGGGTTGTTCCAAACGGGTTCGTCGGGGTCCAGGTAAGCCTCGGGAGTCCTGAAAAAGTAGCCCTGCCCGAAGGGGCTATACACCACATGGTAGAGCCCGTAGGCGATGCGCATGGCTTCCTCGCGCAACCCGCAGAGCACGCAGTGGGCGGCCAGGGCATAGGCCGTTCCCACCCAGACTTCCTCGGCCTGCTGGCTCGGGAGCGGCCGGCCGTCCTTCGTCCGGCCGTTGACGGCGCCCATCAGGCCGCGGCCGAAACCGAGCACGTTTTTCTCGAAGAGAGTGCGCAGGGCCCTGACCGTTTGATCCCGCGGGATCGTCCGTCCGGCCTCGTCCGATTCGAGGCCCAGCATCGCCGAATACCAGACGCCGAAGAGCTGGTCGGCCATGATGTCGTCCGTGCCGGCGTCGATGTTGAAGTAGCCTCCGGGTCCGTTCCAGAGCTTCTGGAGGGCCCGGCGGCCGGCTTCAAACCATCGCCCGTATCGATCCAGGACGGGCTCGATGCCGGACCCGCTGATTTCGGAGACGCCGTTATCGATGAGCCTCCGGCCCATCGTGGAGGTCGACTTCAGGGCGGCCAGCCAGAGCATCGTGATGTAGGCGCTCTCTCCTTTCATCTTCCAGGTGTCATAGGTCTGATCGGGAATGCCTTCGTTGAGCGGGATGTGCGAGGCCGGGTCGCCGAACCTTTTTTCCAGTGTGTCCAGGGCGACGACCGAAGCCCGGAACGCCTCGGCCAGGAAGGCAAAGTCCTTCTCGCCCGTGGCCAGGAAATCCCGGAAGGCCCGGAGCGGGAACTTCGGGTTGAGGTCTTTCCAGACGTTCCCGTTCTGCCAGTCAAAGCCGTTCAAGACGACCCAGGGGCGGAGGCGCGGGGAGCCGAGGTCATGAGGCATCATACCGGATTCCTTGTTGGTGCTCCAATAATAGGGCATCTTATCGGCGGGCACCTCATTCCTATAGACGGTGGGGTAAAGATAGGCCTTAAACGCGGGGTCCACGGACTCGACCGCCCGGGAGAAAAAGCGCATATTGCCCATCTCGAGCTCGGGCCAGAGCTTGAGGATATGCCAGCAATAGGAATCGACGTCGAACGTCCCATACATGAGATAATCGGCGCTCTCGAGATAGGTGTGGAGGTTGGTCGAGGCGTCCCAGATGCTCGTCTCGGCCAGGATATAGAGTTCGTTGAGCAGCGACTGCTTCAGCCAGCCGGGAAGGCGCGGGTCGCCGAGGATCGGCTTCTGCCATTCGTCAATGGCCGCCTCCCAGTCGGCGTACCGGTCCAGGCTTCAGCGGCGATGGCGAAGGCCATGTCGCCGGTCGCGCCGCAGAACCGCGTGTATTTCTTGAGGTACTTGACTCCCTTGGCGAATTCATAATAGGGGAAATCCCAGGCGACGGCGATGGGGAATTCGAGCCGTTGTCCCGGTCCGAGTCTCACTTTGACGGCGATGGCCCCGGCCAGCTGCCCGCCCGGTGCGGCCAGACGTGATTCCGTGGAACCGGAGAGCGTGCCGTTCAGGGCGAATGTCTTCCAGACCTCGCTCCCGTCGCCGGCGGGGTCGAAATCCGTGGTGAAGCTGACCTCTGTTTGGCCGGGGACCTCGGCCGCGGCGATGCACATCGTACCCGTCAGGGCGTTCCCCGTTTTGAGGTCGGCGCCTTTCTTCCGGAAGACGATCCCCTTGGTCGTCCCATCCTGGATAAACTCGTTTATGCTGCCGGCGCTCTCCCTTGACCAGGCGAAGTCGGACGGCTGCCTGCGAGCGGCCGCCTCCCAGCCGATCATGTTCTGCCAAGTCAGCATGACGCTGAGCTCGGCCGGCCGGCCGGTGGGGTTCTCGGCGATCCACCTGTAAACCGCGACGGGATAGCTGGTTTCTCTATAATTATGGGCGATGATGGGCGAAAACTGGGTGACGGCCAGTTTAATAGGGAAAGATTCGTTTTCCTCGTAGGAAAAACCGGATTTGGGAAAAAGGGCGTAGTACTTACCCTTCCCTACGGGGTATTTCCATTTCCAGCTCCCGAGGGAACCATCGGGAGGCGCATCCGTGGACAGCGTCTGGACAACGACCTTGCCGTCCTGCTTGATGAAGGCATGAAACTGGTCGGCCCAGACCGTGTCGTCAACCATCCAGCCGGATTTCAAAAACCAGTAGCGGAAATGGCCGCTCATCGTCCATTCATATGAACCCGCTCCAATCCCGCCGGCGGGACAGGCACTGCCTTCGGCCTGGGCTTCTATATCCCCGGGTGCGACCGTCTTGCCGTATCGGATGAGCGTGTGCCCGATCGGCCGGTCGAAGGCGCATCCGGGAAAGCCGCCCAGGTTCGAGGCGGAATAGTTGAGCTCGCGGAGGACGGCCGAAAGGATCTGTCCATCCGTTTTCAATCCTCTGGAACCGGCTCCCCGGATAAGGTCCCCAAGCCTGGCGTCGATCTCTCGACCCTTTTCATCGCAGATCCCTTTCTCGATCAGCAGGTCCGCATAGCGTTCCAAGAGACGTTTGCGCACCGACTCGTTGGAGTCCGCACCGGGCGCCCAAGGAGAGCTGCGGCCGACGGCCGGGAGTGAATAAAGCAAAAGTCCAATGGCCAGCAGGAATCCAGCCGGCCCCGCTTTCAGGGAACCTGTCACGTGTTCTTTTTTCATCTTGACCTCCAAGATCGGTGTCATATCAGCCTGAAGGCCGCCCCTTCCTCGTTTGATTTTTTCGCCGCCCAACCCGGCTGTTTTAAGAGGAAGGGTGGCACTTCGGGGAACGTCCCCGGATATAAACGGCGATGATATTGAAGTCCCGGTCAAGGACCGCCAGGTTGGCCAGCTTTCCCTTCTCCAAGCTCCCAATATCACGGTCGAGGCCGAGGACACGGGCCGGAGTGAGAGAGGCCATCCGAACGGCGGCGCTGATGGGGACGCCGGTCCAGCGGATGATGTTCCTTATGGCTTGGTTGAGCGTCAGGACGCTCCCCGCCAGCGCGCCGCCATCCTTGAGCCGGGCCTCTCCATCCTTGACCACGACGTCCAGACCGCCTACCCGGAAACCTCCGTCGCCCAGGCCCGAAGCGTTGACGCTGTCGGTGATGAGGCAGATCCGGTCGGCTCCTTTCTGCTTGACCGCCAGCCGCAGGGCGGCGGGATGGACATGGATTCCGTCGGCGATAAGCTCGGCCGTGACGCCGTCGGAATCCAGGACAGCGCCGATGACGCCCGGATCGCGCGGCAGGAACCCGCTCATCGCATTGTAGAGATGGGTCGCCTGAGTAATGCCCCGCTCGAAGCTTTGGATCGCCGGCTCATACGCAGCATCAGAATGGCCAATGGAGACAGCCCAGCCTCTCTCTTTGAGGGCCGGGATGAAGCGCAGGTTATCGCCGACCTCGGGAGCGACCGTGATGACGGCCGGGAGAGATCCGACCGCCTCGGCCAACCGGGGGATATCCCCTTCCTCGACCGGCCTGATGAATTCGGGGTTCTGGGCCCCCTTCTTTTTAATATTGAGGAATGGGGCCTCGAGATAGACCCCCAGGATCTCCGCTCCTTTTCCGGCCGCGCTCGCCGCCCTCACTGCCTCGACCGCGCCCAGAATCGCCGGCCAGGGCGCCGCCAGTGTCGTCGGCACAAACCCGGTGATACCGCAACGGACTTCGTGGGCGGCGATCTCTGAGAGTCCGTCCGCGCAGCCATCCATCACATCTTTTCCCATGGCCCCATGGAGGTGAAGGTCGATGAGCCCGGGCGCGACATAGTGGGGGCGATAGTCAACGACCTCGATCTCCCCGCCCGCCCGGAACTCGGCGGATGAAGGGACGCCGGCGATCCTTTCTCCTTCGATGACAACTGCGCCGCCCTCCAAGACTCGGTCCGAGAGAACGATATTTCCAATCAGAGCTGTTCGCTGCATGGGGAAACCTTCCTCTGAGGATGTCCCGTCGATTATACCCTATCCCCGAAGCGTCGAAAAATAGAATCCAAGAGAAGGATCCCTCTATGTGTTGAATGTTGAGACCTGACCCCTCCGCTCCGCAATGAGTTTTTTGTTGACAAACGCTTCGGGGAGCAGATAATGAGGAGAATCCGACCATGCCAGAGAAGCGCCAAGGAGGGATTATGAAAAAGCGTTCTCTATGCTTGCTGCTTTCCATCCTCACACTGACCTGTATCACCGCCGTTCAAGCCGCGGCTGACCAGGAATGGATCCGGGATATCCTGGAAAGGAAGGACAGGTACTGGAACACGGAAGTCACCGTGGCCGGCCAGGTCGTCTCCGTCAAGGCCGATCCGGAGGGCACGACGAGGGGCACCTATCAGCTCCGTGACGAGAGCACGAAGGATACGCTGACCGTGGCGACGGATGACCTTCCGCCGGTCGGAAAAACCTACGCGGTCAAGGGCATGATCCTGCAGGCTCCGGAAAATGCGAGCGTGCCCTATCTCAAAGAGGCCAAGAGGACCTCCCCCGGCCTGTCGGCGATGATGAGGCTGCTTCTTTACGGCGGCGTCCTCCTCTTCCTGGTCTTGCTCATCGTGTTCCTCGTGCTGCTCCTCCGGCCCAAGTCAAAAGGCGCGGCGGCGGCCACGATCCGTCCGGGCATCCGCCCGGGAGCCGGAGAGCCGGCGTTGGATAAAACCCGGAAGATTTCTCCGGCCGGCCCGGCCGCTCCCGCCCCCGCTCCCGACAAGACCCAGGTCTATGTCAGCCTCGGGGCGGACCTCATCGTCGAAAAGGGCCCGGAGCGCGGAAAAGAATTCACTCTCCATAAGCAGGTCACGACCATCGGCCGGCCGGGAGCCCGGAAAAACGACGTCGAGCTGGCCGACGACACGGTCTCCAAGGAACAGGCCTCGATCTTCTATGACAACATCAAACAGACGTTCACCATCCGGAACGAAAGCACGACCAACCCGACGCTTCTCAACAAGAGCATCATCACCGAGGCGGCGGAGCTCCATGCCGGAGACCTGATCGAAACGGGAAAGACGGTTTTCAAGTTTCGGCGGGAATGACGGTAATAGCGGAACCTCCCTGGGTTCTCGATCATGCCCGTCGAAGCCTTCGGCCACACCGATCGGGGGAAGGTCCGGAAAGCCAACGAGGACGACTACCTCTATCGCCGGATTGACCTTCCTCCGGGAATAGGATCTCCGCCCCTTCACTTGGCCGCCGTCGCCGACGGCATAGGCGGTCATTTCGGCGGGGAAGTCGCCAGCGCCCTGGCGGTCAAGGTCCTGAGAGAGTGCCTTTCTCTCGCCCTGTCGGATCCGGACGGAGCCCGCGACGACCGGCGCCTGCTCAAAGTCTGCTTCGAGAAGGTCAACCGGGAGATCTTCCGCCAGGCCTCCCTGGACAGCAGCCTCACCGGCATGGGGTCGACGATGGTGGCTGTGCTCATCAGAAAGGAGAAAGCCCTGGTGGCCAATGTCGGGGATTGCCGCGCCTACGTCTGCCGCGACGGCGCCCTAACCCAGATCAGCCAAGATCACAATTGGAAGGAAGAGCAGCTCCGGGCCGGAAAAATGCCGGAGGCCGAAATCCTCCATTCGCCGCTCCGGAATATGGTGACGCGCTCGCTCGGTTTCGAAGCCGCCGTTGATGTCGATCTCTTCGATGTATCCCTGCGGGACGGGGATTATCTCCTTCTCTGTTCCGACGGCCTGCACAAGGCTCTGGCCCCGCGGGAGCTGGCCGGGGCCTTCGGAAGGAAGAAGTCCGCGGAAAAGTCCTGCCGCCGGCTCATCAGGAAAGCCGTGCGGCAGGGAGGACATGACAATATCACCGCCGTCGTTCTTCGTTTTCGGGAGGCCGGCGACGGGGAGGCCAAGAAGAGCATTTTCGGGGATACCATAAAGCTCGATTTCCCCGCCGGAGTGTCGAAGAAAGACAGGGCTTCCCATGATTGACCTGGGCTTTTTGAGGCTGAAGGGAATCCGCCGGTTTTTTCTGGCGGTCCTCCCCATCCTTTTATCGCCCGGCTCGATCCTCGCCTCTACCGGAAACTTGACCATCCAGAGGGTGGACATCACGAAGCTTCCCGAGATAACCGTCTATCTCTCGGTCCTCGACGACGCCGGGAAATCCATCCTGGGAATAGCCGCTCATGAGATCGAGTTGACAATCGACGGGGCCGTCCAAGTCGTGTCCTCCGTGCGCTCCGCTCTGGAAGGCGGCGAGAACATGGCCGTCGGCCTGGTCTTCGACCGGAGCGGCAGCATGAAGACGGCTCTGGCGGAGGCCAAACAAGCCGCCCTGGATTTCCTTGGACGGATGAGCGCCGGCGACCAGGCGGCCGTCGTCAGCTTCGACGACACGGTCAGGGTGGACTCTGAGCTCTCCGCCGACCTCGGACTCGCCGATGCCGCCGTCAGGGGGATCGACCTGGGCAAGGACACGGCACTTTATGACGCCGTGGATAAAGGGCTGGAAATCCTGGGGCGGACCTCCATGAGAAGGCTCGCCCTTATCATCCTGAGCGACGGCAAGGACAATCGGAGCCGGCTGAAGCGGCCCGAAGTCCTGGCCGCGGCCAAGGAGCGGTCGGTGCCTCTCTTCACCATCGGACTCGGCTCCGGTGTGGACGAGAGCAGCCTGATCGATCTGGCCTCCGGGTCCGGGGGAAGTTTCTTCCGGGCGGCCGGACCCCGGGATCTCATCCGTCTTTACCAGACGATCGCCGACCAGCTCCGGAACCAATATATTCTGACCTTCGCCTTGTCCTCCGGCAGGGATGATGCCTGGCATGACCTGCGGCTCGTGTTCAAGGCCCCATCCGGAGAAGCGATGAGCGCGGGCCAGCGATTTCTGGCCACGACAAGTCCCGGTGTAAGCCGCGAGGCGCTCGGCCGTTTTCTCGGCCGTCCGAAGCGGCACAGTCAGGCATTCTGGGCCGGACTCGGGGCGATTCTTGGGCTTTGCTTCGGAGCTCTTCTTCTTCTGCTCATCGGACTCGTCCGGCGCCCCGAGCGTCTTTTCTGGCCGTATGTTGTCGGTTTGCTTCTGGCCGGCACCCTTCTCGGCGCGATTGTCGGGCTTCTGGCCCATGAGCTAAGATGAGATCGCCGTCGCCCGCGCAGACGGCGCAAAAGATATGGATAGGATAGGAAAGTACATCCTCCAGGGCGAGCTCGGAAAAGGAGCCATGGGCGTCGTCTACAAGGGTCTGGATCCCTACATCGAACGCCCCGTGGCCGTCAAGACGATCCGTTTCGAGCTCCTGAGTGACCCGGCGGAGCAGGAGCAGGCCCAAGTCCGGTTCATGCGGGAAGCCCGCTCGGCCGGGAACCTCTCCCATCCCAATATTGTCACCATCTACGAAGTGGGCGAAGACCTGGGGCAAACGTTTATCGCCATGGAATATGTGGACGGCCAGAGCCTGGAAAAGCTCCTGGCATCGGGCAAGAGGCTCGAGTTCGAAGAAGTCATCAGACTGATCTCCCGGGTCGGCGACGCCCTGGACTATGCCCATGGGAAAGGCGTCATCCACCGCGATATCAAACCGGCGAATATCCTCATCGACAAGGAGGGAGCACCCCATATCGTCGACTTCGGCATCGCCCGGCTGGCCGCCTCCTCCACCCTGACCCTGACCCGCACGGTCATGGGCACCCCCTTTTATATGTCTCCGGAACAGATCGCGGGCAAAAAGATCGACCACCGAACCGACATTTTTTCTCTGGGAACCATCCTCTACGAACTGGTGACGGGGAACAAGCCCTTTCCCGGAGAGAGCCTGACCACGATCATCTACAAAATCATGAACGAGACCCCACCGCCGGTCACAAACTGCAAAAAGGGCTTGCCCGAAGGGATCGATCGGATCGTAAGCCGGGCCATCGCCAAGAACCCCGAAGCAAGATACCAGCGCTGCGCCGACCTCGCCCGCGACCTCAGGCGATTGACCGACGCCCAACCGCTGGCCGAACGGGCCTTCCATAGGCCCGAGCCGGAGCCGGCCTATCCGCCGGGAACGGACGCCCAAGCCGGAACTCGGCCCAAGCGGAGAAGGGCGTTGCTTTTCGTGGTGGCCGGCATGATGGCCGTCGTCGCCGCCGCAGTTCTTGCCCTATACTATTACTCGAGCCGGGGAGAGCTGCCGCGGCTTCTGGGGGGTCGAAACGGCCCTCCTCCCGCCGTCGTCTCTCCCCCTCAGCCTGTTCCCGAGGAGGAGACCTCCATCCGGCGGGAAATACAGCTTCCATCTCCCGAGGCGGAGCCAAAGAGCCCGGTCGAGATCCCGGAGCGGACGGAGGCCGGCCTTGCTGAAACGGACAAGCCTCTCGCGGCCAAAGAGACTCCGATGGCGGAGGCGGCGGCCGAAACGCCTCGTTCCGAAACGGCCGCGCCGCAAAAGCCGCCCCTCCAAAAAGAGGAAGTGAAGCCTCCGCAAACCCCGGCGCCCAAGCCCGCCGCCAAAGAGCCCGCCGGCCCGGAACCGGCCAAAAGAAAGGCGACAGAAGAAAAGGCCGAAGTGGAGCAAAAAGTGGTGCCCGAGACCGAGGCTCAGGCTGCGCCGGACGAGATAGAGAGCATCGACCTGGATAAAACTTATAACGAGGGGATGGCCGCCTTGAGGGAAGGGCGTTATGAAGACGCCGTCCGTTCGATGGAGAGCATCTTACGGGAGCAGCCCGATCACAGAAACGCGCAGTATTACCTGGCGATCGCCAGGAAGCGGATGGAGGACGAAGAGAAAAAACGGATCGTCGAAGCCCAAAGGTTCGCCGAGGCCGCCCGGCATCTCCAGCTGGCTGAGGAGGGGCTTTCCGCCGAAGACTACGAGCGCGTGCTCGCCGAATCCCGGGAGGTCCTCCGCCTCGACCCGGACAACAGCGCGGCCAAAGAATACGCCAGGCAGGCGGCTTTGAAGCTCGCCCGGGGAGAAATCAGACGGACCGTCGATGCCTATGCCCGCTCGATTGCCGACGGGAGCCTGCCTGCCTTCTACCAGGCCGCCTGCTCGGCCGACCTCTATCAGGCCATCCACAAAGACGCGGCCGTATTGCTCAAACTCTATGAAAGCCTTCAGGCGCAGGCCTCTCAGGTGGAAATGGATATCGGCCCGGCTTCCGACGGCGAGCTCGGGGCCGAGGTCCGCTTCACCCAGATCATGACCGGGGTATCCACGGCCAGGCGCATCCGGGAGGTTCTGTTCGAGGGTAAGATCATCTGGAAAATGGAAAAGAAGGACGGGAAGTGGAAGATACTCAACATCACGTATCAGACGGCGGACAAAAAACCGCCGGGAAAGGAGACGCCGTGAAGATGAAGATTCGAGACGGATGTCGTCTCTATGGTGCACTGCTGGGATTGCTTCTCTTGTTTGGATCGATCTCCGGGCAGACGATTAGGATCAAGGTCATCGTCGAGAATGCCACCATCCGGTCGGGCCCCGGGCTGGAGACCGAGATCATCAGCGAAAACATTCCCGTGGGAACCGAGTTCGAAGGGGCCCAAATGACCGGAGACTGGTATGAGATCAAATACCGGAACACTCTGGGGGTCCTGGTCACCGGATACATTCATAAGATGTATGTCGAGACAGCAGCCCCGAAACCCAGCCCCAAAGTCGAGGAACCGAAAAAGCCGGCGGTCCCGCCAGCCCCGGTCCCAAGGCGGGCTGAACCGGAAAGGAAGACCCGTCCCAAAGGGGATTTCGCCATCATGGGCGGGTTTGTTTCCGGTTCCTTCATGACCGAATCCAGCACTTACTCGGAGCAATGGAGCGACGGCGGGCTCAAGAGCGTTCTTGAATCGGGGTCGATCGGCCACAAAATCGCCGCCCCCCCGGGTTTGGGGGTTTCCTTCAGCTACCTGTTCGCGGGAGGATTCGGCATCCAACTCCGCTATGACTTCAACCTCAGCCGGAACCTCGCCTCCGGAAGCCAGAGCACCTATGCCATCGCCTGGGAATGGAAGGCGGCCGGCGGCAATGCCAAGGACGATGCCTGGCCTGCCACCGGCAGTTTTTCCCTATCTCCTGTCAGCTTGAGCGCGATCCTCAAGATGGGAGGAGGAGGCA
>Ga0113563_10002350_pt1 | contig 11365 bp, 8 predicted proteins | sample Mud3Dept3metaG_FD_80117 | JGI IMG/M metagenome (GOLD analysis project Ga0113563, IMG submission 80117) | Freshwater wetland microbial communities from Ohio, USA, analyzing the effect of biotic and abiotic controls - Mud 3 Core 4 Depth 3... | ecosystem: Environmental > Aquatic > Freshwater >...
CGCTCGGCCAGGATCTTCCGCACCGACTGCACGCTGCTGTCCCCCTGGAACGCACGGAGGTACTCGTCGATCCCGAGCAACGTGAATGCCCAGGCACGCGGGCTCGTGAACTCCCGAACCGCCGGCAACGCGGCATGGAAGAGCTGGCCGCTGAGGCTCTGCCTTCCCGGATCGTGCGAGCGGCCAAGGACGGTACCCAATGCCCACAGCGCGCGCCCATGGCTGTCTTCGGATCCACACTCCTCCATCCACTGCCGAGAATAGGACATGAAATTTCTGAAGCGCCCGCGATTCACGTCGAAGGCATGCGTGACGAACGCCAGATACCGGGACGCCAGCGCACGTACGGCCTTACCGTCCTCGGCGCCGGCATCCTCCACCAGCGCCGTCAAGAGCAGCGCCCGCGCGTTGTCGTCGAGACAGTAGCCCTCGTCGTAGCTTGGAACACTGAACGCCGCGTGCTGCAGCATGCCCGTCTGGTCGGTCATGATCTGAAGGTGCTCGAGATTGATGTCGGGAAGCTCCACCTGCCGCTTCGCGAGCGTCTTCGCCTGAAAGACCGTCCGCAGCCGTGCGGCGTGCTCGACCCGTGCATGCTCGAAGCTCTGGAGGTAGCGCTGCGCTACTGCGGGCCAGACCATGTTGCGGCCATGAGCGGCCGCCCGCTCGCGCAGCACCAGCCGCTTGGCATCGTCGCTGAGCAGGTCGACGACCTCCCGCGCGATCGCCTCAGGGTCTCGCCAGGGCACGAGGATGCCGCGCCCGTCAGCGAGGAGCTCGCGCGCGTACCGATACGGCGTGGAAATCACGGCCTTGCCGCATCCAACCGCATACGCCAGCGTCCCCGACGTGATCTGCTCCGGCTTGAGATACGGCGTGACATAAATGTCCGCGGCGGCGAGGAACTCGGTGAGCTCCCCTTGGCTGACGAAACGGTCGTGGAAGATCATGCTCGAGTCCACGCCGAGCCGTTGAGCACGATGCTCCAACATCAGTCGATAGGTCTCGCCGTAGCGTTCCTTGACGTGCGGGTGAGTGGCGCCGAGCACGATGTAGACCGTTTCCGGGTGGCGGGCGAGGATCGCCGGCAGCGCGTCGATGACGTACTCGATCCCCTTGTCGGGCGAGAGCAGCCCGAAGGTGAGGATCACCGACTTGCCCTCGACCCCGAGTCGGTCCTTGCTGCGGCTGGTGAACGGCACGCTCGGAATTCCGTGCGGGATCACGTCGATCTTGCGCTCTGGAACACCGTAGACGTCGCGCAGAAGCACGCCGCCGTGAGCGCTCATGACGACGAGGCGCTCCGAAAGCCGGGTGAGCTCGTCCATCGCGCTACGCTGCAGGGGATTCGGCTCGCCGAGGATCGTGTGCAGCGTCGTCACGATCGGCATGCGCAGCTCACGGAGCAACGCGAGGACGTGGCTCCCCGCCTTGCCTCCGAAGATTCCGTATTCGTGCTGCACGCACACGACGTCGACGGCGTTGACGTTCAAGAAGTCTGCCGCACGCCGGTACGACGCGACATCGCTCTCGGCGATCTCGAAGCGGACGCGCGGCGGGTACGCGTGCTGCTGGCCGGCGTCGTTCATTGCGAGCACGAAGCAGTCGAGCGCGGAGAACTCGGCTGCGATCGCGTCGCTGAGATCGGTCGTGAACGTCGCGATGCCGCACCGTCGCGGCAGGTGATTGCCGAGCATCGCGACCTTGCGGATCGCTCCCATGGCCGTGGCCGCGGGCTCTCCGATCGCATCGGTCTCGCGGAACACCGTACGCGAGCGATCGCCACGCCCGCTGGTTGCCACAACCGCGTTGGCTGGAGCGGGAATCAAACCAATCCGACGCTGAGCGCGAGCGACCTCGGGATCACCAGCCTGCCGCGATCCCCGTTCGTCCGCACATTCGTCCCGGATCGCATGAGATGCATTGGAACCCTGACCCGGATCCCGTCGACGAGGCAAACCAAGCTCATGCCGGTGTCGAACAACACCACCACATCCGAGAACTCCATGGAGTTTTCGATGAAGACCTCCTAGGTCTATGGGCTCGGAGTAGTGTAGCGGCGCGGAGTACGCCACTCTAAGGTCCGTGCGTGGGAGCCGTACGCGGGCGAACCGCAGAGCTGAAGCTGTAAGAGATATAGCACGGCGAGACCCGGCACACAACAAAGCGCGTTCAGAGCAGGAAACGAGTTCCCACGCTGTTCGGGACGAACGCGTCCGGGAACTCGCGCGCGATGGCGTGTGTGGCCTTCCAACCGGTGCAGTGCGCCGGCACGATCATCCGCGGCGCGATTTCCTTGAGCGCCGCCACCGTCGGAGCGATGAGCGACTCGAACAGGATGCCGGAGAGGTGGAAGCCTCCCATCACCGCGTACACGGTGTCGACACCGGTGAGTGCCTGGGCGTGGCGGATGGTGTTGATGGCGCCGGCGTGTCCGCACCCGGTGAGCACGACGAGCCCCTTGCCCTTGACGTGAATGACGATAGCCTGATCGTCGTGGATGTACGGGTCCGGCTGCCAGGTGCCGTCCCTCGCGGCCCAGTGCAGCGGGAAGCCGGTCTCGAAGCCCGTCGTGCGGTGCACCTGGCCGGTGACGAGCGCCAGGCCGCCGAGCATATAGGAGGGCCCGCGTTCTTCGAGGAGCTCGATACCGTCCTGCGACAGGATGCGCCGGTCGGGCGGCGGCAGATTGAGCTCGTGGCCATCCGGAAACACCACCTTGCGCTCGAGAAGCGCGTCGGGGTGCAGGAGCAGCGGCATCTTGCGCTCGCCGAGGCGTTCGACCAAGCCCATCAGACCCTGCGTGTGGTCGGCGTGCCCGTGGCTGAGCACGATTGCGTGCAACTCCTTCGGCCGCACTTCGAGGACGTCGAAGTTGTGAACCAAGCCGGTCTTGCTCAGACCAGCGTCGAAGAGCAGAGACTCACCGCTGCTCCCGCTGCGCACCGTCACCAGCGCCGCGAAACCGTGCTCGGCCACCAGGCCTTCGCGGGTCAGCGCGTCGGGGGGCAGGGCCAGGCGCCGCACCTGCTCCGTGCTGGCGAGGAGCAGATCGATGGAGTTGTCGAGGACGGTGAGGATCTCGAGGGAATCGACCTCTGTGAGCGGCATCGACGCCATGCGCGCGCCCTCCCGATGCTGCGAGTGTAGGCCGACACGATGGCGAGGTCCACTTCCGGAGGAACCTTCGCCCGCGGCCTTCCCGGGGCCTGGCGAAGCGGCGGAAATCATGATCCATGTGCGGGAAAGGAGACGATCCCATGCTTTTTCAACTGAGGCTGCTGGCGTACCGCATCGGCAAGATGTTCATGAAGCCCGTCATCAAGCTGGTCCCACAGCCGCGGCCGGTGGTGTTCGTCGGGCCGGATTCCGCGTCGCAGTTGTGCGGCATGATAAGCGCGTTCCGGTTCCAGCGCGTGTTGATCGTCACCGACGCGGTGCTCGTGAAGCTGGGTCTGGTGGATCCGATCCGCAAGGCTCTGGAAGCCGGTGGAATCGATGTGTCGGTCTTCGACGGTATCCAACCCGACCCGACGTACGACGTCATCGAGAGTGGCCATGCGGCGGTGCAGGCGCACCGCAGCGATGCGGTGCTAGCGGTCGGTGGCGGCTCCTCGATCGACGCCGCGAAGGTCATCGCGGCGATGGCGACGACCAACAAGCCGGTGCGAAAGTTGCTCGGCTTCTTCAAGCTCACCAAGCCGATGTTGCCGCTGTTCGTGATCCCGACGACCGCCGGCACCGGCTCGGAGGTCACCGTTGCAGCCGTCGTCTCCGATCCTGAGACTCATGCGAAGGCCGTGGTCGTGGATTCGAAGCTCGTGCCCACCGCGGCCGCCCTCGATCCGCTGGTGATGAAGGGGATGCCGCGACCAATTACGGCGGCAACCGGCATGGACGCACTTACCCATGCCGTGGAGGCGTATACCAACCGCTGGCCGGCCGCGGAGACCACGTTTCACTCGGTGTCGGCCGTGCGCATGATCTTTGCGAACCTGCCGCGCGCGTACGCGAACGGCGAGGATCTCGAGGCGAGGGAGGCAATGGCGCTGGCGTCGTTCTATGCCGGCCTCGCGTTCACCAAGGCCTTCGTGGGCTACGTGCACGCGTTCTCGCACAAGCTCGGCGGGCACTACGGCACGCCGCACGGGCTCGGCAATGCGATCACGATGCCGTACGTGCTCGACTTCGTGCAGGAAGCCCCCTGGGCACAAGCTCGACTCGCGGAGCTCGCAGTAGCGATCGGTGCCGGTCAGTCATCTGAGCCGAAGGCGGCGCTCGCCGGGCGATTCATCGAGCGAGTTCGGGAGCTGAACCGCCAGGTGGGAATTCCTCAGAAGGTCGATGCCCTCAAAGCCGCGGACATTCCGGCGATCGCGAAGGAGGCCATGATCGAGGCTCATCGTGACTATCCCGTGCCGAGGAACATGAGTCTCGCCGAGGCCGAGGCGCTGCTGCGCAGAATGCTCCCCGACGCCGCGAGCTGATCCGCATTCCGCGCACCGCGGCCGCGGAGTGCACGTCAGCGCCGGTAACCGCTCTCACTGGGGTCGTACTCGACCCACTGTACGCGGCCACCCTGCTGACCCCACGCGCCGCCACCGGTGAAGACGACGCGCCCCATGCCCTTGTAGTGCCACTCGATGCGGCTGACGTCGTCGCCGAAGTACCACGGGATGAACGCCTTGCCGGTCACGTACTGGCTCTGATCGGTCGGTTGGCCGAGGAGGTCGGATACCTCCTTCATTCCCATGCCTTCCTTCACCTTGGCGAGCGGGCTCGAGGGTGGGGGTGGTACGGCCTTCGCGGCCGCTGCCTCGCCAGCCGGCCGCGCCTCCTTCGCCGTGGGCGGCGCTGCCTCGCCGGTTTCCGTGTGGCGCGATGCTCGTTCCGCACACGCGCTCATCGCCATCAGCACGCAACTAGCCACGATCCACGTCGCGTATGTTCGCTTCACGATCGCCCTCCTCGCACCAACCGGTAGTGACAAGTCGCCGGCTTCTATGTCCTGACCACGCGGCGGTCAAGCGGGGCTCCACTCACCAAGGCACGTTGCACCCAGGACACGGCACCGTACGCGCTCGGCGAGCGCCCCGCGCTCCTCGACGTTGCGACGGGGTGCGGCTTGCGTCTGGAGGCCCGGTCGGCGTAAGCAGCGACCGCGCATCCGCGCAGAGGGGGTGATCCATGGGGGCCACCGCGACCGCACTCGTCGGCTTCGCCGCCTGGTACGTGCTGCTGACCATGCTGCTCGGCGTCTACCGTACCTCGCTCGTCCTCTCCGGAAAAAAGGAGGCGAACAGCTTCGTATCCGACGCCTCCGACGTCCCGCCGTTCGGCCGGCGCCTGAACCGAGCCCGCGACAATTGCTACGAGACTCTTCCGTTGTTCGCGGCTCTCGCGCTTGGCGCCTCGATGGCGGGGAAGACCGCGGTCACCGATCCGCTCGCGATGTACGTCCTCTGTGGGCGCATCGGCCAGTCCGTGACGCACCTCGTTTCGACGAGCGTGCCGGCGGTCTTCGTCCGCTTCGCGTTCTTCCTCGTGCAGGTTGCCATCTACGCGATCTGGGCCGTCCGGCTGCTCGCCTGATCCGATTCAGGTCCGGCGAACGGCGCCCAACCACGAAGTGCGCCGCGGGCGGCAACCCGGCCCACCGCCCGTGCCGGCGCGCACCGTGGGGCCGGCAACGGCCTCCTCGGCGTCACTCGCTCTTGCTTGCGGGCTTCTGTACCTCGGGCTTCTTTCCGGGCGACTTGCGGTCGTAGTACTGGGGCTTGTGGCATCCCGGCGAGCACCCTCCCCCCGTCTCGGTTTTCACGAACTTCAAGGGCAAGTTCCACTTTCCGAACGGCACGCTGTCCGCGATCAGCTTGGGGCCGGGGCCACCGTGGATCACGTGGCACAGCCTGCAGCTTCGCCCCTTCTCTTTGTTGTTCACGTGCAGATAGTGGAGGTTTCTCTCCCCGTCCCTGAAGTTCGTCGCGAAGCTGGTCTCCCGATACTGGAGAAGCTCCCGCTTATGGCAGGTGAAGCACAGCGCGAACTCGGTGTCGGTGTACGGAATGTACGCTTCGGTCGGAAATGGCTTCATCAACAGCTTCTCGTTCTCGCTCCCGTGCGGACTATGGCATGGGGTGCACTTCCCGTTGCCGATGGGACCATGCAGCACCGTCATGCTCTTCGCAAGGATAGTGCCGTGACAGCCGAGACAGATCTCCTTCTCCTCGTTGATCAGCAGCCTTGGATTATCGCTCGCATGCGGCGAATGACAGGACTCACAGCCGGCGGCGACGGCGGGATGCGCCACCGGAGCGTTGCTGACCGCATCGCCGATATCGCTGTGGCACAGGAAGCAGACCTGCTGCCCTTCCTCGGCCAGCAGCTTCGGGTGCGCCGAGCCATGTGGGTTGTGGCAGGACGTGCATCCACCCGCCAGGGCCGGATGTAGGTTCTTCTTCTTCACCACGTCCTGCATATCGAGATGACAGCCGAAGCACACCTCCTGGCCCTCCTTCAACAGGAGCGCCTTGTTGTCGGACTCATGCGGGGCGTGACAGGCAGTGCAGCTTCCGGCGGAGACGGGGCCATGCAGAACCTTGAAGTCCAAGTGATCTGCGTGACAGGTGCCACAGAGCTCCTTCATCGGCTGCATCAGCAGCTTTGGCTCATCCGACGCGTGAGGGTTATGGCACGTCGTGCACATGCCTCCCGTCACGGGGAAATGCACCTGCTTCTTCTCCCCAAATCGCTCATGACAGGTATAACACAGCTCAGGCTGATCCTGAGTGAGTTTGAAGGTTTTCGCGCCTTTCTTAGGGTGCGGTGTTTCCACGGACTCGTGGCAGCTCTCGCACGTTTCTGCGACGGGATGGACCGTCGTACCCTTCAACAGGGTCGCATGGCACTTCGCCGACACGCAACTGTCCTGCGCCAAGACGTCGCCGCGCACAAGAAAGAGACCGCCCACCAGGAATAGAACGAGCAGCAGGTACGTTCGGAAGTTCTTCTGACGCATGCGCCGATCCCTTCTCCGTACCGTCGTGATTCCGTCGTAAGAGCGAATCAGCGGTACGAGGTGTTGTCATGAGCCACGCCATGACACACGAGAGTACAGCTTCCTGAAAACGTCCCCGTATCCTTGAAGGCGGGGTACTGAGCCCCCGCCTTCGGCATGACGATTCTCGTATCGAAGTTGATGAGGTGCGTGTGGGATCCCGTTCCCGTCGAGCCGGCGACGCCGGACTCGTACACTCCGTGCGCATCGTGACACGCGGAGCACGGGGCGCCTGCCGCCAGATGTCCGCTATGGCCCCCTCCAGACGCCGACGCCGTCGGCACGGTCACCCGCATCGCTGTCTTCCGGAAGCTCGCGTCGCTCAGAATGCTGGATCGGTTATGGCACCGGTAGCAGAGAGCGTAGTTGTCGTAACTCTCCGGTGTGTGGTCCGCCGTCTCGTAGCGCTCCCGCAAGATGGGGGCGAACGCGGAGCCATGGGGGCCTCTCGAGCCTCCCTCGTCGTCGGCGTGGCAGGTCGTGCAATAAATCACCACGGACGGGCTCATGTTCGGCTCGAAGGGCGACGGAATGCTCGGCACGTTGAGGTTCTTCCCCATGTTGAGGACCGGGTGGTACGAGGCATTGATCGGGTCGAAGGCCAGACGCGTATTCGTGCCGACGAGGACGCGGGGAACGTAGCTGAAATCCGGCGTGTTGTCGGCGTGGCACTTGAAGCACACCTCGTACTCGTACGTTGCCGAGTGAACCGCCATACCATTGCGGTCGACGCCACTGACCCCTCGCAGCGTGCCCGAGATGAAGGGCGCCCTGGATCCTCGGCTACCGGTGAGGTGAGGATTATGACAATCCGAGCAGGCGACGCTGCGAATCCCCGAACGGGCCGCCCCTCCCGGCATACGAAGTGCCATCGGGGTGATGCCGGACGGTTCGTGATGCGCAGACAACTTGCGCGTTTGCCGGGCAATATTCACCGATCCGGAAGGCACGGGCGGCACCCCCTGGACACGCACCGCGCTAGCCGGAGCGGCCCCGCCGATGTGTGGGGACCCCTCATCACCGTGACAACCAGCGCTAGTGCAGGAAAACGGAGCTGATGGCGCGGGGCTGAAGTTGAGCAGCTGTTCCGCGATCGGCGCGAAGTGGGGCGTATGGCACACCTCGCATCCCCACTCATTCAATTGGGTGTACGTGGGCCACGTCTTCGGGGGCCGAGGCAGGATCCCGACCACCGATTCCGTCGAGGTCGCGTGCTCCGAACTGCTCCATCCGGTCATCTGATGACAGGTGATGCAGAGCGCAGAGTAGCGGTTGTCCTTCACCAGGAACTTGCCGTACAGGTCCTTATGGGGATCGTGGCAGGTGATGCAGTGAACCTCGTCCGAGCCCCCGTACACGAGATCGGGAGGAGGCGATGGGGCTAGCTCGGGATTCGGCAGCGCAGATTGGTACGGGAAAGACACCGGGTGATGCCCCGACAGGTCGAGGCCGAAATTCGAGAGGCTCCCAGGAGTGAGCGTGCCACCGCCTGCCATGCTGATTCCCCCGACCGGATTGAGCACCGCACCCATGGCAATCGTTCCGTCATGACAGCTGAGACAGAGCTTCGTCGGCCCCGACGGCTGAGGGAGCTGCCCTGCCCTCAATGTGGGGCTCTCGTATACAGTGTACGCCTGCGGCTCGAGCTCCTTGTTCCACAGGGGCGAAAGTGGCGTCGCATTGTGCGGCGTGTGGCAGAAGATGCAGATCCGGGTTTCCGTCAGCGCCCGGATCTGGCCTGGACCCGACACCGAGAGGTTGTGCGGGGTATTGGCCATGTCCAGCGGCGTCTGCGCCTCGGCCGACGATACCAGCCCCAAGCCCAGCAGCCAGAGGGCAAGGACCCACGGCCTCACGCTTGCCGCCCCGGATTCAGGATGTGCCGTCTGCATACCGCTCCGTAATACGAAAGACCTGGACGCGCCGATTGTAGGTGTCGCACACATAGAGCTCGTCATTCTCATTGATGAAGGCTCCCGAGGGGAGCCAGAACTCGCCGAAGTCAACGCCTCGCCTGCCGAGCGTCAGGAGGAAGTCTCCTCGTCGGTTGAAGAGCTGCACGTTGTCGAAAATTCCGTCGACGACGTAGACGATCCCGTCTCTGTCCACCGCCACCCCTTTGGGCATCGCCAGATCGCCGGAGCCGTCACCGTGACGGCCAAAGGACCCCAGGGCCGTCCCCTGCTCGTCGAAGATCTCGATCCTGAAATTGAGGGAATCCGTCACGTAGAGATCCCCGGAAGAAGACCGGAAGATGTGCGTGGGGAAATTGAAACGGCCCTCGGCCTCCCCTCTCGTACCGAAAGAAAAGGCCAGATCTCCTTTCGTCCCGAAAGCATAAACCCTGTGCGCCAGGGTATCCACGACATAGAGCAGCTTCTTATGCGGATTGTACGCGAGGCCCGTCGGCCGCTGCAGCCTCTCCGTCCCGGCATTCTGCAGGGTGAAGAGCAGCGCTCCGTCCGGGTCGAACACGAACACCTTTCCCGCCGAGTCGGACAGATAGAGTCTCAGAGCCTCATCGAAGATCACACCGACGGGTGACGTAACCCTCTCCCGCTCCGACCCGACGAGCTGGGCGTAACGTTGTTCTCCGGGAACGTAGAGATGCACACATCTCCGCCCCATGTCGGCAACTGCGATGCGTCCGTCGCTTCCCGTCGCCACGGCCACCGGCAACACGAAGGCATTGCGGTCCTCGCTCTCGCTGCCGAAAACAATGGATCTCAGCACCGAGCCCGAGGTCGCACTCTCCACGAGACCGGTCAGAGACTGCACGTAGGCCACCTTCGCCCGGTTCGGCTGGTAGGGCCACTGGAGAGCGATGGCTGGCTGCACCGTCCTGAGCGTCCACCGTGAAGCACAACCGGGTACAAGAACGACGAGAGCGAGAATCAGCGCCGTCCGTCTTCGGTTTCTGCATCTGCAATCACTGCGGGTCATCACGGTGCTCCGTGCCTGGTCGCGGCCGCCGACGTCTCAGAACAGCTGTCTCCGCAGCTTGAGGTAGAAGAGCTGATGATCACGCTTGGTCGAAACGGCAGCCGTTCCCGTCGTATCCGCCGCGTATGCACTCGCCCCGATGGTAAGGTCCACCTTCCCGATCTTCCACACCAACGCCCCATTCAGCGAATAGGCGTTGCTGTCGATGAGCCCGTCCATTCGCGAGTAGGAGCCTCCTGCGGACAGATACAAATTCCTCGAAAACAACTGCTTCTGGATGCTGCCGGTAGCAGTCATCGTCTCTTCGGTGAACGCGGCGGAATCCGTCTCGGATAGGCCATGAGGATAGTGCTTGTTCAAGTAGGAGGCCGCTGTGTACATGTTGGTGGTCTCGGTGAGCGACGTCACGTACTGGACCTCCACTCTCCAGGCCCTGTACGGGCTGACATCCCACTGCAGGTCCTGGTACTCGCCCCGCACCTGCAGCGGCCCGCGCTGGAACAGTAGGCCCGTGGTGTAGGTGGTGGCGTCGAGAGGAACCCCCGGAAACGTCCCGGACAACACGTGAGGCCGCACCGCCGCATAATTGAAGTACGGAGTCAGCAAGTGCTCGAACAGCTCCACGTTGATGTTGCCGCCGTACGTGTCACTTCGGAGCTCGTAGTCTCCGAACGTCAGCGAATAGGAGACGAGAAAATTATAGGTCCCCGGCACGACGAACTGCGGAGGTAGACTGAACACACGGATCTCCAAGGTGTTCAATAGCGGTACCACCACGTAGTCGACGCTCTCCACCAGCCGAATCAGCTCGAACGGAGGCAGCGGGGACTTCAGGAGCACGACGACACTTCCCGGGTCCACGTTCTGCTGGCGCAAGCTGAAAGATCCCGGCACAGGAATCGTCTCGTACGGCTCATTCACGACGTCGGTTCGACCGCTGCTGTCCGTGTCAGCCCTCCCCATGTTGATCCCGGCGTTGATCCTGCCTCGTGGGATCGTCTTGGTGTAATCGAGCATCACGGAATGGGACAGTAATGTCGTATCGCCGCCCGAGGACGTCAGCGAGTTGTCGAGGAGCGTGTACCGGCTGTCCAGGCTCTCGTAGAGCCTGTGGACGACGTCGAGCTGGAGGTTCTTGGACGTATCGGACAGCTTTCGGTCTTGCCCGTCGCCCGGCTCCTCGATCTTGGTGTCGTTGTCGTCATAACGGTAGGAGAGGTCGGCCCTGAACTTCCACGGCAAGTACGCGCTCATGAGCTCATAGCCGGTCCATTGGTCGTTCGTGAACCTCCCCGACGATGGGCTGTGTTGCTCGTACGAGTCCTTGCTCACGTTCGTGCTGAAACGCACGCGCTTCAGGTTCAC
>Ga0113563_10002351_pt1 | contig 11363 bp, 6 predicted proteins | sample Mud3Dept3metaG_FD_80117 | JGI IMG/M metagenome (GOLD analysis project Ga0113563, IMG submission 80117) | Freshwater wetland microbial communities from Ohio, USA, analyzing the effect of biotic and abiotic controls - Mud 3 Core 4 Depth 3... | ecosystem: Environmental > Aquatic > Freshwater >...
ACGGTGAACCTGAACCTCGACGAAAAATACGACATCACCGGTTCCTGGACCTCGACGGTCCATCTGTGGACAGTGCCGCCCCGGGTCGCCCGGTGACGATGGCTGCGCCCGCCGGGCCGAGCCGGCCTTCCTTCGGCTTCATGGTCGGCGTGCTGCTCGCCGGCCAGACCATCGGCACCATGGGCACGACGATGATTCCCGCGGTCGCGCCCAAGGTGGCGCAGACCTACGGCATCTCGTCGGCGCTGGTCGGCTACCAGATCAGCATGCTCGCGCTGGCGATGATCGTCGCGCTGGCCTTCGGCGCCAAGTTCAACCGGCGCTGGGGCTCGACCCGCATGCAGCAGATCGGGCTGGCGCTGGTGGCGACCGGCGGACTGATCGCGATCCTGCCCCATGTCGCATTCTTCTTTCTCGCATCGATCGCGCTGGGGCTGGGCTACGGCACGCTGACGCCGTCGGCTTCCAACCTGCTGATCCGTTTCACGCCGGAGCTGCGCCGCAACCTGATTTTTTCGCTGAAGCAGACCGGCGTGCCGCTCGGCGGCATCGGCGCTGCACTGATCACGCCGGCGGTGGCGGTCGCCTTCGGCTGGCAATGGGCCATCGCCGGCAATTCGCTGGCGCTGTATGCGCTAGTGCTGGTGCTACAGCGCGCGCGGCCGCACTGGGATACCGACCGTGATCCCGAAGCCGCCATCGGCGGCAATCCGTTCAGCAGCGTGATGACCATCTGGCGCCATCCGGCCCTGCGGCTGCTGTCCATATCGGGCGGTTGTTTCGTCATCGTGCAGTTCGGCATCACGACCTTCACGGTGATCCTGTTCAACGAACAACTGGGCTGGGGCCTGATCGAGGCCGGCATCGTGCTGACGGCGTCGCAGGTCGGCGGCGTCACGGGACGCATGTTCTGGGGCTGGATGGCCGACCGTATGGGCAATGCGTTTTCCGCATTGCTGTTCCTCGGTGCCGTGATGGTCGTGTCGTCGCTGCTGTGCGTTGCGCTGACGCCCGACTGGCCAATGGCCGCAGCCTGCGCGCTGTTCTTCGTGATGGGTTCAACCGCCAGCGGCTGGAACGGCGCCTTCCTGGCAGAAGTGGCGCGCCTGGTGCCGCGCGACACCATCAGCACCGCAACCGGCGGCTCGCTGGTGTACGTGAACTCCGGCAAGGCCATCGGCCCGATTGCCTTTGCCAACGTGGCGCTGCTGACCGGAGATTACACCGCCACGTTTGCGCTGCTGGCGGTGCCCGCGGCGGCGGGATTGTGGTGCTTGTGGGCCGCGCATCGGGGGTTGGGGCGGGGGTAACGCCGCCGATAAACTGGCGGCGGTGCTGCAACGACCGACTGAACCCGCCACCCATTGCCGACGTTCAATGCTGGAAAAAAGAAACCCCGTCGAAGCGGGGTCTGTAGGCGTAACGCATCAGTTCTTCGTTTCTTCGTCCTCACCCAACCCGCCCAGTCCCGGTTCGCTGCGTGGTCGAGTTTAGTCCCGGACTCGTCAAGCCTGATCGGGTCGCCGGTGTCGAGTCAATGAAGCCGAAAAGGTGCGTTCAAGCGTGGCAATGCCACTGGAGAATGTCTCTCTTATCTGCAGAGCCCCAGTATGCGCTCCTCCGGCGAGCAAGCCTTGGCGGGCGCCGCTGGGGGCGCAACCGGCTTCCGGGCGACGCATTCACGGATCTCACGGGCGGTGGGCGCATAGTAGGTCCAGCCCGGCGCGAGCCGGGGCAGCGACAGGCTGACTTCGCGCCATTTGGGGTGCCCCTGCGTCTGCAGCGTCGAAAAATTCTGGCACAGCGATCGCGCAAAAAGCTTGAGGTTGTTGACAGTGGTGTCGAGGTTGTAGTCGTAGGTCACCAGGAATGCACCCACCGCGATGGTCGTGAAGTTTTCCTGCAGCAGGTTGGGGTAGCTTCTGGTCTTGACGACGGAATGCGAATAGACCGTCAGCGGTTTCTTGCTTGAGGGGTGGGCGGGGTCAAACTTCAGAAATTTGATGAATTTCTGCGCCTCGGGTTTCATATTGGCGATCAGCGGAGCCGGTTGCCCTGCGGCGACCACTACGACATCCACCGTCTTGTCGGTGATCAGCTTTGCCAGCGCTTCTTCGTTGGACAGGTAACTTGCGTTGGTTTCCGGAATCGGCCCGTCAAACATCATGCGGTAAAGCGTGTGCGTAATCAGGGCCGCGCCGCTGCCAAGCAAGCCGCCGTTGATCTTCGCATCCTTGATGTCGTGCAGATAATTCAGCGGCGAATCGGCCCGGACGACGTAGTGTATTTCGGTGTTGTACAGCGGCAAGACCACGCGCAGGGGACGAATAATCGCCGCAGCCTCGGGGCTGCCGCCAGCTGCTCTGTCGAGGAAAGCCTGATAAACGTCGGCTTGCACGATCGCCAGCTTGACGCCAGGATCGTAGCGTAGATGCTTGATGTTCGCCGCCGAGCCATCGGTGGGCAGAACCTGCAACTCGATCTTGGCGGCGGGCGCGACGAACCGGGAGAGATCCTTGCCGATCGCGAAATAGGTGCCCCGTTCCGATGCGGTGACGATTTTGTACTCGACCGCCACAACATCCGCGGCATTCAGCAGACAGACCGCCAATGCGAAGAATGTGCGCACAGGCCTGGTAATAAGGTGAATGATCATGCTTATTCCTTCGGTTGGACGGATTCCGTCTTACACAGCCCCAGGGCCCACATTCCTGCGGTGCAGGGTTGTGCGCCTGCTGGCGCTCGCTCGGCGGCCTTACGAATGGCTTTCGGCGGCGGCGGCGCGATCGCCGTTTCGGCCTTGGCCGAGGCTTCCGCCGCCTTCGCCCGCTTGAGGTCCTGCGAGCACAGTCCGGCAGCCGCTGCGTCTTCTGTACAAGGCTCCGCGGTCAGGCGATCCACACGTCGGGTGTTCACCGGTGTGCGGGCTGCGCTCCCGGGCGCAGTCTCCGCATTCGAGGTCGGCATGGCAGGGGCGGCGGCATCCCGGACAGGCATTTCCGCCGACTCGTCGACGACAGCGGGAGCCCGGCTGATGGTGCCAGAGTAGCTTGGTCCGCGTTGCTGCTCCAAAAAGCCTTCCCTAGCTGGCAGGGTCGCCCGCTCGAACGGAATGTCAACGTAGAAAAATGTTTGATAAGCGTGGTAGCCCAGAAAGGCCAGTGTCACCAGAATGCCCGCGCTGACAACCCAAAACGCGACGGGAATTGGCGGGTGAGGTAACGGCTTGTGTGTATCGACAGCCGGTGCTGCAGAATCGAGAACATCTGCACCACCATCCTGCAACTTGCCGCGGCACTGGTGGCAGGAATCCGCGGCAGCCAGGTTTATGGCCCCACAGTGCGGGCACGTCATGACAGGCAGTGGCACACCGCATGCGTTACAGAACCGCGCATCAGGAGTATTGCTGTGCGCGCATTGCGGGCACAAGTGAGGAGGAGGCTTGGCGGCTTTGCCAGGCTGATATGTGGTGCTCGGCATCGGATTCAGCATGGCCGCTTGGTTGCATCCCGTTCGTGGGCGCCCCAACTCCACATTTTCATATTATAGTAATTTACACGAAAGCATAGGAAAATCAATCGGTTGTGGATTTTGCACGGAACCGTAGATACCCCGGAGGCTATGGTTGGCAGTTTACACGAGGTGTGTGGACTTCCGCGAACGGCAACTCCCGACCCAAACGGACGCTCAGATAGCCCCAAAAACAAACCCCGTCGAAGCGGGGCTGTGTGATTACTGCTGAACGGAAGGGGCGGGAGCGACGTGACTGGAAGAGCCTTTGAGGCGGCTTAGAGATTGAATTACGAATTGAGCTCAGACATTAAGTATGGCTTCGTCAGCCGTCCAAGCTCAGTCACGGTTGGTGATTTTAAGATGCTCCAGTGATTTCCGGGCACCGCGATTAAGATTAAGCGCTCCTTCAAATAACGGCGCCACCCATAGTCATTGTCGAGCACCGTATGTGATCCCAACCACGACCGATCCATCCCTTGAAAAAGTATAACTCTAAAATCAAAAATGACCGCGTGAGCCTGCCAGGCTTTAAGCGCTTGGAGAAAAACACTTCTCCGAAATGCAAAGATCTGAGCGGCACGATCTGCGGACTCTTGCGTTTCATTTTTTGCCCTACCTTTCTGTAGTGCGTTTTTGACTCCGGTCAAACGTTCGCGAAGAGTTTGTTTGGTGATGCCATTCACAATTGCTGCCGTTTTATTGGAAATCCATTTGGTCCAATTGCGATGGCGTGCTTTTGGGAGAATGGTGTCGAAAAGCATAACCAGGTCCACCTCGGCGCCATGCCTTCGCATTTCCGCGGCAACGAGAATAGCCACCAGCCCACCGAACGAAGAACCGGCCAGCCGATAGGGCCCATTTGGGCAAAACCTGAGGATAGCCTCGTAGTACGCCGCTACCAGTCGGTCCGTTGACATGTGTAGCGCACTGCCACTCGAGGTCTGATCAATTAGTAGCCCTTCTGCGGCAACATAAACACCATAGACGGGTTGGTCCTTGCCGAGGCTTTCTGCAAATTCCTTGAAAAGATGGATGCCGTAAAGGCAGAATATCGATATACCATCCCCTTCGGTTTGCAGCGGGACCACCATCGACGCACTCTTTGCTGCTTGAGCGCCGATATTGACGACCAACTCGGCGATCGTTGGAGAACGGAACACTTCGCCCAAGTCCATCTCAATGCCTGTAGTCTCCTGCATTTCCAATACCAGACTAAGCGCGCGCAGCGAATCGCCGCCCAACTCAAAAAAATTCACATTGATCCCGACACGCTGGATACCCAGCACTTTTTCCCAAGCCGCTGCCATAGCGATTTCCAGGTCGTTTCGAGGGGCAACGTAGGAGTTCGGTTTGATAGCGCGATCCGCTTCGTCGGGACTCGGAAGTGATCCGCGATCGACTTTGCCGCTAGGCGTGAGCGGAAATGCCGTCATCGGCATTATCGCCGACGGCAACATGTAGTCAGGCAGCCTGGCACGGAGAAACCTATGTATGTCATCGCGGTTTAATTCGTGCGTGATGCGAGGCACGACATAGGCGACGAGCATTTTTTTGTCGTCGTCACCAACTACGTTGACAAGGCTATGAAGCACAGCCTCATGATCGTTTAGGACTAACTCGATTTCCTGGAGCTCAATACGAAAGCCGTGCAATTTTACCTGGAGATCCCGTCGTCCCAGATACTCCAATTCGCGGTTCGGGTGCATCCGAACCATATCACCAGTACGATACATTTGCGCTCCCGGCGCCCGGGAGAATGGGTTCGGCAAGAACCGTTCACGTGTAAGTTCATCGCGCCTAAAATATCCTCTTGCCAATCCGTCACCGGAAATAAACAACTCACCCTCGACTCCGAGCGGCACCGGTGAGAGGTTTTCGTTCAACACAAACACACTCGTCCCTGGTATCGGGTGTCCTATCGTGATCGGCTGGCCAGGTGCAATTTTCTTGGTGGTCGACCAGATGGTCGTTTCAGTTGGGCCGTACATATTCCAAAGTGAGCCCGATCGCTTCAGCAGCTGCCGCGCCAGATCTTCGGGCAGAGCTTCGCCGCCGCAGAGAATCTTCAGATTGGAGTTGCCTTTCCACCCGCCGGCCACCAACATGCGAAAAGTGGCTGGTGTGGCTTGGAACAGTGTTATTCCATGCCCGTCAAGTTGCTCGGCTAGTGCGTGAGCATTCCTCACCACCTCGGCAGAAGCGATGTGGACAGTCGCTCCAGCGATCAGGGGCAGGAATAGCTCAAGAGCGGCAATGTCGAATGACAGCGTGGTAACAGCTAAGACACGGTCGTCCTCGTTGATGCCGGGCTCATTAGACATAGCGAACAATAGTGAACTCAGGGCGCGGTGCGTTACCTCGACGCCCTTCGGTCGACCAGTCGAACCTGACGTGAAGATTACATAGGCCAGCTCACTGGCACGGTTGCCTTCCTGGATTGGTGCAATAAGGTTTTCGGCGATTGGCTCAACGTCCAGACATACCATCGAATTCCGCCATCGTTGGCTACCCGTTTCCTTCAAGGAAGACTGCGTCAAGATCAGCGCGGGGTGCGCGTCCCCCAGGATTGCGTCAATTCTCGCCGGAGGGTGCCGCGGATCGAGCGGCATATAGATACCCCCTGCGTCCATGATTGCGAGAAGCGCTACGATCATGTCCGGGGAGCGTTCAAGCCATACGCCGACGAGAGCATCCGACCCTACCCCTAGGTCTGAAAGACGCCGAGCCAGCATTCGTACACGGGCATTCAGTTGCGCATAGCTGACCACCTCTTTTTCGAAAATGATTGCAGGGTGATCGGGGCGCCGGATCGCCTGTTCGCGGAACAGGGCCAGGACTGTCGGTAGCTTTGCTCTTACCGACAAAGTATTGTCGTTCAGAGGTAGGAGGAGCGTTCGTTCCTTGTCTGTCAGAACATCAATCGAGTCGATCTCCCGATCCGGATTGTCCAGTAATGCCTCGAGCACCTTGAGGAAGTGCCCCAAAGAGCGTTCGCCATCGGAACGTTCCGGCCAGATGGCCCTATTGAACTCCATTCCGACACCGAACTCCGGACAGCCTTCCTTTCGATAGACATTGACTGACAACACTTCCCGCTGCAGGGATTGGAACCGCGGCGCGTCGCCGAGGTCTGTGGCGTCGAAAAGACTGGCCGGCCTCGGGCGATCGTAGATTGCAGGGTAACCCGCAAATTTCGTCGGGCTCCGGGGTTGGTAGCTGAGAAACGCGTCAATCGTGCACAGTTGGGGCCGAACGAAGTGACGTTGATGAGGCTTTACCGCATCCAATTCAACGCGCAGCTTCGCCAGCAGCGTATTGAAGGTTTCGTGGGCATCGATAGTTGCCCGTATCGGGCAAACCTCAAAGATCAATCCGGCAGTTCCTCGGAACTCGGGCGCCCGATTATGTACCGGCATTCCCAGACAAATGTCGTTACTCACCGTAACGCGCCGGACAAAAGCGAACATGGTGGCCATAAACAACAGGAAGGCCGGAAGGGTCGCTGTAAGCGCATTTATTTTGTTAGTGAGGTTTGGATCGAGGAGTGCGGTGACATACCTGGTTAGATGATCTTGTTGCCAAGCAATGTGGCCGTAGTAGCGACGCGGCGCTACGGGTGTAGAAAAATGCTGTATCCAGAAGGCCTCGTCTTGCTGCGCCTTCTCGGACAATTGATAGTTGTGAGTCTGATCTATAAATTCTGCAAAGGTTGCGGGCGCCGGTAGGTCCAAAGCATTGAGCGCGCCGGGTTGAGACCCGATGAGCTGGCTGTACAATGCTTCGAGCTCCTTGTGAAGTATCACGCCTGAATAGCCGTCGGTGATCACGTGGTGCTGGTTCATGAAAAAGATGAACCGTTCCTGGCCGAGCTTGACCAGGGCGGCATCGAAAAGCTTTGCGGCGGGCTTGAACAATCGTTTGCACCTATCGTGCAGCCAATTGACGTAGTCCTGGTCGGATTTTCCGGAAAAGTCCACCAACTCAAGTCGCTGGGGATCTTCAGCATCGAATCTTATGTGTGGTCCACTGGCCAGATTCTCGATTCGTGCGCGGAATACATCATGCCTTCGCGCAAGTTTTACGAATGCTTGCTCGAAAATTCGAGTATCAATCTGGCCCTGAATTTCAAGTGTGGTGACCGAACGGTTCAGAGGTACTTTGGGATGAACGATATTTTCAAGCCAGAGTGAGCGCTGTCGCGCTGTGAGGCGATACCGTTTGGGTAGCCTGCGCTCAGACGGGTCGGTATGTTGCATAGGCATAAATAATGGGGTGTTCAGTTGATGCCGGACTGGCGTAGTTTGCCGCAGACCATTTTCCAGCATGCCACGACAGGGGATTATTGCGGTAGATCAAGAAACGCACGTGAAAGTCCGACCTGCGCAGCGCATGATGCAATGGGCCGTTGGTATAGCACCGAGCACAACTCAATGGGCTGTTGGCATCAGGGATGTCCCAACCGGTGGCTTGCCATCGGGCGGTTTCATTGAACCACTTTGCCACATCTGGGCTTGCTGCATCAGTCGACGCCGGAGGCCGTTCCATGGCGCGTCCGGAATCCGCAGCCGACAGCGGCCATCGCGCGATCAATGCCGCATGACTCAAGGCGGCGGGCATCAAGGCCGAGTTGTAGCCGAGGTATCTGTGTCGGGCAGCGTGGGGTGCCCTGTGTCGGCGGTCATGCGGCCAGTGGGGCCAACTGGGCAACGTGTCGTCCGGCGATCCGCCCGGTGACGAAACATTCCGCGATGTTGCCCCCGGAGAGATACAGATGGCCAAATGAACTGCCCAGTTCACCTGCCGCATACAGTCGCGGGATGGGTTTGCCGTAGACGTCGATGACCCGTGAATGCGCGTCGTGCACCGGACCACCCTGTGTGTTCGAGATGACGGCCCACACCGGTGCGCCGTAGTAAGGCGGCTGGATGATGGGCAGCATGCTGTTGGCGGGACGGTGGTGGTCTTCGTCGCTGCCCGCAGCGCACAGCGCGTTCCAGCGTGCCACGGAAGTGCGCGTCTCGACCGGGTCGATTCCCAGCATCGCAGCGAGTTCTTCCAGCGTGTTGGCGCGTTTGAGGATGCCGTTGTCGATTTCCTTCAGGTTATTGAAGCTCCAGTCGTAACGCAATCCTTCGTCGTTGGATGTGGCTTTGCCCAGCGGGTAAAGCCGGCGGCCAGCATCGTCGCAGATCAGGTAGGCCGGGTTGCGCGGCGCGTGCTGGGTGACCGGATCGAAATGCGCCAGCGGGCGCACTGCGGTGTCCTGGGTATAGGGCTGATACTCGGACATGAAGCGTTTACCGGAACCGTCGAGCAGGATCCACGCCATCTTCAGGTTGACCTTGTCCTGTTCACCGGGAAACCAGTCGGGGAAACGCTTGACGCGCATGCCGTACGGATAGGCCGGGTCAGTGTGGCGAAAACCATAGGCGCCGTGCACATGCCACATGTGCCACAGCGCCGCGCCGAGGTCCTGTGCCATGCGAATGCCGTCCCCGGTGTTGCTGCGGGCGGCGGCATTGAGCACAGGATGCGCCTCGAGGAACTGTGCCTTCATTTCGGCGTTGCCTTCAAAGCCGCCGCTGGCGAGCACCACGCCGCAGCGGACGCGAATGTGGCGTGTTTTGCCGTCCTGAATGACCGTGACGCCTTGTACTTCGCGCGTCGCCGGGCCGGCCACCAGCCGTGTCGCAGCAACGCCGAGGCGGACTTCGACATCCGCGGCCAGCACGTTGTCGTGCACCACCTTGAACAGCTTCGGGCCGTTGGGTGCGCCGTTGGCCCACGGGTAGGCGACGCGCGCATCGAAACCGGGCACGTCGACGACGGACGTGTGATAGAAGGTGTCGGTGCCGGGCAGCGGATAGTTGCCGCGGATCTGGCGGCGGTACGGATCGCCGGCCCTGGCGCGTTCCTCGTTTTCCTCGACCGAGGTAATCACGCGTGCGCCATTGATCTGCGCCAGTTCGCGCACGTAGGCTTCGAGTTCGCACATGCCGTCGGCGAGCGCGCGGATCACGGCCTCCGGCGTGCGCCCGCCGTTGGTGGCCTGCAGGTAGGCGAACGCCTGATCCGGATCGTGCGCGCTGCGCACCGCACCGTACGAGCAGATCGAAAGGCCGCCGGGCACCGTGGATTTTTCGAGGAGCAGGGTTTTCGCGCCGGCCTGCGCGGCGTTCAGCGCGGCAATACCGCCGCCGAGGCCGAAGCCGATGACCACGACATCGACGGTTTCTGTGAATTTCATAAAATGACCAATAAAAAAACGGTTGTCAGATGAATGCCGGCAATGGCGCTGCTGCCGGCTGGAATACGACGATGCCGCCGATTGCGCCGGCCCATTCCAGCAGCAGGCGCCGGGCCTCGAGATCGCGCACGGCGCACTGCGCCGCGGCGAGCCACGTGCGCGTCGCGGCGATGTCGTCGCTGGTCAGCACATAACCGGCAATCCACGGCACTACCGGCGGCGTGATGCCGAGATGGCGCTCCAGGGCTGCGGGCCCGACGAACAGCAGCGCGCCGCGCTGGGTGTCAATGCGCCATTGTGAACCGGAGACCTGCGCCAGCAGCCCAGTGTAGCGGGCGTAGCGTTGCGCGGCTTCCTGCGGATCGGCAACGCAGAGGATGACCGCCGCCAGGCCGCGCGCACCGTTGGCGTGCTGCATCCAGCGTGTCTGCCACAGCCACTGCGGGGTGTGTTGCTGGCAGAACTGGATGCGGCCCTCGGCCATGGTGCCCGGGGGCACGCGCACGACCGTAAAACGTGCGGTCTGATTGCCGCTTTCAGTGCCGATTTCCCGCTGCAGTGCCACCGGGGGCAGCGGCGCAAAACCGTTCTTTTCCAGGCGTGCATGGTCGGCTTGCGGCGCGCTCGTGCCCAGTGCCACCAGATGCACGCCGGTATAACGCTGGATCGCGGCACGCAACTGGCTCGCAATGGCGGTATTGCCGGTGGGTGTCAGGAATTCGAGATAACCCTCGCGCAGCATCACGCAACGGTTGCCGCTGCCGGCAGGGACCAGTGGTCCGCCGGGTTCGATGCGGTGCGATTGCGCCGAGAAGGGCGTCAGCGTGAAGCCGGCCTGCTCCAGTGCCGCGCTTGCCGCGTCGATATGCGTGACGAAATGCGCGACGTGATCGATATTGAGCTTGCCTGGTGCAGGCGACTGGCTGGCGGCCGGCATCGGTCAATAGCCCAGCTGCGGATCGATGCGCCGCCTGAGCGGCTTGCCGGCGAGGAAACGCGCCAGGTTCTCGAACCACAGGTCGAGCGAGATGTCGATGTAGTGTTCGCCGTCGTCACAGGAGATGTGCGGCGTGATGATCAGGTTCGGCGTCGTCCACAGCGAGGCGTCGGAGGGCAGCGGTTCGGGATCGACGACGTCGAGCACGGCGCCGGCGAGACGGTTCCGGCGCAGGCGGTCTTCGAGTGCGCCGTAATCGGCAATCGGGCCGCGCGCAATGTTGACCACACCGGCGGAAGGTTTCAGCAGATCAAGGCGCGCGGCGCTGAGCAGGCCGCGGGTTTCCACGGTCAGCGGTACGGCAAGCACCACGAAATCGGCCTGCGGCAGCACGCGGTCCAACTGTTTGTAGGTGACCACCCTGTCGGCATAACGGTTCTTCTGCGCGCTGCGGCGCACGCCGATGACCTTGAGCCCGAGCTTTTTCGCTGCGCGCGCAGCGCCTTCGCCAAGATCGCCGAGGCCGACGATGACCGCAGTCTTGCCGGTCAGGCTCGGTGAAAACAGCGCTTCCCAGTGACGGCGGTGCTGGTTGGCCATGATCGCGGCCATGCGCGAGTTGAGCAGGTTGTAGGCCATGGTCATGTACTGCTCGGCCTTGCGGCC
>Ga0113563_10002352_pt1 | contig 11358 bp, 10 predicted proteins | sample Mud3Dept3metaG_FD_80117 | JGI IMG/M metagenome (GOLD analysis project Ga0113563, IMG submission 80117) | Freshwater wetland microbial communities from Ohio, USA, analyzing the effect of biotic and abiotic controls - Mud 3 Core 4 Depth 3... | ecosystem: Environmental > Aquatic > Freshwater >...
AATAATGCCGGATTAATTTTAATAATTACCTGAGAAATTAAACCAGATAAAAACAAATAAAAATTACGGATATGAGAACAAACCGGCGTAAATTCATATCGACTGCCGTTGCGGGTGGCATAGCCGCTGCAACGATGCCTTTATCATCCTGCGGATCAGAAACGGCAACATCCGGCTCTCCTTCAGACTTGAAATCGAGGTATGCCAGGCTGGATGATATAATAAAAAAACCAGTATTGAAAACGGGATTGTTTGCATCACCGGTGATCATTGAGTCCCTCGAACTTTTGCGTTTTGAAAGGAATTTCCTGTGCAGGGTACGCTCAAAAGACGGAGCAGAAGGAATTTCGGTTGGTCACAGCGGGCTTGCCACGCTTTTCCCGATATTCCTCAGAAACCTCCAGCCGTATTTTATTGGTCAGGATGCACGCGAATTAGACCTGATACTGGATAGGATCTATATCTATAATTTCAATTTCAGGTACAATGGCATTGCGCTTGGATTGCCTCTGGCAACCATTGAATTTGCCATCCTGGATATGCTTGGACGCATTGCTGATAAGCCGGTGGGACAGCTGATAGGAGAGGTCCATAATACTGAGGTTGGCATTTATGTGGCTACCGAATTCCGGGAAAAACCGCTGGAAGAACATTTTGAGCTTATTAAGGAAGCTGTTGCTCAATATGATGCCAATGCACTTAAGATCAAGGTGGGATATCAGTATTCCGGAACGAAGGACATACATTATCAGGGAGTGCCCGGTAAGACTGAAAAACTGATTCCGCTTCTTCGTCAGACCTATGGAGATGATATGTCTCTTTACGCAGATTCAAATGGTTACTATAACGTAAGCGAGGCCATAAGGATCGGAAGGCTTCTGGAAGAATATAAGTACAGCTATTTTGAGGAGCCTGTCATGTATGACCATTTTGAAGATATCAAGGAAGTGGCGGATGCACTTACAATACCTGTTGCAAACGGGGAACAGGATCAGAGCTTCGTCCATTTTCGTTGGTCCATTGCCAATGATGGCCTTGATATTGTTCAACCTGATAATTATTATTTCGGAGGGATGATCCGTTCAATGAAGGTGGCACTGATGGCTGATGCATTCGGAAAAACTTTTATTCCACATATGTCGGGAGGAGGCCTGGGATTTCTGTATAATATTATACTTGTTTCCGCTGCTCCAAATGCAGGAGCCCATCATGAATTCAAGGGACTTGACACAAATGTAAAGTTCGAATGCCCGACCTCACCGCTGAAAGTTGTGAACGGAAAGATCAAAGTGCCGACAGGACCGGGTATGGGCGTCAACTTTGACCCGGATTTTGTCGGGAAGCACGAAGTTGTTAAAATGTTATAATTAATGACAGATAAATACTATGCCGTATTTTTCAACTGTTCCTTCAGGAACGGTGATCCTGTAACGTTCATTATTCACTTTTTCCACAGTTACCGGCGAATGTCCCGGAGTATCGGGAGTGGCATAGTATGATTCGCTTACAGACGGCAGGGATATTTCAAAGATCATATCACCTTTGATCCTTTCCCATGAAGGATCAGCTAATGGCAGGTTATCTCCGTTTTCTGCTTTTACTCCGGTTGCATTAAGAAGGTGGACCAGAGTCCTTTGTTTACCATTCTGCGATTCATTATAGACGGAAGAAAGCACCTTTGCCGGCATTGAGACTGCCTCAAATGAGAGTTCACTTCCTGTAACCTGCCTGAGGATTTTCTCGTTCAGAGCGGTGAGTGCAGGATCGGGGGAAAATCCATAGGTATTTCCGATAGTGTATGCTCTGCAATATTCATTTAATCCGTACCGTTTTGCGCAAAAAATAATTCTTCCTTTGCCGGAGATTGTTTCAACTGCATCAGTCGCAGCTGCCAGTTTCGTGGCCTCAATACTCCGGAGTTCCTCAAATGCCGGGGTTATGCGGGGCTCACCGTATGACGTGTAATGCCCGGCTTCACCTGTGATATACAGGGTTCCTCCGTTCCGGACATACTGCTTCAGCTTTGATGCCTGTTCATCGGAAATGCATTCCATGCCCGGAGCAAGAAGGACTCTGAATCTCGAAAGATCCTGGTTCAGCAGGGCATCATCCAGGATGAAAGTATGCTGAATGTGCCGTTCGGCAAAGAACTGACTGATGCCCATAACCTCATTCGGATATGTATCTTTATTACTGACCGACCAGTCGCGGGTTTTACGTGAAAATATTATGGCAATATCAGCGAAAGGAGTTGCTGACATATTGTTCATATTTTCTTTCCATCCTGTATAATCATTCATCTTTTCATCATCATTGAAGCCTCCCAGTGACCAGGTGACCTGGGCAAGCATATTGTTCATAGCCCAGCCAATGATGGCATAATTGATCTGGTCTAAAGGATATACCAGGCCGAATACCGGAGACCCGTATGTCTCGTGGAGGCTGTTATACATATGCCTGCTCGAAAAATTGTATCTGAAGTTATCCCAGACATCACGGCTCATGATCTCCGTTCCGAGAAAATCCATCGATTTGGCGCTGAGAGCAAGGTCTCCGCCCTGTTCGTAGGAGGCATTATCCTGTATAAAGCCTCCTTCAGAGTAGTACTGGATGTTACAAATATGGGGATTGACTGAATGGGTTGCTTTGCACAGGTCAATCCGCCATTGGGCAATTGCATTCTTACGCCACTCTATCCATGCTTTCCATATTTTTGATGTTCTGTTGCGAAGAATAAGGCTCGTTTCATCATCAGGCAAAACCAGACCGGTAGCTTTGGAAAAGGCTGCCCGGCAATGCTCACAACTGCAGAAATTGCTTCCATGGAATGTACACTCATCTATCATAATTCCATCCAGACCTGTTTTCCGGATATGCTCAAGGATATAAGGGAAGAAGAAGCCATTTTTGAATAAAGGATTAATGGGACAGATTCCCCAGTTGGGTAATCCATTGGTGTGGGTGTGCTGTAAATATTCCGGGTGTTCAGCAAGAAACCTGAATCCCATATCCATATTCCATAATATAGTCAGATCCTGGTGATCAAGAAATTTCATACCCATCTTATGTCCTGTTTCCACAATCTGCCGGATGTTCTCTTCCACACGGCTGAGATGCGCCGGGAAGGTGTGACGCGAAAGGAATCCGTTAAGTATAACAGCTTCAGTCCCTCCCTCCTTGACCTGTTCAAGCCTTTTCTTAATGAGATCCGGTGTATTGAATTCATTGAATGACCCGTTATTGTCAGGTCCCATTGTACCGAGAGGGCTGGTGTATCTCCATAACAGCTCCGGGCTTTTCTGGTCGGGCAGCGAGGTTTCGAGCCAGGGGAGCTCCGGGATCTCTTCAATATCCTCCACTTTACCTGCAAGTGCGGAAAATGTTACTGACTTACCATAAACCGGTGGTGAATCGTAGTAGTTGGAAAACATGATATCGGGACAGTAGCCGTTATTTTTGATCCAGAAACCGCGGCGGAATTCGAAATCTTCATCGGTATGCATGAAAAGCTGGTAGCCGAGAACGCTTATTGCCCAGTCCCCGTCAAAACCTATTTCAGATACACCTCCTTCTATCCAGCGCACGAAGGTAAGATTGACGACATTGCCTTTTTCTGCTTTTATGCCGGTAAAAATTTCTTCACCATTGAATGAGATGTTAAACGGGCCAGCATTCCTGTCCGGGGCACCTGAACGGAGAGTAATCAGATATAACCCGGGGCGCAGGTTCTTTGTAATAAAAGAGTTTTTCTGTGATGAAGCTGCCGAAGCATATAATGCACCGGTCATATTGTTCTGCACTTCCCGGAGTCCGTCAGATCTGCTCCAGCCGTATCCTTTTTCAGGATCAAACACTCCTGTGCCTGCATTTGTGAACTGGGTGGATGATCTGCCGCCAAAACAAAAAAGCTGCTCCTTTGGTATTTCCGAAAAGTAGTGATAGTAAGTCACGGCATGATGTTTCAGGTAATCGTTCCGGTCTCCTTCGAAGATTGTAAGCTTGCCAGTGAGAGCTCCTCCGTAATTGGTTGCAGGTACTGCGAAGGACATCTCTACCATATTTCCTCTCTTTATAACCGACCATTGTGACTGGATCGTATTGGCTCCGGAAACGAAATAAGTAGTGACACCCTGGGGATTGAAATCAAAGGTAATTTTACCCCGGGTCGTTGCAAAGGATATCCAGCGGGCCGGAGATCCGACTAGATCTCCATCCGGGGAAGCAGCTGCAAGAGTTCCGGAAGACCACTTCGCATTATAAGAGCGGCCGGTAAGGGCTTCCCACCTGGAATTAATTAACACAGACAAGGGAACAAAGATCTTATAGGTGATGATTGGAGACGGATAGCTTGCCATTAATGCATCCTGATGAGACTGGAAACTGATCTCGATCTTTTTCCCGTCAGGAGAGAGCCCGATCTCCCTTCGGAACGGTACCGGCGGTTTTTCGCTCCAGACATTGGTGTATTTCCATCCCCTGCTTCCGGAGACTTCAAAATTCTCAGCAGATGAACCAACATCCCCGGTTGGTGTCCAGGAATGGTTATCTCCAATTATGAGTTTTTCACCTTTCCAGCTGATCTCAGTTTTCTTCCCGGCGGAGACTGTAAAAACCGAACCTTTGGTGGTCATTATTTTTTGTGAGCCTGAAACCGGAACTTCAGTACAGATAATAAGTCCGCACAGGACAAGCAGGGGATATTTCATCTTTTAAATTATATTTTAAAGCCCTGTATTAATGCCTTCTTTTTCCAGCTCATCCATACGTTTATACAAAGCTCTGAAAGTATCCCATGGATTCCTTGCCGTCTCCTTCTGATCAGTGCTGGTTCGTTTATCATCTGTCCTGATCCCGTAAAAACCGTTCATGAACCTTTCAGGATTTGTCCATGTAGTCTGCATCATCCCGTAATACCTTGGTTTCATTTCAGGAGTTGCATATTTCCTGAACCTGGCCATATCTTCTGCCTGCATGACAGCAGTGGATGGGGTTCTCCATGGGCAGGTTACTACCCGGAAACCTTTCATGGCAAAATAAACAGGGGTCTGGTCAGGCCTTTCATAGTGCCAGTCGCAGATAACGACATCTTTGGGGATCATATCTGCAGCCCGGTATGTATAGTTGTAACTGGCTTCCCATATTCCCATGCCGGTTGTTTTTCCGTCAATAAGACGGTCTCCCCATATCCAGAGCTCCCTGTTTTTGAGGGCAAGATGGTTCCTGATCCTGTTCACTTCACCTGCAAAAAGTTCAGCTTTGTCGATACCTGAACAGCGCGGACATTTATCATCTCCAAGATAAAATACTTCGTCCATGCCTGCATGGAAGGCGTCAGATTCAAAGGCGTCACATACCTCATCGACCAGAGCAAGAACTATTTTATGAACATCAGGATGCAGGGGGCAATAGCTTTTGCAGTATAATCCGTCGCTGTTGGGCCAGACATACTTCTCAGGCATTTTGATGTGAGGCGTTTCATCGAACTCCGGGAAATATGTCAGAAGTTTGTTGGTATGATTTGCCCATGACTGGTGACCAAGCAAATTGATCTGGGGGATAATCCTGATATTGATCTTCCTGCAGGCTTTTACGATCTGCCTGACTTCGCCTTTTGAAAGCGCTCCGGAATCGCTTAATTGCGGATAGCTTTCATACCGGTAGTTATAATCTACAAGGAGGAGCAATGTATTGACTCCCCGCGGTGCAAGCTCTTCGGTGATAAATTCCACAAAACGGTCAACCTGCCCGGAAGCCGGAGCTCCAATACAAAAACCTTTTACGGGGAATAAAGCATCAGCAGTTTTCTGAGCCTGTGTATTCTGCTGTAATCCAAAGAATATGAATAATACAGCGATGATAATGTTTATTTTTTTCATTGTGGTTTGCCTTTTTACAACAGCTAATTTAAAAAATACCCTGAAAAAACTGAAATTATAATAAAATAGGAGTTTTATTTCCTAACTTTAATGGGCAAGCTGTTATCGGGCTTTTTATTGATAGTGAATTCAATAATCAAATATAACAAACTATGAATGCAAATAGATCAGTTGTTTTAATCGCAGTTTTATTTTTCCTGTTTTTTACCTGTTCAGGTCAGAATTCCATGCCCCGGCCTCTTCTTCCCGAAAATATTATTGATGAAATAATCGGTGAAGCATCAGGCGAAAGAACCATGAGGCACATCTATGACCTTGCAGCATATAACCACGACCGCCTTCCTGCTGAGTATTCAGGTCAATTTATTGAAACCCGGTATGTTTATGACAAACTGAAGGAATATGATCTTGAAGGTGTGGTTGTCAACAAATATCCGGGTGGTTCCCAGTGGGATGGTATCCGCGGTGAAATATGGGAGATAAGTCCCGGTAAATCTAAGATCGCGGATTATGGCGATCTGACCGCAATGCTTGCACAGGGCAGTGCCAATACTGATGTTACTGCGGAACTTGTCTGGATCGGCGAAGGAAGGCAGGCTGATATTGACAGGGTTGATGTCGGGGGAAAGATCGTTGTAACTTCGGGCAGTATGCAAACAGCCTATTCACTGGCAGTTCCGAAAGGGGCGCTTGGTGTCATTTCATACGAATCACCGCATCCTCTTTCGACACCCCTGGCTATACCTTTTCATTTTTCCAGTTTCCATATTGCAGGTAACAGCGTCAATAAAGATAAAAATGACAACGCCAGGTTCGGTTTCTTTCTTCCTCCAAGAGAGGGCATTATTCTTCGCGACCGTCTTCTTGGGAAAGATAAAATCATTGTTCATGTTGTTGTTGAGACAGCATACCTTAATTATGAACACGAGACTACTACATGCTTCATAAAAGGAAGCGATCCGGCTGCAGGAGAAATCATTCTGTCAGCTCATCTTTTTGATGGTCTGGTCAAGATGGGAGCAAACGACAACCTTTCGGGTTGTGCTTCAATACTTGAAATTGCCAGGATGCTGAACAGGATGATAAATGAGGATCGCATCGCAAGACCAAAAAGAACGATCAGGTTTATCCTGGCACCGGAATATTCAGGAACTATACCATGGGTCAGGGAAAATAAAGAGATCATTGGAAACACCCTTTGCAATATTAACCTTGATATGGTGGGTCTTTGGCTGTCAAAGTACCAGTCATTGCTTTATATGCATCGCACTGAATACGGGAATCCCCATTATATAAATGATGTAATGGAGAATTATTATGACCTTGTCGGATTTGGCAACAGAATTGGTCTGGGAATTGCCGGGAACCTGAAACGTATTGTTGCTCCAAGCGGATCGGACGATCCTTTCCTGTATACTATTGATGACAATGCAAAAGGATCAGACCATGACGTATTTAACGACTGGGGCGTGCAGGTTCCGGGCATTATGATGTTAACATGGCCGGATCCCTATTATCATTCTTCACAGGATAATGCAGACAAGTGCGATCCGACTCAACTTAAACGAGTCTGTGTAATAGGTGCGGCTGCTGCTTATACTATTGCTGCAGCTGATGAAGCAATGGCTTCAAAAATTGCCTGCGAGGTTGCCGGCAATGCGCTTGGCCGTATTGGCAGACAGGTTACAAGGGCAATGGCTGAACTCGATATGGCAAAGAAAGAAGAATTTGAAGACATCTATAAAAAAACAAAAGGATTCATTGAGGCAAGTGTAATAAACGAAAAGGCAACTCTGGCAACCGTTTCCGAACTTGCCGGCAATTCTTCTTCTTTCAATACCTATCTCACCAGGCAGAGTGCTTCAGTTGATGCAGCCGGTAAGGCTGCCCTTGCAAGCTTCGACAGCTATGCAGAGAATAAGGCAAGAACCCTGGGTTTGGCCGGAATTGCATTTAAGCCGACGGAACTGGAGTTAAAAGCAAGGAAAATCCTGCCTGAAATGACCAGTCTCGTAACCGAACTAAGCTACAAGGGGTATTCTGAAATACTGGCTAACCTTGATCCGAAGATAAAAGAAAAATATCCAGTTAAAGGTCGTGGTATGGATACTGTGGAGCTTGGAAGATTATGCAATGGCAGGAATTCTGCCCTTGACATCAAGAAGATGCTTGATGCGCAGATGAAGGAGGGCGGGAATGACCTCCGGAATGTGATAAATCATTTATATATCCTGAGGGAAGCAGGTCTTGTAACGTTTAATGATTTTAAATAAAAGGGAAATGGGAACCGCGGGACGTATCTGCATAATCTCCTCAAGTGTAAGAAGGGGCAGGGACAGTCACAGGGCAGCACTGTATATCAGGAATTTGCTAAAAGAAAAATATAGCGTGGATGCTGAGATCCTTGATCTTCTTAAATATAACTTTCCTATTTTTGAGGAAAGGCTGGAATTTCTTGAATCTCCTCCGCCTGATGCTGTAAGCTTTGCAGAGAAGGTGAGAAATGCGGATGGGGTAATATTGGTTGTTCCGGAGTATAATGGAGGTTATCCCGCAAGCGTGAAGAATATCATTGACCTCCTGACGGATGAGTGGCGAAAGAAACCTGTTGCATTTGTTGTTGTATCAAACGGACCTTTCGCCGGTTCGCAGGTGATTTTTTCCCTTCAGTTCTCCCTGTGGAAAATCAGGGCGCTGACGGTTTCACCCGCACTTCGCATTCCGGACATTGAAACTACTCTTGATCAGAACGGAATTCCGCCCGGCAAAGCTGATATGGATAAAAGGGCTTCAGCTACCATTAATGAACTATTATGGCAGATTGAAGCAAAAAGACGGATGATGTGATCAGCCATCTGCACAAAATACTTTATTCCGCCTTTACAGGAATTCAGTGATTTCTTCGAGAGGCTTTCTTTTCTTTGTCATGGACTTCTTAAATCCCGGTTTTGGATAACCCAGAGGTGTAATTCCGAATATCATCTGGTTTTCGCCCGTATTAAGTGCCTCTTTTAGCAAAAAGGGATTGTAAGCCGCAATCCAGCAGGTTCCAACGCCTTCATTTTCAGCAGCCAGTATAATATGCGTCATGGCAATTGCCACATCGGTTTCAACGGAGTTATAACCATCATAACTGCGGTTCCATGCCTGATTTTTTAGTCCAAGTACCACAAGGATATGCGGGGCATCTTTAAACCAGTCACGGGAGTAACAGGCTTTTACCTTTTCAAGTATGACAGATGAAGATATTACAAGAAATTTCCATGGCTGGTTGTTGCATGCCGAAGGAGCCATCCTTCCTGCATCAAGTATTTTTTTCAATGTCTTCATTGGCACGGGCCGGTCCGGATCATAACTGCGGACGCTTTCGCGAGAACGGATCAGGTCAGTATATTCCATTTGGATTGATTTTTTTAAGTCATCTTCTTCTTTCTGTCTCACACGGACATGGGGTTGGTTTGATCTTTCTGTGCTTATAATGCGTGGCACAACTTTCTATTGTGAGCACGAACAATAGAAATAATAATGATATTCTGAATCCCCTTAATTTTAATCGGTTAAGCATATATTTCTTCTTTTACTAATACATCAAATATATTTTATTTTTTTTTCTCCACCCAGCCTGATTTTCGTATGTAACAAAGTATATCTTTAAATCCGCCTGGTTCTCATACTGAACAAAATATATCTTTTTCTTTGCTTGATTTTCATATTCCGTAAAGAACCACTTGCCATTATTGTCACCTGCCTGATTTTCGTATTTCACCTTAAAAACTTTCAAGTCTGCCTGGTTTTCATATTTAACAACAAAAACTTTAACATCTGCCTGATTAGCGTACTCAACACTAAAGACTTTTTGCGCAGATGTTGCGATGAAAACATTTAGCAGTACAACAGTCATAATGAACTTCAACCTGTTCTTTGTTTCTCTTTTCATAATCGGTTGCCTGATGAATTTAATGAATAACATCAAATTTATTTATAATGATAACGATTGACAAACATTATGAATGATTTAACAAAAAGTATGCCTCATAAATTGGTAATATATCGACCTGGATGACAATGTGGTTAAGGTATTAAAGCTCTTTTTATCATTTTTTTATGGCATGATATGTTTAATTTTATAGATTAAATAACCAGGTTGACTGCCATGTTGAGAAAACCGATACCACAAAGTATAATTGAGACAGAAAGATTATTAATTAAGCCTCTGTCTTACAATGAATTAAGAAAACATATAGAATCACCGCAAGAATTGGCTGATGAATTGGGATTAATACCTTCACAATCATTGATGGATGAAGTAACCCGGGAAGCAATATTGAATGATTTGTTGCCTCATATTGCAGATCCAGACAGAGATCCATTATTTTATACTATGTGGATTGTTATTGAAAAATTGAAAAAAGCCATTATTGGAGGTATCTGTTTTCATGGAGAACCAGATGATGCCGGAGAAGTCGAAATTGGATTTGGAACGGATAAGGATTATAGGAATAAAGGTTATATGACAGAGACAATCGGCGGATTAATCAATTGGATCAGTAATAATAAAAGTGTAAAAGTGATAAGGGCAGAAACCGATTCTTCAAATATCTCATCTGTAAGGGTATTGGAAAAAAATGGATTTAAGGTATTTCAGCGAAATGAAAATATGATCATCCTGAAATTGGAATCGATAAAATAAGCGAGGGATCAGATCGAATGATAATGTCACAAATGCCAGGCCTTGATAATGGCTCTGGCAATTGTGACTACCGTCAAAAAGGCATGCAGGTATTTTATTTCTTTACAGCCTGCAATCTTAAGAACCCCTCAAGAGTTCTTTTGCTTTATTCCAGTCATCCAATGCAGTTCCATGTTCCCCGCGGGCAATACGCTGGTGGTAGATTTCCTCCGCTTTTTTACGGATCTCATCTTCGGCAGGTTCGGATTTTCTGGCTGCAACTTTCCTGATCTTTACTTCTTTTCCGGCATCGGAAGTTTTCTTTGGTTTGCTGATTGCTTTGGTTTTTGAAGTTTTCATTAATCTTAATTTTATAGTGTTAAAACATTATTTTGCGTCTGACAAATTTAAATCAAATATTCGTTCTTTTCATCATAATATTATTTTGATTTTAATTGTATGATGGAACCACACATGATTGAAAATTATATTTACTCCGTGTTTGTGATTGTGATCAATCATGTGGGTTTCATCTTAATCTTCTCTCCCTTTTTTCAACATTTATGCACTAACTCTGTAAATAATTGAATATAAATGCCAGATAAGTTTTTTTCTGCCGGTAGTATAAGCACAGGATGCAATTTCCGCATCGAATTATATCCCCCTGAATTTTCTGTTTGTCAAAATTACTGTTTCTGAAGTACAGCCTGAATTGCCTCTGTTTTATTCTGATTATCAATGTCATAAGGTGTATGATAAATCCTTGTTACATTTTTCTTCCTCTTTTATGGTCAATAATGATCTGTTTTTGAC
>Ga0113563_10002353_pt1 | contig 11354 bp, 10 predicted proteins | sample Mud3Dept3metaG_FD_80117 | JGI IMG/M metagenome (GOLD analysis project Ga0113563, IMG submission 80117) | Freshwater wetland microbial communities from Ohio, USA, analyzing the effect of biotic and abiotic controls - Mud 3 Core 4 Depth 3... | ecosystem: Environmental > Aquatic > Freshwater >...
AATGACAGGATCATATTTTTTGTTACAGATAGCGGAAAAGGGGCACTCAAGGAAAAATCACGGCTTATACTTGAGAGCCTTGAGAGAAATACGAATAATAATAATCAGAAAATTGAAGGTGGGTTAGGATTAGGCCTTACTCTTTCCAAAGGGATCATCAAACTCATGGGCGGAAAGATATGGGTAGAAGAAAATGTTTTTCATGGATCAACTTTTAAGTTTTCACTTCCTTACAGAATTGTAAGAGAAATGGAAACACAACAACTCAATCCATTTACAAGTAAACTGTTTATTGCCTGAAAAGACGGGAAACAGGGCGAAATTTACCGTAAAGACAATAAACAGGAAGAATCAGAAAGGCAGATCGTCAAGTTCCTCAAGTGGAGGAGCTTCCTCTTCCATCAGCGGAGGTGGAAGAGGAGGCTCTTCTGAAGAGGCGACGATCTTTTCTATTTTCCATGCTTCAAGATTGGTGAAATAACTCACTTTGTCGTCCTTTACCCAGCGCCTGCCCCTGATATTAAAACTAACCTTTATTTCATCCCTTAGATTATAATTATCAATTAATGCACATCGTTCCCTGGTGAGCTGAAATTTAATAAAATCGGTATATTCCATACCACCGGCATGATCCGTATGCTCAATGACAAATTCCCGTTTTTTGAATTTATCACTTACCTGGGTCGTGTCATACTTTTCAACTAGTTTCCCTGATAATTCGAAATTCATATTGGTTTACGCTGGTTATGAAGTTAATCAATAGATATTTTATTCCTCAGATCCCGGTTCATCAATAGATATCAATTCCACCTCAAAAATCAAAGCCATATTGGCTTGAATTTTGCTGCCTTGCATGGCCCTGTCTCCGTATGCGAGATTACTTGGTACATAAAGTTCCCATTTTGAACCAACCGGCATCAGCTGCAGAGCTTCCTGCCAACCCATGATGACACCATTCACAGGGAATGAAGCAGGTTCTCCCCGATCAACAGATGAATCAAATACAGTCCCGTCAATAAGAGTTCCGTGGTAATGAACAGTTACATTATCCGTCAACTTCGGTTTTGGACCTGTTCCTTCACGTACAATCTTATACTGAAGACCACTGGGTAGTGTTACAACACCACTTTTACTTTTGTTTGCTTCCAGGAATTCCTGACTTGCTTTTAAATTTTCAGCGGTCTGTGCTTCTTCAAGACGTTGCATATAAACTGAAATAATCCTGTTGGCTTCATATGGATCAATAGTCCCTTTTTCACTAAAACCATCCTCTAAACCCTTGGCTATTGCAAGATAATTAATCTCCTTCATCGGACTGGTTTTAAGATTTCCACCAATGCTTAAACCAATGCAGTAGCTTACTGAATCAATATCAGATTTGAGACTTACATCAGTAAGTTTTGTCTGACAGGAGACAAAAAAGAACACCCCAAGGAGGGTTAACGTAATAAAAATCCGGATTTTCATTGTATGTAATTTAAGTTGTTAAAAATTTGGCGAATTTACTTATTTAAATTTAGCATAACATTGTAAAGGGTGTCTTTTTAATACTTAATCCTGAAATTATTAAAATATCGGTCGTATTTTCATTTTTTTTCTCTTGTAATTTCAGAATAAGGATTTACTATTCCTTTCTAAAACATCTTAACATCTCACGTTTACCTGCTGGCCCAGGGATCCTGGTGACCATGAAACCAGTCTTTTCAAGTTTTCTCCTTACTTCTCCCTTGGATGAATAAGTCGTCATTATGCTGCCGGGATTCATAGCATTGAAAATTTTCCTGAAAATATAATCAGTCCACATATCCGGTTGTTTATCAGGACCAAAAGCATCAAAGAATACGATATCATATTTATGTGTGAGTTCAATTTTTTTTACATCTGCCTGGCTCTTCTTTAAAAGAAAGAATTCAGATATCTGATGTTCTTTATCCCATGATGATTCGTGGATCATTTTAAACCAGTTGGGATCAATACCTCCGGAAAATAAGTTGTAAAAAGAGCCGTAATTCAGATTATCAGTTACATCTGCAGGTAATATATAAGTGTCAACAGAATGATATATTACCTCCCGCTTCTCTTCTCTGGCTTGTAAAAGAGTGAGTAAAACATTGAGCCCGGTACCAAATCCGATTTCAAGTATGCTGACCTTCCTTGCAGGATGATAACTGAATCCTGAACGAATATAAACGTGAAGTGATTCACTGATGGCACCATGGACTGAATGATAATTTTCATTCATTTCAGGAAGATAAATGGTGTGTGAACCATCTTCCGTTATAATCATCTTAAGATTCTGATACATATACATCATTTGAATACATGAACAGTGTAAAGGTAGGTAAAGTAAAGAGTGTATTAATTGAATTGAGTCAGTACCAGAAATTATAAGTATTTTAACCAATTAATTCTTTGGTAATATGAGAATTTCAATATACTGGCCGGGATTCATCTTTTTACTTTTCACAGGTAGCAATGAATTAACCTGGGGTCAGGAAGAGAAAACACTCAGCCTGAATATAATGACATATAATATAAGGTATGCAGCCGATCAACCTGAAGTGTACAGCTGGAAAAATCGCCGGGATGGAATTATGCAAAGTTTTGAAGGGACAGATATTGCTGGTTTACAGGAAGTACTGAATGTCCAGGTGGAGGATTTAAAGTCCAGCCTATCCGGTTATAACCTCATTTACCGGTCAAGAGAAGCAGAGGCATCAGTAGGTGAGGGTGTCCCCATTCTTTTTAAGGAAGATAAATTTTCATTACTTTATTCGGGCACTTTCTGGCTTTCAGATACTCCTGAACTTCCGGGCTCCAATACATGGGAGGCAGCCTGTAACAGGATCGTGACATGGGGCCGTTTTATCGACAAAGAATCAAACATAGAATTCTTTGTGTTCAATACACACCTGGATCATATTTCACAATATGCAAGAGAAAATGGTACCCGGCTTATATTAAGTACAATTCAAATGATGGCCCCGGGATTTCCTGTCATCCTGATGGGAGATTTTAATGCGGATGAAGAAAATAATGTGTACAAAATGATCACCGAGTTTGGTTTAAAAGATACATACAGGGATATTCGTCATGAATCAGATAGCACTGATTTGACCTATCATGGGTGGCAGAATGAGAGTGGTTTAACAAGAATCGATTATGTTTTTGTATCAACAGATTTTCATGTTAAAAATACTAAGGTAGTCAGAGAGAAAGTGAATGGAATATATCCCTCAGATCATTTTCCGGTTGTTTCAGACATAGAGATTACCAGGCCAGAATAATCATTTCTGTTTCAGGGTTTCCTCCTGGGGAGATAATCCATATGGATCCTATCCATTGCCCTGAAGAGATTCTTTCTCGCGTCCTTATTCAGTTTGTCTATTGACTCCAGCAGATTTTTTACATCGTTTCTTCTTGTCAGATCCTCATAAGGACATGATTTTTCATGTTCTTTAAAACCACGCAGCTCAGCATAACAAATAAGCTCTTTTTCAGAGATCATTAACAATGGGCGGATCAGGTTGACACGGCCATTAAACATTTCTAACTTTTGTGGAAGAGAACTATATGATCCGTGGTAAATCATGTTCATAATCATGGTCTGGATGGCATCATCATTATGATGGCCCAAGGCAATCTTGTTGCAATGTAATTCTTTGGATTTTGCAAAGATTTTCTTTCTTCTTTCCCAGGAACAAATAAAGCATGCAGGTTTTTCTTCCTGTGTAAGATCAACTTCAATTTCTTCCAGATAAAGCTTAACTTTTAATTCTTTACAAAAATCAGTGAGATAATCTGTATCAGTTTTGTAACCCACATTAGTTGCTGTAACATGAATGGCAAATAATTCGAAAGATACAGGCAGGTGTTTTTTCCTGTCGGCCAGGGTTTCCAGCAGGATCATTGAATCCTTACCCCCGGATAATCCAACCAGCACGCGGTCTTTATCGTCAATCAGCCTGTAATCAAATATGGTTTTTCCCACCTTTCTGCAGATCTTTTCAAACTGTTTACTGCTTTTTATATTTATTTTTTTTATCATTTTCTGCAAAATTATCCCGGTTATAATTTTTAGGATTTCGTCTGGTAATTAACACTAAAATTATGTTCAAACTACTCAGAATACAGTGCATGGCTCTGAAAGTGCAAATTATCTGTAATTTTTTGCTTTTTGAAATGAAATCGGATTAATTTTAGTTCCTGATATTAATTTTTCAGTTTTGAAAAAAATTGTTTTGCCCTTAATTGGGATATTTATGATCAGCTCTGTTGCAGGCCAGGAACTGGAATGGGATCTCGGTTTGGATGGATTCCTGGATAATCGGGAATATTATAATTCTGTTCAGTATCCTCAGACCATTTTCGGATCCAGAACCTGGCTTGAATTAGGTGGCAATATAGATCAGGTTCACAGACTTCGTGCCGGATTGAATTACATGTTTGAGTTTGGGAGTAGTTATGATGCCGTAAGGCCATCACCAATTTTATATTATCAGCTTCATTATCAGCCGTTTGAATTTAATATTGGTGCTTTTCCAAGGCGAAAACTGTTAGATTATCCCCTGGCATTATTGACGGATACGTTGAATTATTACCGGCCAAATATTGAGGGTATGTATTTTGGTTACAGGTATTATTGGGGATATGAAAACGTATTTATTGACTGGACCAGCCGGCAGACAGATTCTGATCCTGAACAATTTATGTTCGGATTTTCAGGAAGATTTAATTACAACATTTTTTTTACTACCCATCATTTCCTTATGGGGCATTTTGCAAAACCAAAGATCCCGCCACCGGACTTTCATATCCGGGATAACGGAGGTTTTGATCTGAATCTTGGAGTTGATTTTTCAAAACTGACTTTTTTTGATACATTAACTCTTTCTGCAGGAGTCCTGGTTTCACTTGACAGGATCAGGGGAGTATATGATGGATGGAAAACTCCTGCAGGTTTTATCGGCCAGGCAAACCTGAGCTACAGAGGCTTGGGATTGGGAGGGACATATTACCGGGGCCAGGGTCATGAATTACTTTACGGGGATTCATTTTACAAAGCAAAAAGTTATGGAAGAATGGATATCTCATGGCAACCATTCAGGAAAAATAATGTATCTGCAAAAATTGCATTTTGTATTCATTTTATTGAGAATTCCATTGACTATTCCCAGCAGGTACTGGTTTCAATCAATATAGGTGGTCGACGACCAATAATAAATATTAAATAAGTTGGTTTTAAAATATAAACTTCTAACCATTAATTGAAATGAAAAAAATAACCAGGCCATCGGATTCCCTCTCAAGAAGGGAATTTATTGGCAGAACATCCGCTGCTGCTGCCGGATTGATTATTCTGCCGAGTCATGTCTTAGGAGGATTGGGCCATACTCCTCCAAGCGATAAACTGAATATTGCTGCAGTAGGTATCGGGGGAAAAGGAAAGGACAATTTAGCCAACATGGTGGGGCAGAATATTGTCGCCCTGTGTGATGTAGATTGGGACTATGCAGCAGGAGTATTCCAGACTTATCCGAATGCAGTAAAATATAAAGACTTCAGAAAGATGCTGGATAAACAAAAAGATATTGATGCAGTATTGGTTGCTACTCCTGACCATACTCATTATCATCCAGCTGCACTTGCAATGGAAATGGGCAAACACGTATATGTTCAGAAACCTCTGACACATTCCATCTGGGAATCAAGGGAGCTGGCCAGGCTTGCCAGGAAATATAATGTTGCTACCCAGATGGGAACAGAAGGACATTCTTCAGATGAGGTAAGAGAACTAACAGAGCTTATTCAGGCAGGTGTAATAGGTGAGATACGTGAAATTCATACCTGGACAAACCGACCCATCTGGCCCCAGGGCCTGGAAAGACCAACCGATATGGTTAAGGTCCCTAAAACTCTGGATTGGGATTTATTTATTGGTCCTGCTCAATACAGAGAATACCATCCGGCGTACACACCCTGGAGCTGGAGGGCATGGTGGGACTTCGGGACGGGAGCTTTGGGTGATATGGGATGCCATGTCCTCGATGTTCCTTTTTATGCACTTAAACTCGGTGTCCCGATCTCTTTCGAAGCATGTTCATCTCCGGTGAATACAGAAAGTGCACCCCACGCTTCCAGAGTTGAATATGTTTTCCCTGAGAGGGATCCTTTGCCGGGTCTCGCGCTTCCTGAAGTAAAATTAATTTGGTACGATGGCGGATTTGTACCAACTCGTATAGAAGAATTGGCGGATGGTGAACCGATGGGAGGATGGGACGGTGGTAATTTATATATTGGGACGAAAGGTAAAATCATTTCTGAATATTATGGAACCAATTATAAAGTTCTTCCTGCTGATCTGAGTTATAATGTTCCTCCTTCGAGCATTGAACGGATCCCTGATGACCCCCTTGGCGGAGGAAGACATGAAATGGACTGGGTCAGAGCATGTAAGGAAAGTCCGGAAAACAGAAAAAAACCAGCATCTGACTTTGAGCTTGCCGGTCCACTGACTGAAATGGTAGTTGCTGGTAATCTCGCCATACGTCTTCAGGGATTGCAGAGAAAATTGAAATGGGACGGAGCAAATATGAAAATTAAAAATATTGGTGCAGATGAAAAGCTTACTTTGCTGACCTCTTATACAAATTACCAGGATGGTAAATGGACACCTTATTACAGCGGAAAGACCAAGGAAGTAAATGCCCTGGAAACTGCTAATGAATGGATCAACCATACGTACAGGGAGTTTTAAATTTCGGAGGTATATTGAAAAACAGAATTTTATCAGGTAAATCATATTCTGAAATAACAGATATCCTGTCTGAAAGTGGGTTCAGTAATATCCAGGCTGAAAAGATCACTTATTGGCTATATCGGAGACGGATAAGAGATTTCATGGAGATGGATAATCTTCCAAAAACTGTAAGGTTATACCTGAATGATCAGTTTTCTCCAGGTTTTTATGAACCATATCAGACCATATTATCAGATGACCAGAGTAAAAAATATATTTTTTCCACACAGTCGGGATTCCCGGTTGAGGCAGTATATATGCCTGATAATAAAAGGAATACAGTTTGCGTATCTTCACAGGCAGGATGTCGTATGGGTTGCTGTTTCTGTTATACAGGAAAACTGGGATTCAAAGGTAACCTGGAGGTATATGAAATTCTGAACCAGGTAGGATCCATTCCGGAAGCAGCTAAATTAACACATGTGGTTTTTATGGGGATGGGTGAACCACTGGATAATTATGATAATGTGCTAAAAGCGATTGATATTCTTACCGCTCAGTGGGGTTTCGCTTTCAGCCCCAGAAATGTAACCATTTCAACCATCGCAATTAAACCACGGCTTGAAACATTTATTGAAAAAACAAAATGTAATATTGCAATCAGTATTCATTCCCCCTTTGAGGATGAAAGAAGTACCATGATTCCATCAGCCGGCAAATATAATGTCAGGGAAATACTTGATCTGATACAGGCTCATAATTGGGAAAGGCATCGCAGAGTGACATTCCAGTATATTATGATAGATGGTTTTAATGATACGGAAAGGCATCTTAAGGAGCTGATCCGGATACTGAAAGGAACCAGGATAAGGATTAACCTGATGAGTTATCATCCATCTGAAGGGAGCATATTGCAGAGTTCACCTGACGAGTTGCAATGGTATTTTAAAAGACAGCTGGTATATAACGGAATATCTGCCAGTATCAGGAGGTCAAGGGGAGAGGATATTGGTGCGGCATGCGGATTACTGGGAAGTGCAACTGAAAGGTAAACGGGTAATATAATTCATTATGAGGACCAGGAGATCAGGATTGCTTATGTGTTTGGTGGCATATCTTACTGCCTTACTCATTTGTTATCTTTTCGGATCCGTTTTCTATGGCAAAAATATAATATTGCATGCCTTTATTCTTAATCTTTTGGCCACCCTGACCATTTTCCTGTTCAGCATGCTCCTGAATAACTCCAGCATGTTTGATCCCTACTGGAGTATTGCTCCACCAGCAGTATTTTTGTACTGGATAGTTGCAGGTGATCAGGATGATATAAATAAATATCGCCAGATCCTGATCATGTGTCTGGTTTTATTCTGGTCAGTCCGCTTGACCTGGAACTGGATGAGGCGATGGCAGGGATTAATTGATGAAGACTGGCGCTACAGAAATTTCCGCAGAAAGTACCAGACTTCATACTGGGCGGTCAGTTTCTTTGGGATTCATTTATTTCCTGCAGTAATCGTATTTCTTGGGTGTATATCTGTATTTCCTGCATTGATTATGATATCCTCACCATTGAATATTGTGGATCTGATCGCAGTATTAGTGTCTGTTACAGGACTAATCATTGAAACATTATCAGACGGGCAACTCAGAAGACATCTGAAGAAAGGCCGGGAAGAACCTTTCCTTTCGGCAGGACTCTGGAAATATTCCCGTCATCCCAATTACTTTGGCGAAATATTATTCTGGACAGGTATGTTTATTTTTTCCCTGGCCTCATTTTCCCTGATCTGGTGGACTTTACCAGGTCCCATTGTGATTCTGCTGATGTTCTTATTTATAAGTGTACCTATGATCGATAAACGTATGCTTCAAAGAAGACGAGGTTACAGGGACTATTATAAAAAAACTTCTGGATTAATTCCCTGGTTTATCAGAAAAACCAAAAAGTAATTCTGTGGATTTTATTCATGATGAAGTGTTTCTGAGGGATTTATGCCTGCTGCGCGGAGAGACTGATAAGTTACTGTGATGAAAGCAATTATAACAGATGCTGCTGCAGCTAAGGGGAATATCCACCAGGATATGGTGGTCCTGTATTCGTAGTTTTTGAGCCACTCATGCATAGAGTACCATGCCAGTGGCCATGCAATCAGATTGGACAGTAAAATCCATTTTAAAAATCTTCCATTCATCAGCATGAAAACATTTAAAACTGATGATCCATATGTTTTTCTGATGCCGATCTCCTTTGTTCGTTGTTCGGCCATAAAGGAAGCCATTCCAAATAGTCCCAGGCAGGAAATGAAAATTGCCAGCAGGGAAAAAAGACTAAATATGATCCCCATTTGTTGTTCCGGTCTGTAAACATTGTTCAATTCTTCATCCAAAAACTGGTATTCGAAAGGTTCCCCGGTATAGTAATCATTCCATACCTTTTCAATTTCCTTAATTGTATTATCATTATTATCGGGCTTGATACGAACTACCACTTCACTAAAAAACTCCGGTTCAATTGACAATATGACAGGATCAATTGCCCTGGAAAGATGATGTATATTAAAATCTTTTACAACTCCTATGATCTGTCCCTGCTTTTCATTGTAATATATTATTTTGCCAACAGGGTCAACAATTCCCATTCTTTTAACTGCTTCCTCATTTATGATAAAATTAAGCGTGTCGGAAATAAACTGTTGCGAAAATGATCTTCCGTCTGCCATTTTCATCCTGAATGTTTCAGTATAATTAAAATCAACCCAGATCTCCTGAAAAAGGATATCCGTTCCCGGGTCTTTTCCTTCCCAGCTATATCCCCATGATGAATTTGTCAATGTTACGGGTACCCGACTGGTAGCTGTAATATTTTCAATATCGGGATATTTGAGGAGTGCACCTTTAAATGCATTATAGTTGGAAAAATCACGAAGGGTAAAATAGAGAATGTTGTTTTTATCGAATCCAAGGTCTTTTAACTTGATTTCCTGCAGCTGTCTGTAAATCACTATTGTGCAGATTATCAGGGCAATCGAGATGGTGAACTGGACAATTACAAGCAAGCGTCTGAAAAAAGATGATCCCGTATGATTTGTTCCTTTGATTATATCTGAGGCTTTAAATGAAGATAAGAACAGAGCCGGATAGCTACCTGCGAATATTGCAGTTAACAAAATGATTAAACAAATGGTTGCCAGTATTTCCGGATCGGATAATCGGAAAATAAGTTCCTTGCCAGACAGCTGATTGAATGGAATTATCAGGATCTTCGCCAGGATAATAGCGATGATAGCAGCTGTACTGGTCAGGAGAATGGATTCACCATAAAACTGGGTGATCAGTTTTGATCGTGTTGCTCCGGAAACCTTTCTGATACCAACTTCTTTGGCCCTGCGGGAAGATCGGGCTGTAGACAAATTCATGAAGTTAATGCAGGCTATAAACAGAATAAAAAATGCTACGATTATGAAAATATGAACAAACTGAATCAACCCTCCACCCTGGATGGAATGGAGGTGAGTTTTCAGAAGGGGTTGTAAATATAATTCTGTTTTTGTTTCATAATGCTTCCTTATAAAATTGACGATTTTTTCTTCAACCTCCTTTCTGGTAACTCCTGGCCTGACCTGTATGTACGTCCGGAAAGTGTTGCTGCTCCACATTTCTACCGGGTAATGCCATACCTCGAGCATAAATTTGAATGGGACCAGGAATTCCCATCTTACATGGGAATTTAAAGGGACATCTTCCATTACACCGGTAACTGTAAGAGCATATTTATTATTGACATTCAGGCTTTTGCCAATCGGATTTTCATTGCCAAAGTATTTTTCAGCCATACTTCTGGTCATGACAATAGAATGAGGTTCGGTCAGGGCCGTTTCAGGATTGCCATATACAAATGGGTATGTAAACATCTCAAGTGCTTCCGGATCCGCTGCATACCCCCGGGTTTCATTGAAAACCTTATCTTCATATCTGACCAGCAGTTTTTCCCAGAAAAGATTCAGCCGTGTGGAATTAACAATTTCAGGAATATCCTGTTTTAGTGCTTTAGAAAGAGGTTCAGGTGTGGCAAAGACCAGAAAAGTTTCACCTCCTGAATAAAATTGTTTTTCATAAACCCGGTAGATATTTTCGGCATTTTCATGATACCTGTCATAACTCAATTCATCTTTTACCCACAGGAATATCAGAATGAAACATGCAAGACCGATAGAGAGTCCAAGGATATTAATCGCGGTGAAAGCTTTATAGTGAATGATATTACGTAGCGCGATTAATATGTAGTTTTTGAGCATGTTTACTAATAAAAAAGATACAGAACATACAAAAAAAGAAAAATATTTTGGTATTCTGAAGGTATTATATCGAATTCGGATATCAAAATAATTGTATTGTTAATTCCTAACTGAAATCGGGGATTACATCATTTCCCAATCTACCCCCGGTTAAAACCGAAAGTTATGGAATTGCGAACCCGGAACCTGGAACCTGGAACCCGGAACATAGAACCTGGAACCTGGAACCCGGAACATAGAACCTAGAACCTGGAACCTGGAATCCGGAACATAGAACCTGGAACTTTGAACCCGGAATCCGGAACCCGGAACCCGGA
>Ga0113563_10002354_pt1 | contig 11353 bp, 9 predicted proteins | sample Mud3Dept3metaG_FD_80117 | JGI IMG/M metagenome (GOLD analysis project Ga0113563, IMG submission 80117) | Freshwater wetland microbial communities from Ohio, USA, analyzing the effect of biotic and abiotic controls - Mud 3 Core 4 Depth 3... | ecosystem: Environmental > Aquatic > Freshwater >...
CTGGCACCCGCCAGCAGCCGGTGAGCGGAGAGCCCGCGTGGCGGGTCCATCTCTACCGCTACCACGAATTTCCCCGCAAAGAGTCTTTGGGCTAACGGAGAAGGGTGTTCAGGGGGGCTTTTCGTATCAGCGACCTCAATGGGCATGGACAGCTCGGCTATCGAAGGAGCGCAGCCGCCCCCGAAACCGTCTAATTCCCGGCGCATGGCAGCGATATGTGCCGGGGTCGTGCCGCAGCACCCGCCCACCACGCTTGCGCCAGCCTCACAAAAAGCCAGGGCATATTCCCCAAAGTAATCGGGGTTGGCAGGGTACATGATGCGCCCTCCAACCTGCTCAGGCCAGCCAGCGTTGGGCATAACAGAGAAGCGAGGTGCGCGCTCGCCGTCTTTCAAAGGCAGCGCCTGGCGCATCTGGCGCAGGATGCGCCAGATCTGAGCCGGGCCTCCCGAGCAGTTGACGCCGACCACATCGGCACCGCTCTCCCAGAGCAGGCGAGCAACCCGAGCAGGTGTATCACCGAGCAAAGTCAGGTCATCGCGAGTGAAGGTCATGGATGCTACCAGCGGCAAGTTACAGACCGCCCGAGCAGCGCCAATGGCCTCCCTGATTTCAATCAGATCGCTAAAAGTCTCGAGGATAATCAGATCAGCGCCGGCATCCGCCAGAGCGGAGATTTGCTCGGCGAAAGCAACGCGGGCAATCTCAGGTTGGACGCGACCGTAAGGCGCCAAACGGATACCCAGTGGACCGACATCCCCGGCGACGATGGCCTGCGGGGAGACTGATTGTGCCGCCTTGCATGCGATCTCCACCCCAAGGCGGTTAATCTCGGCAACCTGGGAATCCAAGGCGTGATGAGCGAGCTTGTAGCGGCTTGCTCCAAAGGTGTTGGTCTGGATGATCTGCGCGCCGGCAGAGAGGTACTCCCGGTGGATTGCTTCTACCAGTTCAGGACGCTCGATATTCAGGGCATCGAAGCAATCGGCGAAGTTCACGCCGCGGGCATTGAGCAGGGTACCCATGGCTCCATCACTGAGGAGCGGCAGGGAGGAGCTATCCAGTAATGAAAGGAAACGGTATGGTTGCATAGCATTTATCGGTAATTTCGCTCTTATTTATCAATAAATATGATAGGATGCTAAGAATAACACAGTTATATTGCATTCGGAATTCATTCTGTAGGACATTTCTAAATCCGTTTTTAACGGTAAAATTTTCTTTAATTGGTTATGGCTACACTTGAATACATCAGATCTTTGGAGCAAATCAAGCTACTCAGCGACCCGCGGCGTATGGCAATCCTGCGCTTGCTGATGGCTGAACCGGCAACGCTCACCCAGCTTGGCCGCATCATCGGTGAGCACCCTGCCTGGGTGCGACACCACCTTAAGCAACTCGAGGATGCCGGACTGGTGGAGATGGTCACTTCCCAGGTCTCCGGAGGCTTCGTCGAGAAGTACTACCAGGCTAAGGCGCGAGCGTTCATATTCCAGGAGATTGTACTGCCAGACACATCCAAGGCGGAGAGCATTGTACTGATGGGCAGCCACGACCTGGCGCTTAACCTGCTGTCAGAGCGCCTGCACGACCTCGCCGGATTGAACCTGCTAGCCCTTCCGGTTGGCTCCCTAGAAGGGCTGATCGCCCTGCGCCAAGGGCTTACTCACCTCACTGGTTGCCACCTGCTCGACGCCCAGAGCGGCGAATATAACCGCACCTATATCCGCCATTTCTTCCCCGACCGGGAGATGAGGGCGGTCACACTAGCCCATCGCATTCAAGGCTTGCTGATTGCCAGAGGCAATCCTAAGGGAATCCAAGGTTTGGCAGATCTAGGGAGGGAGGACCTGACCCTGATCAACCGCAACCGCGGCTCAGGGACGCGCGTCTGGCTGGATGTGCAACTGGCACAGCTTGGCATCCCAACGGAGAAGGTACGTGGCTATCATCTCGAAGCTGCCACACACACCGCGGCAGCACAGGCGGTATCCACCGGAAAAGCCAATCTGGGGTTGGGATTAGAAGCAGCGGCACGCATTGCCGGTCTGGATTTCATCCCTCTCTTCCAGGAGCGCTATGACCTGGTGCTAAGCGCCGAGCAGCTGCATCGGCACAAGCTCGCCCCGCTCTTCGACGCTTTACAAAGCGCTGAGTTCCGGCGCTTGGCGGACAGGCTGGGCGGCTACGAGACCTCTCATAGCGGTGAGCTCATCATCCCATAATAATTCACCGCGGAGAAACGGAGAATGCTAAAAAGAGAATCGAGAGTCGAGAGTGGAGAATAGTTACGAATCTCGATTATCTATTCTCGGCGTTCTTTTCGCCCTTTGCGGTGAGATGTTTTAAGGGATTTCCCAGGGGGGCGTGCCGCTGCCACCTGCGCCACGCAAGGAGGCATGCACTGTTTCCCCGAACTCAGGGAAGAGATCAGCTGTGGCTGCCAGCAAGCCGAAGCACCCGGCGATCATCATATCGCCGAAAGGGACAGCAAAGTAATGGATTAAGGGAACGGGTAATGAGTTATCGGGTAATAAGGGACCGCCGACCGTAGATTGACGACCGCCAGCTGTCTGCTGTTCGCGGTCGTCGGTCGTCCTAAACAGAGTGCGGCGCGGGCCGGTCACGGCGACATCAAAATCTCCCTCGCCCAGCTTCAGCGGCTCAGACGAGTAGATCAATGCGCCATGCCCCATGTCGCCAAAGACATCGGCGTGCTTGAGGCTGCCGTCCGCCAGCGCGCGTAACAATGCATCCAGGCGTGGGCGGTCGATCAGCCCAGTGTGGTGCTCAAAGACCCCTTCAATGCCGCCGGGACCTAACCGGAAAGCTAGGGTGTGGAAGTTACCCACATTGGCAATCAGCTTGCGCGGCCGGACTGCAACTTGTGGATCATAGGTTGCGCCTAAAACAGCGGCTGGTGCAGTATCCATAACCACCAGGGGTGCATCCACGTCAAGAGCAGAAGCTTCTACGGCACGCAGGCGGGTCATAATGGATGGGATCTCGCCACGACGCCAAGCAAAAGCACTCAGACGGTTCTCAGTACGGATACGCTCGTCCAGGTAATCGAAGCGGAACTGGCGGTCAGAGTAGCCAGGCGGCGAGTCGCCATGGTCGAAGACTGCAACCGCTACGGCGTCCAAATCGTCCAGCGATACACCGAAGACCTCCAGAGCGCGGCGGATAGCAGGGAAGTCGAAATCGCGCAACTCGATATGCAGCACTTCATCCAGCAGGTGCAACGCTTCGTCTTCGCTCAAGATGGTGACCCCCATCTCCCGCACTGCTTCCAGGTCGTCGTTGAAGGAACGCGCTGCGCTGCTCGTGGCATAGAGGGGGAATCCAGCCTTGATATGGTCCTCCGCGGCCCAGGCACTGGGACCACCGCCCATGATCACGCCGGTGAGCAGAACAGGCAGGCTGTGCTTAGTGGCATCCTGGATGCGGCGGCGCACCATCATGGTGGGGGAAGGGACTACCAGCTTGAAGCCATTCTCCAGGTCGAGCCGGGAGTCGTAGAGAAAAATATCTTGAGTTCCGGTACCGATATCGACAGTAAGGATTTTCATAAGGAGAGATTTGAGAGTAGAGAGTAGAGAATAGAGATTCGATAATAGATATTCGAGAACCTATTACATTGATTGGGAGAGTTTACCACGAAGAGGCGTGGCTTTCTCCCTTTTCGCCGGAAGTTCGATCACCGCTCTAATATGTGAAACTTATCACAAGAAAGCTGGTACGAAGCTCAATACAACCGGTTTTCCAGATAGGGTATACTACCTCGCATAAACCACTGTATGGATTGTTGAGATCGCTATGGATATCAAAACCGAAAAAGACCGCTGGGAAGAGAAAACTTTAGCCACCACATTGAAACGTTCCCCAGAGCGCAAGCCTGAGTTCCACACCTCCTCCAATATCCCGTTGCCAAGGCTGCTAACACCAATGGACTCCGATACGGAGTATTCTGAGAAGCTCGGTTTTCCCGGCGAGTACCCGTTCACCCGGGGAGTGCAACCGACCATGTACCGGGGCAGGCTATGGACCATGCGCCAGTATGCCGGTTACGCCACCGCCGAGGAGTCCAACCGACGCTACCGCTACCTGCTGGAGCACGGGCAGACCGGACTGTCAGTAGCCTTCGATCTGCCCACCCAAATCGGCTACGACGCCGACGACCCGATTGCCGAGGGGGAGGTAGGCAAAGTGGGCGTCTCGATCTCCTCGCTGGATGATATGCAGACGCTGTTCCGCGAGATCCCGCTGGGCGAGGGCTCCACATCTATGACGATCAATGCCCCGGCTTCCATCCTGCTAGCTATGTACATTGCCGTCGCCAAACGGCAGGGAGTTGAGCCGCGCCACCTACGCGGCACGATCCAGAATGATATTCTGAAAGAATATATCGCCAGGGGCACCTATATCTTCCCGCCCCAGCCGTCCATGCGCTTGATCACCGATGTATTTCGCTACTGCCAGGCTGAAGTGCCGCACTGGAACACGATCAGCATCTCTGGTTACCATATCCGCGAGGCGGGCTCGACCGCCGTGCAGGAGGTGGCTTTTACCCTGGCAAACGCGGTGGCTTACGTGCAGGCGGCAGTAGATGCCGGGCTGGACGTAGATAGCTTCGCCAGCCAGCTCTCTTTCTTCTTCAACGCCCACAACAACTTCCTGGAGGAGGTCGCCAAATTCCGCGCGGCGCGGCGCATGTGGGCAAAGATCATGCGCGAGCGCTTCGGCGCAAAGGACCCGCGCTCCTGGATGCTGCGATTTCATACACAAACAGGCGGATCCACACTGACCGCCCAGCAGCCCGAGAACAACGTGGTGCGCGTGGCGCTGCAAGCCCTGGCGGCAGTGATGGGCGGGACGCAGTCGCTGCATACCAACAGCATGGACGAGGCATTATGGCTGCCGACGGAAAAAGCCGTGCGTGTAGCGCTGCGTACCCAGCAGATCCTCGCTTACGAATCTGGTGCTCCAGATAGCATCGATCCACTTGCGGGTTCGTACCTTATAGAGTACCTGACGGACAAGATCGAAGCGCGCGCTGGGGAATACCTGCGCAAGATCGACGAAATGGGTGGGGATATGCAAGCGATCGAGCAGGGATACGTACAGGGTGAGATCCAGGAAGCGGCGTACCATTACCAAAAAGCGGTGGAACGCGGCGAGGAAATCGTGGTGGGTGTGAACGCCTTTCAGGTAGAAGAGGCAATTGAGCTTGAACGATTGAAAGTTGATCCGTCAATTGAGGCGGGGCAGCGCGCGCGCCTGGCAGAGGTGCGCCTGCGTCGCGGCGGCTCGCGCGCTCAAGAGTTGATGGGGCGCCTGGAAACAGCCGCGCGCGGCACGGACAACCTTGTGCCGCTGTTTATTGAGTGCATCGAGAATAACCTTACATTAGGCGAAATCTGCAAAATCTTACGCGGCACATGGGGCGAGTACCAGCCGCCCGCATTTCTCTGAGTCTGGGGCATACCCAAGCAGGGACAGGGACTGATAACTACCCTTCAAGAATGGTGGAGCATACATGGCTAGAGTTAAACGCATTGACCACATTGCGGTTGTGGTGGATGAAATGGAAAATACCCTGACATTCTGGCGGGATGCATTGGGGATGGAGCTACAAGGCCTGCGAGAAGTGTCTTCAGAGATGGCGCAAGTGGCTTTCCTGCCGGCTGGAGAGAGTGAGATCGAGCTGGTGCGCCCAACCACCAGCGACTCGGGACTAGCGAAATATCTTGAAAAGCGCGGTCCCGGCATGCACCATGTGTGCCTGGAGGTGGATGATATCGTTGGGATGCTTGCTCAGCTCAAGGAAAAGGGCATCCAGCTGATCAATGAGGAGCCGCGCCGGAGCCCAGACGGAAAGAAATACGCCTTTATCCATCCCAAGAGCGCCAACGGCGTGCTGGTTGAACTATACGAGATCTAAAGCGGAGGCTCGTTATTCTTACGGGGAGGATTGAAATGATTGAACCAGATCCCGCGCTGCCTAAGGAGCGGGCACACTTCCCGCCGCACGGCTGGATAGGGATCGGGCTGTCTGTGGTATTCTGGGCGCTCAATTGGAGCCTATCCGGGCCGCGCACCCACTGGGGTTTCTTTCCAATGTGGCTGGGCTACTGCCTGGCAATGGATGGTCTGGTCTTCAAGCTGCGCGGCACATCTTTGCTCACGCGCAGCTGGCGGAAATATATCGGTTTGTTCTTCATTTCGGCGCTGGTGTGGTGGTTTTTTGAGATTGCCAACACACGCCTGCAAAACTGGCGCTACGTGGGCGCGGAGCTGTTCACCCCTGCAGCCTATGCTTTTTGGGCGACTTTAAGCTTCACCACGGTGATCCCGGCAGTGTTCGGAAGCGCCGAGCTCTTTTCCAGCCTGCCCTTTGTGCAGCGCTTGAAAGGAGGTCCGGTTATACGCCCAACTCGCCTGACGGCATGGGCTTTCTTTATCACCGGGGTAATCATGTTCGCCATGATGATCGCCTGGCCGCGACTGTTCTTCCCATTTCTTTGGCTTTCTGTATACTTCATAACAGAACCGGTTAACATCTGGTTGGGATACCGCAACCTTGGATGCAGCACCGCTTCCGGGGACTGGCGACCGGTGATCGCCCTATGGCTGGGCGTGCTCCTGACAGCTTTCTTCTGGGAGATGTGGAATTACCTGGCTTATCCCAAATGGATCTACAACATACCCTGGGGGCAGTTTGGTCATGTATTCGAGATGCCCATACTCGGATATGGAGGATACCTGCCCTTCGCCCTGGAATTGTTTGCGATTTACCACCTGGTTACGGGGTTATTGGGGGACAAAGACGGTCGATACATACAGATCGACTAGCAGAATATCATGATTTTGGCGTGGAAGAATAATGTTGGGGAAAGGTACTACTCTCCTCCGGCAAGGCGGCGCAGCAGGCGGGCTGTGCGGCGAGCTTGAGTTGAGAGCGAGTGGTTATTTACGGTGACCCAGAGCAGTTCGTCTGTGGGGGTAGGCAAGACGATGCGTTGCCCGGTGTACGCCTGGAGCCACAGACGCATGGCTTCAGGTGTCCTCGAGAGCAAACTTCCCGGGAGGACCACCGCTTTAGCAGCTGATAGAGTCTCGTCGGGGGCACCCTGGCTGATTGGCTGGACCGCCACTGGCATCCCTGGCGCTTCTCGCTCAATTGCTGCGATCAGTGCTTCCACAAACTCCGGCTCATCCGGGGACAGCACCAGTACCGGGTACTGCGCCAATTTCCGGACAAGAGCGCGCTCCAGTACGTTAGCATCCTGACGCAGGACCCATGCATGGTAGAAGAGTAAAGCTGCGAACAGGAGCAAGGTCAGCACGTGCTGAGCCGCCTGGAATGGCATATCTTCTGGAGGCTCACCTAGCAACGTGCTGATCACTGTATAGAGAAGCAGACCACCCGTGAACATCACCCCGATCACTGCGAGGAACAGAACCAGATACAGGTAGCCGCGCCGCACCAGGGAGCGGCGCGCCCGGTCGCCGGATTCACCAAGGGTGCCAACCTCCAAGATGAGCAAACGCCAGCTCCAAATCCATAACGGCAGCCCAACAACCAGCGCAGCAATGCCGGTACTGAGCTGCTCATTCAGCATCATGGCATCCCGAACGCTTGATCCCAGAACCATGTCCAAAAGAACCAAGAGCAGCTGCTGTAGACCAAAAACTGCTCCCCACAGCCCAAAAAAGGCCAAAACGTAGCGGTAGAGGCGTCTTAGCTCGGCCTGCCGGGGCGGCGCATCACTCAAGGAGGCTATGTAGGCGAGAAGCTCGCGCCCATATAGGAGCCATCCAAGCACAAAAGGCACAAGCGCTGAGAACGGGAGGCTGAGAGAAACCCAAAGGCTCTCGTCGGGGACAGGCAGCCCGAGAAGATAACCAATCACCTGATAGATTGTATTCCCCGCACTGATCAGGGTGCCAAACACAGCCACGAAGACCAGGGCGTACAACACAAACAGGCGAAGCCGAGAATGGATCTCTGCAGGATCATCCAGCGACCGTCGCACCGTCCACCAGCTAAACCCCCAGAGAGGAGCTCCGATAACAAGCAGCGCCAGACCGCTGGTAAAGATATAAAGATAGCCCGGCGGTCGAGGGCCTATCCAAAGGATGACAGCCTCCAGAGTGCGCTGGAAGCCAATCCCAGCGATGACCAGCCCATAAACCATCCAGATGTAGCGAAATAAGCGGCGAATTTCGGCGTAATCATCCCCTAACGGGCCTACTTTCCAATCCTGGCGCAGCACAAAATAAAAGTAACCCGCTGCGATGGCATTGAAAACAATGGCGATCAGGTTGTCGCTGAGGGTTTGCATTCCTCCTAGGGGAGCCAGGTTGACATCCAGACCAAAAAGCCCAGCCATCAATCGGTCGAGCAGAGACAGGGCATTATTTACGACCGGAATGAGGGTTGCCAGCAGAACGCCGTACAAGAAGATAGCTCGCAGAAGTGCAGATCGCTCGCCCGGCTGGCGAAGAGCAGTGCGCTGGGCAAACCACCACCAGTGCAACAAGAATACCGGAATGCCGACCAGAATCAGTGAAACAGCTTCAGCAAGCTGGTTTTCCCCACCAACACTGCGTGGGACAACGAACGAGCGCGCCAAACCGATCGCTCCCCACAGCACCACCTCAAGGCTGACGAAAGCGACGGCATAAATGTACAAGCGCCGCAGGGTTTGCATGAAATCGCTCGATTAAAGCAAGGGTTTTATGGCTCGGTCTATTTCCGGTGAATCTGGCTTAAAGCTTGCGCCCGAGCAATGGGAAGCGGCGAGTCTCGCTCCGGCGGGCGGCGCCGGGTTTCAGCAGGATCACCAGGAACGGACCCAGGAAGGGTAGCAGCACAACCAGCAGGCCCCAAGCCAAGTACTCCCACGGCGATAGGATACGCTTCCTAAGGTATAGCAGGGCCAGTAGAGCAATCCCTACCATGCAGGCAACCAGAAGAAAACGCATTGTATCCGCCGAGAGCAGCATACTAGAATGATTGTATAGAATTAATGCCAGAAAATCAAGTTAGAGTTATCCGTTTTTCCTGAGGCGAAGATCGGTATTCAGCGCTTCATCTGATAAAGGCCTGAAGCACACTCCAAGGTATTCAACACTGGCCTTGATCCCATCGGTCACAGCTGCTTTGAAGGCTGTCTCGTACCTCTCGGGGGCAGTACTCTCCAGGGCAGCACCACGGGCTGCTTGCAGGGGCGATACCCCAACATCTTCATGAGTCACCTGCTGACCATTGGCAAACTGGACAGTCAGGCGGATTACCACTTGAATATAGGCATTCTGGTCGTTTAGTGCAACCAGGTCCGGCCCGCGGATAATGGTATGGCTCCAGTTATCAGGACCAAAGATCTGGTTCATCTTCCAACGCACATAATCCCCAGTGGTATAAGGCCCCTTGACATTCTGGCTCTTGTGGATATGACGAGGGTCTACCAGCGTATCCAACGCCTGACGTTGAGCTTCAACGGTTTCAAGCATCGATCTTCCCTTGAGGAATAAAACCCCTCTCCCACCATGATGCTCCAAGGAGAGGGGTTGAAAATGCATCGATTAAGAGGAGTTACACCCAGCCGCGCAGCTCCATAGCCTTGACCACGCGGTCAATGGCAACCATGTAAGCGGCATCGCGCATGTATACCTTGTGGCTCTCAGACATCTCGAGAACGCTGTTGAAAGCCTGGGTCATCTTGGTATCCAGGCGCTGCAGCACCTCATCGCGGGTCCAGTAGAAGTTCATGTCGTTCTGGACGCTCTCGAAGTATGAGGTGGTCACGCCGCCCGCATTGCATAGGAAGTCGGGGATCAAGAAGATTCCGTTGCGCTTGAAGACCTCATCCGCCTCAGGAGTAGTCGGGCCATTGGCGCCCTCAGCGACCAGGCACACCCGGCTGCTGATGCGCTTGACCGTATCAGCAGTAATCTGACCCTCCAACGCGCCAGGGAGGAGCACGTCCACATCCTTGGTGATCCAGGCATCTGCATCTTCGATGGTGTAGCCCGCTTTGATTGCAGACGACTTGTCAATCGTGCCATAGATATCAGTGATCGACTGCAGGAAGCGCGGATCGATTCCATCCGCCTTGCTCACTGTGTAAGGAGCGCGATCCTCACGATCCCAGTAGGAGACACAAACCACGGTCCCACCGAGCAGCTCTTTGAAGCCAATGGCAGCGTATTGGGAGACGTTGCCGAACCCCTGGATTGCAACGCTCGCCTTCGTCGGATCCATCTTCAAGTACTTCATCGCCTCGCGGACTGTGTAAATGACGCCGAAGCCGGTCGCTTCCGTACGTCCGAGCGAGCCACCGCCACCTACCGGCTTGCCGGTGATCACACCCGGCGTGTATTGCCCCACCAGCTTGGAATATTCGTCCATCATCCAACCCATCATCTGCGGGGTTGTGCCGACATCTGGAGCGGGGACATCCTGCCGGGGGCCAATATTGCGCCACATCTGCTGTATCCAGCCGCGAACCAGCTTCTCTTTCTCGGAGACGGTCAGGGTGGCTGGGTCGACCGGCACGCCGCCTTTGCCGCCACCCAGAGGGATGTCTGCCACGGCCGTCTTCCAGGTCATCCACATCGACAGCGCACGGACGGTATCCAGGGTCTCAGCAGGATGGAAACGGATGCCGCCTTTGGCAGGGCCGCGCGCATCGTTGTGCTGGACGCGATAACCGAAGAAGACGCGGTTGCTGCCATCATCCATGCGCACGGGAATCATGAATTTAAACTCGCGATTGGGCCAGCGCAGCATCTCAGACACCTGAGGGTCTAAGTTCAATAGATCCGCCACGTGATCAAACTGGGTCTGCGCCATCTGGAAAGCGTTAATTTGTTCTGACATATATTTTTTCTCCTATTGATGTTTAAATTGCAATAATAAGCGGGCACACCGGACGGGTGCCCGCTTATGAATCTGCCATAGCAGAGGAAATGTTAGCCAACTGGCTCATCGATGCAGCCTCTTACTCCAACACCAGGGCTGATATAACCATAGCAAATCTCATCCATAACGTCAAGTGACAAATGCCATATTAAGCATAAACATCTATGCTGACGGTTTGATGTCAAAGACAATCACGTCTCACGCAGGGCTAACTGGCGATCCAGCTCCTGCTCGAGCACCTGCGGGTTAGCCTGCCCGAGCGCGGCGCGCATAGCCTGCCCAAATAGCCAGCGTTTGAGACCGTCTTTACCGGCAAGGTAGCCGGCAACCTGCTCGGGATTCTCGTCCAGAACCTGGCTAACCAATCCAGCCAGGGCATCCGAATCGGAAATCTGGCGCAACCCCTTGGCGGTAATAATCTCC
>Ga0113563_10002355_pt1 | contig 11353 bp, 11 predicted proteins | sample Mud3Dept3metaG_FD_80117 | JGI IMG/M metagenome (GOLD analysis project Ga0113563, IMG submission 80117) | Freshwater wetland microbial communities from Ohio, USA, analyzing the effect of biotic and abiotic controls - Mud 3 Core 4 Depth 3... | ecosystem: Environmental > Aquatic > Freshwater >...
ACTACAGAGGAGATCGTTGGCCTGTAAGGGAATTTTACTAGGGTTGTAGAGAGTCAATCCGATGGTGGTGAGAAGCCCCGTGAATCGCAGTTTTGCATCGAGGGAAATCGTAATACCAAGTGATTCGTTTTTAAAAAGGAGCTCCTTGATATCTGGGACAGGTAGCATGGCGGTTGCTTGAAGCGGGATGACTTTGTTTATTCCTATGAGATGAAGTCCTGCATAGCCTGAGATACTGAGGGTGAGAACCTTTGCGTTGAGCGCGTCATAGGAGAGTGTCCCGTCCAGAGAAAACTGGGTGGTCCTATTCGGAAGAATCCTTCCCTCCAGAGATGAAAATCCTCCGACAAGACTTCCATTTTCTGTCTCAATACGTATTGAGAGGTTTTCTAAAGAGAGTTCAAAGAGATTCGGATTCTGAATACTCACCACCGCATGGAATACGACACCCTCCTCTGTTATTTCTGTCACCTCTGCGAGCAGACTGATTTGTGGAATGGAGATATTCTGGAAAAGATCCTGGAACGAGGCAGTGATATTGATGTGGAACGGGATGGTTTTTTCAAAGACGCCTGCGATGTTTACTCCAAAAATGCCTTCGATGGAGCCATAGAGCCGTGAGGAGAGATTTCCGGAAAACGACAGGGTCTCATTGGTGGTAAACGTTCGTTGTTGGTTTGCAGCAATTTTTCCACCCGGGAAGGTGAGACGCAGGATGGAATCCCCCTCTGGTGTCCTCCCTTGGATTATGAGATTTTTGATGATGAGGTCAAAATGATTATCATTTACCATGGTAATGACTGCTGTAAAACTCAAATCTTCGGTTGTTACTTGGGTAAGGTTGAAATCAACATTTATCCTAGGATCTCGGATATCTTGAATAAAAAAAACAAGAACACTCCCAATAACGATATTTGCGATGATTAGGAGCAGAAGGAAAAGAATCCCAAGCGTAGTTTTTTTTCCCATAATGGTTCCTATTTTGTGAAATGCGGTAAAGAAGCGAAAATATATATTATATTATGGTATTTATAATATTTTATAATGTCCTTTTTTACTTCATATAGAGCAAAAACTATTTAATGGAGTTTTTCTTCTTCGTTGGGTACGATTCATCATGCCAGAACCACTCCTCATAGCCTTGTATGTCTTCATCATGATTCTTACCTTTCTCTTTATGGAGGCTGTCGCTTGGTTCCTTCATAAGTACGTGATGCATGGGTTTGGATGGTTCCTCCATGAGGACCACCATCGATACACCGGAAAGAGATTTGAGAAAAACGATGTCTTTGGTTTGTTCTTCGCCACCGTATCGATTATTCTCATATTTACTGGTTTTTTTGGAGATTTTGACATCCGTTTTTTCCTTGGAATCGGGGTCGCCATGTATGGAGCAGGGTATTTCTTGGTTCATGATATTTTCTTCCATCGACGTGTCAAAATTAAATACCGACCGAAAAGCCAGTACATCAAACGTGTCCTGCATGCCCACACGGTACACCATCAGAAAAGTAAGGCTCATGAGGGCGTCTGCTTTGGTTTCCTATACGCAAGTAAGAAATACGCTCTACCGGAATAAAATCCGATATCTTGATCGTATGGGTACCTAGGTGTATTAGACCGTTATGGAACGGGTGATTTTTCCAAATAAATTGCAATTTGCAGTAACCGTGAGCTGGTCCCCCGTGGTTGCATTCACCGAATAGGTATACGAATAGAAGAAGAACTTTGGTTGATTGGTGTACAGTTGACTGGTGATGGGATTGCTATTTTTTGTCACATCGACCTTATAGACATAATGCACTGTTTTTGCTGGGGAAAAATGCAGAATGGTGACTTTTAATGTTTGTGTCTGTGGTTCATAGACCAGTTTCATATATCGTGGACTTGTCGCAGCAGCCTGCATGCCCATCAAGGTCAATCCAAGGATGAGCATGATACCTATCATGAGAGTGTTTCGTGTTTTCATATCATTCACCTTTAATTTATTCTATTTTTATCGACCATACCTCGCCAGAGGGGAGCAAAGAACCGGTCGCCCATGAGGTAAGCATATACAGTTCCCCTGATTCATCTTCCCCAAAACCTAAAATGAACCGATTCAGAGGTCTATCTTTTATGAGGTTGAACTCAAACCGATGCCAAACCCCGGAGGTGTTCTCCTGCAGATAATAGAGTTTTCCACCTGGTTTAAGAAACCCAGTGCTCCAATCACCAAACACATAACTTCCGACTGCGTCAGGAGAAGAAGAGCCCTGATAGAGATATCCACCAATAATCGAATGACCGACGTCATGACTATATTCAAAGATGGGGTACTGGAGGCTCTCGAGACTGATGTTCAGCGTCGTTGCCAGGGCAGGGTCATAAGGATGGTTTCCTTCCATGATTCTCCAACCATAGTTCCCACCGTTGATGACAATGTCCAGTTCTTCCCATAGGTCTTGTCCTACATCAGCGACAAACAGTCTTCCAGATTCCCTGTCGAATGAAAACCGATAGGGGTTTCGGAACCCATACGCGTATATTTCATCTAATCCCTCTTGTCCTACAAAGGGGTTGTCTGCGGGAATCCCATAAGGTGTGCCTGTGTCGACATCAAGACGTAAGATTTTCCCAAGTAAAGTGCTGATATTTTGTCCATTCCCAATCGTTCCATGTTGGTCTCCAGCACCTCCACCATCTCCAACTCCGACATAGAGGTATCCATCTGGTCCGAATGCGAGCTGACCTCCTTTATGGTTCATCTCTGGCTCCCCGATGCGTACAAGGATTTTTTCAGAGGAACTATCAGCAACATCAGGGTTTTCAGAGGATACCTGGTACTCTGCAAGAATGCTGTCACAATTCAGGTTTGGGTCTGAGGAAGGAGCACTGTAATATACGAAAAATCGACCATTGTTTTCGTAGTCTGGGTGGAAGGTTAATCCAAGCAATCCTCGTTCGTCGTAGATTTTACTGAGTTTTACCATTTTTGTGGATAGATCCAGGAACGGGGTTGTGAGTCGTGATCCGTTTTTATAAATGAAGATTTTTCCGGTCTGTTCCCCGATGATTAAGCGGTTGGATTGGTCACCAGCATTAGTTATCACGGTTGGTGACCGCAATCCCTGCATAATCTTCTGTATCGTGGCAGTCAATGCTCCTGCGTCTCCAGGTAAAATTTTTAGGAAGATACCAAGAAGATTGGCTTGGTTTGTTTTTATCGCATCATCTCCCTCTGCTGCCTGAGCTGTTACGGTGATAGATGTTTTTCCAAAACCGATGATAAGTGGGACCTTAATGATTTCTGAGGAGTCACCACGAAGCAGTGGAATGGTTCCCGTCGTCTTTTTCCCAAGAATCACCAGACCTCCATTGCAGGTGATATCCCAGTTGATCTGCGTGAGATTCTCCTTCCCCGTATTTCGAAGTATCGCCGTCAATCCAAGACCACCGGTGATGACTTCCACTTGAAGAGATGAGCCTGATAGTAAAATGTTCTCCGACTTTGGCAGGGATATTGTCCCTATTGTGATTACGCTTGTAAGAAGAAGCGATACGCTAAAGACTATTCCAACAATTTTTTTTCGCATAATAAAAACCTCCTTATCTTAGAAAAAATAGGGGGGAACCTCATATAAAGATTGTGGTAGTGTAAATAAATAAAAAAAATGAAATTTTATAACCATAACCTCAAGATTTAAATACCTCGAATCTTTGTTTTAATGAAACATTCGGGAGTTTGAATTGTGAAGATTGCTTATGTCAGGCAGATTATAAAATTAGCACGAATGCCGATTGTTCTGGCGGTCATACCTATTTTTCTTGTCGGAATCCTGTTCGCTCTTCGTTCTGGGGCGTCTTTTTCTGGTGTAAATTTCCTCTGGGGTTTTTGCATCCTGGTCATCATCGAGGTTGCCGCATCCTTTGCGAATGATTATTTCGATTATGAGGCTGACAAGCATAATAAACAGTTCGGTTTTTCTGGAGGGAGCGGTGTGCTACTTGCCTATCCCCAGCTACTCCCCTTCGCGAAATGGGCATCAATCCTTCTGTTTCTCTCAGCGTTAGTCCTCACTAGTATCTTTGTGATTCTTTCCTCTTATCCCCTCTGGGGTATTGGCTATATTGGTGTTGCTGTGTTCTTTTGCTGGTTTTATACCGCTCCTCCACTCCGCCTCGTGTACCGTGGTCTTGGAGAGATTCCTCATCTGCTTGCTGGAGTGATGTTCCCTGGTTGGGGGTATTTCTTATTAACAGGAACACTCACTGTTGATCTTCTGATATTTTCGATTCCATTCGGGCTTCTCGGTTTAACTGTCATCCTTAACTTTGAAATCCCCGATAGAGAAGCAGATATTCATGGGGGAAAACATAATTTAGTTGTGTTAAAAGGGAGATTCTTTACCTTTTCCTTCATCACTATTTTGTATCTATCCGCAATTGTATATTTCCTTGTTCTTACAATCATCTCCTGGTCTCCTGCAAACCTCCCGCTCTGGGCAATCACTCTTTTACTCTGTATTCCCTTTTTGATTTCTAGCGTTCCAATCATGAAAAAAGCCATTGAACCTCAGCAAGCCACACACTATGCGATACGCAACGCAAGCAGCGGGTTCCTTGTAGTCTTTCTCATTATGTGTCTTCTCATAATATAGGCGGGATTTATTAAAGCATGATTGTTATTTGATTTTTAAAAAAGGTGAAAAAAAAATGGTTATCAATTATCTCCTCCTTGACATCCTTATTATCTTGTTTCCCTTTCTTTTATCTTTCAAATGGAAGTTTGCTTACTACCGATACTATAAAGCGTTGTTTCCAGCAATCGCGATTGTCGGAATTGGATACATCATCTGGGATGCCATTGTTACTGCACGAGGCGACTGGTGGTTCAACTACGACTATCTCTCTGGAATTTCCATCATCGGATTACCCCTTGAGGAGATTCTCTTCTTCATCGTTGTCCCATACTCGTGTATCTTCATCTATGAGAATCTTCAATATTTCTTCCCCGACAGAGAACTCCCCGTGAACCGTTATTTTTATCTTGCTTTGATATTAGTCTTCTTTGTTGCCGGTCTGTTCTTTTATCACCAGGATTACACTATTCTTGCCCTGATGTCCTGTGCATTTTTTTTCCTAATCGCCCTCTGGCGTTTCCCTGATATTTTACGATCCCGTAATTATTGGTTGTACATCGGGATTTCCATGATTCCCTTTATCATCTTCAATTACCTGCTCACCTCCACACCCATCGTATTGTATAACCCTGTGGCCATCTGGGGTGGCGATGGGGTGTGGAACGGCCGGTTCTTCACTATACCACTCGAAGACTTCTTCTATAATTTCTCGATGCTATCGTTTTATCTGCTTGTTTACCGGTATTTCAGGAAACGATGGATTCAACCACCTACATCAAAACAAGGATGAAAAGATCACAAATGAGTGATTCAATGGTGTGACCACCATGGATTTTTTTGGAGTGATTCTGGATGGGTCTTCGGATCCTTTGCTTTTCGGAGTCTTCTTTTTCATTTATGTCGTGCTCCCGTCGATCCTTATTATCATGTCACGCGTCCCCTCTATGAACATGAAAGGCATGTACAATACATTGTTATGCGTCGGTGGGCCAGAACATCAATTACCACAGGATCAACCTTATTCCCCTCATGCACAGTATCTTCCGAACGCACATCAGGAACTCGATGCCTTCATTCATACAACCAGTAGCTATACTCTTATCAAAACAACACCAGATTTTAAATGGCATGGTCTAATGGGCTATACCCCCTCGATGATCCGCTTGATCGGGCCAGACCCACACTATCCCAACCTCTCCTATAATCTTGGTTGCAATGGAGTCGGGATTTTACCATCTATCTATGCGGGAAAACGACTCGGTAACTATCTGGCCGGGTACTCCTTGAAACCATCTATTTTTGATACAAAATTCATGAATAACACAGATTTTTTAATAGAAAATCAATAGACTCCTGGAACAAAACTTTCTTTAATATCAAAACTATCCCTAAAATACGTAACGTGAATCACTATGAAGAAGATAATTATAATCGGTGCAGGCTTTGGAGGAATGGCCGCAGCAGCCATCCTGGCAAAAGACGGGCATGATGTCACTGTCGTAGAAAAAAACGATCAACCCGGAGGACGAGCCATCGTCTGGAACGAAAAAGGTTTCGCCTTCGACATGGGACCATCCTGGTACCTCATGCCTGATGTCTTCGAACAGTTCTTTGCGCTCTTTAACAAAAAACCAGAAGATTATTATAAACTCATTCGACTCAACCCGGCCTACCGGGTGTTCTTCGATAAAGATGAAATCGTCGATATCTCACCAGACCTTGAGAAGAACCTTCAGCTCTTTGAACGATATCAAAAAGGAGGCCGGGCGCAATTAAAAAAATATCTCCAGGCTGCAGAATATCAATATACTATTGCGATGAAAGAGTTCATCTACAAGGAATATCGTCATCTCTGGGATTTCTTCAGCCTCCGTCTGTTGTTAAAAGGTAGTAAACTGCATATCTTCACCAGTCTTGACCGCTATGCGCAACGATACATCACCGATCCGAAATTACGGAAGATCCTTGAATACACGATGGTGTTCCTTGGAGGCACTCCCTTTGACACCCCCGCGTTATACTCCTTGATGTCCCATGTCGATTTCAATCTGGGCGTATGGTACCCCGATGGTGGATTTGGAGCTCTTGCGAGAGGTTTTCAACGTCTCGCGGTTGAACAAGGTGTGAAATTCGAATTCAATACCGAAGTAGAAAAAATAATCGTGAAAAACGGGTCGGTCACTGGTGTGAAAACTTCTAAAGGAGAGACGTCTGCTGATCTGATCATCGCCAACGCAGACTATCCCTATGTTGAAATGAATCTGCTCGAACCAACCTATCAAACCTATCCAAAGGAATACTGGGAGAAGAAAGCCATCGCTCCCTCAGCCCTGCTCATGTACCTCGGGGTAAAAGGAAAAATCAAATCTTTTGCGCATCATAACCTTTATTTCGCCACTGACTGGGAGAAACATTTCCAGACAATATTCCATGAACCCAAATGGCCAGAAAACCCCAGCTACTACGTCAGCTGTCCCTCAAAATCAGATGCCACGGTTGCACCAGCAAATGATGAAAACCTCTTCATCCTTGTCCCTGTTGCCGCTGGTTTGGAAGACACGCCCGAGATCAGAGAACGATATTTCAACCAAATCATAAATCATTTAGAACTACTCACCGGGGAAAACATCAAGGACCGCATTATTGTCAAACGATTATTCGCCCATAAGGATTTCACCCAGTACTATCATGCATACAAAGGGACCGCTCTTGGTCTAGCACATACCTTGGGGCAAACCGCTATCTTCCGATGCTCCCATCAGAGTAAAAAAGTCAAAGGACTGTATTACACCGGCCATTACACACATCCTGGCATCGGAGTTCCCATGGTAGTGATTTCCTCACAAATCATTGCTGAACAGCTTAGGAGCGCTCCATGATTATTGATAAAACATTCTTCTCCATCTTCAGGAAAGGAAGCAGGACCTACTTCTACAGCAGCCTGTTCTTCCCCATGCATATCCGTCAAGAGGTCTTCATCCTCTACGGGTTCGTCCGGAAAACAGACAATTACGTCGACGTCATCCCACAGGACCGTGAAGGTTTTTATTCCTTTAAAAAGAAATATTACGAAGCAAAGAACGGAAAGGAAACCGGGGATGTCGTCATCGACTCCTTCGTCCGCTTAGCGGAACGGAAAGGATTTCACGATGAATGGGTAGACGCGTTCCTGCATTCCATGGAACTAGACATCACCAAAACCAAATACGAGACCCTTGAGGAAGCCTTAGAATATATTTATGGATCTGCTGAGGTCATCGGCTTGATGATGGCACGCATCATCGGTCTCCCAAAAGAATCCTACGAGCATGCGAAATACCTCGGGCGGGCGATGCAATACATCAACTTCATCAGAGACATCGCAGAGGACCTCAAACTCGGCAGAGTCTATTTCCCGCAAGTCGATTTACGAAAACACGGGCTGGAGAACCTCACCTATGATCATGTAAAAAACCATCCGGAACAATTCAAACGATTCCTGCAGACCCAGCTTGATCGCTATTGTCAATGGCAAGAAAAAGCAGAGGAAGGATATCACTACATCCCAAAACGCTACCTCATCTCTATAAAAACCGCCTCTGAGATGTACAACTGGACCGCTGAACAAATCGTCCATCACCCCTTCATCGTCTACGACCTCAAAGTTAAACCGATGATCTCAAAGATACTTCTCACCGTTTTTTCAAACCTTATCAACACCATGGGAACAAAATTCAGCACCAACTTCTGCCATGAAGTTTCCCATGAGAATCACCAGTCATCAAAGTAACTCCTATGAAATCCTTCATCAAACCTCGAATCGTTATCAGCAAATGCATTGAATTTGACTTCTGCCGCTACAACAGCCAAATCATCCGCAGCCCAATCATTAGCACCCTCAAAACCTATGTCGAGTTCCAGCCCATCTGCCCTGAAGTAGAAATCCAACTAGGGGTACCAAGAGACCCTATCCGCATCATCGAACAACATACCAACAAAAAGTTAGTACAACCAACAACCGGCAGAGATGTCACCGATGCGATGCAAACATTCACCCAGCCCTTCCTTGCCTCTCTTCAAGGAATTGACGGTTTTTTATTAAAATCCCAGTCTCCCTCCTGTGGGACGCGAGATGTGAAAATCTATCCAGCGGTCCTCCACTCCGCACCAGTCCGCAGGGAAGCAGGATTCTTCGGAGAACAAGTCCTCCAACGGTTCCCCCATCTTGCCATCGAAGATGAGATGCGACTCCAGAACCCCGTCATCCGACAACACTATCTCACAAAGATATTCACCTTCGCCGCCTTCCGATCGGTCAAAGACGCAGCATCACTCCAACGGTTATTACAGTTTCACACAGAAAACAAATACCTCCTCATGGGATATAGTCAAAAAGAACTCCGCATCCTAGGCAATATCCTTGCGAACCAAGAGAAACAACCACTTCCCAAGGTGTTCACCGAGTATGAACACCACCTGCATCTAGCGTTTCTCAAGGCACCACGATACACCTCCCAGATAAATGTACTAAACCATACCTTTGGATACATCTCAAAAGAGCTCTCCGCTGCAGAAAAAAGATTTTATGCAGACCTCCTTGAAAAATACAAAAATGAACAGATACCACTCAGCGTCCCAGTCAACCTCATACGCTCCTGGATCATCCGATTCGAACAAAGCTATCTCCTACCTCAGACCTTTTTCGAACCCTACCCTGATCAACTCCTGGACGTAGAAGCATTAAAAGCAAGCGAGGTGAGGGATTTCTGGAAGTAAAAAAAACAGATAAACAGAATAACACGACAGAACCATCACAGGATCTCCGTCGTCTCATACACACCCTCCTGTCCAGCCAGCATTTCGCTGTGATTGCGACAGAGTCACATCATCACCCCTACACCAGCCTCGTTTCATTTGTCCCTTCATCGGACGATACCCATCTCTACTTTCCAACAAAAAAAGAGACACAGAAATTTTTTAATATATCAAAAAACCCGCATATCGCTGCCCTCATCGATAATCGAGAGAACACCCCAGGTGATCTCTCGAAGGCTACCACGGTTATTGCATTAGGAGTTGCCTCTTCAGTAGAATCGAACAAAGAACATATCAGGGAACTTCTCCTCCAAAAACACCCTGATTTATCTGATTTCATCTCTCATCCAGATTGTGCGCTTATCGACATCACCATATCGACCTATCAGATCGTACAACAATTCGAAAAAGTAAAGATCCTGCGTCTGAGAGATGTACCAGAATGATTCAGCAGGAACGCATCCAGCAGCTCAATTCTCATTCCATCCGCTCAGGAGATTATGTGCTCTACTGGATGCAAGCATCACAACGAATTCTAGATAATCACGCGTTACAATACGCAATACAGAAAGCCAATGAATACCAGAAACACCTCGTAGTTTTTTTTGGTTTGACGCCTTCTTACCCTGAGGCGAACCAACGCCACTACTCCTTTATGCTCGAAGGTCTAAGAGAAATACAACAATCGCTTGAAAAACAAGGTATCACCTTTGTCATTCAACCCATCTCACCAGAACAAGGAATCAAGAGACTCGCAACAGATGCATGCCTCCTTGTCGTCGATAGAGGGTACCTGCGTATTCAACGACAATGGAGACAGATAGTAGCCCAGCAGCTGCGTTGTCCACTACTCCAAGTTGAGACGGATGTCATCGTCCCCATTGATGTTGTGTCACAGAAAGAAGAATACGCGGCTGCAACCATCAGACCAAAGATACTGAAAAACCTAGAAAAGTTCCTGGTCCCCATCGAACCAGAACCACTTCAAAAAACCTGTACGATGCATCATTTCGACTCACTTGACCTTTCGGACATACCCCGTCTTATGACGAACCTTCAGATCGATTCAACCGTGAAACCATCCGCACTATTTCATGGGGGGACGTCTGCTGCATTGCGATTCCTCCGTCGATTCATCACCCAGAAACTACCATGTTTTTCGGAATTAAGAAATGACCCAAGCAAAGAATTTTGTTCCTATCTTAGCCCGTATCTTCATTTCGGTCAAATCTCCCCCTTAACGATCGCATTGAAAATACGTGCAACAAAAGACCCTAACACCGACGTATTCCTCGAAGAACTCATCGTGCGAAGGGAGCTGAGTATGAACTATGTATACTTCAACAAAGACTATGATTCCTTCACTGGTTTACCCTCATGGGCGAAGACAACGCTTCTCAACCATGTAAAAGACCCTCGACCGTATCTTTATACCGAAGAGGAACTCGAGGCTGCACAGACCCATGACCCGTTCTGGAATGCGGCTCAACGAGAAATGACACAGACAGGGAAGATGCAAGGATATATGCGGATGTATTGGGGGAAGAAAATCATTGAATGGACTTCATCACCACCGGAAGCTTTTCAACTGGCCCTCCGGTTGAATAACAAATATGAACTGGATGGGAGAGACCCCAATGGATTCGCTGGTGTCGCCTGGTGCTTTGGGAAGCACGACCGAGCATGGAAGGATCGACCGATCTTCGGGAAAGTCCGTTACATGAATGACGCGGGTCTGACAAGGAAATTTGATATGACATCCTATATCAGGAACTTATAAAACATCACTCAGAAGACTTTATTTATGAAATTTACGGCACATGCAGTTCTTTGTCATGACGTATTAAAGGAGTGTTGATTAAAGCTCTGAGGAAATCTATCGGGGGAAACTGTTCTTTATACCCAAGGACTGCGACATAGTCCCCTCCTTTCTGGTA
>Ga0113563_10002356_pt1 | contig 11349 bp, 8 predicted proteins | sample Mud3Dept3metaG_FD_80117 | JGI IMG/M metagenome (GOLD analysis project Ga0113563, IMG submission 80117) | Freshwater wetland microbial communities from Ohio, USA, analyzing the effect of biotic and abiotic controls - Mud 3 Core 4 Depth 3... | ecosystem: Environmental > Aquatic > Freshwater >...
ATGTTCCCAGTGCATCACGGGCCTCATTTTTATGGGAGGGATTGGAGAATAACTCTATGTATCAATGGTATGCTGTCGCGGATGACGGTATGTCGTCTACGCAATCGGATACTTGGGTGTTTACCACAGGGAGTGGAACAAATCTTCCCCCCAGCATACCACTCATTACTGGTCAGACTTCGGGGAATACAGGACAAACCTATGAGTATCAATTCCTCACAGAGGATCCGGAAGGGCAGACCGTTTTGTATTATATAGACTGGGGTGATTCGTCGAATAGCGGATGGATTGGGCCGTTCCAATCAGGAGAACTTGTGAATGTCTCTCACAGTTGGACAACACGAGGAACCTATTTAATCAAAGCTAAGACTAAGGATGTACAGGGTGCAGAGAGTGGATGGGGGTCCCTTTCTGTGAAGATGCCAATATGCTCTGTCTCAAAGCTAATGATCTTTATAGATTTGTTTGAAAATTTCTTCCTAAGATTCCCCCATGCATTCCCTTTTTTTCATCATCTTTTTCTATTCAAAATGCATCTTCAATAGAGATAACGGGACAAAAAAGTTCAATTTCCAGATTGTTCTTTTTTAATAAGAACAGTAAGATTTCTTGAAAGCTCAGGGTAATCGTCGTAAATATCAATATTCTTTAATTTTTTTATAAGATCTTCAGGGAGGTTTTCTCGAGGAAGGTTTTGTAAAATACAGGTGGTTTCCTCTTCGGTAAACGTGATAGTTACTGGTTCATAGGTGAAATGTTTTTTATTTTGCGGGCAGACCGTCTGGCAGTGCATACATCCGATCAATGCGTTATGAGAATCTGGTGGAACCGATGCAGGGAAATCTCCAAGGTTCTCGTTGAAATACGTCAGGCATTGATCGGCATGGATGAGGATGCGGTCGTCTGGGATACAGTGGGTGGGGCATGACTGTCGACAGAGGGTGCAGGAGGTGCATGCTTTCATGAGTTGTTTTTCCCCCCAGTTATCAGTGGGGAAGGGATAATTGGTGTAAAACGCTTCTAAGCGGGTGTAGCTTCCTAAGCCGTTCACGTAAAAGATGTTGTTCCGACCGTATTTTCCTAATCCACTTTTCACCGCGAGCAGTTTCATGGGAAGGATCGCCCGTTCCACAGCGTAGCCTTTCGATCCAAGAACCGTGGTGAGGATCTCCTTGCAGGTCGCTCGAATCTGGGAGAAACGATAGGTTGGTGGTATGACGGTCTCATATCGGATGTTGTTGTGAAAAAACTCAATGCGGGTGACTTTTTGTGGAATGCCGATGATGATTACCGAGCGTGCATCGGGGAGTGTTGAGGGCGGATTGAAGATGAATTGACCATAGTTTTGTTCATAAAATTTTTTTGAGATAAGTCCGTCATGAAGCCAGGTGAGGAGTTCTGTTTGCAGTTCGGGGAGATGGGTGATGATGACGGTTTTGAATTTGGCGTTGATTTTGTTGAATTCCGATTGGAGTATTTCTGAGATATTCTGCATTATGAGAACCTTTTCGTACATTTAGGTATGTCATGGTTCTTTAACAGAATTTCCTTATGATTCCTAAAGGTTTTAAGAAGGAGGGGTTGTTTTGTTTCTTTTCGACGAAAAATTCAATAGTATGTCTTTTGAATAAAGAGGGTTTTTTCTAGAAAATTTTTTAAAAGAAATTCCTTTCTGTCTGCTCATGCGTTCAACAAAGATTTCCGCTGTATTGCTCCTCATAGTTTTCGGAGCAGCTCTCACATCAACAACATTTGCAGCCGCTGAGGAGCCGATGTCACAAGACACGAGCGTCAATGTTGGGATTTATGTGATTTCTATAGGGAACTTCGAGTTTACAAAAGGAACCTATGTCCTGGATTTTTATCTCATGTTCCAATGGGAGAATACCGCCATCTCACCAACCAGTTTCGAGTTCATGAACGGTCGAGCAACCTCAAAGGAAAAAATCTATGACCAACGAACCAACACCTCCTCAGAAGTCTGGTACCGTGTCCAAGCAACCTTGTTCATCACCCCTGATTTCCACAGCTACCCCTTTGACGCACAAGACCTCAAGATCATCATTGAAGACTCCACCTTTAACAACACCATCATTACCTATGTACCAATGACAGACGTCCAAGGGATCGATGACCAATTCCGTATCGCAGGATGGAAAATACAATCCTTATCCATGAACGCCTCCACGCATGAGTATCCCTGGGGGGAGGAATATTCACAGCTGACGTATACCATAAAACTGGAACGAGACGCGGGGCTTACTGCTGCAAAACTCCTCCTCCCTCCGATAATCTTCTGCATTGTCTCTGGACTTTCCTTTTTCTTTAAAGCAGATAAAATCACTCATCGTCTTGGCCTTGGTACTAGTATGCTGATCTCAGCGGTGATGTTCCATCTGAGTCAGACCTCATCGCTCCCTCCACTCCCATCATTGATCCTGATTGACAAAATCATGATCGCGGTCTATGCCTTCCTCGCCGCCTCGCTGTTTGCAACCACGCTTATTTACATCGACGATGAATACTGGAAGGAAGTCGATTACACAAAACTGGTGAATAGAACCGGTGGTTTGATCACCATCATCTTGCCATTCTTGATTTTCGGAATCCTGTATTTCCTCTAATTCTCCAAAAGAGACTCTTCTTTTCTTTTTTATAAAAGAAAAAGGCTAGCTGCCATTAACGCCATCCCAAGGATGAAACCAAGGATAACTGTATGGCTATGACCATAGCGATGCGCCATCGGGAGAAGCTCATCAATGGAGATGTATACCATGATACCAGCGATGAATGCTAACAACGAGATGAGTATAGTCGATGATAAAAAAGGAAGAAGAATAAGAAACCCAATCACCGCGCCAAGTGGTTCTGCTAAACCAGCCATGAACGAATACTTGAATGCTTTCTTCCGACTCCCAGTCGCATAAAAGATAGGGACTGACACGGAGATTCCCTCAGGGATGTTATGGATCGCAATCGCAAGGGCGATGACCAATCCTAGTCGTTCATCACTCAGAGTCGTCCCAAACGTGGTTAACCCTTCAGGGAAATTATGAATCGCGATGGCAAATGCGGTGAATAACCCGGTTCTCATCAAGGTCTTATCCACTTTAAGTGATTGTTCCTGGGGCATGTCCTTGTAATGATGGGGGTTTCGAGCCTCCGGGATGATCATATCGATGCAGGCAATCAGAAGGATACCAAGGAAAAACACAATGATGCCGGTTAGCTGCCCCAACTGAACCATTGTCTGAGGTAACAGTTCGACAAAGGACACATAAATCATCACCCCGGCAGAGAAGCCTAAGGAAAATGAAAGATAGATCATCTTTGGTGTGCGGATAAAATACGCTATAAGACTACCAATACCAGTTGAAAGACCCGCGATAACAGTCAGTACAAATGCGAAGAGGATATGTGCAGGGAATTCCATTCTATCTCCTTATCAATCGCCTTTTAATAAGCGTTCGTAATATTTTGAGGATCCCGTGCTGAGAATTTCCTGGATGATTTTTTCTGTTGTTGCACCAACACCTTTGATCTGTCGAAGCTGATACCGCATGGATGAGAGAGGAACGTGCAATTGAGATATTGAATATGCAGCAAAACCAAAAGGGGATTTTTTTCCATCCATCTTATAAAGATAATCGAGGTGCTCTAAAATTATGATAACCCGGTCGTTTTCCGTGACGATATCTTTGAATAGCTCCGGGGGGATACGTTTGGGAATCTTATACAAATTCATCAATGTATGAAAGGTCTGATAGAGTTGTGTGGTATACTCAGTGGTTGTCTCTCCCCAGGTGCTTTCTTTGTAAATCATCTTGTATTCAAGGAATAGCTCAGGATAGTGTTTCTGAAGACAATTTAAAAAATAATCTTTTTGTTTTCCATCCTTCAGCGTCATTCCACCGCAGATAATGAAATCCACCCCGGTTTTCTTTGCATCTTGTATCGTGTCATGGAGGATTTCTTTTGTATCGGTAATAAAAGGGATGACAGGCATGAGGAACATACCGCAGTGAAATCCTTCATCTTTGAAGAACGCAAGGGTCTCAAGACGTTCCTGTGGTAAGGGTAATCCTTGTTCGAAAATCTTGCTGATGGTTGCATTCGTCGAGGAAAAGCTCATGCTGATAATTACTCTGCTTGTCTCATTGATTGTTCGGAGTAAATCAATGTCTCGTTTCACAAGTGTTGATTTTGTTAGAACATGGACTGGTAGTTTTTTTTCCGCGAGAAACGCAAGTGTCTTGCGCGTAATTTTATATTTCTCTTCTATGGGCTGGTAGCTGTCCCCGACGCCGCCTCCTAGCAATATATACCCTGGGAGGAGAGGGGTCCGTTTTCTCTGTGGATCGAGTTCTCTGCGCAGAACGTCTACCGCGTTGATCTTCACTGTGACATCCGTGCCAAAATCCCCATCAACGTAGTATCCCTCTGAGCGACCGTCACAATAGACGCAGTTATGGCTGCAACCTCGATAGAGGTTCATCCCGTATCGTGAGAGAAACCAGGAGTCTATTTTCTTGTGTTTTCGAAGGATGGTTTTTGCTTCTATCTCATGGATGACCAGGGGCAATCACCTATTTGATTGATTACAATGTACAATATTTACAGTCCTGCTGTAGGCATTCTTCATTCTTCTGTTTCCATTGTAGTGACCATTTTTTGATATTCTTGATGATTCGGATGAAATCCTTCCCGCTTTCTGTAAGGGTATATTCGCATTTGATGGGGAATTCATCGGTGATAATGGTTTTTGTAATGAGTCCGTGTTTTTCTAGTTCTCGGAGTCGGCTGGAGAGGATCTTCGGGGTGATGTCTAGGAGGCTGGATTTGAGTTGCGAGTATCGTTTCGTCCCTTGGGTTTTATACAGTTCGAGAAGAATGAGTAACGTCCATTTCTTCGAGATGAAATCGATAGTTTGATAGATTGTGCAGGTCTGTTGCATGGTATCCTTTTAGATACTGTCACCTATAAATACCTTTGTATCTATTATATACTTGGTATAAAAAATATACTAAGTGATGAAGATGACGACACGAAAAATCATAAAAATCAATGAAGACCTCTGCAACGGTTGCGCAGCATGCATCCCCAACTGCCCGGAAGGAGCGATACAGGTAATCGACGGAAAAGCACGACTCATCAGCGATATTTTCTGCGACGGTCTAGGTGCTTGCATTGGACATTGCCCACAAGATGCGATCACCACCGAGGAACGTGACGCAGCACCATATGAGGAGAAAAAAGTCATGGAAAACATCATCAAAGCAGGGGAGAACACCATCCTAGCCCACCTAAATCATCTCAAGGAGCATGGGGAGACCACCTACCTCAACCAGGCCTTAGCATTCCTCAAGGAAAAAAACATCAATGTTCCCTTCAAAGAAGAGCATGCATCCCCCCATCATGCCTGTGGATGCCCTGGCGCCAAAACCATGGATTTCAGCAGAGAAACAAAAGAGAAGAAAACAGAGTCAGGTATTCGTCACTCACATCTCGGACAATGGCCTGTTCAGTTACACCTGGTTTCACCAACCGCATCGTATTTCCAAGGCGGTGATGTGCTGTTGGTCGCTGATTGTGTCGCATACGCCCTAGGAGATTTTCACAAAGACTATCTCCAAGGACATCACCTCGCGATCGCTTGCCCAAAACTGGATTCAAACCTAGACTCCTATCTTGAAAAACTCACAAGTCTCATCAACGATGCACAAATCAAATCGCTCACGGTAATGACCATGGAGGTCCCTTGCTGTCGGGGACTGTTGGCATTAGCGCAACAAGCAAAGACGCAGGCGGCACGTAAAATACCGCTTAAATCCATTGTCGTCGGCATTAAAGGAACTATCCTGAAGGAAGAAACAATAGCATAGAGGGATCAAAGCATCATTGACTGTCGGAGTTTTTTTATCCGATCACGTAGTGCTATCGCTTTCTCAAAATCAAGGTCGTCCGCTGCTTTCTTCATCTCCGATTCAAGATTGACAATGATCGCGGGAAGCTCTTTACGCGGGATATGCTTCGTATCTGTGATCTCCACGACCTTTTCTTTAATAGGTTTAATGATGGTCGTGGGAGTGATCCCATGCTGCGTATTATACTCTATTTGGACGGTGCGTCGTCTGTTGGTTTCCGCTAATGCCCTCTGAATCGAATCAGTCAGCACGTCCGCGTACAACACCACCTTTGAGTTCACATTCCGGGCAGCCCGACCGATGATCTGAATCAGGCTGCGTTCATCACGCAAGAACCCTTCCTTATCAGCATCCAAGATCCCGATGAACCCAACCTCAGGGATGTCAATTCCCTCACGGAGCAGGTTGATGCCGACAAGCACATCAAACTTCTTCAATCGAAGCTCCCGGATAATCTCCGACCGCTCAAGGGTATCAATCTCCGAGTGCAGATACCGTGTCTTAATTCCCTTCTCCGCAAGAAACTCAGAAAGCTCCTCCGCAAGTTTCTTCGTTAATGTGTTGACAAGAATCCGATCGCCTCGTTTCACGGTTGTTTGAATCTCACCAATCAAATCAGTGATTTGTCCGTCTATTTTTCGGACCTCCACGGGTGGATCGACCAACCCGGTGGGGCGAATGATCTGCTCGACTACCTGCTGTGATTTTCCCAGCTCATAGGCTCCGGGGGTGGCGGAGACAAATACCACAGTATGCATGTACTGTTCGAATTCCTCAAATGTCAAGGGGCGGTTATCCATGGCACTCGGCAGCCGGAACCCGTAATCAATCAAGGTCTGCTTCCGGGAGAACTCCCCATGGTACATCCCATGGATCTGTGGGATCGTCCGATGGCTCTCATCGATGAACATCACAAAATCCGAGGGAAAATAATCAAGGAGACAGTAGGGTTTCTCCCCAGGTTTCCGACCATCCAGATGACGAGAGTAATTCTCAATCCCTTTACAAAACCCGGTCTCCTGGATCATCTCAAGATCGTAGAGAGTCCGTTGTTTCAGCCGATGTGCCTCAAGAAGCGACAGCTGAGGAAGTCGCTCCTCAAGCTCCTGTTTTATGGATTCAATCGCCCGTTTCTGACTGCCCTCGGGTATCACGAAATGCTTCGCAGGGAAAATAAACAGATATTTCAGGACATCGACGGTCTCCCCTGTGTTCTTCTGCAGTTCCTTTATTGATTCGATCTTCTCCCCGTACATTTCGATGCGGTAGATGTTCGGATAATACCCTAAGATGAGGTCGATGGTGTCACCCTTCACTCGGAAACGACCTGGCATCAGTTCTGTATCGTTGCGTTCATATTGGATATCAAGCAGGCGGCGGAGCAGGGCGTTGCGTGGGAGTCGTTGACCTACTCGGATCTCAAAACCTAACCGTTGATAATCCAGGGGGTTGCCGACGTTGTAGATGCAGGACACCGAGGCGACGATGATGACATCCCGACGAGAGGATAACGACGCGGTCGCGGCTAATCGCATCTGCTCAAGTTTCGGGTTGATATCCGCGTCTTTTTCGATATAAAGGTCCCTCTGAGGCAGGTATGACTCTGGTTGATAATAATCATAATACGAGACGAAGTATTCGACACGGTTGTCCGGGAAGAACTCCTTGAACTCGCTATAGAGCTGGGCAGCCAGGGTCTTGTTATGAGCAATCACAATCGCGGGTCGTTGGATCTGCTGGATGATATGAGCCATAGAAAATGTTTTCCCAGATCCAGTCACCCCCAGCAGTGTTTGAGTGGAATAGTTCTTCTGGATGCCATTCACTATCGAGGCGATCGCCTCTGGTTGTGATCCTCTTGGGATTAAATCAGTCTTTAAAGTGAATTGGGGGATGCTCTCACCTCTTTCTTCCGCAAAAGGCGGTTGTATGCGATGGCGAATCGGTGTGCTTCATCACGGATCTCTCGGATAAACAGGAGTGCTTTATCTTTTTTCTCAAGCTGGAGTGGTTGGGGTCGACCTGGGAGATAGAGCTCCTCGAACTGTTTTGCGATGGACAGAATCGGGATTTTCAAACCGATACGGTCTAGCTCCTGGATAGCACTGTTAAGCTGCCCAATGCCTCCATCAATGACGATGAGCTGAGGGAATGGGGCGTGCTCATCGAGTAATCGTTGGTAGCGTCGTCGGACGACCTCCGCTATCGCCGCGGCATCATCGATGCCGTCCACAGAACGGATGCGGAATCTCCGGTAGTTCGTCTTATCAGGTCTACCGTTGCGGAATTGGACCAGGGAACCGACCATGGAGGTCCCTGAGAGATGAGAGATATCGAAGCATTCGATGACCACGGGTGGTTCCTGCAGGTTTAACTGGTGCTGCAACGCCTCCACTTTCGAGACATCCCCAAAGAAGGTAAGCTCAATGTTCTTTTCCACAAGTTGAAGAAGTTGTTTCTTCGTGCCTTTTTTTGGGACGATGATACGTACTTTTTTCTTCCGTTTCTGGCTGAGAAATAACGCAAGAGACTCCGACGGCTTCTGAGGGACGATAACCTCAGAGGGGATGTGGTTCTCCGAGTAGTATTGCACGAGGAACTCATCGAAGAAATCAGGGGAGCTGTCAAAGACATACTCGTTTTTTGTCGACAGCGTCCCTTTGTAGACGTTGAAGAGCATGAGATAGACAACGCCATCTTTGAGTTGGTAGTTGATGATATCCTGGTCGTAGGTGAAGCGTTGCTGCATCTTCTGATGTTCCTGGAGGTGTTGTATCGCGATGGTCTGATTCCGGAGGATCAAGGCAGCCTCATAGTCTTTAGCTTGGGATTTTTTGGTCATCTCCTGACGTAGTTTTTTAAGAAGCTCACTGGATTTACCGGAAAGGATGAGTCGGATGTTTCGAATTCTTTTGTCGTATTCCTCAGGGGTGATCGCTGCGATGCAGGGAGCTGTACAGAGCTGCAGATGATATCGGAGGCAGGCTTTTTTCGGGAGTTTTCGACAGGTGCGTAGGGCGAAGGTTCTGTTGAGGAATTGGAGGACATGGTCTCGTTCCACTGCGGAAACGAAGGGACCAAAATACATTCCTTTTTCTTGTTTTTGTCGTGCGATGAGCAACTGGGGGTATGGCTCAGTAGTCAGTTCGATGTATGCATAGGTTTTTGCATCCTTCAGGTTGATGTTGTATTTCGGCTGATGTTTCTTTATCAGGGTGTTTTCTAGGATGAATGCTTCGACTTCGGTGTCGGTGATAAAAAACTCGACAGCGTCAATCGCGGTGATGAGGCTGCGTGTCTTTGGGTCTTGGTCTTTTTTCTGAAAATAGGTTTTCACACGTTTTCTGATGTTTTTTGCTTTGCCGATGTAGATGATTTTTTGTTGGTTGTTTCGGAAGAGATAGCAGCCAGGGTTTGATGGTATGCGTGTTACATCAATCATTGTTTCTTCCTACGGAGTAAAGATCGGAGAATCTGCCCGGTGTAGCTTTCCAGGTTGTTCGCGACCTCTTCTGGTGTTCCATGAGCAACGATTCTTCCTCCAAGGTCACCACCTTCTGGGCCAAGGTCGATGAGATGGTCTGCGCATTTGATGACCTCCATATTATGTTCGATGACGACGATGGTGTTTCCTTTGGTGACGAGGCTGTTGAGGACGTCGATGAGTTTTTTGACGTCATGGAAATGCAGACCGGTGGTGGGTTCATCGAGGAGATAGAGTGTTTTTCCGGTGCTTTTTTTGGAAAGTTCCCGAGTAAGTTTGATGCGTTGTGCTTCCCCACCGGAGAGGGTGGTGGAGCTTTGGCCAAGTTTAATGTAGCTTAGCCCAACGCGGGAGAGGGTGTCGAGTTTCTTTTTGATATAAGGGATGTTTGCGAACAGTTCTGATGCTTCCTCAACACTCATGGCTAGAACGTCTGCGATGGATTTTCCTTTGTAGAGTACTTCGAGGGTTTCTTTGTTGTAGCGTTTTCCTTTGCATTCTTCGCATTCGACGTAGATGTCAGGGAGGAAGTTCATCTCGATTTTGATAAGTCCGTCTCCTTGACAGGTTTCGCAGCGTCCTCCGGGGACGTTGAAGGAGAAGCGTCCTGCTTGGTACCCGCGGAGTTTTGCTTCCGGGGTCATGGTGAAGATACGTCGTATCTCATCGAAGACTTTGGTGTAGGTGGCAGGGTTGCTGCGAGGGGTTTTCCCGATGGGGCTTTGGTCGATGACGATGACTTTGTCAATCTCTGTGTCGAAGGTGATGTCGTCGTGTTTTCCTGGTGGGTCACGTGACTCATGGAGTTTGCGCATGAGGCCTTTGTAGAGGATCTCATAGATAAGGGTGGATTTCCCGCTGCCGGAGACACCGGTGATGACAGTGAGGACTCCGACGGGGATGTCGACGGTGATGTTTTTAAGGTTGTTTTCTTTGCATCCTTTGACGTGGATGTGCTGATTGGTTCTTCGTCTGGTCTGTGGCATGGGGATTTCTAGTTTCCCGGAGAGATACTGACCTGTAAGGGAGCGTGGGTTGCGTTCGATTTGCCGGGGTGTTCCTTGGGCAAGGATCTTCCCTCCATGGATTCCCGCACCTGGTCCCATGTCGATGACGTAATCCGCGTTTCGGATGGTCTCTTCATCATGTTCCACGACGATGAGGGTGTTGCCCAGGTCACGGAGACGTTGCAGGGTCTGGATGAGTTTTTTGTTATCTCGTTGGTGGAGACCGACAGAGGGTTCATCAAGGATGTAGAGGACACCCATGAGATTGGAGCCAATCTGTGTCGCGAGACGTATGCGTTGGGCTTCCCCACCGGACAGGGTCCCGGCGTTGCGGGAGAGTGTCAGGTAGTTTAGGCCGACGTTGTCCAGAAACTTTAAACGGGCGACAATCTCTTTGAGGATGAGATGGGCGATCTCTTCTTGTTTTTTTGTGAGTTTGAGGTTTTCGAAGAACTGCAGGGATTGTTTGACGGACAAATCGGTGATGTCGATGATGGATTTCTGGGTGATTTTAACAGAGAGGATTTTGTGTTTGAGTCGTTTGCCTTGGCAGGTGGTGCAGGGGCTGATACGCATGAAGCGTTCCATGTCCTGCCTGCGGTACTCAGACTCAGTTTGTTTGTAGAGTCGTTCGGATTGGGGGATGAGTCCTTCCCAGTACCCGGTGTGGGCATAGTGAGCATCCCCGTTTTTCATGACGAAGTTGAATCGGATAGGCTCGGTGGAGCCATACATAATCGCATCGTATTGTCGTTTGTCGAGGTCTTTGATGGGGGTGAAGATGTCAAAGTCGTAATGTTTTGCGACGGCTCCAAGGTAGTTGTTGCGCCAGCCGTCCCGGATGGTTTTGTAAGGGCGATGGCGCCATCGGCGATGCTGAGGTTTTTGTCTGGGATGATGAGGTCTGGGTCGAACTCCATTTTGATTCCTAAA
>Ga0113563_10002357_pt1 | contig 11348 bp, 10 predicted proteins | sample Mud3Dept3metaG_FD_80117 | JGI IMG/M metagenome (GOLD analysis project Ga0113563, IMG submission 80117) | Freshwater wetland microbial communities from Ohio, USA, analyzing the effect of biotic and abiotic controls - Mud 3 Core 4 Depth 3... | ecosystem: Environmental > Aquatic > Freshwater >...
CCAGCCACTCCTCGCCGGAGATCCGGCCACGGGCCGGTGTGGCGGAGGTGGGCGTTGTGGCCGGCGGTCCTGCCGCCCCCCTGCCGCCGGAGCTCCCGTAGCGGACCAGCGTGACCGCCTGCCCCTCCCCCGGCGCCCAGCGGACGGTCGCGCCCGCCGGGATGTCGAGCCGGTATCCACGGGCCGCCTCGCGATCGAAGATGAGACGGGGGTTGACGCGGTCGAACGGGTAGTGCGACGAGATCCGGATCACGCGGCGAGAGGTGCTGCGCACCAGAAGCGAGATCCGCTCGCGATCGACGCCCAGCGGGTGGTCGGCCGCCGCGAGACGCACCTCGCCGGGGCGCACCTGCTCGCTCACCGGTCGCTCGTCCCCCGGCCGCTCTCCCCGCATCAGGCGCTCACTTCCTGGTCACCGGGTCGGGGCCTGGGCCGAGCGGGTCGACAAGCACGATCAGCCTGCTCCCGTCGCCGAGCAGCACCTCCAGGCGTACCTCGCCGACGAGATCGCCTACTCCGTCCATGACCTCGTCGGGCCGAACGGCCGATCGCCCCGCCCGGACGCAGGCCTCGTAGTCCGCGCCCGAGCGCGCCGCCTCGAGCATGGCGTCGCAGATCAGCGCCACCGTCTCGGGGTGGTTGAGGCGGAGCCCGGCCGCACGGTGCCGGCGGGCGAGCTCGGCGGCGGTGAAGATGAGGAGTCGCTCCTCCTCGAGCGGCGTCAGGCGCATGGCGGGATGGTAGCGAACGGTGATGGGCGGGGCGGCCTCTGGGCGTCGCCGCGCTTGTCGGGTAGAATCGGTGGTGGCGCTACCGGCGCCGGTCGCTGTGGGGATGCGTGGTCTCGACAGGGTCTGGCTGCCAGGGGACGCGAGCCGAGGTGCCGTCAGGCCTCGTTAAACAGGCGGCAAAACGAAGTAACTGGCAACCGCCAGCCTGCTCTCGCCCTCGCCGCTTAGGCGGTAAGGTGAGCGTGGAAGCGACCTCATCCCCGCGGGTCGTGGAAGCGTCATGCAGCGGGGATGCAAACCGGGCCAGCGTTGCGTAACCCGGGGCCAAGCCCGATCTAGGGACACGCGACTGGGCCGGACGGAAGCCTGCCGATGGGCGTCCGACCGGCTGACGAAAACCATCGGACACGCTCGTAGTGGCTCCTGGTGAAGGGCTCTGGACGGGGAGTTCGACTCTCCCCCATCTCCACCAACCCCTCTTCCGCCTGTCCGCGACTTCGCGCGCGCCCGCACGGGGCGTCGCCGCGTCTGCCTAGGGAACCGGGCTCGGCTCGGGTGTCGGCTCCGGGATGGGTTCCGGCGTCGGGGCGGGGGTCGGGGCGGCGCTCGGCGCAGGGGTGGGGCTGGCGGACGGCTGGGAGGTGGCCCCACCGGTGCCGACGAGGATGATCCCGTCGACCCGCTTGTAGTCCGAGTACCAAGTGTCCTCGTGGATCACCGAGCCGGACGCGTCGCGGACCGTCCGGGTGACCCAGACCTTCTTGCCCTCGACCGGGTATTCGATCTGCTTGCGCTTGCCCTTGGGCAGCGTGCTGGTCTGCTCGGTGATCGTCGTGGCGGGGCGGATGTCCTTGACGATGGGGGTGCTGAACGAGACGGTCCGCCCGATCGGCACGCTGTAGAGGTCGAACCGGACATAGCCCTTGCTGCCGTTCCGCGTGTTGATGCCCCGGATCAGGATCGGGGAGGACGTGTCGTTGCGGAAGCTCATCGTCTGGACCGTCCCGGCGCTCTTCCAGACGGTGGCGTCGAGCCCCAGCGGATAGCGGTCGATGTAGTAGTAGTGGTTGCGGCGGGCTCCCATCTCGAGGCCGGCGCGGGCTGCTGCATTGAACAGGGTCGTCGAGCAGGAGCAGATCCCGCCGGCGAGGGCGCCGGTCGGCTCGGTGCGGCCGTTGATGATCGCGCCGCCGTCGCGATAGCCCGCTTCGCGCGTGACGGGACCGACGGTCTTCCAGAAGTCGAACCACTCGCCCGGCGCCACCACGGTCCCGTCGATGATGCTCGTCGGGATCACGATGTTGGCGGAGAAGCCGTTCTTCTCGCCGATTGGGTAGTAGGTCGTCCAGGTCGAGATCTTGACCATCTGTGGCGCGGCCTGCTCGGCCTCCGCGGTGGTGAGCGAGGGTTCGACCGTCGTCAGGGCAGGCTCGAGCGTCGCCGCCGGCGTTCCGGCGGAGCGGGCCTCGAGCAGTGCCACCAGGCTCGCGGCTGTGGCCTCCACGTCGACCGTTCGACCGTCGCGGGATGCCGTCACGCCGACGATCTGGCCGGACTTGCCGACCAGGAAGGTCGCGTTCCGGGGCGCCAGATCGATCTTCTTGGCGAGCGACCGGAGCGTCTTCGCAACGGCTTCCCCGTCGACCGTCGTCTCCATCGTCCCGTCGGGCGTCTCGGAGAAGCCGATCCAGGTGCGGATCGTGGTGGCGCGGATCGGCCAGCGGTCCTCACCAACCGCGATCTCGACGTCGACCGCCATCCGGTCGGCCGCGACGATCGCGGCGGCCGCGTCAGCATCGTCGATCCGCGGATCGAGCTGGCGGACGGCGACCGGCACGCGAAGCTCGGCTCCCGCGTCGAGGTCGACCAGCTGCCCGGCAACCGCGGTCTCGATCTCGGCCACGGACAGGGTGCGTCCGGTCCGCGACGGGGTGGAGGTGAAGCCCTCCTTCGAGCCGGCGAGTGTCGCGTCGACGGGGGCGACGACCAGCGGGGTCACCGCCCGAACCACGGCCACGTTCAGCGCTCCAGGGTCGTAGCGGACCGACGGCTCGAGGATCACCCCTTCGATGACCGTGCGGGCCTGTGCAACCGCCCGATCGATCGGCGATGGTGCCCGGCCGACGGCGAGCGCAGCGTCAAGGAGCGGCTCGACATCGAGGCCTCGGTCGAGCTCGGCGTAGGGGATCGCGATGTCACCTTCGGGGCCCTCGAGGATCACCGATCCCTCGCCGAGCGTTGCGTAGGCGGCGAGCAGTCGCTCGCGCGCGGCGTCGCGATCGAGGCCCGACAGGTCGACCGAGCCGACCCTCACGCCCGGGAGGACGCGGCCGGAGTACTGCTGGTCGTAGGCGTAGAGGCCGCCGACGCCGAGGGCGAGCGTGGCCGCCAGGCCGATGAGGAAGGCGGCCCCGAACGCGAGCACCGACTTGCGGCGCCCGGTGGGCAGGAACGAGCGCGATCCGAGCCGCATCAAACTCCCAGTGAGCCGTTGTCCGAGCGACGGACGGTCATGCTACCAGCGATCCCCGCTCCCGGGGCTCGGCATGCCCGCGAGCCGTTCGAGCTCGTGCCCCACGTGCACGACTTGGACGTGCCGATCGAGCGGCAGGTGACGGCTTCGGGCCGGGCGGCCCGTGATGGCGGCATGCTCGGTCTGGAGCGCGAGATCAGTCGGGACGGGCCAGGATGACGACCCGGCGGTTCGGCTCCTCGCCGATCGACTGGGTCATGACGGCGCTGTTCCCACGCAGGGCGAGGTGGACCCACCGTCGCTCGAGCGGGGTCATCGGCTCGAGCTGGAGCATCTTGCCGGTCTCCTCGACGCGCTCGGCGGCGCGCAGCGCCACGTCCCGCAGCTGCCGCTCGCGACGGCCTCGGTAGTCCTCGACATCGACCAGGACGCGCGTCCATTCACCGAGCCGGTGGGCCAGCATCAGGTTGACGATGTGCTGCAAGGCCGACAGGCGCTCCCCCTTGCGGCCGATGAGCGCCCCGAGCGCCTCACGCTCGTCGGCGTTCGCGCCGCGGACATTGAGCCGGCTCGTCTCACCGCCCACGATCTCCACCGTCGCGTCGTAGCCCATTAGGCCGATCAGCTCGTCGAGGATCTCGCGGCCGGCCTCGAGCGCCTCCGGGGAAGCCGACGCGGCCTCCAGGTCTCCCCGCCCTTCGGCCACTCCGGCGGCCGCGGTCACCTCCGCCGCCTCGGCCGACGTCAGGCCGGCACCGGCCGGCCTGCCCGGCCCGCGGCCCTCGCGCCGGCGCGGAGGAGCCTCCTCCCCAGTCGGACTGGCTGGCTCGGCCGGGACCTCTGCCTGGACCGGTGCGCCGGCCGGTCGATCGCCTCCCTCGCGTGGAGCCCCGCGTCCGCCTCCGACAGGGCGGTCGCCGCGGCGCCCGCGATCGCGGTCCCGGCCACCATGGCGGTCGTCGCGGCGGCGGTCGCCGGTCGGGCGCTCCTCGCGCACCGGGGCGGGCAGCGGCTGCGTGGCAGCGGCCTCCCGCTTCGGCACCGACCCGCCGAGCTCGGATCGTGGAGCGGCAAGGACCCGCGCGGGCTCGGCGCCCATGCCGAGCACGCCGCGGCTGCCCGGCGTCAGGATCTCGAAATCGAGGTCGTTCAGGTCGACGCCGAACTCATCGCGCGCCGTGCGGATGGCCTCCTCGACCGTCTTGCCCGTGAACTCCCGGTAGGTACTCATCTAGCGTCGTCTCCCTCGGCGGCCCTGACGACCACGCTCGCGACGCCGGATCGTTGAGGCGGCGGCTGCGCTGCGGTCGGCGGGCGTTGGCGTTGCCGGAGCGCCGGTCCCATCCTTGGCCGGCTTGGGCGCCGGGATGGAGACCGGGAACCGCGGCGTGTGGTCCCTGGCAAAGGCGGGGGTCCAGCCGAAGATCGGGAACGTCGATCCCCAGCCGATGATCAGGTACTGCTGAATGACCGTGAAGACGGTCGAGACCAGCCAGTAGAGCAGGAGGCCGGCCGGCAGGAACGCGCCGTAGATGACCGAGATCAACGGCAGGATCAGCATCGTCTGGCGCTGGATGCGGACGTTGGCATCGTCGGTGGACGGGCTGCTCGGCGGCAGCATCATGCGCGACTGCACGAACTGGATCAGCGCCGTCACGATGGCCAGCGCACTGATGCCAAAACCCAGGATGTAGAACGAGATCTGCGGATAGGTCCAGTTGACGCCGAAGGCAACCGTGTCGATGCACGGGACCACCTTCCCGTTCGCGTCGAAGCTGAGTGGGGGGCAGTTGAGGTCGATCAGCTGGATTCCGAACACGTTGAGCATCGCGCTGGGATCCGTATTGGTCAGGCCCGCGCTGATGACGGTGTACATCGGGATGAGCAGCACGAACTGCAGCAGGAGCGGCAGGCAGCCGCTGGCCGGGTTGACACCGCGCTCCTGGTAGAACTTCTGGACGGCCTCGTTCTGCTTGAGCCGGTCGCCCTTGTAGCGCTTGCGGATCTCGGCGATCTCGGGCGCCAGCATCTGCATTCGGCGCTGCGACACCAGCTGACGGCGGTAGACCGGGATGAGGATCAGCCGCAAGAGCAGGGTCAGGATGATGATCGAGATCGCGATGTTGCCGAGCACCTGGTCGATGGCGACGAGCGTGATGAAGAGCGCCTGCCAGATCGGTGTGAACAGCCAGGCGAGGAGGTCGACGGGGTTGGCGCCCGGCTGAGCCGGCTGGAGCGGGATGGCCTCGGGCGGAAGCGGGGTTGCCGAGGGGCTCGCGGTCGGCTCGCCGGAGGCGGCAGGGGTGGCCGCGGGGGCGCTCGGGCTCTCGAGGAGGGTGTCGCATCCAGAGGCGACGACCGCGACCAGGACGAGAACCGCCAGCAGGGCAAGGACCCCCGGCCAGCGGCTACGCGGGAGTCGTGTGGTCATCCCGTCGGGCCAGGCTTAGCGGACGGGGTCATAGCCGCCGGGGTTCCAGGGATGACAGCGCGCGATCCGCCTGGCGCCCATCCAGCTGCCGCGCAACAGGCCGTACTTCACGATCGCCTGCTCGGTGTAGCGGGAGCAGGTCGGCTCGAAGCGGCACGACGACGGAAGCCAGACGAAGACGATCCGGTACGCGCGGATGGCGTAGACGCCGAGCCTGCTGGCGAGCGCTCCGACCTGCTTCACTGTGCTGTCTGACCTCCGAGGACCCCGCCTCGTTCGAGGATACGCCGCAATGCCCCGACCAGTGCGTCGTGGTCGGCATTGACGATCGCCGGACGGGCGATGATGAGGATGTCCCAGCCCGGCTGGAACGACGGCGCCATCACCCGCAGCGCCTCACGGATCCGGCGGCGGACCCGGTTTCGCACGACCGCTCCGCCGAGCCGCCGGCCGGTCGACAGGCCGAAGCGGGTGGCTTCGAGATCGGTCCGCCGGAACCGAGCGACCAGCAGCGGGTGGGAACGCGTGGTCCCCTCGCTCTGCAGTGTCGCGAAGTCCTGCGGTCGGGAGAGCATGACGAGCTGCGGCATGCGGCCGCGCCCGCGGATCAGGCCGTCAGCCGCTTGCGACCCCGGACGCGGCGGGCCGCGATGACCCGGCGGCCGCTGGTCGTCTTCATGCGAGCGCGGAAGCCGTGCTCCTTGGCGCGGTGGCGCTTCTTGGGCTGGTAGGTCTGCTTCATGGGGGTTGCGCGCGATCCTCTCCATCCGGCCCCGGGGACGTCGTTCGGACCCCTGGAGGCACGCAGACGCGCCGGCGCACACGGTGCGTTGGCGCGTCATCGTCGGCCGAAGTATATGGACGGCCCGAAAGGGGTGTCAAACACCATCGCCGGCTACGTCCCGGGTGGCCGCGGCCGGGTCTCCAGGGGGCCGGCCTGGCGGCCCAAAGGCCGGCCCCTCTCGCCCGGCCCGTGGGCGCATCGTCGATACCCCCGGGGAGTATGAGCGATTCTGGGCCGAATCGCCTTGCGGCCGCCGGCCTGGCGGGTGTATTCTCTCGGCCGCTCCGGCGCCGGGACGCTCGGCAAGCCCCCAGCCCACGGCCCCTCGATGGGTACGTGTCCGAGGCAAGGACGGCGCCACGGCCGCCCCGCGCTCTCTCGCGTACGCTCCGCCCGCGGCGGCTCGTTCGCTGCAACCGTATTCGCGCCCTCGCGGCGCCGCAACAAGGTCATTCCAGTATCGATGGACGCGAAGCACGTCTGGCGAGCCGCCCTCGGAGAGCTGCAGGTCTCGCTGTCGCCGGCCAACTTCGAGACGTGGCTGCGCGACACGCAGCTGATCGACGTCGAGGACAACCGGTTCCGCATCGCCGTGCCCAACGGCTTTGCCAAGGACTGGCTCGAGACGCGCTATCGGTCCCTCATCTCGCAGACCCTTGCCCGCGTCGTCGGCTACAGCGTCCAGGTCGAGTTCGTGGTCCAGGCCCCCGAGGCCGTCCCCGTGCCAGGGACGCCGCTGCCTGCGAGCGTGCCCGTGCGCGTCGAGCCGGGACGTGTCGGCGGCGAAGGCGGCGCCGCCAACCTCAACGCGCGCTATACCTTCACGAACTTCATCGTCGGCTCGGCCAACCGCCTGGCGCACGCAGCCAGCCTGTCGGTCGCGGAGCGCCCCGGCCATGCCTACAACCCGCTCTTCCTGTACGGCGGAGTTGGGCTCGGCAAGACCCACCTGATGCATGCGATCGGCAACGCGGTCATCGCCAAATTCCCGCGCAAGCGAGTCGTCTACGCCACCAGCGAGAAGTTCACCAACGAGTTCATCACCAGCATCCAGCAGGGCCGCATCGACGAGTTCCGCTCGCGGTACCGCAAGATCGATGTCCTCCTGATCGATGACATCCAGTTCATCGCCGACAAGGAGCGCACCCAGGAGGAATTCTTCCACACGTTCAACGCGATCCACGAGGACGGCAAGCAGATCGTCCTCTCGTCCGACCGGCCGCCAAAGGCGATCCTCACCCTCGAGGAGCGGCTGCGCAGCCGCTTCGAGTGGGGGCTGATCGCGGACCTCACGGCACCGGACCTCGAGACGCGGATCGCGATCCTGCGCGCCAAGGCCGAGGAGCAGGGCGTGCCGATCGGCTCCGACGTGATCGAGTTCATCGCCCGCAAGGTGGTGAGCAACATCCGTGAGCTCGAGGGGGCGCTCAACCGGATCGTCGCCTATGCCTCCATGGGTGGCGTGCCCATCACGATCGAGCTCGCCCAGGCAGTCCTGTCGAACGTTCTGTACAACCCCAAGAAGAGGGTGGTCACCCCGGAGCGCATCGCGACGGCGGTGTCCGAGTACTACGGGGTTCAGATGGACGCGCTTCGCGGGCAGAAGCGGGACAAGGCGATCGTCGTTCCGCGCCAGATCGCGATGTTCCTGATGCGCGAGGAGACCGACGTTTCGCTGTTGCGCATCGGGGCTGAGCTGGGCGGCCGCGACCATTCGACCGTGCTGCACGCCTGCGACAAGATCAACCGCGAGCTCGCCGTGAACGACGAGCTGCGGCGCGACGTGGCTGCAGTCCGCGAGCTGATCTACGCCGACTGAAGCCGCGCGCCCGGCCGCCCGGGGGTTGGGGTGTGGCTCACCGGCGGTGGACAACTGCCCTGCCCGCGCGTGGTCCGGGCCGCCGATCGGGGGTCTGCCGGTTCACAACTCCCTCGCCGGCGTGGACGATCCGCCCGTCGGTTGGTCCTGGGCCTGCCCGCGCCGGCGGGCTGTCCACCGGCCGCCCCCGCGCTGCCCCGTGCGGCGACCCCCGTTGTCCGGTGCTTCCGCCCTGTCGTCCACATGGCTCCCGTGCGGAGCCGAGCGCCCGCGTCCACGGCGTCCACACCCTTATGACGATGACTACGGACATGAGAAGATAGGAAAAGGAACATCACTGATGTCTTGGTCACGATCGAGTGGCGCAGGCCCCGAGCCCGGATCCCGCCGCTGCCGCCGGTCCAGTCGAGGAGCGTGAACGCACCGTGAAGCTCTCCGTCATGCAGGAGAACCTGGCGCGCGGCCTCTCCGTGGTCAGCCGCGCCGTCTCGTCCCGCAGCACCCTGCCAGTCCTCGCCAACGTCCTGCTGCGCACCGAGGACGCGGGGCTGAAGCTGACGGCCACGAACCTCGAGATCGGGATCACCTACTGGGTCCCGGGCAAGATCGAGGCCGACGGGGCCGTCACCATCCCGGCCCGTCTCCTCACCGACCTCGTGGGGTCTCTTCCCGCCGCCGAGCGGGTGGACCTCGAGCTCCAGGGCAACGACCTTCTCCAGCTGCGATGCGGCAGGTTCGCCACCCACATCAAGGGGATCGACGCAGACGAGTTCCCGGCCATCCAGACGGCCGGTGAGCGACCGACCACCCGCATCAGCCAGCGGGTGCTCCGCCGGGCCTTGACGGAGACGATCTTCGCGGCAGCGACCGACGAGGCTCGCCCGATCCTGACCGGCGTGCTCGCGCGGTTCGAGGGCGATCGCGTCACCTTCGCGGCAGCCGACAACTACCGGATCGCGGTAAAGACCATCGACGTCCTCGACCCGGTCGAGGAGACCGCGGTGGTCATCCCGGCGCGCTCGCTTGCCGAGCTGAGCCGCGTCCTGGCTGACGTCGACGATCCCGTTGAGCTCGTCCTGGCCCAGGCTCGCAACCAGGTCCTCTTCCACCTCGAGGGCATCGACCTGGTCAGCAGGCTGATCGATGGCCAGTTCCCCAACTTCCAGCAGGTGCTGCCGGCGGGCCACACCACGCGGGCGGTCGCCGACCGGGACGAGCTGCTGCGCGCCATCCGACCGGCCGCCCTCATCGCCAGCTCGTCGGCGAACATCGTCAAGCTGGCGCTGGGCGGCGAGGACGGCTCGGGCGTGGTCGTCAGCGCCACCGCCGAGGTCGGAGACTACGAGGGCGTCGTGGAGGCAGAGGTCGAGGGTGACGGGACCACGATCGCGTTCAACGCCCGCTACCTGGCCGACGTCCTGACCAATGTCGAGGCCGAGCAGTTCGCGCTCGAGCTGAACGGCCCGCTCTCGCCGGGCGTCTTCCGGCCCCTCGGGGACGAGCGCTACGTCCATGTCGTGATGCCCGTCCGCACTACCTCGTAGCGGCGTTCGCCCGGCAGATGCCCGCTGCGGCCGCCGGCATGACGGGCACCCCTGGCCGATGCTCACCACACTGCCGATCCAGGACCTCCGGGGCTACGGCTCGCTGGAGGCGCGCTTTGGCCCGGGTCCGCAGCTCGTCTGGGGCCCCAACGCGGCCGGCAAGACGAGCCTGCTCGAGGCCATCGTGCTGCTCGCTTGGGGCCACTCGCACCGCACGACTGCCGACAGCGAGCTGATCCGATGGGGCGCCGAGCTCGCGAGGATCGAGGGGACATTGCACACGGGAGCGGATGCCGCCCACGACCGCCCGTCCGGCGGGGACCAGGTGGTGGAGGTGGCGCTCGTGCGCAGCGGCTCGGGCAGCCGCCGGCGGATCCGCGTCAACGGTGTTCCCCGGCGCACCGCTGCGCTGCCGGGCGTCCTCCGCGCCGTCATCTTCGCGCCCGAGGAGATGCTGCTCGTCGTGGGGGGCCCCGGCCTGCGCCGAGCGGCGCTGGACCGGCTGGCCACCCAGGCGGCGCCCGCCTACGGGAGCAACCTGGCCACATACCAGCGGGCACTACAGCAGCGGAACGCCCTGCTGAGGGCCATCCGCGAGGAGGCGGCCGGCCGGGAGCAGCTGCGCTATTGGGACGCCACGATCGTGCAGGCCGGCGGCGCGATCGTGGCGGAGCGGCTGCGCCTCCTCGATGCGCTCCGGGAGCCGCTCGCACGCGCCCACGCCGAGATCGCCCCGGACGAGGGCGGGGGCTCGGGGCTCGGGCTGCGCTATCTGACCAACGCGCCGAGCCGCGACGGCGAGCCCCCCGCCGACGCGCTCGCCCGCCGGCTCGCCGAGACCGCGGACAAGGAGGTCTGGAACGGGGCCACGCTGGTCGGGCCGCACCGCGACGACCTGGCGTTCGAGCTCGATGGCCGCGAGCTCGCAGGGTACGCATCGCGCGGGCAGCAGCGGACCGCGATCCTGGCCTTCAAGCTCGCCGAGCTGGACGTCCTCACGACTCTCGATGGCCGTCCGCCGCTGCTCCTGCTCGACGACGTGTTCAGCGAGCTCGACCCGGACCGGCGCGCCCACCTCGTGCGGCGGATCGCGGACCTGCCTCAGGCGTTTGTGACCACCACGACCCCCGACGACCTCGACCCGCAGCTGCTCGCCCGCGCAACCGGATGGCAGGTGGTCCCGGCCGGCGAGGGAGCGCCCGCCCGCCTGGCCGGACCGACCGCGCCCGAGCCCTCCGGCGCGCCGCCCTCGGACCGCGGGGCTGCTGGCCGCCGGGCAAGCCCGGTAGAGACCCGGTGAGCGAGCGCCGGCGGCCGATGGAGCGCATCGGGGACCTCCTGCCCGACGCGGCCCGCCAACTCGGCCTCGAGGACGAGCTCCGGCTCGCCCGCGCCGCAACGACCTGGTCGGCGATCGTCGCCGAGCATGCCCCGGCGGCCAGCGGGCTCACCAGGCTGGTCCGGCTCGACGGAACCACCCTGGTCGTCGACGCCGAGGCGCCGATCGTCGCCCAGGAGCTCCGGCTGCACGGCCCCCAGCTCCTCGAGGCGTTTGGCGCGGCGCCC
>Ga0113563_10002359_pt1 | contig 11346 bp, 11 predicted proteins | sample Mud3Dept3metaG_FD_80117 | JGI IMG/M metagenome (GOLD analysis project Ga0113563, IMG submission 80117) | Freshwater wetland microbial communities from Ohio, USA, analyzing the effect of biotic and abiotic controls - Mud 3 Core 4 Depth 3... | ecosystem: Environmental > Aquatic > Freshwater >...
AAGTGCATTACATCGGAACCAAGCCCCATCTTTTGTCTCCAGACTGACCTTCCAACCAGCGGCTGCTACCGTAATTCACGTTTGAAACCAGTGGATGCCTTGCTCCATACGGCCAAGTGAGATATCCCCCTGGCGGCAAGCGCCTGGCCGAGCGCAAGGTGCGGCACGCATGCCGAGGGGGAACTGACATATCCCGATCCCTGATGATCTGCTCCACAAAAGCACGTGATTTTTCCACCTGCTGTCGCAGTCCGGTTTCGATAACGATCAACCGGGGCTGTTAGCCCTTCCTGCGATGGTCGTGACGCAAGGATAGCCATACCAAGCCACCCGGCAGGGATACGGCGACCCCGGCCAGCGCCAGAACGAGTGAAAGGGCAAGCGCAGATTCGGCGGGTACGGAAAGCATGCCGAAGGCGCTGACCATGGCGAACTCCCGCACCCCCCATCCGGCAACCGAGATCGGAAGCGAGCTGACGAGAGCAACCGCGGGTATTGTCGCCAGGAAATCAACCAGGCGCAGATTGAGCCCCAGGCCTTCTGCGAGAAGCAAGGCGGCCGTTACCAATGCCAGCTGTCCGGCGATAGCGGTTGCACAGAACATGCTCGCGTAGAACGGATGCAGAAAAAGCGAACGGGAATCGTGCGCCAGCTTTGCCAGCCAGCGGACGACACCCCATCGCCGCCAGGCGGCAGGTAGCCGGTCAAGATACATCATGGCGATCAGCAGCACGACGGCAACGACACCGATGATCAGGAAAGCGCTGCGCGCAGTTCCTCCGTAAAAGTGCTTTGTCCAGACCGGTATGGCAGCGAGGGTCATGGCAATTACGCACAGAAGATTTCCGAAGCGCTCCAGGATGACGCTCGTCACCGCCGTCGGCACACTCAGCCCGGCGCGATTCGCCTGCCACACGCGAACGATATCGGCACCAATCGAAGCAGGCAGAAATTGATTGAAAAACAGGCTGACAAACGTGATCAATATGGCTTTGACCGCTGCCAGGCGCGCGCCAAGGGCAATGACCACGAAACGCCAGCGTAATCCACCCAGGACTGCCTGCAGCAGCAGCAGGCAAAACGCGCCGAAAAGAGATGTTGCCGGAATGGCGCTCGCCCGCTCCAGAGCATTGCCAACGCCGATTCTCGCCAGCAGGTATCCGATCAATCCTGCAGAAACGAGAAATTTGATTGCCCAGAACGAAACCTGCCTCACTCGGCGGCCGTGTGCTGACGGCATTTTTTTTGTCATAGATCAGCGGTCCACGCAAGGCCGCGTGTGGCCACGCGATCCCGGAAAACCGCAGTATACTAGGCCCACACTTCTGACTGTGATGTGGTGCTGCGGTTCTTGGAATCGAGTCCGGCTGCAAATGCCGGGTCAGCAAAGCAGGACAGAGGGGCGCCAGGGTCGATCCAAGTTGAATCAAGCCAAAGTACAAACCATTCCGCAGCAGTCTACCGCGGCCAGCCACGCGGCTGCTTGCCCGTGCTGTGGTGGCCACGAATTCTTCGAAGTGCTCGGCTTCAAGGCTGTTCCGGCCACCGGCATCTTTCGATCTCAACTCGATGGGGATATTCCGGCGGGCGACCTGTGTTTTGACGCGTGTGCCGATTGCGGCCTGCTGCGCCGCAGGGATTTTGCCTGTCCTCCGGATTACACGGACAGGCCACGGTCAACGGAAAAGCAGTTGCCGACCTATCGCGAGGACCTTCTCAAGGCGATTGCGAGACTGGCAAAGAAGAATGATCTGATTGCCGACATCGGTTCGAACGACGGCACGTTTCTGCGTTTGCTCAGGGCGCAGGGCTATACCAACATTTTCGGCGTGGAGCCGGCGCTCGCCCTTGCCGAACTTTCGCGGCAGAGTGGATTGCGGGTGCAGAGCGGGTATTTCGGCCCGGAGATCGTCCGGACACTGTTGGCGAGCTACGGAAATGTCCGCCTGGCTGTCTGCAGGCACACGCTGGAGCATGTGCCTTATCCGGGCCAGTTTGTTGCGGCCATACGCGAATTGCTTGCACCCGCCGACGGCACGGCATTGATCGAGGTGCCGGACTCGACGGTCATTACAGACTGGTTCAATTTCGTGGAGCTCTGGGATGAGCACCTTCATTACTTTACTGCGCACACCCTTGGACTGTTGTTGAACCGTAACGGCCTGTCAATCGAGCAGCATCAGACATTCTCTCATCTGGATACACGGAATCTCCTGGCATGGGTGTGTGTTCGCGGCGCAACGTCAGCGCCGACAACCGACAAGCCTGCAGACGACGGTGCAGCGCAATGGCGCGCGTTTTCACGGAAATTCCAGAAGTTCGCCGACCGTATCCAGGCCGAGGCCGCCACATTCGGCAAGCCGACCTACCTGATCGGCGCCTCGCATCCGCAGTGTAATTTCGTCAACTACCTCGGGATCGGCGATCGCGTCGATTTCATGATTGACGATGATCCTGCAAAGGCCGGGAAGTTTCCGCCGATCAGGGGGCGTGGTGCCCGTATAATATCGACCGAGCAATTCATGGCCGGCCCGAATGGCGGCGCCGTGATTTTGACCGGCTTCGGGTATCCCGCGTGGACGCAGAAAATTGTTCGGGCGGCAACGGCAAAGTCGATGCAGATCATCGATCCTCAAGTCTTAGTGGAGCAGTAGGCAAAGATGAATACGATCAGGAACGCTCTGGAAGGGGAACTCGGCTACGCAAAGTTGACCTTCAGCCCGACTGACCTGGCGACCCTCCGCACCTTGATCAGGGATCAGTGGCTGGCCAGAATCCGCGAGATTGCCCCAGAGCAGGTCGCGCGCTTTGAGGCGGTGTCGATCGACCGCTACCACGAACTCGCCGGACTGATCGACCACAAGGCGGCTTGGCCGAAGTTGCGGCGGATTCTCGAGCAGCCGGCAGTCGACACAATTCGTGGCTTGCCGACGTTCAGGAAGCTCGAGAAAGAGTTCGGCCAATTCGTGATTTCCGATGAAGAGAACCTCGGCCGCGAGAATATTTACTGGCGTCTCGTTCGTCCCGATTCCCTGACCGATGTGGGGCCGATGCATGCCGATCAGTGGTTCTGGGCGCTCGGACACGGCACCACCCCTGACGATGTCCAGCGGGTCAAGATATGGATTGCCATTTATTGCGAGACCGGGAAAAGCGGGTTCCGTCTGGTTCCGGGTTCCCATCGCCGCGATTGGCCATATCACGGCGAGCATCGGGACGGATTTGTGAAGCCGGTCATTGATATTGGCGACGATCAGCTTGATATTCACATGTTCGACAGCGAACCGGGTGATGCCATCGTGTTCAACGATCGCCTGCTGCATGGCGGGGCCGTGGGCGGCTCGCTGTCCAGGGTCAGTCTGGAGTTCACGATGTTCGTGAATAAAGACCGGTATTTCCATTGATGTGCAGTCTGCGAGTAGCCTGATGTCCCGGAAAACGTCAACCAAAGAGCCGCAGTATCAGGCCCTGCTTGACCACAAGAGCAGGAAGGGACTGACTGTCCTGGGCGTCATGAATAATCAGGTCTGGCATGATGATCCGCGCCGTCTGGTTTTCACGCTGTCAAGATACAAGTTTGTGGCGAAGATGCTCAGTGGAAAACGCAATGCGCTCGAAGTGGGCTGCGGCGATGCGTTTGCATCACGAATCGTCAGGCAGGAAGTGAGGTCTTTGACGGTTATCGATTTTGACCCCCTTTTTATCGAAGACATCAAGGATCGGCTGGACCCGGCCTGGCCGATGGACTGTGCCGTGCATGACATGCTTGCCGGTCCATTTGCCGGATCATTCGAAGCGATTTACTCGCTGGATGTGCTCGAGCACATATTGCAGGAAAACGAGGACTTGTTCATTCGCAATATGCTCCACTCGCTTGCCCCCAATGGCGTCGCAATCATCGGCATGCCTTCTCTTGAGTCGCAGACCTATGCTTCCCCGCAAAGCAAGGAAGGTCACGTGAACTGCAAGAGCGGCGCTGACTTCAAGCGGCTGATGGAAACGTACTTTCACAACGTCTTCATGTTCTCCATGAATGACGAAGTCGTGCACACGGGATATTTTCCGATGGCACATTATCTGTTGGCCGTTTGCTCCAACCTGAAGAATTGACCCCGCCTGAATCGCGCCCGCCGGCTTTTCTGATTATCGGTGGCGATGGTCTTATCGGCGATGCCCTGGTCCGCAAGATCAGAGCGGAGTCGTGCACCGTTCTTGCAACATCGCGACGGCCGGCCACAAATGATCCCGATACACTCCAGTTCAATCTGGCCGGCAATACCAAAGACCTGTTTCTGGATGCAAGAATCCCCGCGCTCCAAAAATGCGGCCCGTTGATTACGTTCCTTGCCGCCGCCGTAACAAAAATTGCTGAATGTGCGCGAGACCCACAAGGTTCTCGCCTCATCAATGTAACAAACACGATTACTCTCGCACGAGAACTGCTGACATCGGGTTCAGCCGTGATTTTCCTGTCGAGCAATGCAGTGTTCAGCGGCAATGTTCCGTATCCGACCGACTTGACGTTACCTTATCCTGTTACGGATTACGGCCGGCAGAAGGCTGAAGTCGAGAAAGCACTGTTGGCCATGCACGCCAGCATACCGGAGGCACCGCCGCTAATGATTGTCAGACTTACAAAGGTGGTGGCGCGAACATCGCCCCTGATCGGGAGTTGGATCGAGAATCTTCAGGCCGGTTTGCCGATCGATGCTTTTCGTGATCGGCGTTTATCGCCGATTTCGCTGCGTCATACCGTTGACTCGCTGTTAAAAATCGCAAAATCCGGCAAGTCGGGGATATATCACGTCACGGGTTCCTGCGATTTGTCTTATTATGATTTTGCGCGACTTCTGGCAGAATTTCTTGGTGTCGATGCAGATCTCGTAAAGCCTGTGGCTGCCGATGCCAATGTTAGCGGGCTGGTCCAGAAAAACGGCGCTTTAGGACAGACAAGGGCGGGCTCAGCGCTTTCGCTTATGCCCGAGGAGCCAGCGGCTGCCGTAACGAGCCTGCTCTCGTGACTGAGCAGGAAGCTTGGTGCGGTGTCGCAACCTGGTCAGCTGTCGGCTTATTGATTTTGCTGAACGTTGAATAAACTTCTTCTGAACAAAACAAGCGATTTTTATATGCCTGACGCGGCCGATAAAATTCTTGAAGAAATCCGGGCGCGTGCGCCGTCGCCGGAGCGCATCGTTTTTGTGGCGGGAAACTTCAACATCGTGCACCCGGGACATTTGCGGTTGCTGCAATTTGCGCGTGACTGCGGGGATTTTCTGGTTGTTGGCGTGCACGACAAGTCCTCGGCTGGCGCGCAGCTTGCCGAGGAGATGCGTCTGGACGGTGTGCGGGCCATATCGCTGGTCGATTACGCTTTTATCTTGTCCGAGGCCCCGGCCACTTTCATTTCCCGGTTGAAGCCCGGCGTTGTGGTCAAGGGTAAGGAATACGAGACACGGGTAAACCCGGAGCAGGCCGCGCTCGATGAGTATGGCGGCAAGCTGCAGTTTGGCTCGGGTGAGGTAAGGTTCTCGTCGATCGATCTCCTGCGACGCGAATATTTCGAGACCAATTTTTCCTCGATCCGCAAGCCGCTGGATTTTGCGAAACGTCATGGTTTTGAAGTCAGTGCACTCGCGCCTTACCTGTTGCGTTTCAAGGCCCTGCGCGTCACGGTGATCGGTGACCTCATCGTCGACGAGTACATCAATTGCGATCCGCTGGGCATGTCGCAGGAAGACCCGACCATTGTCGTGACGCCCATTGAGAAAAAGCGTTTTATCGGTGGCGCGGGTATCGTGGCGGCACACGCGCGGGGGCTGGGTGCCTCCGTGAACTATTTTTCGGTCGCCGGCAATGACGAATCCGGGTGGTTTGCACGCGATGTCCTGAAACGTCAAGGCGTAAACCACGCGCTCCTGAGTGATGACAGTCGCCCGACCACACTGAAGCAGCGTTTTCGGGCTGGCGGCAAAACCCTTCTGCGGGTGAGCCATCTGCGTCAGCACGACATCAGTGCCAAGCTCGCGAAATCGCTGTTTGAGGCGGTTGAGGCCGTGTTGCCGGACACCGATCTGCTGATTTTTTCCGACTTCAATTACGGGTGTTTGCCGCAACTGCTGGTCGACTCGATTGTGGCGGCAGCGGCCAAGCGCGACCTCGCGATGGTGGCCGACAGCCAGGCCTCGTCTCAGTTGAGCGATATTTCGCGCTTCAAGGGCATGAAGCTGGTTACGCCGACAGAACGCGAGGCGCGCCTGGCCTTGCATGACCAGGGTTCGGGTCTGGCCGTTCTTGCGGAAGCGCTGCGCAAGCAGGCTCGTGCCGAGAATGTGGTCATCACCATGGGTTCGGAGGGCGTGCTGGTGCATGCGCGCAGCGGCGACGATTGGCAGACTGACCAGTTGCCGTCTTTTAATAGTGCGCCCAAGGATACAGCCGGTGCCGGGGATTCGTTCCTGACCTGTGCCTCTATGGGTCTGTGCGCGGGGCTCGACATCTGGCGCAGCGTGTATCTGGGCTCGATTGCTGCGGCATGCCAGGTTTCCCGGGTCGGCAATACTCCCCTGACGCAGGCTGATTTGCTTACCGAGATCGACGCGCCCTGAGATATGCGCGCGCTGCTGCTCGCTGCGGGTCTTGGCACTCGGCTACGGCCGATTACCGACCATGTTCCGAAGTGCCTGGTGCCGGTGCATGGTAAGCCGTTGCTCGAATACTGGCTTGATCTGCTGCTGCCCGCCGGCATCGAAAGCATTTTACTGAACACACATTATCTTCCGGAGAAAGTGCGGCAGTTTGTCGAGCACTCCAGGTGGCGCAGCCGGATTTCGATGGTCTATGAGGAGGTGCTCCTTGGAACCGGGGGCACCGTGCTCAGGAATCGTGCGTTCTTCGGCAATGAGCCGTTCTTGGTGGCACACGCCGACAATCTGACGCAGTTTGACGTGGGGGCGTTCATCGCCCGGCGTGATGCGCGGCCGGCAGGTGTCGAAATTACGATGATGACCTTCGATACGGACGCGCCGCACAGTTGCGGCATTGTCGAAGAGAATGCCGACGGCGTAGTCGTCGCCTTTCACGAGAAAGTCGATAACCCGCCGGGCAATCATGCCAATGCCGCCGTCTATATATTCGAACCGGGGGTTGTCGATTTCCTGGCGGGGCTCCGGCGAGAAGTGATCGATCTCAGCACCGAAGTGATCCCGCACTACATGGGGCGTATCTGCACTTTCCATAACCACGGCTATCATCGGGATATCGGCAATCCGGACAGCCTGCGACTGGCGGAACTGGAGTTCAGGCCATGACGCGGTTTTTGTACGAGACTTATGGCGCGTGAGTTCATCGCCCGCCTTGGCGTCTTCATTGAAGGTGCCCGACAACGCGGCTTGATCAAGACGGTGGGGCGCCGGCTGCTTTCCATGGTTGGTGGGTTATGCGTCTGGGTGCTCTTGCTGCCGGCCACGCTGATCCTGCATGGATTGGGCTACCGGCGCGTCACGGTCATCACTGGCCGCATCGGTCACCTTGCCGCCGAAGTCGATTGTTTCCTCAAGGCGCAGGCGTTGGGTGAATTGCCGCACCGCAAGTGGTTTTTGCTGGCCCCGCCCCGACAGGTCGCGAATGCGCATCTGATGTCGTACTGGCGTGCGCGCCTACCGGTGGTGACCAACCGCTTTGCCTGCGCACTGCTAGGCGCCATGAGTCGTTGGGTGCTGCTGCGTTACAACATCAGCCATTATGTGCTGCAACTGCGTGCAACCCAGGATATTTACCGGTTGAACGCACAGTGGGGCGGGCGGCCGCCACTACTCGCACTGACGGTGCAGGACAGGGCATGGAGCGAAGCCGCGCAGCGCGAACTGGGAATTCCTGACGGCAAATGGTTCGTGTGTGTGCATGTGCGCGAGGCCGGATTTTCACCGGGCGACGAGGCGGCGCATGCTCACCGCAACGGCGATCCGCGGGCACTGTTGTCCGCAGTTGCCGAAATCGTCGGTCGGGGTGGCTGGTGCGTCCGGATGGGTGATCCGTCGATGTCCCGAATGTCGGATATACCCGGTCTTGTTGACTATGCGCACCATCCGCTGCGATCGCCTCGCCTTGACATTGTATTGTGCGCACGCGCGCGTTTTTTTCTCGGGAACAGCTCGGGATTGGCGCTGGTGAGTTCGGTGTTCGGTGTGCCCTCGGTACTGGTGAACATGATTCCCCTGTCGGCGCTCGCGCCATTGCCGATGGATCTCAGTATTCAGAAATTGCTGCGCGCCGATCATGATGGCAGGCTGTTACGATTTGACGAAATTCTGGGTTCCCCGGCCGGAGATTTCCGCTACGCAAAGCTTTATTCGGACGCAGGACTGACGCCTGTCGAGAACGATGCCGAGGACATTCTGGCCGTCGTTCGCGAAATGCTGGATCGGATTGATGGGCGGTTTGAAGGAACACCGGAAGATCAGTTATTGCAACAACGTTTCAGGCAGCTACTCCGTCCCGGGCACTACGCTTATGGTGCGGCTTCACGGATCGGCGCAGCATACCTGCGCCGATACCGCGATCTGCTTGGTCCCGTCGGCCCCGGCTGATGCTGTCCCCGCTGCAGAAAGCCCGGACTGCATGGTCGCTGCTGAATCCACGCAGCCTGCGGGTACGGTTTTCCGTTTGCCCTCTATGCGGACCCTCGCTGCTCGTGAAGCTTGCCGACGACGCGATATCGGTGCGCTGCGTGCGCTGCCGGGCCAGCGCGATACACCTGTCTATCTTCCAGGTGCTGCAGCGCCTGTATCCCGACCTGTCTCGTCTTGCAGTATATGAAATGTCGTCTCGCGGGCCGTTGTTCCGCTATCTGCAGGCTCGTGCCGGACAGTTCACCTGCTCGGAGTTCTTTGATGATGTGGTGCCCGGTGCATACCGCGGGGAAATCCAGTGCCAGGATGTGCAGGCACTGACGTATTGCGATGCGTCGTTTGACCTGTGCACGTCGACGGAAGTGTTTGAACATGTTCCGGATGATCGCAGGGGTTTCCGCGAGATCCGCAGGGTGCTGCGACCGGGCGGGCGGTTTGTTTTTACCGTGCCACTGACTGAAGCGCTGGCAACCGTGGAACGCGCGGTGCTCACCGACGGCACGATCCGCCATCTGCTGGAGCCGGAATTCCACGGCGACGCCATCCGGGGGCAGGGCAAGGTGCTGTGTTTTCGCAATTACGGGCTGGATATTGTGGACCGGCTGCGGGCAAGCGGTTTTCGCGACGCGCGACTGGTGCCGGCAGACTGCACAGGCTGGTGGGGCTTTGGCACGAATGTCGTCGTCGCCGAGGTTTAGGAAGCAATGCTGCAGTTGCGGGAGCCGTGTCCGGAATCAGGCACCGGGCCGTAAGGATTTCTCCTGCATGCACCGCTCCAGCATCTGCTGCCACGGCTCCGGCATGATGCCGAAGGTTTTGGTCAAGCGGCTGGTGTCGAGCCGCGAATTGATCGGCCGCCGTGCCGGTAACGGGTAATCCGCGGTCGCGATCGGCACCAGTTTCGGCGCGGTGATGCCCAGTGTTTTCTCTGCGGAGGCAAGGATGGCCCGCGCAAAACAAAACCAGGTTACTGCACCCGATGCCGCCAGGTGATACAGGCCGTAGTGCGGATCAGCCCGGCTCTTCATGCCGACCGCCAGCAATTGCGCGGTCATTTCCGCAATGGCACGCGCCCAGGTCGGCGCGCCAACCTGGTCGTCGACGATGCGCAACTCCGGCCGTTCGCGCGCGAGCCGCAGCATCGTGTTCAGGAAATTCGCGCCCTCGGCGGCATAGACCCAGCTCGTGCGCAGAATGTAATGTGCCGGGCTGATGGCCTGAATCGCCCGTTCGCCGGCGAGCTTGGTCCTGCCGTAGACATTGAGCGGGTTCGGTTGATCGGATTCGGTGTAGGCGTCGTGCTTGGTGCCGTCGAACACATAGTCCGTGGAGTAGTGCACCAGTACCGCATCCAGCCGGCGCGCCTCCTCGGCCAGCACGCCGGGCGCGACGCCGTTCACGGCCATCGCCAGTTCCGGCTCGGACTCTGCCCGATCCACTGCGGTGTAGGCGGCGGCATTGACGATCAGGTCCGGTTGATAGTCGCGGATGGTGTTGCGGATGGCATCCGGATTGGCGAGATCGAGCTGGTGGCGATCCAGTGCCAGCACGTTGCCCAGCGGCGTCAGGGCGCGCTGCAATTCCCGGCCTACCTGGCCGTTGCTGCCGGTCAGCAGCATGCGCGATGTCTTGATCGTCATGACGGGGCTGCCGCTACCCGCTAATCGAACGCTTCAGCGTCTTGCAGGCGCTTGCCGGCGGCATCCTTGGCCGCGAGGATGGGCGCGCCCGCCAACGGCCACTGGATACCAATGGCTGGATCGTTCCAGGCAATGCAGCGCTCATGCTCCGGCGCGTAATAATCGGTGGTCTTGTACAGAAAATCAGCCGAGTCGCTGATGACCAGAAAACCGTGGGCAAAGCCCTCGGGGACCCACATCATGCGTTTATTCTCGGCCGACAGCAGGGCGCCGGTCCATTGGCCGAAGGTGGGGGAACTCTTGCGCAGATCGACGGCGACATCGAATACTTCGCCTAAGGCTACGCGCACCAACTTGCCCTGCGGCTGCTTGATCTGGTAATGCAGTCCACGCAGAACATTCTTCCGCGATCGCGAGTGATTGTCCTGCACGAAATCCACCATCAGCCCGGTCACTGCAGCAAAGGTCCGCGCATTGAAGCTCTCGAAGAAGAAACCGCGCGCATCACCGAACACTTTCGGTTCTAGGATCACCACGCCGGGCAGCGACGTCTGCAGGACGTTCATCAGAACACGCGGTCGGTCAGCAGCCGCAGCAGATACTGGCCGTAAGCGGTTTTCTGCAGCGGTGCAGCGAGCTTCTTCAGCTGTCCGGCGTTGATGAAACCCTTGCGGTAGGCGACCTCTTCCGGACACGCCACTTTCAACCCCTGGCGTTTTTCCACCGTTTCGATGAACTGCGATGCCGCCAGCAGCGAATCATGGGTGCCGGTATCCAGCCAGGCCATGCCGCGCCCGAGCACACACACTTCCAGGCGTTTCTGCTTCAGATAAAGCATGTTCAGGTCGGTGATTTCCAGCTCGCCGCGCGCCGAAGGTTTGAGCGACTTGGCCAGCTTCACTACGGAATTGTCGTAAAAATACAGGCCGGTGACGGCGTAACGCGACTTCGGCTTCTTGGGTTTCTCCTCCAGCGCGAGCGCACGTCCCCTGGCATCAAACTCGACGACGCCGTAACGTTCCGGATCCTGCACCGGGTACGCGAAAACGGTGGCCCCTTTTGTTTGCCGTGCTGTTGCT
>Ga0113563_10002361_pt1 | contig 11343 bp, 8 predicted proteins | sample Mud3Dept3metaG_FD_80117 | JGI IMG/M metagenome (GOLD analysis project Ga0113563, IMG submission 80117) | Freshwater wetland microbial communities from Ohio, USA, analyzing the effect of biotic and abiotic controls - Mud 3 Core 4 Depth 3... | ecosystem: Environmental > Aquatic > Freshwater >...
AAACCAGGGCGGATACCCCTCGTTCCGCAAGACCCGGTAGCAGGTGTTGCACTCCACGCACTCGTCCTGGTTCACCGCCGACTTTCCGTCCTCGTCCAGGTAGATGACTCCCATGGTGCAGACCGCATGGCAATTGCCGCAGCCGACGCATTTTTCCTTGTCGATTTCCATACGACTCGAAACTCCTTCCAAGTGCGGATTTTGGGGAAAATCCGATGCTTTCTTCGCTCACCAATTGGAATCTGGCAAAATGAGTTGATCCGGATAACCTAACGGGCATCTTGGGGTAGGTTATTGGAAGCGAACCAGCTGTCATCAGAAATTATAACCTGAAAAAACCTTTTCTTCAATTTCCGATCATAAATCAATTATACATTCCATTTACATCATGTTAGCATTGGCCAGCTGAATAAGGATTGCCGCTGAAAGGCCGCCCCAGACATATCCATGGGGAAAGGGAACAAGGAGGGGCAGGATGGCTTTAAAGCAGGAATTGCAGGAGCTGGCCCGGGCCAACGGGATGAGGTATTTCGGTGTTGCCTCCGTCGACCGTTTCGCCCATATGCCGGAAGGACATCGTCCGGGGGATCTGCTGCCGGGCGCCAAGTCTGTTCTGGTGATGGGGATGGTGATTCCGGAAGGCGCCATCCGGGCGAATCTGCGGGCGTATGAAGGGCTGCGGCATGCCATATTTACCTATGTTGTGTACGGGTACAACAAAATCAACGACCAGCTCGATTGGGCCGCCCTGCAGGCCATTTTTCACATCGAAAAAAAGGAAAAGCGCAAGGCTTACGGGATTCCGGCCAGCAAGCCCCGGGATGAAAAGCTTTTCATGGCGGCCATGTCCAACCGGTACGCGGCCGTCTGCGCGGGGTTGGGGGAATTCGGCTGGAGCGGATTTGTCCTCACCCCGGAGAACGGTCCGCGGGTTCGCTGGATATCGGTCATTACCGACGCGGAAATAGACCCCGATCCGCTTCCCGGGGGTCCCAAACTGTGCGACCCGGCCAAATGCCATACCTGCGTGGAGGTCTGTCCCACCGGTGCGCTGAGCCGGGACAAGGCGGTCCAAGTCGAGATTCAAGACTACCTCACCTCCTACAGCCTGCGTAACAAACCACTGTGCCGCCTCGCCACCGACGGTTTGGTGAAAGGCACCCCCGGTCGCCTGCAGGCCGACATCCCCGCTGAAATGAAAACGATGGACGACTGGTTTGCGTTGTCGCGGAAAGACAGCCCCTGGCAGCGTATGGAAATCACCCACGGGAATTACTGCCACCGCTGCATGGTCCTATGTCCCGCGGGCAAGCAGGGGACCGAGGAGAAAGGGAATTTTCATGGGTCTAAGAGATAGCCTAAAGACGATTGCCTTGGAAAACCACATGGACTTTTTCGGGGTGGGTTCAGTGGACCGATGGGCCCATGCGCCGGCCGGGCGTCGCCCGGGAGATTTCCTGCCCGAAGCCAGATCGGTCGTGGTCATGGGGTTGCGAATTCCCGAAGGGTCGATCGAGTCCAACCACAGGGCCTACGAAAACGGTCTGCGGCACGGGATCTTCACCTACATGATCTTCGGCTACAACAAATTGAACGAAGTCCTGGACAAGGCGGCCATGAAGGTGGGCCTCTGCCTGGAAGAGAAAATCGGCCGGAAAGTATATTTCATCCCATCCAGCATTCCCCGGGACGAGTACCTGATGATGGGAGAGATGTCCAACCGGCATTCCGCCGTCTGCGCCGGGCTCGGGGAATTCGGCTGGAACGGGTTGGTCCTCACCCCCGAGGCGGGCCCCAGGGTGCGCTGGGTCCAGCTGATCACCGATATTGAAATCGAGCCGAACCCCCTCTACGGCGGCCCCCGCCTGTGCGACCGGAGCAGATGCAGGACCTGCATCGACATGTGCCCGGTGAAAGCCTTCAGTGAAGAAGAGGCCGTGGAAGTGAACATCGGCGGCCGGAAATATGCCTACTCCAAGTTGAACCGCCCTCTTTGCCGCTGCGGGGTCACCGGCCTGGCAGCAGGCACCGCGGGGCGCCTACAGGAAGTCATACCGGAAGGCAGTGTGATCAAGGTGGAAGACTGGCTGGCCATTGCCGTTCGCGACAATCGATGGAACCGGATGGAAAGGATCGCTTCCATGTGCGGACGTTGCTTAACCACTTGCCCGGCGGGAGGTTCACCTAAGGGATGCCTACCTTCATTCCTAAGAAAAGATGGGGAACAGGGGTGAAAGGAATTGCTGTGTCCGGCTAAGCCCCAAAAACACATGTCAAGCCTCCCGTAACCGTTGAAAACACCCCTCCCCGCTTCAACTCCCAAAATCCCCTGAATCCCCGCTAAAAATGGGAGGGGGTCACCCAAGCCACGTTGCCACGGGGTCGGACCTGGGTGACAATTTGAAATTGCAGGGGAAGCTCCCTAAAAGGTTGGTTTTGGGGGCTTTAAACCCCTATTTTGAGCTACCCAAATAGACCTTTGAGGCAATCAAATTAGAGGACACAATTAGGGCGGTGCTCAGAAAGCGCCGATCATGAAGATCGTCCTCGATACCAATGTCCTTGTGGCTGGCCTCTTATCTCCGTTCGGACCTTATGCAGAAATTGTCCGCATGCTTTCATCCGGTGGGTTGAAGCTGTATTTCGACGCCCGCATATTATCCGAATACAGCGAGGTCTTGCGTCGTCCCAAGTTCCGGTTCCAGATAGACAAGATTACTGCCCTCCTGGACCCTATTGAGCGCCACGGTCATATTATGGCTTCCTCTCCACTTTCCCGCCTTTTACCGGATCCAGACGACCAGCCATTTCTTGAAGTTGCCGTTGCTGGGCAGGCGGTGGTATGCCTGGTTACAGGCAATCACGCGCATTATCCCCCAAACTCCGCCAGGGAATCCAGGTGCTTTCTCCAAGCGAGTTTTTGACCTTCTACCGGAAAGGGCAGCGGGAAATATGATGAGAAACAACGAAGGAGATATACTATAGTAAACGGGTTAAGAAAATAGTCATTGCGAGGAGCGCAGCGACGCGGCAATCTCATGAGATTGCTTCACTTCGTTCGCAATGACCTCCCATACTATGTTCACTTATGTCTGCCGTTCACTATAATTTACTTCACCTTGTAATCCGGTATTCCCTCCAAAGAAAACCGGTAGATCGTGTCCTCGCCCGTCGCAGCATAAACCGCCAAAGAGTCGAAGGTCGGGCCTACAGTCAAGGAGGTGACGTCAGGGAGATTTGCCGCTCTCGAGTTTTGATGAAAAGAAGGATCTTCCTGGATTTTCATATTGAAAATATCCTGTAGGTGATATTTTCGTATTCCTTCCCCCTTGAAGGCGATGTAGAGGTAAATCCCGGCTGAAGTTGGCGAATGCGAAGTCGCAAAGGCGGTGATTTCCTTTTCCGCCGGAAAAGAGATTACTTCTTCCAAAGCGATATTCTTGTCCTTCCACCAACGGGGACCGTGGAGATTGTAGATGCGCCAGAACTTGGAGGTCTTGGCAACGACAAGATAGCCATCGCGGTCGGTTTTTGCAATGTGGTTGAACAGGGAGGTCTTTATGGTGTCATCTTCTTTCGAGGAGGGCGAATCCTCCCCTTTGAGGCATTTCAAGAAGTATGGATCGGTTCTCCGGGGTGGCGCCGAACGGTCTATTCGTTCTACACGGGGGATTCCGTAATGGCAGAGCGAAGAACCATTGGATTCGATGGTGACCAAGTCAAGTTGGTCTCCGGCCAACGCGGAAATATTTCCCTCGTGTGGAGTAATGTATTGAAACTTGCCCCTGTCACGGTCGGTTAAAATCCGATCCGGGCTCTCGTTAATCCCCACTCCCCGTTCGTCAACCGGATAGAATATTGAATGAGCAGTTGCATAGACAGGATATTTCCACATCCTGCTTGAATCCACGAAATTCCACTGGGGGTAATCCGCAGCCCTCAAAGCCAATGGATTTCCCCGGCCATCAAAAGCATGCCACTTTGCGGAAACGTCGTCATAAGCATAGAGGGTCATGCCGTAGGGATAAAAGCATGGATAGAGGTCAAAGCCGGGTTTACCATCCGCGATCGCATGGAGCCGCCGAAATGTCCTCCCCTCCACTTTTAGAAACACACCCGTCTGCCCTATGCGTACGAGCTCCATGTTCATTGTTTTATCAAGAGCGGCCCTGAGATGGTCCGAGTTTTTGTCGAGGCAGGATGAAAGGCGGTATTTACGTGGATATTTGTATGGCAAGTAGTTCAAATAGTAATCCATCCTGTAAAGGCCAATGCTTTCGGCGGTAGAGGCCTTTGACGGAAAATAGCCCGGCCTGAAGTAAAATGCCTGCTTATCTGTCAGACACGCCAGAGGTGGAAGAAAGTAAAACCTGAACGGCATGCTGAAGATCCCGTTGCCGTCCGTAAGAGCTTCTTCGATTGCCAGATCCGTCGGGTTCGGACCCGCCACATTGGGCGGAAAGTAGCATGTATAATCCAGATCCAGGAGAACTACGGCGTCTTTCAGGGGTGCCAGCGTTTCCGCATCTTTGACAACCCCTCTGTGACCCGGTTCAACATGGAAACAGCCGGTACCGAGAAATGCCATAACCATGGTAATAAGCAGAAGCCAGATTCCCTTCACCAACTGCGTGAGTGTCATCTCCAGCCTCCTCGTTTGATTGTCACTGACATTACATTACGTTATGCCCTGGGTATGTAGGAAAAGTTTTTCCTCTTGACAAGGGCCTTTTGTGGGTGACCCCATTTATTCTTGTCGGGCACTCCCAGGGTACAGGTCTCCAGGACCGGTCGGTGTTTCCAGTTGCCCTTGCAAAAAGCTTTTTAAATTCCGCATTCTCAAGTGGGCCCGCAAGCCCGTCCTCTCAGGTTGAAGAAGAAACGGAGGCCTTTTTTGATCCTTTCGGAGAATATTTTGCTGGAGAGGTAAGCGCCGGCCACCTTTTTGTTGATCTCCCCGAGGGTGGGATAGGGGTGCACGGCTGAGGCTAGCGTCATGGGCTTGATCCCTCCATTCAGGGCCGCCACCCATTCGCTGATTAGATCTCCCGCCCGCGGCCCCAGGACCTGGACTCCGATCGGTTTTCCTTTCTTGTCCAGGAGCATTTTGATCCTTCCCACCTGCTCTCCCTCTGCCAGGCTCCGGTCGTTGTCCTTGAATTCCTCCACCCACAGATCGTACTCCACTCCCGCCGCCTTGGCCCGCTTTTCGTTCATTCCGATGCTCGCCAGTTCAGGGTCGGTATAGGTGCACCAGGGGACGAAGGCATAATCCACTTTGCGGGGAAGATGGAATATCGCGTTGCTGATCACGATGGATCCTTCGTACCCGGCCGCGTGGGTGAACTGGTAGATACCGGTCACGTCTCCGGCCCCATAGATGTGTTTGCGATTGGTTCGCAGCCGGGCATCCAGTTTTAAACCTTTTTCGTCATAGGGAATGCCAATCCCTTCCAGGTTCAGTCCTTTCAGGTTCGCTTCTCTGCCCAGAGCCGCGAGGATCCTTTCCGCCTTCAGGGAAAGAGGTTCTTCCCCCTTGGTTTGAATGACCACTTCCCGTTCGGCTCCCAAGTCCTTGGCACTGAGAATCGCGGTATTTAGGTAAAATTGAACGCCTTCGGCTTTCAAAACCTCCATAACCCCATCGGCCAGGTCTTTGTCCTCGTTGCTCAGAATCTGGCCGCTGCGTTGAATCACCGACACCCGGGTCCCCAGGCGGTTGAAAGCCTGGGCCATCTCCGCGGCGATCGGCCCCGCACCCAGGATGATCATCGAAGCCGGCAGTCGATCGAAGGAGAAAAGGTCGCGGTTGGTGATGTAGGGGGTTTGTTCCAAACCCGGAACGGGGGGGGGCACAGCGGATGAACCCGTGGCAATCACCCAATTCTTTGCCGACACGGTTTTTCCATTCGCTTCGATGGCGTGTTCATCTTTGAAAATCGGAGCCCCGAATTCCACCTTCACCCCCAGCCCGCAGAACCTCTCCTCGGAGTCATGCTTTTGGATAACCTGGATTACCGACTGAATCCTCTTGACCACCTCCCGGAAATTAACGGGTCTGACTTCCACCGGAGGAAGCCCGAATTCTTGGGCCTTCTTCATCAGGTGGTAGACGTGGGCCGTGTGAATCAAGGTCTTGCTTGGAACGCAGCCGAAGTGCAGGCAATCCCCTCCGAGCTCCTTCTCTTTTTCCACCAGAAGAGTTTTCGCTCCCAGCCGGGCTGCCCCTGCAGCCACGGTCAGACCTGCCGACCCCCCTCCCAAAATGCCCATGTCAAAATCATAATCAGCCATGGCGTTTTTCACCTCCCTTGCGGCTTTCGGCGAACCATTGATACAGGAACCAGAGAACCAATCCCCCGCAGAGAATGAGAATCCATACAGGCAAAGGAAGGTTTTGGAACTGGTCTCCCATGACCACCATACAGATCGTTACCGGAAGAATCCCGAGCCCCGTCGTCCAGGCGAAGGTCAGCCAGGAAATGTGAAGGAGCCCCGCCGCATAATTGATCAGGTTAAAAGAAATAACCGGGATGAAGCGGCTTACGAAGAGCGCGCCGGTTCCATGTTGAGCTACCCAGCCATCCAGCCTTTGGGCGTTTTTCCTGCTCAAAATCCTGTCCACAAAGGGCCGTCCGTATCTCCTTGCCAAACCGAAGGCCAGAAAGGCTCCCGACATGGCACCCACCCAGGTGATCACCGTTCCCCAAAGAGCCCCATAGACCATGCCGTTGGCAATGGCCACCAGCTCCGCCGGGAACGGTACGAAGGAATGAACCACCATGACTCCGATGGACGCCAAAATCCCCAGGCTTCCTGAGTGTCGAATGGACTCTATAGCATCGGACAGCGAAGCCGGGGGCCACCGGAGGCGGTCGTTGGCCTCCTCGAATCCACTGCCGGAGAGAAGGGTGTAGGAGAAAAAGACCCCCGCGATCCCCAACCCGATTCCCCAGAGGATGATAGAATATTTTGCCAACCGATTGGAGCTCATAGTGCTTAGCGCAGATCTTTTTTATTCTTCCATTTCTTGCTTCCTCGAATTCCGGCGAAGGGAGGTACCTTTTAAGAAAATCGGAGGATACTGGTTGAAGATATCCGATGAAGATAATAAATGACAAGGAGATAAATCAAAGGAAGGGCGACCCGAATATTTTCCTTGACCCATCCTCGCGCGGTCTGTTAGCCTTTTTTAGACTGATGAGGATTTTTTCCCAGAATTTGTTTTTCCATGAACGGCTGGGAGGTGAAGATGACCGGAAGAGAAGTTGCCCAAATGGCCTTTGACCTGCGGAAGCCGCCCCGTATTCCGGTGACCCTCATCGGGGGTGGGGCCTGGGCCGTTCAATATGCCGGCAAGACTTTTGGGCAGATCAAAAACGACCCGAAGCAGATCGCCGATGCCTTCATCCGCTTTTTCAACCTCTTCCGGAATGACCTGATCTGGACCGGGTCGAACCTCCTGAACTATCCCGTCCATTTTTTAGGTTGTCCCCTCAAAGATGACTCTGCCGATAGCCCGGCGCTCGAAAGGGCGGTCATCCACAGCCTGGATGAAATCAACGCGTTAAGCATCGAAAAGGTCCTCCAGAATCCCACGATGCAGGCCATCATCAGCTCGCACCACCTGGTGGCGGATGCCATCGGCAAGGAAACCATGATCGTTCCCACCCAGTGGGCCCCCTTCACCCTTGCGGCGCGGATTCTGGGCATGGAGCCCCTGCTGATCGCCACCATCCAGGAACCGGAAAAGCTCTCCAAGCTCATTCAGTTTTCCACCGAGCTGACCTGGGCCATACTGGAACGTATTCTCGATCATCCCGATATTCCCGGGGCCAATTTCTCCGACCCGGTGGCTTCGGGAGACGTAGTTTCCCCCCCTACTTTCCGCAGATTCTCCGCTCCCGCCATGAAAGAACTGGTAAACAGGGTCCGGGCTAAAAGGAAATACAGCATGGTCCACATCTGCGGCAATACCACCCAGGTCCTCAAAGACGTCCTGGAGATCCGCCCTCATTGTTTCAGCCTGGAAAATAAGGTGGACCTCAAAGCGGCCAAAGAAACCCTGGGAGGAAAAGTGTGCGTGGCCGGAAACGTCTCCCCCACCGGAGCCTTTCTCTCCGGTACCCCGGAGCAGGTCCGGGCGGAGGCCCAGGCCTGCTTGGACGCCTGGGGAGATGAAGGGGGATACATTCTAACGGTAGGCTGCGATTTTTCCAAAAACGTTCCCCTGGAAAACATGAAGGCTTTGATGTCTTTCCGAAAGGAAGGCTGATTCGCATTCCTCTGCCTGAAGCACGGGAAGCGGATCTGGGGTTGAAAATGGAATCTCATAATCCCAAAAGCACTCGGAGGGCTTTGCTGGGTGGCCTTCTTCCGCTCTTTGTCCTTGCCCACTGCAGCCATCACTTATTGACCGCCCTGGCTATCCCTCTCTCTCCCATGATCCGGAGCGATTTTTCTCTCGATTACACGTACGCTGGTTGGGTGATTTCGGCCTTCAATCTTTCCTACGGGATCGGGCAATTGCCCGGCGGATGGTTGGCCGACCGGGTTGGTCCCCGGTTTATGATTACCCTGGGAATCTGCGGGGTCGCGGTGGCCGGTTTTTTCGTGGGCTTATCCCATAGCTTTGGGATGATGATTCTATTCCTCGCGTTGATGGGAGTTTTGGGAGGAGGATACCATCCGGCGGCCCCGCCGATGATCTCCTCCCTGGTGGAGCCTGCCCACCGAGGAAGAGCCCTGGGTCTTCACATGATCGGAGGGGGGGCCAGTTTTTTCCTTTCCCCGCTCGTTGCCACGGCCATTGCCGCCTACTGGGGATGGAGGGGTTCCTTCATCGGCCTTGCCGTTCCCACTATGGCTTTTGGTATTTTTTTTCGCATGCTTTTGAAAAAAAGGGAGGCCGGGGGGCCCCGGGAGAACGCTCCGCTCCGTCGAGCTCCCGAATCGATCCCCGCCCAGCGCCTGCTACGACCTCTGATCATCTTCATCTTCCTGACAACCTTTAGCGCAGCTGTCCTTTTCTCCGTCATGTCCTTTATCCCCCTCTTCCTGGTAGACAAAATCGGATACAGCAAAGAGACGGCGGGCGCCTTCTTTGCCATTATTTATTCCGCCGGGCTTTGGGTCAGCCCCATTGGAGGATACCTTTCCGACCGGTTTGGCCCCATTCCGGTTATTTTGATCGTTCTCTTGCTCACCGGCCCGGTTATCTTTTTGCTCAATTTCGCATCCTCCTCGTTGGGAATCGCAATTCTTCTTCTCGCCCTGGGAGTGATCATCTACGTGCGGATGCCGGTTTCCGAGCTTTACATTCTTTCCCGCACTCCGGAGGGAAAACGGTCCGCGGTCTTGGGGATCTACTTCTTCAGCAGCATGGAAGGCGGAGGGATTCTCACCCCAGTCATGGGCTTCATGATCGACCACCTGGGCTTCTTTGCAAGCTATTCCCTTGCTGCATTGATCATCATCCTGACCACCTTGATCTGCGGGATCCTTCTGCGCGGCGAGTGGAAGCCCGTTCCGTGACCGCCTGAGCTTCTCCCTAAGACCTCGCATTTTATCTCTTGCCTTCCATAGATGTTGTGGTATATGATTTAGAGCATACAACATCTTGTATGAATCGGCCTATAAAGACATTTTAATCGATTCAGCATTTATAATCTGGTTGCCGAAGGAGTGCCTGCCGAGATGGGAAATGATCGCTCTGCCCAATTGAATCCCTGCCTTTCGAAAAATGCGGTTACTGTTCTGGAAAAGCGTTACCTGGCCCGGGAGAACGGGAAGGTCCTGGAAGCTCCGGCGGACATGTTCCGGCGGGTTGCCGCGGCCATCGCTTCTCCGGACAAAAAATTCACCCCCCGGGCCGATACGGAAGAACTCGCCGGGGAATTTTACCGGCTCATGGCCGGCTTGGAATTTCTTCCCAATTCTCCCACCCTCATGAACGCCGGGCGGGAATTGGGACAGCTCTCGGCCTGTTTCGTCCTGCCCGTCGGGGATTCCATGGAAGAGATCTTCGACGCGGTCAAATACACCGCCCTGATCCATAAATCCGGCGGGGGGACGGGGTTTTCCTTCTCCCGGGTCCGCCCAGCCAACGACGTGGTCCGCACCACCAGCGGCGTCTCCAGCGGCCCCATCTCCTTCATGAAGGTCTTCGACATGGCCACGGAAACGATCAAGCAGGGAGGGACCCGGCGCGGCGCCAACATGGGAATCCTCCGGGTGGATCACCCCGACATCCTGAATTTCATCCAGTGCAAGACCGACCAGAACCATCTCACCAACTTCAACATCTCCGTGGGCCTCACCGAGGCTTTCATGAGGTCGGTGGAGAAGGGCGAGTCCTATTCCCTGATCAATCCCCGGGACGGAGGGATCGCGGGGTCTCTTTCCGCCCGCGAAGTCTTCGACCGGATCGTAAAGCAGGCCTGGCAGAACGGGGAGCCGGGGATCGTGTTCCTAGACCGGCTCAACCGGGACAATCCCACCCCCCATGTGGGGGCTATCGAATCCACCAACCCTTGCGGAGAGCAACCTCTCCTTCCCTACGAATCCTGCAACCTGGGGTCCATCAACCTGGGGCTGATGGGAAAGGGGGGCCGGATCGACTGGGACCGTTTGAAAGAAGTGGTTCACCTGGCCGTCCACTTCCTCGACAATGTGATCGAGCTGAACAAGTACCCCTTGCCCCAGATCGCCGAGATGACCTATGCCAACCGCAAGATCGGCCTGGGCGTGATGGGGTGGGCGGATATGCTGATCGCTCTGGGAATTCCCTACATATCCGAAGAAGCCATCGCCCTGGCGGAAAGGGTCATGGGATTTCTAAACGAGGAGGGACACCAGGCCTCCCGCAACCTGGCCAAAGAGAGGGGCCCCTTTCCCAACTTCAAAGGTTCCATCTACGACCAGCGCGGGGAGCCTCCCCTCCGCAATGCCACGGTGACCACCATCGCCCCCACCGGCACGCTATCCATCATCGCCAACGCCTCCTCGGGCATCGAGCCGATCTTTGCCGTATCCTTCGTGAGACAGGTCCTGGACAACAACACCCTGGTGGAGGTCAATCCTCAATTCGAAGAAATGGCCAGGGAGAAGGGTTTCTTCTCGCCGGAACTCATGAAAGAGATCGCCGAGCACGGGTCGATTCAAGACCTCCAAGAAATCCCCGCCGAAGTGCGGCGGCTCTTTGTGACCGCTCACGATATCACTCCGGAAGACCACATCCGCATGCAGGCCGCCTTCCAGAAATTCACGGACAACGCCGTGAGCAAGACGGTGAATTTCCCCCGCCACGCGACAGTCGAGGAAGTGCGACAGGTTTTCGAACTG
>Ga0113563_10002363_pt1 | contig 11341 bp, 8 predicted proteins | sample Mud3Dept3metaG_FD_80117 | JGI IMG/M metagenome (GOLD analysis project Ga0113563, IMG submission 80117) | Freshwater wetland microbial communities from Ohio, USA, analyzing the effect of biotic and abiotic controls - Mud 3 Core 4 Depth 3... | ecosystem: Environmental > Aquatic > Freshwater >...
AAGAACAACGCGGTCCTCATCGGCGAGCCTGGCGTGGGCAAGACGGCCATTGTCGAGGGGTTGGCCCAGAAGATCGTCCACGGCGACGTTCCGCACTTTCTCGCCGACAAGCGCCTGCTGGCGCTCGACATCTCGCTGATCGTGGCCGGCACGAAGTACCGCGGGCAGTTCGAGGAGCGCCTGAAGGCGATCATGAAGGAGCTCATCGAGAACCCGAACATCATTGTGTTCATCGACGAGCTCCACACGCTGGTGGGCGCCGGGTCGGCCGAGGGGTCGCTCGACGCGGCCAACATCCTGAAGCCGGCGCTGTCGCGTGGGGAGATCCGCTGCATCGGCGCCACGACCCCGGCCGAGTATCGCAAGTACATCGAGAAGGACCGTTCGCTCGAGCGCCGCTTCCAGGCGATCAAGGTCGACCCTCCCGGCGAGCGCGAGACCATCGAGATCCTGATGGGGGTGAAGGATCGGTACGAGTCGTTCCACCACGTCGAGTTCACGCGCGAGGCCATCGAGGCTGCGGTCTACCAGTCGAATCGGTACATCACGGACCGCTTCCTGCCCGACAAGGCCATCGATCTCATCGACGAGGCGGGCGCGCGGGCCAAGCTCCGCGAGGCCTCGTACAGCGAGGAGTTCGGCGAGATCAACCGGAACATCCGCGTCGCGGTCGAGCAGATGGAGACCGCCGTCTCGCAGAAGGACTTCGAGCGAGCGCAGTTCTTCCGTGAGCAGGAGGTGATGGCGCGCGAGAACCTCCAGTTCGTGCGCGAGCGCTTCGACGTCAAGTCGAATCAGCGGCGCATCGTCGTGGGCAAGCAGGAGGTCGATGAGGTCGTCTCGAAGTGGACCGGTGTGCCGCTGACCTCGATCAACCAGGACGAGAGCGACAAGCTGCTGCGCATGGAGGAGGAGCTCCACCGCCGCGTCATCAGCCAGGAAACGGCCATCTCCGCCCTGTCGCGCGCCATCCGGCGATCGCGGGCTGGACTCAGGGCTCCGACGAGGCCGGTCGGCAGCTTCGTGTTTCTGGGTCCCACGGGGGTGGGGAAGACCGAGCTGGCGCGAGCGCTGGCGAACTTCCTCTTCGGCGCCGACAGCGCCCTCATCCGGTTCGACATGTCCGAGTACATGGAGAAGCACTCGGTGTCGAAGCTCATCGGCTCGCCGCCCGGCTACGTCGGGCACGAGGAGGGGGGGCAGCTCACGGAGAAGGTGAAGCGCAACCCGTACTCGGTCGTGCTGCTCGACGAGATCGAGAAGGCGCACCCTGACCTGTTCAACATCCTGCTGCAGGTGTTCGAGGACGGCCACCTGACCGACGGGCTGGGCAACCGGGTGAACTTCAAGAACACGATCATCATCATGACGTCGAACATCGGCGCACGCTTCATCCAGAAGAAGGCGTCGATGGGCTTCCAGGCGCCCGACCCCCGGGAGGTCGTCAAGAGCGTCTCGGACATGGTGCTCGGCGAGGTGAGGCGCACCTTCAACCCGGAGTTCATCAACCGGATCGACGAGATCATCGTGTTCGACCCGCTGTCGGACGATGACCTGCGGCGGATTACGCGGCTGCTCATCGATCAGGTGAACGAGAACCTGCGCGACCGGCAGCTCCTCCTCGACGTGAAGCCCGAGGTCGTCGACTGGGTCATCGACGTGACCTGCAAGGACCGGTCCTATGGAGCCCGCCCGCTTCGACGGGCCATTCAGCGCTACATCGAGGACCCGCTGGCCGAAGAGCTCATCCGCGGGCACCTGCGAGGGGGTGACCTCGAGATCTACCTGGAGGACGGCACCCTCCACTATCGAATTCCCGGACAGTCGCAGGCCGGCCGCCGGCTAGCCACGAACGTCTAACATCCTGTAAACTAATCGCTTGGCCTGCCAGCCGAGGCCGCGGTACCTCTGTGTCCGCGGCGCGCCGACCCCGGGAGGCCGACACGCGACATGACGACGCGCGACTGCAGAGTGAGCATATGCGGGGCCATATTGGGGCTCCTGTTGGCAGCGGCGCCCCTGGCCGCCCAGGTGCCAGCCTCGCCCGCCGCCGCGCAGCCCCAGGCGGCTCCCCAGCCGCCCGACGGCTCGCCGCCCGTGGTCCGCACGATCGAGCTGGCGTTTCCCCGGCAGGGCAACGTCTCGGTCATCGAGCCCCAGACCTACCTGTACTACCTCCAGACGAAGCCGAGCCGGCCGTCTGACGGCGTCTTCGTTCCGTACGACGAGCAGACGGTGCTCGACGACTTCCGCCGCCTGTGGAACACGAACTTCCTCGACGACCTGTGGATCGAGGTCCGCGACGTGCCGTACCCGAACGGCGTCATCGGCAAGTACATCGTGTTCAACATGGAGGAGCGCCAGCGGGTCAAGATTGTCGAGTTCGTCGGATCGAAGAAGCTCGAGCAGACCAAGATCGACGAGCAGCTGAAGGAGAAGGGGGCGCAGATCCGCCTCGACTCCTTCATCGATCCAGGCCTGATCCGCCGCGTCGAGGGCATCATCCGCGAGATGCTGTCCGAGAAGGGGCATCTCGGCGGCGAGGTCACCCACGAGACCCGCGAGGTCTCGGGCGGGCCGAAGCTGGTCAACCTCACGTTCAACATCAGCGAGGGGCCACAGTACAAGATCCGCCAGATTGACTTCGTCGGTAACGAAGCCATCAGCGACGGGAAGCTCAAGGGCAAGATGAAGGAGAACAAGGAGCAGTGGTTCCTTTCCTTCATCACCGGCCGAGGCACGTACCAGGAGAACAAGTTCGAGGAGGACGCGGAGAAGGTCGTCGAGTACTACCGCGATCGCGGGTACATCGGCGCCCGGGTCGGCCAGCCGGAGGTCCGCACGCTCCAGGACTCGTCCGACAGCAAGACCCGGTGGATCGAGCTGCGTGTCCCGGTGTCCGAAGGGCGACGCTACCGAGTGGGCAAGTTCGAGTTCGCGGGCAACGAGGTCGTCAAGGGTGAATCGCTGCGCCCGCTCTTCAAGATGAAGGAGGGCGAGTACTACGCGGAGAAGAACGTCCGCAAGGGACTCGAGAAGGCACGCGAGGTCTACGGCGCCGGTGGCTACTTCGAGTTCACGGCGTTTCCCGAGCTGCAGCCGCGCGACCTGGTCGACGTGCAGACGGGCGAACAGGCGCCGCTCCTCGCGGTCGAGGGGGCGGGCCCTCCCATCGTCGACGTGACGATGCGGGTGCAGGAAGGAAAGCAGTACTTCATCAACCGGATCACGTTCTTGGGCAACACGACCACGCGCGACAACGTGATTCGGCGCGAAATGCGGATCTACGAGAACGGCGTCTTCAACACCGAGTCGCTGAAGTTCAGCATCCGCCGGCTGAACCAGCTGGGGTACTTCAAGAACCTCGAGGGCGATGCGGTCAATGTCGAGAAGGCGCCGGGGTTCGACAACAAGGTCGACGTCACCCTCAAGTTCGAGGAGCAGAACCGCAACCAGTTGACGTTTGGCGCTGGCGTGTCCCAGTACGAGGGCTTCTTCGGCCAGCTCGCCTTCCAGACGGCGAACTTCATGGGGCGCGGCGAGACGCTGAGCCTGGCCATCCAGGCAGGCAGCCGGGCGCGTAACTACCAGCTCGCCTTCACCGAGCCCTTCCTGTTCGACCGGCCGATCACCGGTGCGTTCGACGTCTACAGACGCCAGATCCGCTACATCAACCAGTTCACGCAGGAGTCGACGGGCACGAACCTCGGGGTCGGTTTCCCGCTCAGAGACTTCACGCGCGCGTTCGCCGGGTACAGCTTCGAGCGAGCCCGCGTCAAGGAAATCAACCCGATCTTCTTCGACCCGGAGCTCATCGCGAACAACCCATACCTGGCGGAGATCCTCCTGCTGGGGCAGGGCGGGGTCCGGACCATCAGCAAGGTGACCCCGAGCGTCGTGCACAACACGATCGACAACCCGATCTTTCCCACCGCGGGGCGTCGGGCGACCTTCTCGATCGATCTGGCCGGGCTGGGCGGTAACACCTCGTTCTACAAGCCTCGTGCGGAGTACGCGCAGTATTTCCCGCAGAACCGTCGGCTGTCGTTCGCGTTCCGAACCCTGCTCGAGTACGTCGCGCCCTTCGGCAACACCCTCGAGCTGCCGATCTTCGAGCGCCTGGCGCTCGGCGGCGAGTACAGCGTCCGCGGCTTCGACGTCCGGAGCATCGGGCCCCGCCTCGACACCGGGTTGGTGTACGGCGGCAACAAGAGCGTGCTGTTCAACTTCGAGTACTTGATCAGCATTGCCGGGCCCGTGCGCCTGGTGCTCTTTTACGATGCCGGGCAGGTGCGGAACCAGGGTGAGCGGCTGACGCTCGACGAGTTCAAGACGTCGACGGGCGCCGAGGTTCGTTTCTTCATGCCCGTGCTCAACGTGCCGTTCCGCCTCATTTTCGCGGCGAATCCGCAGCGGTCGGGCGTCCTCGACAACAACCTTCAGCCGCAAGAGGCGTTCACGTTCCGATTCGCCGTGGGCTCGACGTTCTAGCCCGGCTCGACCAACTCCGCTCTGCTCATGAAAGGACAGCCAGGAATGAAACCCGTGCTACTGACCCTTGCGCTCGGACTCGCGATGACCGGCGCGCCCGCGTTCGCCCAGACTCCACCAGCCGGCCAGACACCGCCGGCAGCGCCTCCCCAGCAGCCGGCCGCGCCTGCCGCACCGGCGGCGGCCGCGCCACGCCCGTTCCCCGAGGGGGCCAAGGTGGCCTACCTCAACATCCAGCGGATTGCCAGCGAGTCTGCGGAGGGGAAGGTCGCCACGGCCAGGGTGAAGGCGCTCAACGACAAGAAGCTCCAAGAGCTGCAGGACCGGCAGAAGGCCATCCAGGCCAGCCAGCAGAAGCTCCAGACGAGCGGCGCGCTTCTGAGCGACCAGGCGCGCGTCCAGCTCGAGAAGGAGGTCGAGCGGCTGCAGGTGGACCTGCAGCGCGCGACCCAGGACGCGCAGACGGAGGTGCAGGAGCTGCAGCAGGAGCTGCAGCTGGACTTCCAGAAGAAGCTCGTCCCGATCATCAACGCGGTGGCCGCCGAGCGGGGCCTGTTCATGGTGTTCAGCCAGGCCGATTCAGGCCTGGTCTGGGCCGACACCGGGCTCGACCTCACCGAACTGGTCATCAAGCGGTTCGATACGGTGCTGGCGCCGACGGCGCCGAAGCCCCAGGACGAGTAAGCGCTCGCGGAACGGAGACCCTCTCCCCGTGAGCGCTCCTCAGCCGTTCGATCGCCTCTGCCACCGGTATCCTTCGCTGCTGTTCGACGTCGTCACGGTCCTCGAGCCTGGTCGACGGGTCGAGGCGGTGAAGAACGTCACCGTCAACGAGGACTTCTTCCAGGGGCATTTCCCTGGGGCGCCGTTGATGCCAGGCGTGTTGATCATCGAGGCGCTCGTGCAGGTGGCCTCGCTGCTCACCTTGCGTCAGGCCGACGGACGTCGTGAGCGCGTGTGGCTGCGGGGCGTGGATCACGCGAAGTTCCGCCGCCAGGTCGTGCCAGGCGACTGCGTGCACCTCGAGGTCGCCCTGGCACGACGGCGGGCGGCGTTGGTTCAGTTGAAGGGCGTGGCTCGGGTTGGCGAGCACGTCGTGGCCGAGGCCGATCTGCTGCTCGCGATCGCCCCCCCGGGCACCGAGGTCCACGCATCGGCCATCGTGCACGAGGGTGCCCGTATTGGTGAGGGGACGTACGTCGGACCTGGCGCGACCATCGGTCCGCACGTCGTGGTGGGGCGACGCTGCCACGTGGGCGCCTCGGCGGTCGTCGATTGCTGTTTCGATGACGCCGCCGCCACCGAGATCTACCCGTTCGCGTCCCTCGGTCTGCCCCCCCAGGACCTGAAGTACCGGGGAGCACCGACGCGACTGGTGGTCGGTCGGCACAACATCTTCCGGGAGTTCGTCACCGTGCACCGCGGCACGGAGCACGGGGGCGGCATCACCACGATTGGCGACCACAACCTGTTCATGGCGTACGCGCACGTGGCGCACGACTGTCACGTGGGCAGCCACACGATCTTCGGCAACGGCGCGACGCTGGGAGGGCACGTCACCGTCGAAGACTACTCGACGATCTCGGCCTTCTCGGGCGTGCACCAATTCTGCCGCGTGGGACGCCACGCCTTCATCGGCGGCTACTCGGTCGTCACCAAGGATGCGATGCCGTTTGCGAAGTCGGTCGGCAACCGTGCGCGCATCTTCGGCCTCAACTCCATCGGGCTCGTACGTCGAGGGTTCTCGCCCGACACGGTCCGCAAGCTTCGGCAGGCCTACCGGTACCTGCTCGTGTCGAAGCTCAACACGACCCAGGCGCTCGCGCAGATCGAGCAGGATCCCGACCTGCAGTGCGATGAGGTGCGATACCTCGTCGAGTTCATCAGGACGTCGCGCCGGGGCGTCACGCTGCGTCGCGGAAGCCGTCGGGCGGACGATGGCCCCGACAGCTAGGGGAGACGGGAGACGAGGGTGTCGCGCGTAGGCCTGATCGCCGGCAACGGGCAGTTTCCGTTTCTCGTGCTCAGTGCGGCGCACCGGATGGGCCACGACGTGACCGTGGTGGCGATCAAGGAGGAGGTGTTCCCGTCGCTCGAGGAGGCCGCGGTCGCGGCCGGCGCCGGCTACCACGCCGTGTCGCTCGGCGAACTCGGCAAGGCGATCTCGATCCTCAAGAACGCCGGGGCCTCGCAGGCCGTGATGGCCGGCCAGGTCAAACACACCAAGATCTTCTCGGGCATCGTGCCCGACATGACCCTCCTGTCGGTGCTGATGCGCCTCAAGGCCAAGAACACCGATGCGATCATCGCCGCGGTGGCCGACGTGCTCGCGTCGCGCGGCATCGAACTGCTCGACTCCACCGTCTTCCTCCAGCCGTTGATGGCCAGCGAGGGACCCCTGACGCGTCGTCGACCGTCCGCCGACGAGGCGGAAGACTTCGCCTTCGGATACGCGATGGCCGATTCGGTCGCGGGGCTCGACATCGGCCAGACGATCGTGGTCCGCGACCGCGCAGTCGTCGCCGTCGAGGCCATGGAGGGCACCGATGAGGTGATTGCCCGCGCCGGACGGCTCGCAGGCCCAGGCACCAGGGTGGTGAAGGTCGCCAAACCCAATCAGGACATGCGATTCGACGTTCCCGTGGTGGGGGTGCCGACCATCGAGGCGATGAGAAGCGCGGGCGCCAGCGCGCTGTCCGTCGATGCCGGCCAGACGCTGTTCATTGATGGTGACGCCGTGATCGACGCGGCGAACGCCAGCAGGATTGCCATCGTCGGCCGTCCAAAGACACGCGAAGGCAGGGCCTGACCCGTGATCCACGACACTTCACGTGCGCGTGTGGCGGCCATCGGCGTCGGCTACCTCGGCCGACACCACGCCCGCATCCTTTCGCAGCTCGACGGCGTTGAGCTGGTGGCCGTCGTCGACATCAACCACAAGCGTGCCGAAGAGGTGGCAGCGGCGGCGGGAACCGTCGCGCTGTCCGATGTCGGCGAACTGCTGGGGATGAGCCTCGACGCCGTGACGGTGGCCGTGCCCACCGAGGCACACCACGCGGTGGCGAGGCCCTTTCTGGAGAAGGGCGTGTCGGTGCTCGTCGAGAAGCCCATGGCGCGAACGCTCGAGGAGGCCGACGAGCTCATCGTCGCATCGGAGACTTCTGGCGCGACCCTCGCCGTGGGTCACACCGAGCGCTTCAACCCCGCCGTCACGGCAGCCCTGTCCCTGGTGTCGAACCCGGGTTTCGTCGAAGTCCACCGCCTGGGCACATTCCCCGAGCGAAGCCTCGACATCGACGTGGTGTTCGACCTGATGATCCACGATCTCGACGTGCTGCTGGCGGCCGTGCCGGGCGACGTCGTCGGGCTCGAGGCCGTCGGGGTCCCGGTGTTGACGGGCCGCGTCGACATCGCCAACGCGCGCGTGCGGTTCTCGTCGGGCTGCATCGCCAATGTGACCGCGAGCCGGATCAGCAGGGATCGCGTGAGGAAGGTGCGGTTCTTCCAGCAGGATGCCTACATCTCGATCGACTACGCGAGCCAGGAGGTCGAGCATTGGCGGCTGGCCCGCGGCAGCGCCGAGCGCCCTGACATCGTCGGCGGCCGGGTCGAGGTGATGCGGGACGAGCCGCTCAGGATCGAGATCGCCGACTTCGTGAACGCCGTACGGACCGGGCAGCGCCCCCGCGTCACCGGGGGCGACGGCCGCAAGGCGCTGGCCCTTGCTCGACAGGTGAGCGACGCCATCGCGCAGGGTCAGCAGACGCCGAGGGGTGGAAGATGATGGCCGACGAGGCCGAGCGCCTGTGGGAGACGCACGACATCCTCGCATTGGGCACACGGGCCGACGAGGCCCGGCGCCAGCGACATGGCGATCGCGTCACGTTCGTGCGCGTCGCCACCCTGGCGCTCGACACGGCCCGCGAGGCACGGTGGTCGTCCGCGGCCCGCGAGATCCGGATCGCCGGTCGGCCGCACGATGTGACCGCGGCCGAGCAGGCAATCGACTCGGTCGTCCGCCGCGCCGAAGGCAGGCCGGTGACGGCCTTCTCGCTCGCCGAGCTGCAGGCCCTCGCACCAGACCGTGCGGGCTTCGTTGACGTGCTCAGGAGGCTGTTCGGCGCTGGCCTCACCAGTGTGGCGTCGGCAGACGTGGACGGCCTCGAAGACTTGCGGCAGCCTGTCGAGGCGGTCCTGGCGGCCGACGGACACATCGCGCGCTTCACGGTCGCCCGGGCGACGCACGAAAGCCCCGTGCCGCTGTTCCTGGCGGTCCGCGCCCTCCAGAAGACCACGGGTGCCGTGCGAGCGTTTGCGCCCCTGCCTCGGTCGGTCGACGGGTCGAGACCCACGACCGGCTACGAAGACGTCAAGTCGGTGGCCATCGCACGACTGCTGCTCGACAACGTCGGGTCGATCCAGGTGGACTGGGCGTTGCACGGTCCGAAGCTCGCGCAGGTCGCGCTGCTCTTCGGTGCCGACGACCTCGACGCGGTGCCAGTCGAGGACGAGTCGGCCGACGGGCGTCGGCGCGCACCGCTCGAAGAGGTGAAGCGGAACATCCGGGCGGCCTCACTGACCGCGGTCGAGCGAGATGGTCGTTTCGGAGTACTGGAGTCATGACCGCCGTCAGGGTGGGGGCCGTCGAGTACCTGAACGCCAGGCCCCTCGTGCACGGACTGGGAGCGGCCGGCCTGTTCTCGGTGCGGTTCGACGTGCCGTCGCGGTGTGCCGATCTGCTCGCCGCGCACGCCATCGATGTCGGGCTCATCCCGGTCGCCGAGTACCGGGCCGACGACTACGTCATCGTCCCCGACGTCTGCATCGGGTCGAGCGGCCCGGTCGCCTCGGTGGCCGTCTTTTCACAGAAGCCCATCGAATCCGTGCGATCGATTGCGCTCGACACCAGCTCGCGCACGTCGGCCGCGCTCGTGCGTGTGCTGTGCGCCGAGCGGTGGGGAATCGCGCCCAGCTTCGCCCCGGCCGCGCCGGACCTGCCGACGATGCTCCAAGGGGCGGATGCCGCGCTGCTCATCGGCGATCCGGCCCTCGAAACCGATCCCGGCCAGTACGGCGTCCTGAAGATCGACCTCGGCGCCGAGTGGAGAGCCCTCACGGGGCTGCCCTTCGTCTGGGCGTTGTGGGCAGGTCGCGAGTCCGTGATGTCGGCCGATGTCTGCCGGGCGTTGCAGGCGGCGCGCGACCGGGGACGAGAGGCGATCGCGACGATTGCCGACGACTACGCGTGCGGCGATTCGAGCAGAGCCCGGCGAGCCGTCGAGTATCTCAGGACGAACATCGGATACGACCTCGATGCCGCACACATTGCGGGGCTCGAACGTTTCCTCTCGTCGGCCGCCGCGGCCGGCGCGATCCCACGCGCAGGCGGACTCCGGTTGGCCCGACCGGCGGCGACCGCGCCCGTCGGGGGCTGACACGCACGGGTGATCGCAGTATGAGCATCGACACCATCGCCGCAGGGGTGCGGAGCGGCGAACGCATCGGGTTCGACGACGCGCGAGAGCTGTATCGGGAGGCGCCGCTGGCGTTGCTGGGTGCGTTGGCCCATGGTATTCGCCTGGGGCGGCACCCGGAAGGCGTAGTCACCTACATCATCGACCGCAACGTCAACTACACGAACATCTGCGTCGCGCGCTGCAACTTCTGCGCGTTCTACCGCCCGGTGGGCTCGCCCGACGGCTACGTGCTGTCGTTTGAGGAACTGTTCAGGAAGATCGACGAAACCCTGGCGGTCGGCGGACAACAACTGCTGCTGCAAGGCGGGCACAACCCTGACCTGCCGCTCGAGTGGTACCTGGACCTGTTCCGTGCTGTGAAGGCCCGGTACCCGGAGCTTCGCCTGCACGCCCTGTCGCCCCCCGAAGTCGTTCACCTCTCGCGGCTGTCGCGACTGCCCGTGCGCGAGGTCATCGATCGCCTGGTGGCCGCCGGTCTCGACAGCATTCCGGGAGGCGGCGCGGAGATTCTCGTCGACCGAGTGAGGAAGCTGCTCAACTGCTATACCAAGGCCACCGCGGACGAGTGGCTGGGGGTGATGCGCGAGGCGCACCGGGCGGGGCTCCGGACGACGGCCACGATGATGTACGGCAGCGTGGAGACGCCGGACGAACGCCTCGAGCACATGTTCCGCCTGCGGGAGCTTCAGGACGAAACGCGGGGCTTCACGGCCTTCATCGCGTGGAGCTATCAGCCCGAGCACACCGAGCTGCAGGGGGTCGAGGCCACCGCGGTCGAGTACTTGCGCACACTGGCCACCGCACGCATCGTGCTCGACAACTTCGACAACCTGCAGGCGTCGTGGGTCACCCAGGGGGGCAAGGTGGGGCAGCTCAGCCTGGCCTTTGGCGCCAACGACATGGGCAGCGTGATGATCGAGGAGAACGTCGTCCGTGCGGCCGGTGCGAGCTATTGCATGGACGAGGTGGAGATCGTCCGCAACATCGAGGACGCCGGTTTCGTGCCGAAGCGCCGGACGATGCACTACGAGATCGTTGGCGATCCCGTGTTTCGCGCACGCGAGGTGCCGCGCCGTTTCGGACTCGACGTGGCCAAGCACGAAGGCGAGGCGTCCATCCCAAGCGAGCTGGCGTCGTACCGGGGCAGGAGCCGAGCGGCTCGTGACGCGCGGCGCAGCGAGCCGCCGGGCGGGGCCCCGACGTCGGCCCCAGAGTAGCCGGTGCAGGTCCTGATGCCCGGCGAGATTCTCGTCGTGCGTGCCGCGCACGTCCTGCCGGTGGGCACGCCGCCCGTCCGGGACGGTGCCGTCGCGATTGAAGACCACCGGATCGTCGCCGTGGGGCCGGCCGCGATGGTGCAGGCGACGGTGAGC
>Ga0113563_10002364_pt1 | contig 11333 bp, 10 predicted proteins | sample Mud3Dept3metaG_FD_80117 | JGI IMG/M metagenome (GOLD analysis project Ga0113563, IMG submission 80117) | Freshwater wetland microbial communities from Ohio, USA, analyzing the effect of biotic and abiotic controls - Mud 3 Core 4 Depth 3... | ecosystem: Environmental > Aquatic > Freshwater >...
CGATCCGCGATGCCGCCAGTCCGCGCGATGCGGCGCTCGCGATCCAGAAGACCATCGCCGGCATCTTCGGCGGGAATGCGTCGCGATGACGGCAACGCTGCGCAATGACCTGCTGTTGCGCGCTCTCATGCGCGAGCCGACGCCGCGCACGCCGCTGTGGATGATGCGCCAGGCCGGACGCTACCTCCCGGAGTACCGCGCCACGCGCGCGAAGGCGGGCAGCTTCCTCAGCCTCTGCATGAACCCGGAGCTCGCCTGCGAGGTGACGCTGCAGCCGCTCGAGCGCTACCGGCTCGATGCCGCCATCCTGTTCTCGGACATCCTCACGATCCCGCACGCGATGAACGTGGGCCTCGAGTTCGAGGCGGGCGAGGGTCCGAAGATCGCGCGGCCCGTGCGCACGCCGGCGGACATCGACAGGCTGCCTGTCCCCGATCCCGAGGGCGAGCTGCGCTACGTCATGGACGCGGTGCGGCTCATCCGCCGCGAGCTCGGCGGCCGCGTGCCGCTGATCGGCTTCGCCGGGAGCCCGTGGACCGTCGGGACCTACATGGTCGAGGGCGGTGGCAGCAGGAATTTCCAGCACATCAAGGGCATGCTCTATGGCGCGTCGCGCGAGCTGCACCGGCTGCTCGACGTGATCGCCCGGGCCACCCTTGCCTACCTGAACGCGCAGGTCGCGGCAGGCGCGCAGGCCGTGATGATCTTCGACACCTGGGGCGGTGCCCTCACGCCGTCCGACTATCGCGAATTCTCGCTGCGCTACATGCGGCAGATCGTGGACGGGCTGACGAGGGTGAGCGACGGGCGTCGCGTCCCGGTGATCCTGTTCACCAAGGGAGGTGGCGCATGGCTTGCCGAGATGGCCGACAGTGGCTGCGATGCGCTCGGCGTGGACTGGACCACGGATCTCGCCGATGCGCGACGTTCCGTCCGCGACCGCGTCGCGCTGCAGGGTAACCTCGATCCGAGCGTGCTGTACGCCCCGCCGGCCGAGATCCGTGCGCAGGTGGCGCGCGTGCTGGCGAGTTTCGGCCACGGTAACGGCCACGTCTTCAATCTCGGCCACGGCATTCATCCGGACATACCGCCCGAACACGCGCTGGCGATGGTCGACGCCGTGCACGAGTTGAGTCCGCAGTATCACGCAGGACCCTGAATCATGGACATCAGCAAGATCGGCATCGGCGAGAAACCACCGCAGGACGTCAACGTCCTGATCGAGATCCCGCAGGGCGGCGTCCCGGTGAAATACGAACTCGACAAGGCGTCGGGCGCGCTCCGGGTGGACCGCTTCCTGAACACGGCGATGTTCTACCCGGGGAATTACGGCTTCATTCCCCACACGCTCTCGGGCGACGGCGACCCGGTCGACGTGATCGTCGTGGTGCCGAGCCCGGTGGTGGCCGGCGCCATCATCCGCGTGCGTCCGGTCGGTGCGCTGCTGATGAAGGACGAGGCGGGTGACGACGAGAAGGTGATCGCCGTGCCGGTGGACAAGCTGCACCCGTTCTACGAAGGCGTGCGCTCCTACAAGGACCTGCCGTCGACGCTGACGGACCAGATCGCCCACTTCTTCCAGCACTACAAGGACCTGGAGAAGGGCAAGTGGGTCACGATCGTGAACTGGGTCGGCACCGAACGTGCCGAGAAGATGATCATCGACGGGATTCGCCGTGCGGCTGGGCACGGCGATGACGTGGCCGCCCACTTCGTGGCGCAGGCTTCGCTCAAGCCCAGGAAATAGGGGACATTCACCTTTTTGTGAAATAGGGGACATTCTCCTTTTGCTACGCCGGCGTGAACGCCCACGCAGCAAAAGGAGAATGTCCCCTATTTCACAAAAAGGTGAATGTCCCCTATTTCCGCAGCTCGTCGCGCAGGTCGCGCCGCAGGATCTTGCCGACGTTTGACTTCGGAAGCTCGTTGCGGAAATAGACGCGCTTCGGCACCTTGTAGCCGGTAAGCGACTTGCGGCAGTGCTCGATGACGTCGTCCTCGGTGAGCGACGGATCCTTCTTCACCACGAACAACGCCACGACCTCGCCGGCCCGCTCGTCCGGCTGCGCGACCGCAGCGACCTCGAGCACGCCCGGGTGCGTCACGACCACGCCCTCGACCTCGTTCGGGTACACGTTGAAGCCGGACACCAGCACCATGTCCTTCTTGCGATCCTCGATGAACACGTAACCCTGTGGGTCCATGTAGCCGATGTCGCCGGTGCGCAGCACGCCGCCGTCGAGCATGACCTTGGCCGTCTCGTCCGGCCGGTTCCAGTAGCCGCGCATCACCTGCGGCCCTTCGACGCAGATCTCGCCGATCTGACCGAGCGGCAGCACGTTGCCGCCGTCGTCGCGGATCGTGATGATCGTAGAGGGAATCGGCAGCCCGATCGAGCCCGTGAACTGCTGCGCATCGAGCCGGTTGACCGTCGCGCCGGGCGAGGTCTCCGTCAGTCCCCAGGCCTGTGTGAGTGTGCTGCCCGTCACCTGCTTCCAGCTATCGGCAACGGCTTTCTGCACGGCCATGCCGCCGCCGAGGCTCACGCGCAGGCGGCTGAAGTCCAGCCGGTCGAAACCCGGCGTGTGCAGCAGTGCGTTGTACAAAGTGTTCACGCCGCTGAAGAACGTGAAGCCCTGCTCCGCCAGCTCCCTGACGAATCCCGGGAAGTCGCGAGGATTGGCGATGAGCAGGTTGCGGCCGCCGGTCTTCATGAAGAACAGCGCCTGGTTCAGCGCGAAGATGTGGTACAGCGGCAGCGCGCCGACGATCGTGCTGTCCTCGGTCCCGGCGAGGTCGGGAGCGAACCATGCCTCGAGTTGCAGGACGTTCGCGACGAGATTGCGGTGCGTGAGAACGGCGCCCTTCGACACGCCGGTCGTACCGCCCGTGTACTGAAGGAACGCGATGTCCTCGTGCGCAAGCTCCACCGGAGCGAGGTTCTCGTAGCGGCCCTGGCTCATCGCGTCCGTGAACCGGATCGCGCCCGGCAGAGCGTACTCGGGCACCTGCTTGCGCACGTGCCGCAACACGAAATTCGCAATCACCGACTTCGGGAACGCAAGCATGTCACCGACGCCGGTGACGATGACCGTGTCGAGGTCAGTCGCGTCGAGGACGGCATCCAGCGTGTGCGCGAAGCTGTCGAGAATCAGGATCGCCCGCGCGCCCGAGTCGCGCAGCTGGTGCTCGACCTCGCGCGGCGTGTAGAGCGGATTGGTGTTGACGATCGTGAGCCCGGCGCGAAACGCGCCGACGATGGCGACCGGGTACTGCAGGATGTTCGGCAGCATGATCGCGATGCGGTCGCCCTTGCCGAGCCCTGCGACCCGCTGCAGGTAGGCCGCGAAGTACCGGCTCACCCGGTCCAGTTCGCCGAACGTGAGCGAGCGACCCATGCAGACGAAGGCGGGCCGGTCCGAGTGCCGCGCGAAGCTGCTCTCGAGCATGTCGGCCAGTGACCGGTACTCGCCCGGATTGATTTCGGCCGGCACGCCGGGCGGATAGCTTGCTAGCCAGACCTTTTCCATGGGGACTCCGGAAGATGCTTGCCAGTCACCGTCGAATCCGCGGCGCTGCGGGGATCGAACAGCACTATACGCCGGCTGCCTGGACCGCCGTCACCGGGTGAGCAGTGGCTGCAGCACCGGCCAGACCTGGGCGAGCAGCTTCGGCTGGGCCGTCACGCTGGGATGCAGCCCGTCTTCCTGCATCAGCCCGTCCTCGAGTGCGATGCCGTCGAGGAAGAAGGGCACCAGCGGCAGCTTGTACTGGCTGGCGACCTCGGCGAACAACTGGTGGAAGTCGCGGGTGTAGACGGGGCCGTAGTTGGGTGGAATCCGCATGCCGATGATCAGCACCTGCGCCCCGGCCTTGCGGCTGAGCCGAACGATCGAGCCGAGATTGGCGCGGACGTCGCTGATCGGCAGGCCGCGCAGCCCGTCGTTGCCGCCGAGTTCGACGATCACGATGGCCGGGCGGTGCTTCTCGAGGGCCCGTGGCAGGCGTGCCAGCGCGCCGCCGGTGGTCTCACCGCTCGAACTGGCGTTGATGACCCGGTATCCGTACGCTGAGGCCTTCAAACGGTCGGCGAGCAGCGCCACCCAGCCCTGCTCGACGCGCATGCCGTAGGCCGCGCTCAGGCTGTCACCGAGAACGAGGATCGCGGGAGCGTCGGCGCGCGCGGCGTGGCCGGCGAGGACCATGCACAGGACGAGGAAGCGGATGCAGACGGATCGAATGGACACGGTGCTGGCTGCCGAGCGGCTGGGAAAGCAGGTTAGCAGCCCCGAGGGAGTGCTCGCCATATTGTCGGACGTGTCGCTCGCGATCGCGCGCGGGGAGACGGTCGCGATCATGGGCGCCTCCGGCGCGGGCAAGTCCACGCTGCTCGCGCTGCTCGCAGGGCTCGACGAGCCGACGTCGGGCACGGTGCGGCTGGCCGGCAACGAACTGACCACGCTCGACGAGGACGGGCGTGCGGCGGTGCGGGCGCGCCACGTCGGGTTCGTGTTCCAGTCGTTCCACCTGGTCCCATCGCTTACCGCGCTCGAGAACGTGATGCTGCCGCTCGAATTGACGGGCCGCGCGGACGCCCGGTCGACGGCCCGAGAAGTGCTGGGCAGGGTGGGCCTGGCGGAGCGCGTCGGCCACTATCCGCGGCAGCTGTCCGGCGGCGAGCAGCAGCGGGTGGCGATCGCCCGAGCCTTCGTCACCAGGCCCGACGTGCTGTTCGCAGACGAGCCGACCGGTAATCTCGACACGGCGACCGGCGAGCGCATCATGGACCTGCTGTTCGGCCTGAACGCGGCAACGGGCGCCACGCTGGTGCTGGTTACTCACGACACGGCGCTCGCTTCACGCTGCGGCCGCGTGATCCGCCTCGACGCAGGGCGCGTCGTCGAGGCCTGACGGTGATCGCATTCAGACTCGCGCTGCGCAACCTGGTCCGCGACCTCAAGTCCGGCGAGATCGCCGTGCTCTTGCTCGCGCTGATGGTCGCGGTGGCGTCGCTCACGGCCGTGGGCTTTTTCACCAGCCGCGTCGCCCGCGCGGTGAACCAGCAGGCAGGCGAGGTGCTCGCGGCGGATCTGCGCCTCGAGTCGGCGCGCACGATCGACGAGGCCTACGACCGTGAGGCACTGCGACGCGGGCTGCGTGTCGCGCGGATCCTCTCGATGCCGAGCGTCGTTTTCATGGGCGAGGATTCGTCGCTGATCGCACTGCGCGCCGCGAGCGAGGGCTACCCGCTGCGGGGGAGCCTCAAGGTCGCGGACCGACCGTTCGGGCCTGCTCGAGTCGCCGATGGAATTCCCGCCCCCGGCGAAGCCTGGGCCGACTCGAGGCTGCTCGCGAGCCTCGGCGCGACTCTGGGGTCGGAATTGTCCGTTGGCGCCGCGACCTTCCGGGTTACGCGCGTGCTCGACTATCGCCCGGACCAGGGCGCGGGCTTCGCCGATCTCTCGTCCACGCTGCTGATCAACATGGCCGACGTGCCCGCGACGGAGCTGATCCAGCCGGGCAGCCGGGTCAGCCGTGCAGTGCTGTTTGCAGGCAATACCTCCGATATCCAGGGTTTCCGCGAGTACCTGGCCGGCGCACGCAAGAAGGGCGAACGGCTGCAGTCGGTGGCGGACGCAAGCCCGCAGATCCGCGCGTCTTCGGATCGGGCCGGTCGTTTCCTGTCCCTCGCGAGCATCGTGAGCGTGCTGCTTTCGGCGATCGCAGTCGCCATGGCAGCCCGGCGCTACGCAAGGCGTCACCTCGACAGCGTCGCGCTGATGAAATGCATGGGAGCCTCGCAGGGCTTCGTGCTGCGGCAGACGCTGCTGCAGCTCGTGGTCGTGGCAAGCATCGTGACCGTGGTCGGCACGATCATCGGGTATCTCGCGCAGTCGGGCCTCGCCTGGCTGCTGCGAGATCTCATCAGTGGCGTGCTGCCGCCGCCGGCGCCCGACTCCTTCTGGCTCGGACTCGTCACGGCGGTCGCGATCCTGGTCGGGTTCGCTCTTCCGCCGCTGCTGCAGCTGAAGCGTGTGCCGCCGGCGCGCGTCTTGAGGCGGAACGTCGAACCGCCGCCACTGCGGTTCGCGCTCGTCTATGGTCTCGCGATCGGTGCGGTGCTGGCGCTGCTGTACTGGCTGGTCAGGGACAGCAAGCTCGTCACCTATGTGGCACTCGGCATTGGCGCGACATTCCTGCTGCTCGCGGCGGCGGGGTGGCTGCTGGTCCGCGCGCTTCGCCCGCTGCGCGGCGGCGTAGGCGTCGCCTGGCGATACGGACTGGCGAACATTTCCCGTCGTGGCCGGGACAGCGTCGTGCAGATCGTGGCGTTCGGTCTCGGTTTCATGGTGCTGCTGCTGCTCGCGCTGGTGCGCAACGACCTGCTGCGGGAATGGCAGGCGAGCCTGCCCACCGATGCGCCGAACTACTTCATGATCAACATCCGGCCCGACGAGGGCGACGCCGTGCGCGCGTTCTTCGCCGAGCGCGGCCTGCCACCCACGCAACTCGTCCCGCTGGTTCGCGCAAGGCTGTCGGCGATCAACGATGTGCCCGTGGAGAAGCTCAAGTTCGAGTCCGAGCGCGCCGCAGGCTTCGTGGAGCGCGAGGCGAACCTGACCTGGTCGCGGGCGCTACGCGACGACAATCGTCTCGTGGCAGGCGCGTGGTGGCCGGCGGACGGCGCGGGCGCTGCGCAGGTATCGGTCGAACAGGACTACGCAGGGCGACTCGGCATCAAGCTTGGCGACACGTTGACGTACGACGTGGCGGGCGAGGCTGTCAGTGCGCGCGTCACGAGCCTGCGCGAGGTCCGCTGGGATTCGTTCCAGCCCAACTTCTTCGTCGTCTTCTCGCCTGGCGTGCTCGAAGGAGTGACCGGCACGCTGATCACCAGCGTGCACGTGGACCCGGGCCAGCGACCGCTGCTCGTGGATCTCGTGCGGAGGTTTCCGGAAGTCACGATCATCGACCTCGACGCGCTGCTGACACAGGTGCGTGGCGTGATGGACAAGGCGGCAGTCGCCGTGCAGTACGTGTTCCTGTTCACGCTGGCGGCCGGGCTGATGGTGCTGCTGGCCGCGGTGCAGGCGACGCGCGACGAGCGACGCTACGAGAGCGCGATGCTGCGCACGCTCGGCGCGAGCCGGACGGTCGTGTTCAAGGGCGTGGCGGCCGAGTTCGTGTCGCTCGGACTGCTGTCTGGCCTGCTGGCCGCAGCGGGCGCCACGGTGGCCGGGTACTTCCTCGCGCACGAGGTATTCAACCTCAAGTACTCGCCGGACCCCATGGTGTGGATCGTCGGGACTCTCGGCGGCGCGCTGCTGGTCGGCATTGCCGGCGTGCTGGCCGCTCGGTCCGTCGTCACGCAGCCTCCGGTCGCGACGTTACGGCAGACGCAGTGATCGGCAACCTTTTCGTCCGCGGCTCCCTGTGAAGCTACATGCGCCGTGCGAGGCCGATAAAGGGATAAAGGGGACATTCACCGTTTCCGTTGAGGCGGAAACGGTGAATGTCCCCTTTATCCCGGGCGAGCACGTCTTCTTCGCGAGCCCGGACGGAGCCGGACAGACCGCCCACAACGACCGCGTGACGCTACCTACCGCACCACCAACCTTACCCACCCCGCATCCACGCGCTCCCCCTGCCACGTGTATCCCTCGATGCGGATGCGGTACTCGCCACGACCAAAAGCGGAGCTGTTGAGCGACAGGCGGATCTCGCGGTTCGAGTCGGGCATCACCCGTTGCAGGATCATCATGCGTCCCTGGTCCACCTTGTCGATCGTGACGGCGAACGTAGGAAACTGCGCGTACCCGACCGGCAGGTAGAGATCGAGCAGCTCCGGAGGCTCCGGCCACGCGATCGTCGCGTCCGGCTCGGCCGACCAGCTGCGCGGGTTGGGTGCGATCCTGACGGCCCGCTGGCTGGAAGCGGCCCGCAGAGTCAGTGTCTTGACCCGTGTCTCGAGGTCCGCTGCCAGCGCGCGATCGCGGTTCGCGGACAACTGCGCCACCGCGGCAACGACGCACGCAAGCACTGCTATAAGTGCGATGCCGGCGACAGTTGCCGGCTTCTGCCACCACGCGGGCTCGATCTCGGGCGCGGGAAGCGGCGGCCCGGGTGGTGGCGGGAGCGGCAGATCCTCCTGGACCGCGGGCTTGCGCAGGCGCAACGATTTCTTGGATTTCTTCACGTTCATCCAGCCTTGCCGCGGCGATCGCGATCCCCGAACTCGAAAGGATCCGGCGCGCTGTCGAACACCCGTTCCATCGCGCGCAGCTCACGGTCGCGGATGGTAGCGAGAAACTCGTCCGCCCCGTGCATCGCCTCAAATGCGTCGAGACCGCGCTCCAGGAATTCCTGCAGCGCCCCGAAGCCGGCCGTGTGGGCCGGGCCCCGCGCAAACCGCACCAGTGCGCGGATGACGGGCTTCCTGACCACACGATCCAGGTATCCGCCGATGACTCCGAGCAGCTCGATCTGTCGCTCGCGATCCGGCCGACGGCCGGCCCGGCGATAGCCCTCGCCGTAGGTATCGACGGAGACCGGCCCCGGCGACAGGTTACGCACGACATCGGCATCGAGTTCCTGCGACAGGACCTCCAGTTCGATCGCGAGGCAGAGCGCGGCGAGAGCCTCCCGGGGCAGCAGCTTCTCCATCACGCGCTGTACCCGCATCACGTCCCGATCCCGGCCGCGCGGGTCGCCGCCGCTGTAGAGCTCGCTGAAAAAAAACTCCACGGCCTGGCGGTATCGCGGGTTCGCCCGCAGGTCCGCGTGGCTCCGCAGCAGGCGCTGCGATTGCCACTTCTGCAGTTCGGCGAGACGCGCGGCCGCGGAAGGGTCGGCGGCGAAGACGTCGCGGAGTTCGGCGTTGCGCTGCAGCAGCCGGCCGAGCTGGCCAGGCTCGCCGCGATTGCGGCGGCCGGAGCCGCCCGTTTCGACGCCAAGGATCTTCACGCGTCAGCTGCGCGCGGCCAGCGCTTTCTCGAGCCGGTCGAGCGTCCGGTGCAGCTGGCCCGTGACCGGCTGCTGGCGCCGCTCCCGGGCACGCACCGCGCCGTGGAAGGTCCGTGACTGGTCCTCGAGCACATCGACGCGCAGCCGTATCCCATGGCGGGCGAGGATTCGCCGCAGGCTGGTCGCGTTCGCGAGCAGGTCGCGCCGCGTGCGCTGGTAGGCGTGCTCGGCGAGCCGCTTGCGGTCTGCGTAGCGGAAGACGTTCTTGAAAAACAGCTCGTCATCGCCGCGGTCCGGCTCGAACAGCAGCACGTCCGTGTTCGGGTAGCTCTGCTTGTAGGTGCGCATTCCGACCTGCATGCGCGACTGGATCAGCGCGCGGAACGTCTGGCTGAGCACGGTCGGCAGTCCGCCACGGGTCAGGTCCAGGTCCCTGCGCTCACCGTTGCTGCCGGGTGGAACGCTCGACGCGTCGAACGCGACCAGCGGATTGATGCAGATGACGAAGTCGGCACCCTCGTCGAGCAGCAGCGAGGCGTTCATGGTGCGCATCAGCGCGCCGTCAACATACGTGTGACCGTCGATCGGGACCGGCGGGTACAGGCCCGGCAGCGCAGTGCTCGCCTGGATGGCCCGCGAGATCGGGACGTGCTCGAAGCCCGGCTCGCCGAACCTCACTGAATAGCCGCTGTTGAGCTCGGTCGCCACGATATAGAGGCTGCGGCGCAGCTTGCGGAAGTCATTCGTGCGGCCGTGGCCGGAAAAGAGCTGCGCCAGGAACTGCTCGAACGGCCGGTTGTCGCACAAGCCGGTCGGCAACAGGCGGCCGAGCGGGTCGATGGCCTCGGCCCAGTCCTTGCCCGGATCCCGCAGGTACTGCGTCAGGATGTCGCCAGCGAGGCCCGGCACGCTGGCGATGCGTCCCAGGAACTCGCGGAAGGCCGGGCGCAGGAACAGGCCAGGCCGCACCGGGTGTTCGACCGACGCGTTGTGTATGAACACCACGCCCATGTCCGTCGTGTCGATGCCGTTCGCGAGCCCGGCGGCGATCATCGCTCCCGAGCTCACGCCGACGTACATGTCGAGGTTGGTGAGATCGATGCCCTCGAACGACTCGGAGATCGCGTGCAGCGTGCCGACTTCGTAGAAAGCGCCGAGCGGTCCGCCGCCGGCGAGCGCCAGGCCGAAAGTCTGGGTGCTGGTCCGGGGCTTCGGGGCAGCAGGTTGAAGGTCGAGCATGACGATTCCCGCCTTGGATGGGTCAGCGACGGGTGCCCGCGGCCTTGCGCTTCGCGCGCGCGGCGGCCTTGGCGCCGGGCCGCGCAGGCCGCGCCGACAGCGCCTTGACGTCCCGGCTCAGTTCCTCGACCCGCCTGGTGAGCATCCGGATCTCGCTCGAACTCGGCACGCCGATCTGGTGCAGCGCCATCTGCACGCGATGCTGGACCAGGGCTTCGATGTTGTCCCAGGTCTCGGTGGCCTGGTCGCGCGCGCTGCCGAGCCGCGACTGAACGCTGCTCTGTGCCGCTTCGATTGCGCGGCGCACCTTGCTTACCGCCTGGGGGCGTGTCGTCGCGCCGCGGGCCTTGCGGGCCCCGGTCGCGAGCTTGCTCTTCTTGCTGCGTGCAGCCATGGGGACACCTCGCGGCCTGGACCGCTGATGGAACGCGGCACTATTCTCGCTGAAAACCCCCCTCTTGCTGCACTGTGTCAATCCGATAGGTAGGTACTTGCCGCAGGCACCTTCCGGAGCAGGGCGTGGGCCTCGTTGACCTCGACGGGTCCGACCCCTAAGGTAGCCGCAAAAAGGGGCGGCCCACGCGGCGTTCCACTGTCCAGGATCGATCGGGAGAGCTTCATGACCTATTTCGTCACCGGCGCGACCGGTTTCATCGGCCGCTATCTCGTGCAGTCGTTGCTTCAACGTGGCAAGGGCACCATCTACGTGCTCGTGCGCCCCAAGTCCGTCGGCAAGCTGGACGAGCTGCGCGAATTCTGGGGCAAGGAGAGCGTGAAGCGGGTCGTGCCGATCAAGGGCGACCTCGGCTCTCCGAAGCTCGGCGTGTCACCGGCCGACGTGAGGAAGCTCAAGGGCAAGGTGAAGCATTTCTTCCATCTCGGCGCGGTGTACGACATCGAGGCCAGCGAGGAGACGATGAAGAAGGCGAACATCGTCGGCACGCAGGGCGCGCTCGATCTCGCCGCAGCCGTGAACGCCGGCTGCTTCCACCTCGTCAGCTCCATCGCGGCCGCGGGCCTCTACCGTGGCACGTTCACCGAGGACATGTTCGAGGAAGCCGAAGGCCTCGATCACCCGTACCACAGCACCAAGCACGACTCCGAGGGCATGGTGCGCGCCAACGGCCGCA
>Ga0113563_10002365_pt1 | contig 11333 bp, 6 predicted proteins | sample Mud3Dept3metaG_FD_80117 | JGI IMG/M metagenome (GOLD analysis project Ga0113563, IMG submission 80117) | Freshwater wetland microbial communities from Ohio, USA, analyzing the effect of biotic and abiotic controls - Mud 3 Core 4 Depth 3... | ecosystem: Environmental > Aquatic > Freshwater >...
ACCAGGGACGGTTAATCCGCTGCCTATCCAACCAAACGGGATGACCGGCAGCAGCCCTACACGCATTGGGTTTCCTAAGACGTTAGCCAGCCGATCGAGCGGATAACCATGCCCTAATGGCAGAATAAGTGCGGTATCACGTGGTAATGCCTCTATTTCAGGCCAGGTCAGATTTTCATAGCGGAAGAATTCTGTCATTTTGGTATCCCTATGATGATTCAATAACGTAGAATCAGGACTTGCGGACTGGGTCGTGGACCCACCATTGTAAGATTACTGCGGTAATCAAACCAAAAACCGCCGAGATTAAAAAGACGGATTTATAACCATGTAATTCAGCCAACCAGCCTCCGATCAAAGGGGCAAGAATAGTGAAAGGTACAATCAATGTGTTTGAAAGCCCAATATAGGTTGGACGCTGGGCTTCTGATCCAAATTCCTGAATCATTGCGAGACTGATAGTCCAAATTGCGACATTCGTAATCCCGGTCAAGATCATTACCGGGAAAAACCAGGCGGCTGTCGGCGCCCACCAGGCCAAAAGCGCGCTAAGAACAGAGGCAAGAATTCCACCTAACATCACACTGCGATAACTCCAGCGGTCACCAAGCCATCCCATAATCGGATTTGCGATAATCTGAGTCGCTAACAATACGCTGGTTAGAACACCAACAGCGAAATCGCTCATCCCCAAATTATTAACTGCATATACTGTATAGAATGCAAAGCCAATTACTGCGAGTTGGGAAATCATGCGTACAACCACAAACCAACTGAAGTTATGATCTTTACGTAAGATGCTCGACAGGTCTGTCCTTAGAGAATAGTTTTGCGGTTCTTCGGCTGGTGTTTGGATTGGTTCATATGTTAATGAAAGAAATATATAAGACAAGATCATGGCAAAAAAACACAACAAAAAGTTAAGAGAAAAATTTTGCGGATTAGCCACACGCTGGAGGATTAAGCCGGCTAAAATGGCGCTAAAACTGGCGAGCAAGTTCGCCGCTGCCGATTGGGCGCCGAAAAAGGTGCCGCGGTTTTCAGAAGGGATAATCTTCCCGATCATGCTTTGCCAGGCTGTAGCGGTGAAACCGGCGCCCAAGCCTTGCCAGACCAGCATTAAAAAGGTTAAGAATAGAGCAGTTGCTGTACCAAGGACAGGCGCAAACCAGGCGACCAGTGCTAATCCTAAAAAGGGTAAGCGCTCATGAGTAGTCATTATGAGTACCATCGGCTTATAACGAAGTTGGCGAGACACATGCCTGGCTGTAAAAAGCTGTGGCAACTGCCAGCCGACTGTATGAATTGCCGGGATCAAACCTATTAGGAGAGCTGAATTCGTCATGCTGCTTACAAATAATGGAATAATCGTGCTAAATGAAGCAAAGCCCATTGCGAGACCGAAAAAACCGCCATCCATGAGATTGACGGTAATATTCCGGTTGAGCGATCGCAATAGGTCTTTTTGCATCGGTTCAGGCGCCTGAAGACCGTTCCAGTTTGCGCTGCAACCGTTTGATCCGTGGCTCGATGTCGTTTAGCCAATACTTCCGATCATAGGGTGGTGGATTCGTGATGGAATTAAGTACTTCCCAAGCAGCCAATACCCAACGTAAGGCCTCTTCGTTATTTCTGTTTTGGTGTTCGTAAAACTTTGCTAACTCGATATAAGCCGGAATATGCCTATACTGGGCGGCTTTCTCCCAAAGTAAGACTGCTGCCGCATAATTTTCCTGTCGCTTATGCAGACGTGCAAGACGGTCTATCGAGTCGAGGAGGACGGACGTCGGTAGCCTATACTGTGGGTCGATCATGCTATCAAAATGGTCTTCAAAGTCCAGTCCTTGGAGATAAAGCCGTACAGCAAGATCTACCTCGCCAAGATCCTCATAAAGCCGGGCCAGGGCAATCAAGTCGACGCCATGCTTGATGTCAGCGTCAGATGGGCTCGCTAATAAGTTCGCCAAATTGTTGAAAAGTGCGGCCAGAGACACGACGTCCATTGCATTGTGATAGAACACGCTTTTTAATGGGGTTGGGTCGCCAGATCGTAGGTAATCAAAATACATCGATGGGATTGCCCAACCGGGTACATCCTCTTCTGTCCGTTCAGATCCGAGGATTTGGACCTCCAGGTTTCCCAATGTACGGCTTGGCAGACGGGCGCGCCATAGACGGCGCGCCAGGTGCAGCAGGTCGATGTGTCCAATATCCAAGAAAGGAGTCCGCCAGCCTTGAACGAGATATCGGGTATTTAGAAGTGGTACATCGAAAGCTTTGCCATTAAAGGAAACTAACGCCCGGCACGGGGCAAGAAATTCCTCTAAAGCTAGCAACTGCGCGGGTTCTTCAGCCGGATCCCGCATGAAAAACTGGGCTAGATGGAATTGATCCTGTTCGAAACGACCAACTCCGATCAAGAAGGCGTAGGTACCGGTCCCTCCAGATAACCCGGTGGTTTCAGTATCCAGATATGCAAATTCCTCCGGTTTTAAATTTGCCAATCCAGGATCGCCTGCCCATGCAGCCAGGAAACGAAGTGTGTTGGTCGTAAGCAAGCCAGTTCGGCCTTGTTTATATTCGTTTGGATAATGCGAATCGACAACAAAAGTTTCCCCCTGTGCATTTTGCAATGGGTGTCCGGATAGTGACTGCTCAAGCGATGACCTTTGTTGGGATGCCAACTCTGTCGCTGGAGTCGATGTTGAGGTAGATAAATCCTGGGCGCCAATTTTGACACCCAGAGATTTCAGCTTATCGGAAAGCGACGTCATGTGGCAATTTTAACACGCCCGCGGGATTTTCGAAGCTAGTAGAGCCTGGGATTAAACTGAAACAAGTAAATCCAGAATTGCCAGAGTCTCCTGCTTGCTGCCCAGGCCAGACTCACCGCCCGGTCCGACACAGGATGGACAACCATCTGAACACTGGCACTCTGCTACGAGCTCACGGGCACGGGCAATCAAGTCCGAATGCAGCTCGAATAGATGTTGGCTTAGGCCTATACCTGCTGGTATCTGGTCATACAGCATAACTGTCGGGCGGGCATTACTGAGTGGGGATTGGGGATCGCTGTGTACGCCCAGATCACGTGCATCGCACATTAAGAAGAGTGGGGCAAGCTGACCCAGAACATAACCCAGACCGGCCAGACCACTTCGTACCCGTACAAATATTTCTGCCTTTCTGTGGCAGTTTGGACATAATGTAATCAGGTTATCTAGCTGGTTCGCAATCTCAGCTGACGAAAACATTCGGAAGGGAATTTTATGGTGGACTTCGTGAGATCGACCCTGCTCTGCTATACCACAGATTTGACAACGATAGCCATCTCTGACGCGCGCCCGGTCACGTTGGCGCGGCCAGGTTGGACCATATTCGTTAGGTGCATTCCTCCACAGGCCCAATTCTTGTAATTGCTCGACTGTTTCATCCGCCAATACCAGCCAGTAGGCAGTTGTTTGCAGATGGGTTGGTGGTAAGTCCAGTTCGCCGATGCCTAATTGCTGGCGTGTCTGCCAGTGGATTTGACGATATCCGATTACCTGGCTGGTAACTGTAATTTCGCCAAAATATTTCTCACCACCTCGGATCGTGTTTTGCTCGATGATTTGATCCAATTGTACGGCTGTTTCACTACGATGTTCCGTGTAAAAATCGACTTCGACGTGGTTAAGATGGGCTATATTTTGCTCCAGGTCAAGGGATTCAACAATAAAAGTCTGACCTTCGTGTAGATAAATTGCGTTTGGATGCACCATCCAATAGGCGCTTAACCGGTCGACTGCGCCAATTACAGTCGGGCTGTCTTTATCAACTTGTAATAGAATGTTGTCGGTTGACGCTGAGCGAAGCGATACGGCCTGGGCAGGATATTCATCGGCCATCCAAAAAAAACGCTGATTGGATGGATGTAGTATGTCTTGTTCGACCAAAAAATCAAGAAATTCTTGTACACGTTCAGGTTTTACGCTGCCAAAGCCTTCGCCGTATCGAAAGGGCAGTTCAAAGGCCGCACAGCGAATATGTGCGAGGAGAATTAACAGATTATCTGGGTTAATTAACGCCTGTTCAGGAGATCGGCCGAAGAAATAATCCGGATGGGATGCCAGGAACTGGTCTAAAGGATCAGGGGTTGCTACGAGGATGGCTAATGCATCTTCGTCGGAGCGTCCTGCACGGCCAGCCTGCTGCCAGGTCGCGGCGATGCTGCCTGGATAACCCACCAGCACCGCCGCACCCATCGCGCCGATGTCAATGCCGAGTTCAAGGGCGTTTGTGGCAACCACGGCTCGGACTGTACCCTGCCGTAAACCTCGCTCAATTTCTCGTCGTTGTCCCGGCAGGTAACCGCTCCGATACCCACGAATTGCCTGCATCGGATCGATACGATTTTCCAATGTCCGGCGCGGATTTAGATGAACGTTAGAAGAATCTACTCTTCCAACATTCTCGCGTAAATAAGTCAGCAGCATCTCGACTGAATGTCTAGACCGTCCGAATAGGATGGTTTGCACGTTATTTGCTAACAACTCTGAGCTTAGGCGGATACTTTCCTGGATCGCACTTTTTCGCAAGCCAAGGTCTGGATCGATTATCGGTGGATCGTATATTAGAAAATGCTTTAGCCCGTGCGCTGAAGCATCTTTATCGATCAGACACACTCGTTTTTGTAATTGATAATGATCAAGTCCAATCCCGTCTCTGAGTTCGGTTCTTGGTTCAATCAACCGCTCGGCATGTTCCAGGGGGTTTGCGATGGTTGCTGACGTCAGAAAAAATTGAGGTTCCGCTCCATAAAATTGGGCGACGCGTTTCAGCCGCCGGATTACATTCGCTACATGTGATCCAAATACACCACGATAGACGTGAATTTCATCAATTATTACGAAACGCAGATTAATAAAGAAACTCGCCCAATTTGTGTGATGGGGCAAGATGCCAGTATGGAGCATATCCGGATTGCTGAGGACGATGCGAGCTTTCTCGCGAATCGATCGCCGGCTGCTGGCTGGTGTATCACCGTCATAAATTGCTGGAAAAATTTGATATTCAAGGTCCTGCGGATCTTTTTGTGGTGTTGAGTCGAGCAAGGAACGCAGACTTTTAAGCTGATCCTGAGCAAGCGCTTTGGTTGGGAACAGATAAAGAGCCCGAGCCAATGGATCACGTAAAAGCAGGTCCAATACAGGTAAGTTGTACCCCAACGTCTTGCCGCTGGCTGTGCTCGTCACGATGATCACATCTTTACCTGCCCAAGCTGCATCCAAGGCTTCAAATTGATGCGTATATAGGGCAGATATACCCTGTGCAGTTAATGCCGTACGCAGGGATGTATGCAGATCAGGTGGAAAAGGTTTAAATTGCGCTGGAATTGCCGGGAGGGTTTCCCAGGCGGCAATATTTCCAGCAATTTCGGGATCTGAACGCCACCGGCTCAGGAGGGATCGGACAGCCATGAATCCGCCAATGCAACTGCGCCCCATAACGGGGCATAATCCTCTAAAGCAGCAGGAACGATTTCAACCCGGATCTGTGGTAGAGCAGTCTGCCGGGCAGTTTGCCGGATTATTTCCCAGAATCGTTCACCAGATTTCGTGACACCGCCCCCAAGAATGAAGCGTTGTGGGTTGATGAGATTAGCCGCATGACCAATCCCGGCGCCCAAAGCATGAGCGGCGCGATCTAACAAGGTTATGGCGAGCGGGTCGTTCAAAGCTGCTGCCCGGCTTATCAATTGTGCGGTGATCGACTCTAAATTCCCATTCGCCAACTCCCTGAGAAATGGCCCGTTTTGCACATCTTGCGATATCAGCAGGCGAGCATCCTCGGCTATATACAGTCCAGAAGCGAGGCGTTCCACACAACCGTGTTTACCACACAAACACCTCGGTCCAAGCGGATCAACAACGGTGTGTCCAATCTCGCCAGCCATGTTATCAGCGCCATGCCAGATTTGCTGGTCAAGGATCAAACCCCCACCAACGCCTGTGCTAACAGTGATATAAAACAAACTGTTGCAGCTTTTACCTGCCCCGAAGAAAAATTCACCTAATGCAGCTACATTCGCATCATTATCAATTAATACATTACAGCGATATTTTTCTTGCAATAAAGCGCCAAGTGGATATTCTTCCCATCCCGGAATATGATGAGATAGACGCACAACTCTAGAAGCATAATCAACAGGCCCGCCAAAACTGACACCGACTGCATCAGGATGAACTCCTTCCAACAGTCCATCTGCTAGATCGAGCATAATCTCAAGATCGATCTCAGCATTTGCGCCTGTTGGTGAATCCCGACGTGCATGTGCCCGCCAGACAGGGGGGTCGATTTGTACAAGCGGCCAATCTACCAATCCCGCCATATGCTTGGTCCCGCCAAAGTCGAGAGCAAGAATACACGCCATATTAACCGAAATCAGCTATCCACGAGACCAGGTGGAGTAATCCGAAACAATTCGTCATACAAAGGTTGGAGCTGGCGGTACATCTTTAGATAAACACGATTGAATAATTCATCGTATTTCTGATGCACCCGTAGATTCGGGTCGAAGGTTTCACCCGGATGGGACATTGCCTTTATTGCTGTGTCGAAATCGGGGTGAAGCCTTAAACCGACGGCTGCATCGATAGCTGCTCCAAGCCCGGTAGCCTCGTAAATATGAGGACGGGCAGCCGATAACCCGAAGATATCTGCAGTAATCTGCATTGCCGCATTACTCTGGCTGCCGCCGCCGGCTACACGTAGCTCGGTAATTTTAACACCACTACGCTGCTCTGTTCGCATCGCTCCTTCACGCAGCGCGTAAGCCAGTCCTTCGAGGATCGCCCGATAAAGATGAGCGCGGGTATGCTCACCGCCGAAACCGATTATTGCGCCGCGCGCCTCAGGACCAGGCAATTTCAAGCCTGGCGACCAGTAAGGCTGCAGGAGCAGACCGTTTGAGCCCGGTGGCACCGCATTTACCAATTCATCAAAAACCATTTCTGGTTCGATCCCGCGTTGGTCAGCCAGGTGCTGTTCTACATGTCCGAACTCCGATTTAAACCAACTAACCATCCAATAGCCACGATAAATTTGCATCTCGAGGCTGAATTGCCCTGGGATCGCGGATGGATAAGGTGGGATCATGGGGATTAACTCTAAATATCGTCGGTGGGTCGTATTGATGGCAGCAGAGGTGCCATAACTTAAGCAGGCGATATTTGGAGCCAGCGCGCCAGCGCCAATTACCTCACAGGCTTTATCTGCAGCCGCGGCGATAAGCGGCAGACCGGCGGGGATGCCGGTTTCTTTGGCAGCCTGACTGGTAATCTCACCGAGGACCTGTCCGGCAGGCATCAAGTCGGGCAAGATGGCTCGATCCATTGGCACTGCCTGCCATTTCCAATCATAGTCGCGTGACCAACTCTGGCGTTTATAGTCGAAAGGAATATATCCTACCTGGCAACCCACCGAATCAACGAATTTACCAGTGAGCTGCCAGGTGAGATAACCCGATAGAAATAGATACTTGTAAGTACTTGCCCAAACTTCGGGTTGGTTTGTTCGGATCCAGTTTGCCTCGGCTTCAGCCTGGAGATAGGCGACGGTACGGGACATCCCGGTCAGTCGAAAACCTATTCCCCATAAGCCTCCGATCGGCCGCAAGTTTTCAGTCCGACGTTGGTCAAGCCAGACAATCGCAGGCCGGAGGGGTTCGCCTTTTTGGTCTACATTGATCACGGTCGAACGCTGCGTGGTCAAAGCGACTCCAGCTAAGCGCTCCTTTTCAACACCCGGGAGCCTCCATAATCCCTGGCAGGCCTGGCATACTGCATGCCAAAATACTTGCGGATTTTGTTCTGCTAACCCTGCCACGGTTGAAAAGTAAGGTTGGATAGGAATCCGGTTCTTGGACAGGAGATCGCCTTCCCCATCGAATAACAATGCCCGTACGCTTTGAGTCCCATTATCGATCGCGAGAACCAGGTCTTTTGTCATCTATTTCATCATTATGGATTATTTATGAAATTGAATAAGAGTCATGCCAGAGGCGGGTATATTGGCTTAATTCGCTCTGCCAGGTTGGATCATCCCAGTTCATTTCTGGCTGAACAATCGAGCGAATTTGATCCATTATTTTTAATCCACCTTCAGGTAATAATATGCCCAGGCGTACTCGGCGCAAGAGCAAATCATCCAAATGAAGAGCACCTTCGCTGCGTGCTGCCCAGCGTAATTCAGCCCAAGTAGCTGCAGAACCCTCAACCGATTCAAACTCGCCAGGCCTGGCAGCGTCTACGAGATATGGCGTCTGACTGCCATAGCGTCCAAACAATCGCAGGCGCATGGTTGATGAAAGCACAGCGGGGGAAAGTAAAATCTCTCGATCTACTGGGTTCAAGAGCCGGTGATTTTTCGGAAAAGTAGGGTTCCCCGGCAGGCGCTTGCGGATTAATCTCAATGCCTCGCGCGCCATGAGCCGGAAAGTAGTCAACTTTCCGCCTGTTACCGTCAACATTCCATTTTCTATCCAGAGGACATGTTCACGCGATTCTTTCGACGGATCTACTTTTCCAGTATTCACGACCGGGCGAATACCAGAAAATGTGGCTTGGATGTCACTCCTAGTTATTTCTTGGCCGGGAAAAGCAATTTGTATGAACTCCAACAGGTAGGCGGCTTCTGCTTCACTGATGGCTGGATCCAGGACCAACTGGTCATCATGATCGACATCTGTAGTGCCTACAATAGTAACACCTTCCCAATTGTACGCAAATACCGGACGGCCGTCGCGTGGATGAAACAGATTTACAGCCCGATTCAACGGAAGCCGTTGAGCAGGGATTACCAGGTGGCTGCCTCGCAAACGCCGTAAACGTTGAGGGCTGCCTGTCCACTGTCTGATCTCATCCGCCCAAACTCCGGCCGCATTGATGACGACGGGCGCGAACACTTCACGAGGGCGCGCTTCACTCCTTGAGTCTGTGTTGCTCACGACAACCCCGATGATTGAAGAGACAGTGGTACGTCGCCCGGGATACGAAATACTATTCTTACCATTTCCGCCCTGATAAACAAAATTCTTGACCGGGGCATAATTCAGGGCTGCACCACCATCCTGGATTGATTCCTGGATGATGCGTAACACCAGGCGCGCATCATCTGTTTGCGCATCGAAATATCGATAACCTCCGCTCAGATTGGTGTCACACAAGGCTGGGCACAAGGCTCGCATGTCGTAACCATCGTAACGCCGATGACCCCATTTTAAAGCCAAGATATCATATAAAGAAAGGCCAAGACCGAATACCCAGGCAGGCAGTTCATCGCCCTGATAATTAGCCAGGAGACATCCTAGCGGATTAACCAAGCCCCGACCTTCTTTTAGCAATCGTTCTCGTTCACGCACCGATTCGTAGGTCAACCGTATCTGCGCATTTCGGAGATAGCGAAATCCGCCGTGGACCAGTTTAGATGAACGGCTGGATGTCCCACCAGCGAAATCATGCGCCTCGAACAATAACGCTCGCAATCCGGCGCGGGTAGCCTCGCGCAGAATGCCTGCACCGGTAATTCCGCCGCCAATGATGATGATATCCCAGGTGTCGTCTAAGGCTGCCCAGGCGCGCTCGCGCCAGCCAGATTGCCACATGCAGGACCTCGAATTAATCTCATTATATATGTAATTCGGTTATGGCAAAATTCCAATCCTTAGCAAGTGAATAGTTTTCCCGGATTCATGATCTGGTGTGGGTCGACTGTATTTGCCAATGATTTGAGCATAGCAATACCAAGGGGACCTTTTTCTGCTTGTAGATATGAGAGATGATCCAAACCAACGCCGTGTTGATGGCTGATCGTGCCATTGAATTTTAGGATTACTTGGCTGGCAACAGTTTTTATTGTTGACCATCGATGCAACGTCTCATGTGGATCAGCCGATCGGCGGAACAGGTAGGTCACATACAAACTGGCGCCATCACGATAAACATGGGAGAGATGTGCAAACACCAAAATCCGCTCTTCCACAGGTTCCAGACTGGCCTTGATTGATCGTTTGATCTCTGTAGCTACTATGTGTAGATTGGACCAGCTCATGGCAGTTTCTAGAGTATCCAGCGCGTAGCCATGTTCCCATAATGTATTCCGCAGGTATGGCGTGTAGAAACGAGATTTGCGCCATAGATTTCCAATGAGCCTCCCAACCGGCAATCCATGATGCGCACGAACGATCCCGTGTACTCGTTGAAGGACGCTACGGCTTGATTTTTTATCTCCTGTTACGGCATAGACTAAAAGACAGCGATCTGGTCCAAGGCTAAGTATTGATAAACCGCGTTCAGCCCAAGAAACCAGGTTGTCCTTTCCAGATAAGATGAGCGTCGTTTTTGTTTCATCTGCATCACTTAATCGCAGCATCGACACATTCGATTTCTCATTGACTATTTCATGCAGGGCATCGATACCCGCCTGCCAATTGGGAAAGAACACTCCGAGAAATGCCTCGAATTTAGGTAATAAACGGATGCGCAAACTGGCAGAAGTCAAGATGCCGAGGCGACCTTCGCTCCCCAGGACTATCTGCCGCAGATCAGGTCCTGCGGCGCTGGCGGGCAAGGTTGGCAAGTCTAATCGCCCGGAGGGGGTCTCCATCTGCCCGCCAGCAAACAAGTCTTCGATCCGGCCATAATAAAGAGACTGCTGTCCACATGACCGTGTCGCTATCCAACCGCCTAGAGTAGACTGTTCAAAAGATTGTGGAAAGTGACCAAGGGTATATCCGCGTTCGTTCAGGATTTTTTCTAGTTGCGGTCCCGGGATTCCCGCCTGAAATGTAGCCAGGCGATTTCGTTCATCAAGCGACTCTAGCTGACCAAAGTGGGCCAGATCAATTGTTAGGACAGGAGCATCGCTCAGCAGGGGGTTGACGTGACCAACGACGCTGGTTCCTCCGCCAAAAGGTATCACCTGAATACCTGTAGATGAAGCGAGTTTTAGAAGTGCACGCAATTCTTCACGATTAGCTGGATATGACACACCGTCCGGGAAGCTGCTGATCTGCCCACTGCGCAAAGCTATCCAATCCGGTAGACTCTGACCGTGGGCATGGTGTAATCGATCTTCAGGTTTGGTGATAATCTGTTGGTTTGGTGGGAGTCGAGAGGGTGGCACCTCAGCTAATGCCTGCTCCAGTTTAGCATCCGGGTAGAATTGCCCTCCACCAATGGTTTCTTCCAGATAAGCGGCCGCTGCTGGCGGTAAGGGATACTCAATCTGGATATCGCCCCAGCCATTCCAACGATTCATACGATCGCGTGAGTGAAGAAACTGGCAGCAAGAAT
>Ga0113563_10002368_pt1 | contig 11323 bp, 12 predicted proteins | sample Mud3Dept3metaG_FD_80117 | JGI IMG/M metagenome (GOLD analysis project Ga0113563, IMG submission 80117) | Freshwater wetland microbial communities from Ohio, USA, analyzing the effect of biotic and abiotic controls - Mud 3 Core 4 Depth 3... | ecosystem: Environmental > Aquatic > Freshwater >...
CATATCATCGCCAATGAATTGAACGTCAATCTGCGCCACACCTCCGGGCCGGTGCTGGAAAAGGCGGGTGATCTGGCCGCGATGCTGACCAATCTGGAGCCGCATGATGTCCTGTTCGTCGATGAGATCCACCGGCTCTCGCCGGTCGTCGAGGAAATTCTGTATCCCGCGCTCGAGGATTTCCAGATCGACATCATGATCGGCGAGGGTCCGGCGGCGCGCAGCGTGAAGCTCGACCTGCCCCCGTTCACGCTGGTCGGCGCCACCACCCGCGCCGGAATGCTCACCAACCCGTTGCGTGACCGCTTCGGCATTGTCGCGCGGCTGGAGTTCTACACGCCGGCGGAGCTGACGCGCATCGTCACGCGGTCCGCGCGGTTGCTGACCATTGCGGTCGATCCCGAGGGCGCGCTGGAGATCGCGCGTCGGTCGCGCGGCACGCCGCGGATCGCCAATCGGCTGCTGCGCCGCGTCCGCGATTTCGCCGAGGTGCGCGCGGGGGGCGCGATCACCGGCACCGTCGCGGACGACGCGCTCGCGATGCTCGACGTCGACGCGTCCGGCCTCGACGTGATGGACCGCAAGCTGCTGCGCACCGTGCTCGACAAGTTCGCGGGCGGCCCGGTCGGCATCGACAACCTCGCTGCCGCGATCGGCGAGGAGCGCGACACCATCGAGGACGTGCTGGAGCCGTTCCTGATCCAGCAGGGCTTTCTGCAGCGCACATCGCGCGGCCGGATGGCAACCGCGCTCTCGTACCGGCATTTCGGCCTCACGCCACCCGCGCCGGCCGGCGCGGCCGACCTGTTTCCCGCCGAATGACTGCGCGCATGCGCAGCGCGACCTATTGCCTTCCGGTGCGCGTCTACTACGAAGACACCGACGCCGCGGGTGTCGTCTATTACGCCAACTATCTGCGCTTCATGGAGCGCGCCCGCACCGAGTGGCTGTCCCGACTGGAGGCCGAGCTTTGAACCTTGCCACGGATCTGTCCTTCGCCACGCTCGTCGCCCAGGCATCGATCGTCGTCCAGGCGGTGCTGCTGCTCCTCGTCGCGCTCTCGTTGTGGTCGTGGTGGCAGATCTTCCTCAAGCTCTTCCAGCTGAAGCGCACGGCGAAGGACACCGACGCGTTCGAGGACGATTTCTGGAAGGGCGGCGACCTCGACCAGCTCTTCGGCCGTAGCAGCCAGTCGCGCACCGGCGCCGGCCTCGAGCACATCTTCACGGCGGGCATGCGCGAATTCGCCAAGCACCGGCGCCAGGGAAGCAATGCGGCGGTCACGATGGACAGCGCGCGCCGCGCGATGCGCGCCGCCTACCAGCGGGAGATCGACGCGCTCGACGCGCACCTCGCGGGATTGGCGACGGTGGGTTCGGTGTCGCCGTACATCGGGCTCTTCGGCACCGTGTGGGGCATCATGAACGCGTTCCGCGGGCTCGCCAACGTGAGCCAGGCCACGCTCGCGCAGGTTGCGCCCGGCATCGCCGAGGCGCTGATCGCCACCGCGATCGGCCTGTTCGCGGCGATCCCCGCCGTCGTCGCGTACAACCGCTACACGCACGACGTCGACCGGCTTGCCGTGCGCTACGAGACGTTCATCGAGGAGTTCTCCAACATCCTCCAGCGGCAGGGCGCCTGAGACGATGCGCCGCTCGCGCAAGTCGATCAACCAGATCAACGTCGTCCCGTACATCGACGTGATGCTGGTGCTGCTCGTCATCTTCATGGTCACCGCGCCGCTCGTCAATCCGGGCGAGATCGAGCTGCCCTCGGTGGGCAGCAAGCTGACGGTCCCCGCCGCGCCGCTGGAGGTGACGCTGCGCACCGACCGCACGCTATGGCTGCGCGACCAGCAGGCGGCCTCGCCGGCGGTGCAGGTCTCGCGGGACGAGCTCGTGGCGCGCATCCGCGCAAAGCAGGCCCGATTGCCGGACCAGCCGGTCGTCATCGCCGCGGACCGCAATGCGCGGTACGACGACGTGCTCGGTGTGCTCGACCTGCTGCAGCGAAACGGCGCGAAGAAGGTCGGGCTGCTAGCGCGACCGCCCGGTACCTAGCGATGGTCAGGGAGCGCCCCCGGGAACCCGCGCGGATGACGGGTCGGTGGCTCGCGCTCATGCTGGCGCTCGCGGTCCACGCGGTGTTCATCGCCGTGCTCGTGGTCTCGGTGCGCTGGCAGAACCGAGCGCCCGCGCCAGTCACCGCGGAGCTCTACGCCCCCACGCCCAGGGCCGCCCCGGTCGAGGAGCCGGCGCCGCCAACGCCATTGCCGCCACCGGAACCGAAGCCCGAGCCGAAGCCCGAGCCGAAGCCCGAACCGAGGCCGGAGCCCGCCCCGCCGAAGGTCGTGCCCAAGCCCGAGCCCAAGGCGGAGAAGCCGGACCCGCGCGCCGCGGAGATTGCCCGCAAGGCCAAACAGGAGGAGGAGCGCCGCAAGCAGGAGGCGATCGAGCGCGACCAGCGGGAACGCGAGAAGAAGGCGACCGAGAAGCGCGAAGCGGAACGGAAGAAGGCCGACGAGCAGAAACGCCTCGCCGAAGTGCGCGAGCGCCAGGCGCGCGAAGCCCAGGAAATGCGGGCGCAGGCCGAGCGCGAAAAGGCCATCCGCGATGCGCAGCAGAAAGCCGCCGAGGCCGAAGCTGCGGCACGCACACGCGCCGAAGCGGATTACATCCGGCGCATCCAGGCAAAGGTCAAGGGCAACGTCATCCTGCCGCCGGACCTGGGCGGCAATCCGGAAGCGATCTTCGAGGTGGTCCAGCTCCCCACCGGCGAGATCATCGACGCGGTCCTTAAGAAGTCGAGCGGGATGCGCGCCTACGACGAAGCGGTCCAACGTGCGATCATGAAGTCATCGCCGCTGCCACGGCCGGAGCGCCCGGAGTTGTTCCAGCGAGTGCTGACGTTGCGGTTCCGCCCGCTGGATTAACGTAGGGTCAGACCTCCTTCGCCTTCTTCTCGACGATCTGGAATGCGGCCCAGCTCCACTCGGCGCGCTGCTCGACCAGCTGGCGCAAGGCGACGGTGTACACCGAGCGCCCGGTGGTGAGAATGAGGTTGCGCCCTTCTGCGTATTCGGGCGTGGGGACGATCAGCGTCTTCACCGCGAGCGGCTTGTCCGGACGCGACGGTGGCGGCAGGTACAGGCCGTCGAAGCGCGCGCCCATCGTCGACTGGTCGACGCCGTTGACGACCATACGGAGCTCCTCCTTCGCCTCGCGCTTCGCATGGAGCGTAACCGCGACAACCCGTTCGGCGATGAGCGAGATGCCGGCTTCGACCTCGTCGTTGGACAGCTTGTTAAGGCGGCGCACCACGCCGACCACCCAATCCGTCACGTCCGACTGGCGCACGGCCACCAGCGCACCGAGCGCGAGGCTCTGGCCGATCCCGCCGGAGGCCGCGATGCGCAGCCCCGCGATGCTGCGGTCCTTGACCTGCCACATCTGGTCGCTGTAGAGCGAAATCGACGCGGCAAGCGAATCGTTCTCGTCGACGACCGCGCGGCGGCGCGAGCGCGACCCTTCAGCCACCGCATACACCTCGATCTGCTCGGTCGGCGCATGCGGATCGTTGGCGGGCTCGGTGTCACGCGCCGTCAGATCGCGGCAGATGCGTGGCAGTCCCACCCGCACCTTCGCCGCCACGCTCACCGGAACTCGGGGATCGCGGCGCAGTTCGGCGTGAAGGTTCGGCGACAGCGCGGGACGAATCTTCTCGAGGATGGCGATGCGCTGCCGGTTGATCGGCGCGGCGGGCCCCTGATCGGTCGACTCGGCTTGCCGCAGCGCGGCGATGGCGCGCTCGAGCAAATCGGCAACCGGTCCCGTATCGACATAGCACACCATCGAACCCGCGTCGTTGCCGGTGCGGCGCACGAGCCCGGCCTTGCCCGCGAGGTCGACGTAAAAGCCCTCCGGCGAGGGCGCCACCGCATCGAGCGTGAGCTTGCGGCTCCAGGCGCGCAGCTGGACGCTGGCCCAGTCGAGCTCGGGCGGTGACAGGTTGCCGGTGTTGAACTGGTGAATAAGCAGCACGAAGACGTATTCCTGCTCAGCCGTCCACTGCGTGGCGTTCGGGCCGGCGCCGGCAAGCGCGACCGGAACGCGTTCGACGCCGAGATCGAGCGCGCGGGCGTAGAGCTGGTGCAACTCCATCCACTTGGCCGGAATCCAGCGCTCGAAACGGAATACGCGCAGTTTCGCGTCGGTGCCGTAATAGTGGAGGAGTCGCGAGAACAACTTCGGGATGACCGGCGTCCATCGTGCGTTCCCGGGCTCGCTCAACGCCTCTTGGAGGCACGCCTGATAAGCCGCGATGAATCCCTGGCTCATCTGCTGTGCCGCCAGCCACAATCGCTCGGCGAGTCGGGCCGCACCGTCCGCATTCTCGACGAACTGTTTCATCAGCTGGCGGCGGTCGGTGCCGAGTGCAGCGTCGAGAAATTCGATCGCGGCGACGCGAATCGGGTCCGGTGGCTTGCGTGCGCGCCGCATGCCGTCGAACGCCCGCATCACCTGCTCCTGCCGCCCCAGGACGTCCAGCGCCGGCAGCTGGCGCAGCCACGCGGCCGCGAGCTTGGGCGTCGATAGCGGATCCGGGTGATCCTTGGCTGTGGACGAGAGGAATCCGAGCATTGGCTGTAGGCAGGTTTACGAGCGTGATATCAAGCGTAGCGCCAGCGGCGTGGCGCGCAATGTCCATGACCACGATGGCACGATACCGGGTTCCCCGCCGGTCCGGGGCAAGATGAGGCCACTCCTATATAGCGCAAAATCCATGGCGCCGCAAAATACCCGCAGCGGCGTTTGCAATCCGCTTTGTTCGGCGCATCGCGGGTTCCGGAACGCCGTAATCCGTCCGTCGGCGTGGTCGCGTTGGGCGTCATTCGCAACCGACCCGAGTCTTGATACCGCCGCTCAAGATCGCGCAAACCATCCTGCTGACAGCTTGTCCACTACGCTCCAAAGCAAGATGGGTGCCAAATCGGGATACCCAGCCAAAAGCCATGCAAAACAATGACGTGAAATGAGATCCTAGTGCGCGAAGCGGGTTGCCAAGCGCGGGGCGGAACCGTTCCGTGACCTCAATGAGCGTTGCGGATGCGGCGCACGATGGTGCGCCGCAAAGCGGGCGTCACCAATACGTCTCGACCGTGATCTGGCCGGGCTCCTTGCGCCGATGCCGGCGCATGCCACGCTCCGCGAGCGCCTGCTGCGTATCCTCGACCATCGCCGGATTCCCGCACAGCATCACGTGCGAGTTCGCGGCGGCGAGCGCGACGCCGACGGCCGCCTCGAGGCGGCCGTCGCGAATCGCGTCGGGAATGCGCCCGGTGAGCGCCCCCGGGTGGACCTCGCGACTCACCATCGGAATGAACGCGAACGCGCCGGCATGCTCGGCGGCGATGCGGTCGATCACCTCGCGATAGGTGAGTTGCGCGGCGTGGCGCACGGCGTGGACCAACACGATGCGCCCGAACTTCTCCCACGGCTCAGGCGTGCGCAGGATCGACAGAAAGGGCCCCAGTCCGGTGCCCGTCGCAAGGCACCAGAGCACCTCGGCGTCCGGCACCTCGCCCATCGTGAAGAATCCGTTCGCGGTTCGCAGAAGCCATACCGGGTCGCCGGGGGCGAGCCCCGCGAGCCGCGCCGACAACGGCCCTTCGGGGACAATGACGAAATAGAACTCGTGCGGCGAGCTCTCCGGGCTGTTCACGAACGAGTACGGCCGGCCGATCATCGCTTCATTCGCTCCCGGCGGTGCCGGCAGGGCGAGGCGGCCGAACTGCCCGGCGACGAAGGACACCTCCGGTGCCGCCACCTGCAGCGCGTGCAGGCCATCGGTCCACTGCCGCCGGCCCACCACGGTGCCCTGAACCCATTTGCCCATGGAAGTCTTTGCGGACGGGTAAAATTGTCATTATGCCAACCCGCGCGAGGCACCCGGCGGAAGTGGCGCGGCGCTCCGGCTTCCGCGTGTACCTGCGCGCACCACGGTCGGTCGACGCGGCGGCCTTCCTAGCGGCCGCCCGGGCCAGCCGGACTTTGCACGATGGATGGGTCTACCCGCCGCGAACGGCGGTGTTGTTTGCCACCTACGTGCGTCGATACGGCCGCTTCCGTAACGCCGAACCAGAAGGGGCGACCCACGCGGGGCTCCTCGTCTGCCGCTGCGAGGACGATGCGCTCGTCGGCGTTTTCAACCTGAGCGAAATCGTCCGCGGCGCCTTTCAGAGCGCCTACCTCGGCTATTACGCGTTCGTCCCGCATGCAGGTGGCGGTTACATGAGCGAAGGTCTCGAGCTCGCGCTCGGCGTCGCCTTCCGCAAGCTCCGGCTGCACCGTGTGGAGGTCAACGTGCAGCCGACCAACCACCGCTCGCTGGCACTCGTTCGTCGCGCCGGATTCGACCGCGAAGGCTATTCCCGCCGGTATGTCCGGATCGGGGGACGCTGGTGCGACCACGTTCGCTTCGCGCTCCTCGTCGAGGACTGGCGAGCGCGCGCGAGCGCGCAGCGTTGAGTCATCGGGTCCTGTGCCGCCACACGTCGGTCTGCGCAGTGCTGACCGCGGTTTCGCTCGCTGCGTGCACTGCCGCCACGCTGGCCACCGACGCACCTAAGACCGTCACTGGCCAGTCGCTGTCGCCCTACGAATTGCACGAGGAATGCGTGCACCTCGAGGCAGGTGATCGCGTCGACTACGCGTTCGAGTCGAGCGAGCCGGTTGCCTTCCACATCCGCTATCGCGACGGCAACGCCGTGCTGATGCCGGTGACGCGCGAGAATGCTCGCGGCGACGCGGGCATCTACGGGCCAGCGGTGGCGCAGCACTATTGCCTGGCGTGGGAAGCGGGACCGGCGGGTGCCCTCATCGACTACCGGATCCGGGTACGGCGAGCGGGCGCTTGAGACCCGCGCGGACGCACAGCCGGGCAATGGCGGAAATGTTCCCCGCGCCCGGTATGTCGGCGGGCGGCCGGTGGCCCCGGCGGTGGCCGATCACAGATCGGTATGCAGGTAGGTGCGCCCGTTGTCGACCGGCCCCAGCACAAGCTTGTCGACAATCCGCGCGGCAACATCGGCGGGGTCCTTCAGCAGTCCGTTCGTCTTGAAGCCGCGGAACATCGCGACACTTGGAAATTCCACCGGGTCGCGGGTGCGCATGTAGGCCTGCATCCCGGTTTCGAAGATGCCCGGCCGCAGCGTGATGCACTGGAACGTGGGCGCCGTCTGTTCCACGCAAACGGCCTTGGTGAGCATCTCGAGCGCGGTCTTCGACATGCTGTAGACAGCGCTGCCGGCAAGGGCGGTCTGCGCAGCGCCCGATGAGATGTTGATGATCCGCCGTGCCGTGCCCTCGTCGGGAAAGGTGCGACAGAAAAGGTCGGTCATCACGGTCGGTGCCGCGACGTTGATGGCGAAGGCGGCTTCGATCTCGGCCGCGTCCAGACGCCCGAATACCCCGGCGGGCGAGGCCACCGCCGCGCTGTTGATGAGGGTGGCCACCGACGGCTTGCGCCCCGCAGCGGCGCGCAATGCCGGAGCCACTCCGGCCGCGATCTGCGCGGGGCGCGCGAAGTCGCAGGTGGCGTGCAGGTAGTTCGCGCCGTTGAGCTTTCCGCTCACCGCGCGCCCCGCGCCGATGACGATGAAGCCGCGGGCGAGGAGATCGACTGCGAGAGCCTCCCCAAGACCGCGGGAGACGCCGGTGACGATTGCGAGTTGCATGCGCTTCCTTTCGGTACGGGCCTTACTGCGGTTGCGCGGCGCAATCAGCGCCGCAACCGCCGGGCGACGGCGAACAGTCGCGCGCCGGACACGACCCCATCCCTGCCCGGCAGGGTGGCGGGCTGCGGCAACAGGCTCAGCAGAGCAAATGCCGTACCACGGCGCGACAACGGGAGGTCAGGCCGCACGGTCAGCGGCGCCCGGCCAACGCGACGAACACCAGCACGCCGACGAGAATTGCCACTACCAGCAGAGCGACCTTCCAGGGGCTCTTCGGGTACTCGCCGCGAATGGCGCCGGTGGCGCCGTTCATCACGCACTGGAAGGCGCGCGTTCCGTACGTGTAGGACAGGAGCCAGACCGGCGCAAGGATGTGCTTGAACGTCTGCGCCGAATAGTCCGCCTGCACGTTCAGGTTGCGAAAGGTGTCGCCCGGGACCTGTTGCGCGCACAGCGAGCGCACTTTGGCATCCGTCGCGTCGCGCGAGCGCTGTGCCGCGGCGACGAGGTCGATCTGGTAGCGCTCGACAATCCACCCCGCGACGAAGCCGGGGTCGTAGGCTTTGAGATCCCCGGTCGGAAACGGCTCGATTCCGCGCAGCAAGGCTGGATGCACGCCAACGGACGCGCACACCAGATCATCGTCGAAATAGTGGGACAGGCGACCAGCCGCAGGTTCCCAGCGCACGTGCTGCACCTGGCGCGTCCGCGTGCGCCCGTTCTCCTGGTGGGTCTCGGTCGTGTAGTAATAATGCCCGGCCTCCGCGGTCCACGCGGCGTCGACCCGCGCATCGAAGGTCCAGTACGGCAGGTACACGCCGCGCACTGTGTCGGTGGCGGCCTTCTGCTTGAGCGCGGAGGGGGCGAGCCAGAGCTTGCCGTACCACGCCCGGATGCGTTCACGCGCCTCGGTCTCGGCGAGACGGAAGGGCAACACGCTCTCCGGGCGAAACGAAGGCCTGGCCTCGTCGTAGGCGACGAGCTGGGCCGAGCCGCAGAATTCGCAGTTGCCCGCCTGCCGCGCCGGGTCGAGCACCGAGACCGCATTGCAGCTGCGGCACTTGACCTGGCGTTTGTCGGCCTGCCAGCCGCGCGCCGCGTCGGGCAGCGCTCGCAGCGCGGCAGCGAGATCGTGCTCGACGATGGTCCCGTTGGCCGCGAGCTCGGCCGGCGATTCGGTGCCGCAAAACGGGCAAACGAGCTTCTGCTTCGCCGGATTCCAGTTCGCCTCGCCGCCGCAGGCCGGGCAGGAGAACTTGGCGAGCGCGACGGTTTCCGGCACCGCTTCGAATCAACGAATCAGATCGACGATCGTGCGCCGGGCCGGATCGAAGGCGGGGTTCATCCGCGCAGGAAGGCGTCGACCGCGGTGCGCGAGATGCGCCACTGCGTGCCGATCTTTCGCCCCTTGAGGTCGCCGGACTCGAGGCTCGCCAGCACGTCCGACTCGGCCACGCCGAGCATTTGCGCGACCTGAGCGGGCGCATAAAGCTCGGGGGCCGGGCTCGCCACGGCGGCCGTTGTTGCCTGCACGCCGGGCGTGGCTTGCGCCAGCACGCCACCGCTCTGGTTGATCATCTGCTGGGCCATCGCCATGCCGACCGCCATCTCGGCGGCGATGCCGCCGGCCCCGGCACCGCCCTTGGCCATCCCCTGCGCCATCTGGAACTTGACGTAATCGTTGAGGTTGCCGACCGCGGCCATGCCCGAGCGCTGGTCGATGGCCTGCTCGACTTCCGGCGGCACCGACACGTTCTCGACGATGAACGACGTCATTTCGAGCCCGTACTTTCCTCCGAGCGCCGGATTGATGAGCGGCAGCAGCGCCTCGCCCAGCTCACCGTAGCGCGCGGCCACGTCGAGCGCGGGAATCTTCGATTCGGCGAGCGCTTCGGAAAACACGCTTACGATGCGCGAGCGCATCGTGTCGTTGAACTCGTCCAGGCGAAAGTGGTTGTCCGTTCCGGCAACCTCCTTGAGGAAGCGCTTCGCATCGACGATGCGAAAGTCGTAGGTGCCGTACGCGCGCAACCGGACGATGCCGAAATCCGCGTCGCGCATCATCACCGGGTTCGCCGTGCCCCACTTGTTCCCGGTGAACACGCGCGTGACGACGAAGTAGACGTCCGCCTTGAACGGGCTCTCGAGCGCGTATTTCCAGCTCTTGAGATTGGTGAGGATCGGGATGTTGTCGGTAATAAGCGTGTGCTTGCCCGGGCCGAAGCTGTCGCCGAAGGCTCCCAGATAGACGAACTGCGCGACCTGCGATTCGCGCACGATGAGCTGCGCGCCCTTCTTGATCTCCTTGTCCTCGTCGGGAAAGCGGTACGAGAGCGTGTCGCGCGAGTCATCCGTCCACTCGATGACGTCGATGAACTGCTTTTTCAGGAAATCGATGATGGCCATCCGGGCTTCTCCCCGATCAGGCGGCGAGGCGATCCGCGCCCCGCCGCGTCACTTCTTCGCGGCCACCGGCTTTGACAGCGCGGCCTCGGCCTGCTTGAACTCGGCCTCGAGCTGCGCCGCGGGCAGTGCCCCCGGCACCAACGAGCCGTCGGCGAACACCAGCGTCGGCGTCGCGTTGATCTTGAGTTTTTTCCCGAGCGTGTTGGTCGCCGCAATCGGATTGTCGCATTCGCCGTCGTTGGCCGGCAGCGCGCCCGACGTGAAGAACTCGTCCCACGCCTTCACCTTGTCCGGGGCGCACCAGATGATCTTCGACTTGCGCGCCGCATCCGGATGCAGCTGGTCGATCGGGTAGAGGAAGGTGTAGATGGTCACGTTGTCGATGCTGTGCAACTCCTTTTCGAGTCGCGCACAGAACGGGCAATCGGCGTCCGAAAAAATCGCGATCTTGCGGGCGCCGTTACCCTTGACCTTCTTGATCGCAAGCTCGAGTGGCAGGCTGTCGAAGGCAACACGCGCGAGCTGACGCTTTCTCGACTCGGTCAGGTTCTTCTTCGTGTTCGCATCGTAGATGCTGCCCACGATCACGTGGTCGACCTTGGCATCGGTGTAGACGATCTGGTCGTCGAACATCACTTCGTACAGCCCGAGATACGGGCTCTTGGTGATGCTGCCGATCGTGACACCATCGAATTTCTCCTCGAGGAGCTTCTTCACCCTGGCCGCCTCGGCGGTGAGCGCCGGCTTGGCCGCGGGCACCTGCGCCCAAGGCGTGGTGGCGACGAGTACGACGCCGGCGAGGCCGGCACAGAGCGCGAGCCAGGCGAGCGTGCGGTAGATCGTTGGGGTCATGCAATTCTCCAATGAGGCGCGGCGCGAGGTCGTCTAGCGCAACGCGGATTGCGCCAGCAGGCGCTTGGCGAGCGGCAGCCGGTCGACCGCGGCAAGCCCGAGATTGCGCGCCGCCTTGACCCACGGCATCGTGGTGCCGAACAGGTGCGCGAGCGCATCGGTAACGGATTGCATCGCGCGCACCGGCTCGGCACGCAGGCGGGCATAGCGATCGAGCAAGAGCGGCGCGCCGGGATCGGTCAGCGGTCCGCGCTCGGCGAGCACGCTGGCCAGTGCCCGCGCATCGCCGAATCCGAGGTTGACGCCCTGGCCCGCCAGCGGATGCACGCC
>Ga0113563_10002369_pt1 | contig 11322 bp, 9 predicted proteins | sample Mud3Dept3metaG_FD_80117 | JGI IMG/M metagenome (GOLD analysis project Ga0113563, IMG submission 80117) | Freshwater wetland microbial communities from Ohio, USA, analyzing the effect of biotic and abiotic controls - Mud 3 Core 4 Depth 3... | ecosystem: Environmental > Aquatic > Freshwater >...
GACGAGTGTGCTCTTTGATACGATCGGCGACCTGGCCTTGGAAGAGCTGGCGCCGGATGCATTCTGCTCAGCCCTGGTCGACGATTGTCTCCAAAGGGGTAAAACGATCAAAGAGGGAGGAGCAGTTTATGATATCATCAGCGGGCTGCAGTCTGGGGTTGCCAATACTGCCAACTCGCTCATGGCTTTGAAGCAAACGCTCTTCGATGAAAAATCCCTTACTGCAATACAAATCCAAACTGCCCTGGGGACCAATTACGCTGGCATCGAAGGTGAAAAAATCCGCCAAAAGCTCCTGGCTGCGCCGAAATACGGCAACGACATCGATGAGGTTGACCAGTTCGCGGAACGTGTGCTTAATGAATACCTGGAGATTGTTAAACCCTATCGCAACACACGCTATGGCCGTGGACCTGTCGGCGGCAATTATGCTGGCTCGACCTCCAATATTTCGGCGAATGTCCCGCTGGGCCAACCGGTCTGTGCGACGCCGGACGGTCGCCGGGCTGGCGAGCCGATAGCCGAAGGCGCTTCGAACTTCCACGGGACTGACACACGTGGTCCCACTGCCGTGATGCGTTCGGTGACCCGGCTGCCTACGATCAAGATGCTGGCCCAACTGTTAAACCTGAGGCTTTCACCCTCGACACTCGACACCGAAGCTGGCCTGTGGAGACTGGTTCACCTGCTGCGCGGTTTTCAAAACTTGAAAGGCTGGCATGTACAGTTCAATGTAGTCGATTCGAAAACCCTGCTCGCTGCTCAGGAAAATCCAGAGCAATATAAAGACCTGGTAGTTCGCGTGGCCGGTTACAGTGCACTTTTTGTGACTCTCGATAAGGCGACCCAGGATGATATCATCCTGCGAACAGAACATGAACTTTGATAAAAGGCTATATAATGTGGTTGGGAGCGGAAGAGTATCCGGGTTGAGAAACTAGAGTGAAAAAAAGAGGAAGCACAATATGCTAGAAATGTTTACTGAACCGAGGGGTGTGGCTGTGATTGGCGCATCCCCGACCCCCGGAAAACTGGGGTATGCAGTTTTGCAAAACGTCAAGTTATACGGTTACAAGGGTTTTATTTATCCTGTCAATCCGAAAGCTGGCGAAATTTTAGGTCTACCCGCCTATCCATCGGTTCTGGATATTCCTGGTCCGGTTGACCTGGCTATAGTTCTTGTACCGGCTCAAGCGGTTCCTGGCGTAATAGATGAATGCGGGCAGAAGGGGATTACCGGCGCGGTGGTCATCTCGGCCGGTTTTCGCGAAATGGGTCGCGAGGGCAGGCAGTTGGAACAGGAATTGGTAAAGACCGCTCAAAAGTATGGCATCCGCATTGTCGGCCCAAATGTACTGGGGATTATCGATACCGTGATCGGTTTAAATGCCTCCTTCGCAGCGGGGATGCCTGCTAAGGGAAAAATCGCCTTTATGTCTCAATCTGGAGCCTTGTGCACATCAATCCTAGATATTGCGCTTGGTCAGGGAATTGGATTTTCGCGCTTTTATAGCATTGGCAACAAAGCCGATCTGAACGAAATCGACTTCCTGAAGGCCTGGTCTGAGGATCCAGAAACCAGCGTCATTGCAGCATACCTGGAAGGTATCGCCAATGGGCCTGAATTTATGAAGGTTGCCCGGCAGGTTACGCGTTTGAAACCGGTCGTCTCGATCAAATCGGGAACCACCAGCGCCGGCTCACGGGCCGCCTCTTCCCACACCGGGACATTGGCGGGTTCAGAGAAAGCCTATGATGCGGCTTACAAGCAGGTTGGTATCGTGCGCGCCGGCTCGGTGCAAGACTTATTCGATTACTCGCAGGCGTTTGCCCGCCAGCCATTACCGGAAAGCGATGCCGTGGCGGTGGTCACCAATGCTGGCGGGCCGGGCATTATGGCTTCTGATGCAGTCGAGCGGATTGGAATGCGCCTGGCCTCGCTGACGCCTGAAATTCAGCAAAAGCTGCGCGCCGCCCTGCCGGCCGCGGCTAGCGTTGTGAATCCGATTGATGTGTTAGGGGATGCGCCGGCGGATCGATATGCCCTGGCGATTGAAGCTGCCGAGAGTGATCCGAACGTCGGAATTGTATTGGTGGTCTTGACGCCTCAAACTTCCACCCAGATACCCGAGACAGCCCGCCTCCTGGGAGAGTTAGCGCAGAAATATAAGAAACCAACCTTTGCTGCCTTCATGGGCGATCAGGCGATTCGCCCGGCGTTGAAGATTCTGACCCAATACAGTGTACCGAACTATCAGGTGCCAGAACGAGCGGTAGCGGCGATAGCCGCGATGTGGCGCCGCCGTCATTGGCTGAGCACCCCGGAGCTAAACCTTGAGGCGCTGGCGGTCGATCGGGAAAATGTCAACCGGGTGTTGGACAAGATTCGCAGCGAAGGACGGTCAAGTGCAGGTGATACAGAAGCAAAGGACATCCTGGCGGCTTATGGCGTGCCGCTGCCTAAATCGATCCTGGCCGCTAACGCCGATGAGGCTGTCGCGGCTGCAGAAACGATCGGATATCCTGTGGTGATGAAAATTGCTTCGCCGGATATCCTCCACAAAACCGACATCGGCGGCGTCAAGCTCAATCTATCCACAGCGAGTGATGTGCGCGATGCCTTCGACCTGATCATTTATCGCGCTATCCGCCACATGCCAGAGGCGACAATTTGGGGTTGCCAGGTGCAGCAGATGGTCAGGGGCGGGAAAGAGGTGATCATTGGAGTGAACCGCGATCCGCAATTTGGACCGCTATTGATGTTCGGGTTGGGAGGGGTCTATGTGGAAGCGCTGAAAGATGTGACCTTCCGTGTGTCGCCGGTGGATCGGCGTGAAGCGCACGAGATGCTGGGCGAAATCCGCGCATATAACCTGCTGCGCGGTGTGCGTGGCGAAATGCCATCCGACCTGGAGGCGATTGCCGATACGATCGTGCGGGTCTCGCAATTGGTCTCGGATTTTCCAGACATTGTCGAGCTGGATATCAATCCGCTACTGGTCTTTCCGGCCGGGCAGGGAGTGTTAGGGCTGGATATGCGCCTGGCATTGGCTATGAAACCATCGAAAGAATAATGAGGAGTGTGTTAAATGGCAAATCTATATGTAACTTCTGCTGAGACTTTTTCTGGCAAGTCAGCTTTGTGCATCGGATTAGGTATTCGCTTCCGGGCAGACGGTTTCAAGGTCGGATACATGAAACCAGTCAACGTCAACTGCCGTTTACGCGAAGGGCTACCGTATGACGACGATATCGGCTTCGCCAAAGAAATCTTTGCTATGCAAGAGCAGCCGACGTTGATTGGGCCCGTGGCTTTGACCCCGGCCAAGCTTGAACAGCAGTTGCGCGGCCCTGATACCGATTACACCCCCCGTTTCGTGGAGGCGTTTGCACAACTATCGGCAAAGCGTGATGTGATGGTCCTCGAAGGGGGGCGTAGCTGGCGGGAGGGGTATGTGACCGGCTTGCCTGTTAAGCGGGTGGTTGAACTTACCGGATCAAAGGTGTTGATTGTGTTGAAATATGATGACACCTTGCTGGCCGATCGCGCTCTGGCGGCACAGGATTATTTTGGCCCGGCTTTGATGGGTGTGATGATCAATGAAACCCCCTGGGCAATCCTGGATCAGGTTCGCAAATCGATCGTTCCGTACCTGTTGCGGCATAACCTGCCCGTTTTGGGAGTGCTGCCTAAGGATATTATGCTGGCTGCGCCGACCATCGCCGAATTGGCAGGCGGATTAAAGGCTGAGGTATTGTGTAATGCAGAGCACATGGGCAAGCTGGTAGAGCATATGATGGTGGGCGCGATGAGTGTCGAAGCGGCGCTGACCTACTTCCAGCGTAAACCCAACAAAGCCGTCATCACCGGCGGGGATCGGGCCGATATTCAACTGGCCGCGTTGGAGACTTCAACCCGCTGCCTGATCTTGACCGGAAACCTGTATCCAAGCCCGGCAGTGTTGAACCGGGCGGATGAGTTAGGGGTGCCTGTACTGCTGGCAGATATGGATACGATGAAAGCGATCGAGATCGTTGAAAGCTACCTGGGCAGGGGTCGGGTTCAACTACCCCAAAAGATCGATCGATTTTCGGGGATGCTGAATGAGTTCTTTAATTTTACCTTGCTGTACGAAGGATTGGGTCTACATATCAAATCTTAGGGAAAAGTATGGCAAACAGTCAAAAAATCAAGCGGATTGGCATCCTGGTCGGGGGAGGTCCTGCACCTGGTATAAACAGCGTCATTCATGCCGTTACCATGGAGGGGTTTCGATGCCATTCTGAGGTGGTGGGTATCTATGATGGTTTTAAGCACCTGATGGAAGGAAAGCTGGTATGTGAGCCATTACCGCCTGAGAGAGTAGCTTATATTTATGTAGAGGGCGGTTCCATATTGCACTCTGCAAGAGCAAATCCCACCAGATCTCCAGAAACTTTGCGACAATGTGTCGCGACGTTGGATAATGCAGGAATCAATGCCCTCGTCTCCATTGGCGGAGATGATACAGCATATTCTGCTTCCAGGGTTGCTGCCTATGCTCAGGAAGCCATGGGGATTGATTTGCGATCTGTGCATGTCCCCAAGACCATCGATAATGACCTGCCCTTACCCGGCGATATCGCAACCTTTGGTTATGAAACAGCGCGTGAACTGGGTTCGCGTCTGGTGATGAACTTGAAACGAGACGCCGCCACCATCCGGCAATGGTTCCTGGTGCTGACGATGGGGCGTCAATCGGGTCACCTGGCCCTGGGCATTGGGCAGAGCGCCACAGCCACGGTTACCCTGATCCCTGAAGAATGGTCGGGGAAGAAAATCCGGTTGCGAGAAGTGGTCGATATTTTGGTGACCACGATGCTGATGCGCCTGCTCGAAAATAAACCCTATGGGATAGCAGTATTAGCCGAGGGAATCCTGGAAAACCTGGCCCATGAAGATATATTGGCACTGGAGCACGTTGATAGAGATGAGCACGGTCATATTCGCCTGGCGGATGTGAACTTTTTGGATGTCTTAAAAAAAGAAATCGATCGCGAGTTAGGGAACTTCGGCATCCACTTAAAAATGGTCAAACAAATGCTGGGGTATGAACTTCGCTGTGCTCCCCCATGTGCATTCGATATCGAATATACCCGCATTTTAGGCGGCGCGGCGGTCAATTTCCTGATGGCGGGTGGAACCAATGCAATTATCACCTTGCAACAGGGTCAAATTGTGCCCATTAGCTATCATGAAATGATTAACCCGAACACCGGCAGGACGGAGGTGCGGATGGTTGATCAGAACTCTACCCGCTATCGCACCGCGTATAAATTTATGACCCGTCTGAAACCAGAAAATGCTCAAGATGATCCGTTATTTGAAAGATTGGCCGCCCTTACAAATTACACCCCCGAAGAATTTAAAGCGCGTTATGGTTATTTGATTAAATAGAGGCGGAAAGACAACAACTCATAGCGGATAACGCCAGTAAAGTCTGGAGTTAATCCAATAACTCATTACAACGTTTCTGGTACAATGTGAGCCATGTTCAAATCTGCCTGGATCTGGCTCACTATTACACTGTTTGCTATCGCAGCCTTGACAGCGGTTGGCCCGGCTGAAAAAACCCTGGGTAATAATGTGCGCGTGGTCTACCTGCACGGCGCGTGGGTCTGGACTGCGCTGGCAAGTTTTATCGCCGCGGCATTGTTAGGCTTGATTGGACTGGTCACACGCCGGATATCCATCCAACGTTGGTCGCGGGCCTGGGGCCGCACCGGCCTGCTGTTCTGGATCATTTATTTGCCCCTATCCATTTGGGCGATGCAGACCAACTGGAATGGCATATTCGTGGCTGAACCTCGCTTCCGGGTAGCAGTGGTCTTTGCCATTGGCGGTTTGCTGCTTCAGCTTGGTGTGGCTATTGCCGAAGACCCGACCTGGGCTTCGGCTGCCAACATGATTTATGCCGGCGCGCTGATATGGGTCCTGGCAACTACCCCCAATATTATGCATCCCCCCTCGCCCATTTTGAATTCGGACTCCTCGCGTATCCAGATCTATTATTTCGGACTGGTTATTCTTAACCTGCTGCTCGCCTGGCAGGTCGCGCGGCTTTGGCTTATTACATCTTTTAACATTCAACGTTTAACGTTAGACGTTGAACGTTAAACCCTTGGACCGTACCACTCGCCTCCAAATTGTGCTCTTCATCGCGATACGCGTTGTGCTGAACACTGCACTGCGGATGATCTACCCTTTCCTCCCGGTCTTCGGGCGTGGTCTCGGTGTTGAGCTCTCAACCATGTCCCAAGCGGTGGCTTTACGTTCGGCGACCGGCGCCCTCGGTCCATTTCTGGCTTCCGTTGCGGATACGCGTGGTCGCAAATTAGGTATGCTGTTGGGCCTGGCACTGTTTATTGCTGCGACCGGGCTGGTTATTTTCTCGCCAACTTTTCCCATTTTTGTTGCCTCGTTGGTCTTGACCCTGCTCGGTTACTTTGCTTTCAATCCTTCGATGCAGGCTTATTTGGGGGATCGCGTTCCATACCAGCGGCGTGGCCTGGCGCTGGCCCTCCCAGAACTGGGGTGGTCGTTAAGCCTGATTATTGGCGTCCCCCTGGCCGGCCTGTTGATCGCCCGTTATGGTTGGCGGGCGCCATTCTCAGTATTAGCCGGTTTAGCAGGGCTGGCCATTATCCTGATAGCGCTCATATTGCCCCGCGATGCAGCTCGCCCGGCCAGCCAACCCGGGTTATGGCGAATGTTTGGCCTGGTTATCGCCTACGTTCCGGCTCTGGCTGGCTTATTAATGGGGATGCTCTCCGGCATGGCGAATGAGCTGGTCGTCCTGGTCTTTGGCGTCTGGCTGGAAAATTCCTTCGGGTTGAAAATCGCCGCATTGGGTAGCGCCGCCGCGCTGGTCGGCTGCGCTGAGCTGGGCGGCGAGCTGTTCTCAGCCGGCCTGGTGGACCGCATCGGCAAGGCACGCGCTGTTGGCGCTGGTCTTGTCTTGAATAGCCTGGCTGCTGTGGCCTTGGCCGTGATTGGAACCAGCCTATTCGGGGCATTGGCTGGCTTGTTTTTGTTCTTCCTGAGTTTTGAATTCGTGATGGTCAGCAGCATTCCAATGATGAGCGAGATCCTGCCTCAAGCTCGGGCGACCGTAATGGCCTGTTTTGTGGCGGTTATCTCGCTCGGGCGCGCCATGGGTGATATCCTTTCACCGCACCTTTACGCGCTCGGACAGCGCCAGACTCATTTTTCGGGTTTGCTGGCTATCAGCGCTGGCGTAGCGCTGCTCAATTTACTCGCTCTGCTCGCCTTGCGTTCCCTATCCCTCAGTATTCCGGATCACTCGTAACGAATAACCACTCTCGAATCCCCTATCCCCGTTCAATAATCCCGTTTCTCCATTATAATCAACGATATTATGGCAAAAAAGAAACAAATCTTCTTGATCACGATTTTGATAGCGATTAGTCTGTTACTAACCGGTTTAGTAGCCGGCGTTCCGCGCCAGATCGGACTTGCCCAGGTGCCAATCAACACCCCAACACCAGGCCCGGATGGAAAAATTATCTGGATTGTTAAATCGAATGACACGCTGCTGAGCATTTCACTGATTACCGGAGTGCCGGTAGATACGCTGCGCCAGTTAAACAATCTGACCGGCGATACGATTATCGTTGGACAAAAACTGATTATTGGTCTGGCAGGACCGGCTTTAGTTACTCCTACCCTGGGCCCCTCTCCTACACCCACTCCAATTCTGCCGACGCCTTCGCCCAAACCAGGCAGCGGCGCCCTGTGCATCATCTTGTTTAACGATGCGAACGGCGACTCACTGCGCCAGGAATCGGAGGCTTCCATCCCCGGCGGTGCAATCAGTATTAATAACCGGACCGGTTCTGTTTCCCTTACGGGAGACAGCGATACGGGAACAGATCACAAGTGCTTTAATGAATTACCAGAGGGCGATTACACAATCAGTGTGGCTGTGCCACAAGGCTATAACGCCACGACGAATAATACCTATGTCGTGGCCTTACGAGCTGGCGACCAAACCTACATCGACTTTGGCGCTCAGGCCAATTCCCAGACCCTGGCCGAGGCTCCTCTGCTGCCGGCTGAAGAAGGCCAAAAATCGCCCTTGCTCGGTATTTTAGGCATTCTGTTTTTGCTGGCCGGGGTTGGCGTGGCGATTTTCGCAGCGCGCTTAATGAGAAACCGATAAAGTTCCATAACCGGCCAGTTCCTGATAAGTTTCGGATAAATCACGCCGGAATTGCTCCTTAGCCGTCTTCCAGATAGCTAAGCGCTTTTTTGCTTCTACGGACAGGCTCTGCGAGATTTCGTCTTCAACCAGGATCGTGACCAGGGCAGCTCCCAGTGCTCGGCCATCAGGCGGAACCAGGTAACCCGCCGAGCCGAGCCGCGCATCAGCCCAATTGCTCTCCAACGCCACGACCGGTTTGCCGCAGACCAGCGCCAGGTGGAGCGGATCTCCCCAGGGAGATATCGCAGCAGGATGAAACAGTCCGCGGCTGCGCTGGTAAATCTCCACCAGCTTTGCCATTGGGATATCCGGCAGAACGCGCACGCTTCCCGCCAGATCATATTCCTTCGCTAGTCCAGCCAGGCGCTCCCGGCCTGGTCCGTCCAGCCCGGCTGCCAACAGCCTGGTCGCCTCGCCTAAGGCGTGGTTCACCCAGCTCCAGCCGTCCAATACCCGACGCAAGGTATTTTTATCAGCGGATCCGTGGTAGAGAACGTAATCATCCGGAAGGTCGAGATCATTCATATTTAATATTGTGGAGTTTTCTTCCCAGAAGATTTTTGGGACTGTAACCGGCAGTCTATAGACCGGCAATCCCGATCCCGGACCAGGCAGGTCTGCCGGCCACAAAATACCGCGTAATCGGCTCAAACCGCCCTCCATTAGCGCGGCGCGCAGCCGGTAAGCCAGGGCGTTATATCGGACCGGCTGCGACTGCGAAACTGAACCTGGCTCAGCCAACGGTTTAGGTAACATATGACCTGCCGGGCTGAATATGCTCGAGGATGTCCCGAACAGAGCCGCTGCTCCGGAAGTCAGATGGACAATTTGTGCGCCAGTTTTCTTCGCCAAGATGGGCAATACCCACTGCTCCCAACGCAGACGCCCGGCTGCGGTCGGTGATGTATCCACAATCAAGTTTTCGAATTCTCCGGGAATACTCTCCAACGCTTGGCCTGGTAGCGCCGCCACGGCGCGGATCTCAGGCGGCCAATAGTCCAGCAGCGTCTGTAAGTGTACCGCTGCCGGGCTATCCGGCTCGTAAGCCAGCGCCCAGCCATCTAGTAACACGGTTATATTGGCCAAGATTAAGCCACGCTCCACCAATCAATGCCTTCGCGCAGCCCGAAAGCTTCGAGCTGCCGGCGGATTATCGCTCGTGCGCCACGCGCTCCAACCGCGGCAAGAATGACTGGCTTTGTGAACTTAGCCCACCAGGCTGGCAAGTCGGTTGGAGGGATTACCGGTCTGCCACGCCGGGTACGGCCAATTTTACGCGGGTCGATATCCACAAAAGCCTTCAAGGGTGTTTGCTGGCGCTCGAGCTGTTTGGCCAGCCGCCGTCCAACCATCCCGGCGCCCCAGATGATGACGGCATCACAGCCGACCAGGGGGCCACGCGCCAGGTAAAATGCTTTGGCGCGCAAGAAATTCTCCAGGGAATAACGGCTGTCGGTGCGCGTCAGCCGCTCGGGATGTTCGCGCCATTCCAGCAGCGTCTCTTCTAACCTTGCAAAGCGGGCGCCCGCCAGGTACAGCCGCAGCCATAGATCGTAATCCTCCGGCCAGCCAAAATCCTGATAACCGCCGGTCGCCACGACTACCTCCCGGCGAAAAGTCACACTTGGATGCGGCAGCGAGCTTTCCACAAACATCTCACGGCGGATATCGTCATCACTGATTAGCGCATTGAGCCAGTCCAGATAGATTTGAAAGCCTTGGCGCACCTGCCCGGTTGGGAAGCCAGCCACCCGACAGCTTAGGACACCTACTTCGGGATGCAAATCGAGATAAGCCGCCTGCCGTTCGAGGCGCTCAGGATGGCTGCGGTCATCGCTATCCATGCGCGCCACGTAGGATGCCCGGCAGGCGGCCAGCCCGGCATTAAGCGCACAAACTATCCCACCGTGCTCTTGCTCGAGGACGCGAATCCGCTCGTCCTGACGCGCCCACTCATGCAGCGTTTTCAGGGTGCTGTCTGTAGAACCATCCTCAACTGCGACGATTTCGAAGTCGGTGAGGCTCTGGTTGGTCAGGCTTTCCAGCGCTTCGTCCAGGGTGCTGGAAGCATTGTAGCAGGGCAGCAAGACAGAGACGACAGGGACCGGTCGAGCGATCATTTGGAAAATTATAGCACCGCATTCTACCCGCCTTCGCCCGAAGAAAATTATAATAGGGGGGAAGGGAACAGTACATGAGCCAAATATTCTTCATTTCCGGCTGTCTGTTGGCGGCTGCAGGTGTCGCGTTAGGTGCGTTCGGCGCGCACGCTCTGCAGAGCCGGCACTCGCTTGAACGCCAGGGTACTTTCGAGACTGCTGTTCGCTACCAGATGTACCACGCCTTTGGCCTTTTAGCGGTCAGCCTGACTCTCTGGCATTGGTCTGCTTCAGCCTGGCCGGTCGTTGCCGGGTGGTTTTTCCTGGCTGGAATCCTGCTCTTTTCCGGCAGCCTTTATCTATTGGTGGCTACAGATCGACGTTGGCTTGGCGCTATTACCCCCTTAGGCGGAGTGGCTTTTATCGCCGGCTGGATCTGCCTGACATTAACCATATTCTGAGCCACTTACGCCAATTATTTGTTATATTGATAGGGATTTAAGGAAGGAGTCAAGCAATGGATACAAAAGTAACCTGGTTTGGTCATGCCACGATTGGCCTTGAAACCGGCGGATTTCGCCTGATCATTGATCCGTTTTTTACCGGTAACCCGGCTGCCAGTACGACTGCAGATAAAGTAACTGCGGATTATATCCTTGTATCTCATGGTCACGGGGACCACATTGGCGATACGATCGCTATTGCCAGGCGTATCAAGGCGACCGTCATCAGCAATGATGAAATTTCTATCTGGCTGGGTAAGCAGGGGATTAAGACCCATGGTCAGCATATTGGCTGCGGGTACACCTATCCGTTTGGGTACCTTAAGCTCACCCAGGCGGTGCATGGCTCGGCCTTGCCGGATGGCTCAAATGGCGGCAACCCGGCCGGGTTTCTACTTACCACCAAGGAGGGCCAGAAGCTGTATTTCGCTTGTGACACAGGCCTGTTTGGCGACA
>Ga0113563_10002370_pt1 | contig 11319 bp, 11 predicted proteins | sample Mud3Dept3metaG_FD_80117 | JGI IMG/M metagenome (GOLD analysis project Ga0113563, IMG submission 80117) | Freshwater wetland microbial communities from Ohio, USA, analyzing the effect of biotic and abiotic controls - Mud 3 Core 4 Depth 3... | ecosystem: Environmental > Aquatic > Freshwater >...
CACGCCGGTCGCCCAGGAACTGAATATCGATCTGGTGCAATTTGGGATCATTATGGTGCTGACTCTGACCCTTGGGTTATTAACCCCGCCGGAGGGGGCGGTTCTTTATATTGTCTGCACGATCTTCAAATGCTCGCTCTGGGATTTTGTCAAAGAAGGTTGGCTGTTTATGTTGTCTATTGCCATGGTGGCAATATTGGTTATTTTCTGGCCGGATTTTGCTTTATGGCTTCCGAACCTGACATTTGGAATTGACTAAGACAGACATCCCATATTTTTATTTCGGTCCTATGCTCCGGCGCGTGCAAGAGGGGAAATCTTAAATCGGCAAACTGAAACCCTTGCCGGAAATGAGGGAAAGGGAATGAGGCCATCGGAGGCATGGTCTCCGTGCATTTTGGCTGGTTTTTGTCATGACCATCGCGATGGGTAATAGGACCACCCCTGTCGGGGCCGCGATATATGCCGGGTGTACGATCCTGGATTGCTCTCCGCAGGAATATAGGAAAGAATCCCTGTCATTTTTTATCGCCGCCATTATCTTTTTGATTTTCTTCCCGGAAATTACGTTGTTTTTACCAAATTTGATGTTTGGGAAATGAGGATGACCGGAAAGGACTGCCTGCTTTGAGCTCCGCTTTTCATGTCCATGCCGAAGATCTGAGCGACTTCTCGAAAGCCGTGCTCCAAAAAATGGATGTCTCCCCGGCTGATGCCGAAGTAGTCTCGGCGGCGCTGGTGGACGCCGACCTCCGGGGGCTGGGGACCCACGGGGCAGTGAGATTGACCCTCTATTCCAAGCTCTTTCAGGAAGGTCTGATCAATCCTCGTCCCCGGATCCGCATGATTAGCGAATCTTCTTCCCATTTCCTTCTCGACAATGATTACGGCCTGGGCTTCCTGGGGAGTGTCAAGGCGATGGACCTGTGCATCCGCATGGCCCCAAAGACGGGAATCGCCATGGCCGGGGTGCGCAACTCCTCCCACTTCGGCGCCGCCGGTTATTACGCTCTCATGGCCGCGGAACAAAACCTGGTCGGGTTCGCCGCCTCCAACTCCTACCCGGTGATGGCGCCGCCGGGCACGAATACGCCGGTGCATGGGAACAACCCCTTTGCCTTTGCTTTCCCCGGCGGGAAGCGATTCCCCATCGTCGTCGACATGGCTACCAGCGTCGCTTCGCAGGGTAAGATCAAACAGTACGCAAACGAGGGAAAGCCCATTCCCCTTGGGTGGGCTTATGACCGCGAAGGAAAGCCCACCGAAGACCCTCGGGCGTTCTCCTTGCTCGCCCCCTTCGGGGAGGAAGGATACAAAGGATACGGGCTGGCTCTAGCCCTGGATATTTTGGCCGGGGTGCTTACCGGCTCGTTTTTCGCTCAAAACTTCATCTCCGGGCCCGGGTCCCGGGGATGCGGGCATTTTTTTCTGGCCTTCGACCCCCAACGATTCCTGCCGATAGATGAGTTCCGGAAAAGAACGGACGAGATGATTGCGCAGGTAAAAGGAGCTTCCCGCCGCGATGGCGATCAGGAAGAAATTTACCATCCCGGCGAAAGAGGATTTTTAAAGAAAAGCAGATGGCTCCGGGAGGGGATCCCCATGCTTTCATCCACTCTTCAACAGCTCGACCAATTGGCCGGGGAGTTGAATTTACCCGGGGTCAAAAGGCATGACCATCCCCGCAATTCAGAAGAGCGGACTTAGACCCTTCTCCCCCTCATTCATCGGGCTGCCTTCGTCCGTCGCCTCGAGCCCCTTGGTGATGGCGATGATCGTATGTTCAGGGCGGACGTAAGGGACCAGGGTCCGCCCGATCCACCGCACGCCGTAGGAATTGACCCCGCTAAGGATGATTTCTGCGCTTTTCAGCGCCTCCCCGATCTCCTCGATGAAGAAGGACCGGACGCCCTCCGGGAGAGCGCGTTGCAGACGGGGATGGAACCCCGATTCCTTGCAACTCTTGATGATCTCCGCATCCAAGTGGGTTCCCACGAGACGGACCTCGTGTCCGTTGTCCCTAAGCGGCCAGGCCGTGGCCGTCCCCATCAGCCCGGCGCCCACGATTGTCACGATCGCCATTATGACCTCTGAAAATTTTCACCCCGGGCATTTTGAACCCGCTCAGAAATAAGAGGAATGTACGAAACAGCGGAAGAGACTGTCAAGAGAAATCCCGCTACCGCGCGGGCTGGGTTCTTTTCCTACCAACGAAACAATCTTCTATGTGCCGATGCCGAACAAGGAGGACATTCGATTTCTTTGCACCAGAGTTTCCATCTCTTCGCGGCTTGGCCGCATTTCGAAACGGGATGCTGCGTCCAAAACCCTTGGCAGGAGATCCACATCGCCCACCGTGTTCAGGAACACGTCTCCCCGGCCCAGCACCCAGTGAACCGCAAGATCGATATCCTTCTGCTCCTCCAGGGGCTCGTACCAGGTATTGCGGGTCTGCGGCACGGTTCCCCAAGGGCCCCGGGCCAAGGACTTAATCGTCTGCACCGCGACCCCGCGCTCTTTACAAATACGCACAATTTCCTCGAACTCGTTTCGATACCGGTCGTTGGTGTGCATGAGGTAGTTGTAAGGCATCAGAACCGAATCGAAGTCGAAGCGCCGCAGGCTCCGCTTGTGCATGGCCGCGATCATCCACCCGTGACCGGTGACCCCGATAAACCGCGCCCACCCTTTTTCCCGGGCTTCCACCGCCGCCTCGAGGGCGCCTCCCGGCCCCATGACCGTGTCCCACTCGTCCGGGTGCCCCAGGCCGTGGAACTGGATCAGGTCCACACGGTCCACTCGCAGCCGCTCCAGAGAGCGCTGGACCTCTTCCCGGGCCTCTCCGTAAGTGCGCTTCGCCGTCTTTGTGGCCAGGAAAAAATCCCGGCGGTGTCTCGTCATCCAGGGCCCGATGAGAAGTTCCGCGTCCCCATAACGCGGGGCCGTGTCGATGTGATTCACGCCATATTTCAGGAGAATCTCCAGCGCCCGATCCGCCTCCTCCTTCCCCTTCCGCATCAGGGCGGCCGCCCCAAAAATCGTCACCGTGCTCTCATGGCCGGTCCGGCCGAAAGGTCTCTTGGCGATCATTCCTGTCTCCTCTTGGATTGTTTTATGCCATTTCTTAACTCCGGTCTTTCACTCACACTCACCCGGACACTTCTTTTCACGCTGCTACTACTTCTTTTTATAGCTGACCGCAATTCCGTACCGGCTCTGCGGGTGGATACGGGTCTCAAATCCCGCCAGGCTTCTCATGTACCGGTAATATTCGGCCGTACTTCCGTAGTATCCCCTTTGGCGGAAAGGGCCGGGATCATCGACGTTGTGCGCTGTCAGACATCCCCCCGGTTCGATTTTCGGGACGAGAGCCCTGGCGTAGTTCAGGTAATACTCTTTGTCGGCGTCGAGGAAAACGAAATCGAAAGGCCCGGGCAGTTCCTCCGCCAGCCGATGGGCGTCCGCAAGCCGGGCGTCGATGTACCCGTCAAGGCCCGCCTCCCGGAAATTCGCCAGGGCTTGCCGGTGTCGGCCTTCGTCGATTTCGATGGTGGTGAGTTTCCCGCCCGTTTGGCTGAGGGCCCAGGCGATCCAGATGGCCGAGTGTCCCGTCGAGGTCCCCACTTCCAACGCCCTCCGGTACCCGTTCTGGGAGACGATTTCGAAAAGGATCTTCCCATCCTCCTCCGGGACGTTCAGGTCGCGCCACTGATATTTCATATTCCCGAGAAACTTCTTCACCTTTTCATCGACCGTCTTCTGCTTTTCCGCCGCCGGCAAATGGCCCAAACCGGCCAGAACAAAAAGGGCCGCCATCAAACCCGCAAGGTATGTCCGAAAAAAACCCTTTCCCATAATCCCTTCTCTTCCCCGGATAGAAAATCAGCTTTCGCCCCACAGTTATTATGGCACGCCTTTCGATTTTTCTCCTCCGGATCTTGCGCCGCCGGAAGAAAAGGCGAAGCCGATATTCCCGCCAAAATCTTTTCCGGCTGTCGGGCCATTCTGTGATAGAATCACTGAAAAATCCCGGGGGCTCGAAATCGAATTTTGGAAGGCAAGTGATCTTCAGCCGGGAGCCGGCGGATGACTTCTCAAGCAAATCCCCCCCAAAAACCCGAAAGGCTGGTCCTGATCGTAGGCGGGACGATCGGCCTCGCCATTCTCGGCGACTCGTTTCTCTACGGGACCCTGCCGATCGAAGCGCAGAATCTGGGCCTTGCCCTCCCTCTGGTCGGAATCCTCCTGAGCATCAATCGCCTCGTCCGGCTTTTTTCAAACACCTGGGCCAGCGCGGTTTTCGAGAAGCTGGGCCCGCGCCGTCCCTTTGTCTTTGCCTCAATCCTGGCTCTGCTCACCACCGCCCTCTACGGAGCGGGGTGGGGTTTCTGGGTGTTTCTTCTAGGCCGGATGGGCTGGGGAATCGCCTGGTCGGCCTTCCGCCAGGGCGGCTATCAGGCCGTCTGGACCGGCGGAGACAAAATCAAAGGGCGCCTGATGGGGATGCTCTGGGGGATCATCCGTCTGGGGAGCGCCTTCAGCGTCCTTTTCGGGGGGTATCTTCGCGACCGTTTCGGCTATCGAACCGGAATTGGGAGCATCGCCGCCCTCACGGCCTTAGCCATCCCGGCGGCCCTGTCGATTCGCTGGCCAAAGGAGCCCCGACAGGCGAACCGGACCCCGGGGTCTTTTCGCCAGGGCTGGCGCGAGGCTCTGAAAACCGCTCCCGGACGCCGTCTTCTGCTGGCCGGGTTCGTCCACAGCGCCTTCGAGGGGATCCTCATCTCGACCACTTCCCTCTTCCTTGTGGGCAGGCTGGGGGGGAGCGACCTCTTCCCGAACCTCGGCGCACGGATCGGGACCCTCGCCGGATTTCTTCTCGCCCTCCGCTGGACCTCCGATATGGTCTTCGGCCCCGCAATCGGCGCGCTCTCCGACCGGATCGGCCAGGCGCGCACCCTGGCCCTTCTGGCCGCAGTTCTCCTGTCCACGATGCTGGGGGTGGTCACCGCGGGCGGAATGCCTCTGATTATCTGCCTCTGCATCCTGTTCATCGCCAGCGCCGGTCTCATGATCACCCTCGCCGCTCTGGCCAGCAGCGTGGCTTTGAAAGCGGAAAGGCCGCACATCTACGTGGGAGTCTACGCCACGGCCCACGATGCGGGATCGGCCGTCGGGCCCCTCCTCGCCTACTTCGCCACCAGCCTGATCGGGCTGAGCGGCCAGTACCTCCTCTCCGCCGCCGCCCTGATCCTCGCCATCCTCTGGTACCGTCGATCCGCCTGAAGAGCCAAGCGCTTTTCCCTTTAGGGGACGTTTAGGGGACGTTGATGAAAAAAATAACTTTTCGTTATTTCTGAGCCATTTCTGGTCTTTAGAGGAAGGGAAATGGAATCAAGGGAGAGGCACGGATTGCCGACGGGAAGTTTCGAGATTCCAGGGAATTATTTCCTGAAAATCTCGATGCGGACGGAAACAAGCGGGGCCGCAGGCTTTAAGGATCGGGGGCTTTCGGACATTTCCCCGAAGGTTTTCATTTGATCCAGGAGCAGCGGTAATCTTTCCGGATTCAGCTCAGCCGTGATGATCTCGCTTTCCCCCTGACGGTTCATCGTGATGCCGCTTCCCCCGATTTCCCGGAGGAGGCTTTGGACCTTTTCCCCGGCCCGCGCAGGATCTTCTGCCAGCAGGGCGAACCCGAAGGTGGCAATTTTTTGCAGCGAGGCGGCTTCTCGCGAAGGTGCGGGCGCTGCGGCTTTCATCTCCATTTTGGCCCTCTTGCCGTCTGCGGCCCCTTCCCTCTTCTCCGCCTCCCTCGCTAAGACCGGTCCGGCTGGGGTCTGGAAAAGCGGGGCGCTCTCCTCTTTCCTCGGCTGCGTTTCTGAAGGAGGAGCGGGCGCCGCAGGAAGGCTTATCATCGCGTCTTTCGCCGCCCCCTCGCCGATTCGCGTTTCCTGAGCCGGGGCCGCAGGCTCCTTTTTCTCCGGCCGGGCTGCCTCTCCCCGGACGTCCTTTTTCCTCCCGGAATCTTCTCCTGGCTGGAGAACTGCCGTCATGTCCGACTGCGGGGTTGCCGGCTTCTGCGGTTCCACGGCCCGGTATGCCTGAATCGCCAGAACGGCGACGGCAACTGCGGCCGCCGCCTGAACGGGCACCTTGATGTAGAGAGGATAAAAGAGCTTGCCCAAAATCCCACTTTTTTTATTTTCCTCCTCCACCCTGGCCATGATCTTTTGGGCAAAGCCGGGTGGCGGTTCCACATCCTCCAGGTTCCCGATCAACTGCTGGGCATCCTGATATTCCTCGAAAGCGGCCCGGCAGGCCTCGCAGGAAGCTGTGTGTTTCTCGACGAAGGCCTTCTCCGTCATCGACAGGACCCCCTCCAAAAAGGCCGGAAGCATTTTCTGGACCTGATCGCACTTCATCCCCGCCCTCCCATCCTTTTCTTCAGGGCCCCCCTTAAGATTTCCCGCGCCCGGAAAAGCCGGGATTTGACCGTGCCTTCGGCCACCTTCAAAATCTCCCCGATTTCCTCATAGGAATATCCCCGGATCTCCCGCAGGACTACGACCTCGCGAAAGTCCGGGTCGAGAGCGCCGATGCATTCCTGGACCATCCGGGCGGTTTCCTTCCTTTCCAATTCTTCGGGGGCGGTGCAGTTTTCCGCTGCCGCTTCCCGGAGAGCTGCGCCCCTTTCCGTCTCCACCGGCTCGTCCAGGGACAAGCCTTCGCGGCGGGACCGGGTCTTCATCTGTTTCAAACGGTTCCGCGCCTGATTGAGAACGATGCCGGTCATCCAGGTGGAAAAGGCGGCGTCGCCCCGGAATTTCCCGATCGCCCGGTAGGCGGACAAAAACGCCTCCTGGGTCGCTTCGCAGGCCTCCTGATAATCCCCGATCATCCGGTAGGCGACATTCAGCATCTTTTTCTGATATTTCTCCACCAGAACCCCGAAAGCCTGAATATCTCCCTTTTGGCAACTGGCCACGATCTCGCGATCCACATCCCCCGCCAGACAAATTTCGTTTTCTACCCTGTTAGACAACGTGGCCACAGGATTTGTTCCCTTTCGCCGGTGCCTTGCTTCGAAAATCAAGAGGCCTCTTTGAATTCGGTCGGAGAAACAACCGTTCTTTTTGAAAATTCCAGGCTCCATGACCCGGGGATATCAGGTTTCCGGGCAAGATCAGATACCCCCGGGAGGGCCCATCAAATCTTGACGAAAAAAGACCGGGCCCCGAAGGCACTTCTATTGTAAGAATTCTCCCTCCCGCTGCCAACCACAAAATATTCGGATTCGCTGACCCGATGAAACCTTTTCAAAAGAATCCTTCCACCGCAACCTTCCCCTTCGAGGGCGGGATAAAGAGATGAAAAGCTTGACAGGCGGATGGGTTTTTCGCTATGAAAAGGGCATCCTTGAAAGCCGATCCCTGTCTTTCCCCGGGAGGAGGGTTCCATGCAGCTCGCGTTCAAGAGGCGGATCATCGTTTCCGAATTTGAAAGCCCGTTTGAGAATTTTAAGAGGGTGCAGGTTAAAGGAGAGGTCCGTTCTTGTCCGCTCAGCGGCCATCCCACCCGCCTCCTGCCCGTGCGCCTCAAGGATTTCGCCCGCACGGATTGGACCCCGATCATCAACCGCTCCCGGGAATTGGGCTGTCCTTTTTGCCCCGAGGCGATCGAGCAGAAGACCCCCCGCTTCCCCGGGAGCTACGGGCTGGAAAAGGGACGGATCCGGATCGGAGGCGCCACGGTGTTTCCCAACGCCTTTCCCTACGACGAGCACTGCGCCGTGGTCGTGTTCACCGGGGAGCATTACCTCTCCCCCGGCCAGTTCACCCCGGAAATGCTTATGGACGGGTTTGCCGCATCCCTTCGGTATTTTCAAACCGCCGCCCGGGTTGCCACCGGTGCGAGGCAGGCGACTCTCAACTGGAATTACATGCCCCTCGCCGGGGCCGGCATCATCCACCCCCATCTCCAGGCCGCCCTTCTCCCGGAAATGACCGCCTACTATCGGACGATCTGTGAGCGGCAGGCCCGATACGCCGCCGAGGGCGGAGGGTCGGTCTTTGAAGATCTCGTGGCCCGGGAGGGGGAGGGAAAGGAACGGTATATCGCCGCCGCCGGAAATTGGCATTGGCTTGCCGCTTTCGCGCCGCGGGGGATCTATGAATTCTGGGGAATCTTCTGCCCCGGAGGGGACTCCCCCGAGGCGGCGGATCCTGACCTGCGGGATCTGGCCGCAGGAGTCTGCCGGATCCTGAAATTCTTCGAAACCAAGGGGATTCAGGCTTTCAACTTCAGCTGGTATTTCGTTTTCAAGCCCCCCGCAACAGGGATGCGCCACTGGGTGGCGCTTATCCCCCGGGTAAATTTTCCCGGGTTCGGCACTTCGGACGTGAGCTATTTCGACCGCCTCCAGGGGGAGTCCGTAACCTTTGCTTCCCCCGAAGACGCCGCCCTGGAACTGCGGGAGTATTTTTGACTTACGGACAGCGCGAAAAGGGGCTATCTTCGCCTTCTCCAGGCGATCCACCGGCCGGGATGAATTTCAATTGGCCCGGGTAATGCATTAGGCAGGAAATCTCGCTTTTATAAGGACGGAGAACAAGAAGGGTAGCCTCTGCCTTCAGGAAAAGATCGGGGCGATACGGAAGGTAATCAGGTAGACCTGATAAAGAATGAGCCCCCCATAAATGAGCGTCACCAGCCAGAGCGCGTCTTTCACCCGGGGGAACTGGCTGTGCAGGCATAGAAAAAGAACGGCCGTTGCCACCAGTAGAAACTTCCCAATCCAAAACCGCTCTCCGCAATATGCGATCAGGACCCCCATCAGGGGGTTCACTTCCTGCCCCCCGCAATCCAGGATGAAAATCGTGAAGACCGCATCCAGGGCATTCAGGACCAGGAGGGCCACCAGAAGCAGAAGCAATCCCGAGCCATAGCGGTCCACATATCCCCCCTGGGCTTGATCCTTCTGACGGCGGAAAGACATTCTCCTGCCCCAAAGGGTGTAGCGGCTCATAATCGGGGTCGGATACCGGCGCCGGTCAGGAAAATCCCGCTTTTCAGGGCTCGGCCCGGAGCTTTTGGCAGATGAATCGTCCGTAGTCATGAAAACTCCCGGTCAGGCCAGGATGAACCGCCTTGAATGTCCCGAGGAACAGTCCTGAAGGAAAGCGTCTCCGCAAAGGGTCCGATTCTCCTCTCTCCCGGTCCGTTCCCACCGCCCAGTAATTTCTATCGGCGGCAGCCCCCGGTTCCTTGAGCCGTGGTTTTCATTTCGGGGAGGCCTTATTCCTGCCCCAGGAGGGAAAAATCGAAATCCGGTCTGGCCAGGTCGTCTTGCAGCGAGGAGATGTCCTTTTTCGCCTTGATGGCCTTCTGGATCTCTTCGCTTCCCCGGGTGTCCCCTAACAGGATCGCCCCGATGAGGGCCTTCCCCTGGATCACCAGCTTCCGATAGCCTTTTCCCGTTTCATCTCTGGTTACCAGGGATTCCATTTTGCCCTCGCCGTCGATCTCCCCTGCGGCCACCAGGTCGATTCCAACCACCTTTAATTTATTTGCCGGCAGGGTTCCGGAATAAGAAGTTTCCTTCCCCGCCATATTGGTCCCGGCGACCCTTCCTTGTTCCGTGGCGGCAGGCCAGATCCCGTAATAGCGTCCCCGGTGTTCGATCAGGTCTCCGGCGGCATAAACCCTTTCCAGCCTGGTTCGCATACCGTCATCGACCTTGACGGCCTTGTCGACCTCAAGGTTCAGGACCTTCCCCAGGGAAATTTCCGGCCGCACGCCGGCCGAGATGAGAACAATATCCGCGGGCAACTTTTCGCCTCCTTCGAGAAAGACAGCCAGGCCTTCGCCTTCGGGAGCGATTTTCTGCGTCTTCGCCCCCAGGAAGAAGCGGAAGCCCATATTTTCCATCAGCCGCTGGAGGATTTCCGCACCCGGCACGTCCATCTGGCGGGGCAGCAGGCGGGGAAAGAACTCGACCACGGAAACCGACAGACCCATTTTGCGCAGCCCATTGCCGGCCTCCAGCCCTAACAGCCCGCCGCCGATGACGACCGCCCTTTTCGAATTTCGGGCCCTCTCCTTGATCCGGTCCGCATCCCCGACCGTCCTGAGGGCAAAGACGCCCGGGGAATGGGCTCCCGGAATAGGCGGGATAAAGGAAAAGCCTCCACAGGCCAGGAGGAGCTCGTCATAGGGAAAGCTCTCCCCTCCCCGCGAAATCACCCTTTTTTCCGCCGGGTGGATGTCCGTGATTTCCGTAGCCCGCTTCAGCTCGATTCGGTTCCTCTCATACCAGGCCTGATTGTGGATGGTGAAATCACGAAGCTGTTTTTCGTCGCAAAGATAATCGGGGAGTGCGGGAACATAATAAAATTCATGCTTTTCCCTGGAAAAGATGACGATTTGACCCTCCGCGTCGAATCGGCGGATGGCCTCCGCCGCCGCGTTTCCGGCAGCCCCGTTCCCGACAATTAGATACTTTTTCATATTTTTCTCCTGACGGAAGAAGTCGGCTCTGGATGTGCGGCCGCTCCCCGGGGAAAAAACACCCGCGCCGGCCGTTGAAACTCAGGCCGGTCAATCAGATTGGAAATGGATAAACAGGAAGGGCAAAAAGCTGAATCGAACCGGAAAAAGGGAGCTCCTTGAGGAGCCCCCCGGGATGCATCGTTTTATTGCTTGATCGGGTCTGTTAGGGCGGTTTCGTAAGTGTATTCCGTTACCACCCCGTTCGTCAACTCAACTTCGAGTTTCTGCATCGTGGATTTCGGAAGGACGTTCCAGCGGAGGTATTCCTCGTAGTTGTAATAATAAATATATTTCTCTTTGCCGGCCTGCTTCTTCTCCACCTTGTAAGGCTTGCCCATCAGAGATTCCAGCTCCTGGGCCGTGGTTCTGCTCTTCACAATCTGGTCCCGCTTCGAGGCGTCAAATTTGTTTCCTTCCCCCCAGATGGGACCGCAGCTGAATGTAAAGGCTAAAAGAATCACCAAAACCAAGCTCGCAATTCTCATCTTTCATCTCCTTTCTGAAATTGAGGTTCGAAAATCCTGACCGGGGAGGGTCATCCCCTCCTTTCCAGGTTCTTCACTGTTTGAGGATGGCTTCCTTGCCTTCGGAACGGAGCTTGTAATACATCAGGACCCCGTTTTGGAACCATACTTCGAAGTCCTGCCTTTGAATGGTGTCAATGGTGTACCATTCCGGATCCGTGGTCCGGTAAGCATAGATGTACTTGTCGACCCCCGGGGAAACCGTTTCCACCCGGGCGGGTTTCCCGAAGGTCTGCTCCACCTG
>Ga0113563_10002371_pt1 | contig 11318 bp, 10 predicted proteins | sample Mud3Dept3metaG_FD_80117 | JGI IMG/M metagenome (GOLD analysis project Ga0113563, IMG submission 80117) | Freshwater wetland microbial communities from Ohio, USA, analyzing the effect of biotic and abiotic controls - Mud 3 Core 4 Depth 3... | ecosystem: Environmental > Aquatic > Freshwater >...
CGCAGAGAGCGCAGAGATTTTTCTCCCCAAGGGCTAAAAACACATATCTCTCTGCGCCCTCTCGGGGGTCTACGATTTATGGATAGGCGTTGATTTGAGGAAAAAATGGCTTTCTTTCTCTGTATCCTTCCAGGTGTAAGGAAAGGAGCTGACGGAGAAGGAGGAAGCAGAGAGCGCGGAGAGCACGTGGCAAAAAAATTTTTTGCGTTTTTGGCCTTCGGGGAGGCGTTGAAAATGGGATTTGAACCTTAGGCCATTTTTCCCTCTGCGTGCTCAGCGCCCTCTGTGGTTAAGTTTTTTTGCTGGGGGTACGAAAATGGGTCTCTGGAAAAGCCGCTTGGAGAAGAAAAAAATATTGATCGTCGACGGTGGGTGGGGAACCGAGCTGCAGAAGCGCGGTCTGCCCCCGGGTGAGTCTCCTGAAGCATGGAACCTCAGCCGCTCGGAAGATGTCCTTGCCGTTGCCCGTTCTTATGTGGAAGCGGGGGCGGATATTATCCTGACCAATACCTTCGGCGGAAGCCCCCTGAAGCTTGCCAAGGTGGGCCTGGGGGAAAGTCTGCTGGAGATCAATCGCCGGGGGGCATGGATATCCAAGCAGGCAGCCGGGGATCAGGCCTTCGTGTTCGCTTCCATAGGTCCAAGCGGTGAATTCATGGCCCCCGTGGGGACAATCAGCGAAATGGATATGATGCAAGGCTTCGCAGAACAGGCCAGGGCCTTGGCCGCAGGGGGAGCGGACGGCATCGTGGTCGAGACCATGATGGACCTGGGCGAAGCCAGAGCCGCCCTTCGTGCGGCCAAAGAGAACACCCCCTTGCCGGTAGCTGTGACCATGACTTTCAATAAGGGGCTGAAGGGATACGCCACGATGATGGGCATCCGCCCGAAGATGGCTGCCGCGGAGCTTGAGAGGGCAGGGGCGGACATCGTGGGGGCCAACTGCGGAGCGGGGATCGATATCATGATTGAGCTAATGGAGCTGATGCACTCGGCCACATCTCTGCCCATCTGGTGCAAGCCCAACGCGGGCCTGCCGGAGCTGGTTGACGGGAAAACGGTCTACCGCGAAACTCCCGGAATGATGGCCTCCAGGCTGAAAGAGTTGGTGGAGGCAGGAGCCAGCATCGTAGGCGGCTGCTGCGGCACGACTCCGGATCACATCCGCGCTTTCGCCCTGGAACGAAAAAAGCTGGTAAATCCTGCTTGAATAAATGGACCCCTTTAATTTTCTCGGAGTATGTATTTTTTTTGGGAATAATCTTACTTAAATACCCCCTCCACCCCCCTTTTTCATGGATGTTGTGAAGAAATTGAAATAGGTAAGAAATTCCCTCTCCCTCGATAGGGGAGGGCCAGGGAGGAGGTGATTTTAGAGAATTTTTCATACCTTCCGGGGGAACGGGGTGATTTCTGCAGATGCCTTGCTCGAAAGAAAGATGTTGAGAAATAGGGTGCCTTTTTTCAGAGAGCTAAAGTCTTGCAACCCGGACAAGGTGGAACCAAGAACGGTCATATAGAAACCGGTCCTCAGGGTCCGGGTTGAAAACCCTTTCAGAGGAAAACCATGGCCGGAATCGAACCGGTATCCAGCGATCAGAGGACATTGGGAGGTTGGGATTTTTTCCTCCTTTGGGCAGGGGCGGCGGTCTCCCTGGCCGAGATATGGGCCGGTGGGCTGATCGTTCCGCTGGGCCTCGGTCCGGGTCTCTGGGCAATCCTGGTCGGTCATCTGATCGGCAATACGCCCCTGGCCCTGGGAGGGGTGATCGGAAGCCGCTGGGGCATTCCGACCATGGTGGCCGTGCGGGCCTCTTTCGGTTTGAGGGGTTCTTACCTGGCGGCAGCCATGAATGGAATCCAGCTGATCGGCTGGACGGCGGTGATGCTGATCCTCTGCGGAGGGGCGGCGGAGGCCATATCGAAAGCCTACGGTTTTTCCAACCCTGCCTTCTGGGTAATTCTTTCGGGCGCGGTCACAACTTTCTGGGCCCTGGTGGGCTCCCGCTTCTGGAAATGGCTGCAGCGCTTCTCCGTGGTGGCCCTGATCCTTCTGTGCGGGGCCATGACCTACTTCGTTTTTGTCCAATACGGGTGGGCTCAACTGGCCCAAATTCCCCGACAAAAAGAATTTTCCTTTATGATCGGCATGGACCTGGTGATCGCCATGCCCATTTCCTGGCTGCCCCTGGTGGCCGATTATTCCCGGTTCGCGAAAAATTCAAAGTCCTGCTTCCGGGGCACTTGGATCGGGTATTTCGCGGTCTCCTCCTGGATGTACCTGTTAGGTTTAGCCGCATCCCTGGCCACAAAATCCCCCGATCCCTCAGGGGTGGTCATGAATCTCATGGTTCAGTTCGGCTGGGCCATCCCGGCCCTTCTGATCATCCTTTTCTCCACCTTTACCACGACCTTTCTGGACATCTATTCAACGGCGGTGTCAAGCCTGAACATATTTCCCAAGCTGGGAGAGCGAATGGGGATTCTCATCGGAGGAATCCTGGGCACCGCCACCGCGCTCCTCTTCCCGAGCCTTCTCAACTACGAGCATTTCCTGCTCTTCATCGGGGCAATGTTCTGTCCCCTATTCGGAGTGGTCCTGGTCGATTACTTCCTGCTTCGGAAGGAGGTTTTGGATCCGGAAGACCTTTACCGAAAAGACGGCCGGTACTGGTTCTGGAGGGGCTTGAATCCACGGGCGTTTGCAGCCTGGGCAATCGGCTTCGCCCTATACCTTGGTTTTTCACCCATGCTGATGGATAAGGTCATGGGCATCCACGCGGCATTCCCGTGGGCCCTGGGTTCCTCTTTACCCAGCATGGGAGCCGCCGCCCTGATCTACTGGCTCTTGGGCGTGAAGGAAATCAGGGAATAGGCGCTTAGCGCCTCATTTATTGCCAACCTGTTGGTAAGAAGGGAATTTCACGATGCCAGGCCGATGTAGGGGCGGTTCGCGAACCGCCCCTACGGATGCTGCCCCGCAGGGGCCACTTTTTCCGCCCTTGGTCGCGGAAAAAGCGTAGGATGCTTTGATGATTCAGAGGCAATTTTTCCCTCCAGTTTGTCAGCCATTCCCATAACCCTCCGGTTATCCTGAATCTCCCCGGAAGCCCATTTTAGCCGACGCGGTAGCGCTTCAGTTTTTCTTCATCCAGTTCCATGCCCAGGCCGGGACGCTGGGGCACCGGCAGGAACCCTTTTCCCGGTTTCAGGGGTTCCTTCACTACGGCATCGAAAACCATGATGTCCAAGTCGAGCGGAAAGTACTCGGCCATGAGGGCGTTGGGAACCGAAGCCATCAGGTGGACATGGACGTCGTGGAAATAGTGGGAAGCTACAGGCAGGTCGTAGGCCGAAGCCAGGGCCGCCACCTTCATCCACTCGGTGACGCCGCCCACGACCGCTGCATCCGGCTGGAGGATATCAGCCGCGCGGTGCTCGATCAGGTCGCGGAATCCCCAGCGGGTGCATTCCTGCTCCCCCGTGGCGATGGGGGTCTCGAAGCTCGCTGCCAGCTCGGCTGACCCCCGGAAGTTATCCGGCAGGACCGGCTCTTCGAACCAGCCGATGCTGTACTCTTCGAATGCCCTCATGATCTTGCGGGCGTAGGTGAGGTTGTTCCAGGCGCAGTTGGCATCCACCATGATTTCAACCCGGTCGCCCACGGTGCTGCGCAGCGTTTTCAGCCGCTCTACTTCCTCTTTGAAGGAGAGCGCCCCTACCTTGATTTTGATGCGGGTAAAGCCGCGCTCCACGATGCCGGCCATTTCATCGGCCATCTGCTGGAAATTTTCCCCTTGCCGGTAATAACCGCCGGAGGAGTAGATGGGGACCCGATCGGCGTAAGCTCCCAGAAGTTTGTAGAGAGGCAGATTCAGGGCCTTGCCTTTAATGTCCCAGAAAGCAATGTCGATCGTGCTCAAGGCCCGGATCACGGCTCCTTTGCGGCCGACCATGAGGCTCGTCCGGAACATTTTGTCCCAAAGCCGTTCGGTATCGAAGGGGTCCTCCCCCACTACCAGGGGCTTCAAGGTATCGTTCACCGCGGTGAGGACCACGGCGCCGCCCAGGGTATAGGCAGACCCGACGATCCCTTCGTCGGTGAAGACCCGGGTGACCACGTATTCCCGCGCGGTCACCGTCTTATTGGACATGGAGGTGGGCTTGCGCAGGGGAATGGAAATCAGGATCCCTTGAATGTCGGTAATCTTCATGATTGCTCTCCCTTGAGAAATGATTGACTCGTTTGGGCAAGCGGCTTTCAACCCAAAGCCATCTTTTTGCCCAGCTCGTAGGCTTTTTCCATCACTTCTTTGTTGGCCTTAATCTCTCCCGCCTCCCAGGCGCTCCCGTAGACCATGCCTACAATGGTGGCGTTGATGAAGTTCAGGGCGTCCTGGAAAGTCCGCAGAGCGTTGACCGCCCCGGAGGTGAAAGGATCCTCATCGGCATAGGTCATAACAATCCCGAACTTTTTTCCCTTGAGGGCATATCCCTCGGGTCCTCCCAGAGCATACCACCGGTCCATGAAGAGCTTGGTCTGAGCGGAGACCGTGAACCAGTAAACCGGGCTGGCGATGACGATTCCGTCGGCCTGGCGGAGCTTCGGAAAAAGGTCTCTCATGTCATCATCCAGGATGCAATCGGTTTCGGTTTTGCTCCGGCAAACATCGCAGGCGTCACAGGGACGGACATTCATTTCGTGGAGGAAGAAGCTTTCCACTTCTGCGCCGGCTGCTTCTGCGCCTGCCTTAACCTGATAGGCCAGAATGGTACTGTTTCCTTCCTTTCTTGGACTTCCCATAAAGATAAGGATTTTTTTCCGATTCATTTTCCTCTCCCCTATAGCATTCGATCATTTTCAGCCCTGTTTCGGCAGGGCCACGTCAGGAAATCGCGCATTGCGAGCTTCAGAAGGGTGCTCGGAAAGATAAAATAGCAGATCCACCGACTAAATCCAAGGGCCGCACGATTTTTTTCTCCCATCCCTCCCGGCTGCTGCCCATCGGGGAGGCGGCGGGGGAGGATTTTTTTCCTTTCCGAAGGGAAAGGATTTGCATATGATAGGAGCTGGTTTCTTCATCACCCAAGGGAGGAAAATATGAAATTCGTCCGTTATCAGGCTGGAACGCAGGTGCGTTATGGGATTTGGGAGGGGGACTCTGTCCAGGAAATTTCAGGCTCCCTTTTCGGAAATTTTCAAGTTACCGGGAGCAAACACAAGTTTTCCGACGTCCGCTTTCTTGCTCCGGTGGAGCCCACCAAAATACTCTGCGTGGGTTTGAATTACCGGGATCACATCGAGGAGCTGAAGGAAAAAATCCCCCCGGTCCCCAGCCATTTTTTGAAACCCCTCACCACCGTCATCGGCCCGGAAGACCCGATCCTTTATCCCCGGGTTGCCACCCGAGTAGATTATGAAGGAGAGCTGGCCGTGGTGATCAAGGACCGGATCAAGGATATTCCGGAAAGCGAATCATTGAAGCACGTTTTGGGATACACCTGCCTCAATGATATGACCGAGCGGGATTTAACCAAGGTCCAGGGCCAGCTCACCCGGGCTAAGGGGTTTGACACCTTCGGTCCCTTCGGTCCGTGCGTGGCCACCGGCCTGGACCCTTTCAGGCTCACGGTGAAAACCCACCTGAACGGAAAGCTGGTTCAGGAGGGTCGCACCGCCGATATGGTATTTTCCGTGCCCTATCTGGTTTCCTATCTTTCCCAGTGCATGACCCTTTTCCCCGGCGACCTTATCAGCACGGGAACGCCGAAGGGGATCGGGCCGATGAAGCCGGGAGACGTGGTGGAAGTCTCCATCGACGGAATCGGCACCCTCCGGAATACGCTGAAGTCCCTGTAAGGGGGGGAACTGGAAATTCGGGGGAGATTTGGTTTATGGAGCAAAGCGGCCACTCCGGAGGTTTTTTCAAGGCTTTCGTCATGGCGGTAATGATCGGGGGGGTCTTCCTGTGGCCCCTTCAGCTATATTCCGCCGAAGCGCAGAATGTGCGCCTCATCGGGCACAACCCCCTCCAGGGAAGGGACAGCCTGCAGATCGTCCTGAAAGGAAACTTCGCTTACATCGGCCACCATCGGGGAGAAGCCTTCAACCCGTTAACCGGAAAAAACGAGGCCAACGGAACTTCCATCGTGGAGGTCTCCAACCCCCGGCAACCCAAGGTCGTTGCCCACATCCCCGGCAGAAGGGGAGCGGAGAGCCGGGCTGTCCAGGTGGCCCATAACTATTTTGAAGGGAAAGACTATTTGCTTCGTAACCAGGAGGCGGGGGAGTTCACCGGATTCGAAATCTGGGATATCACCGACAAAGCCAAACCCAGGATGGTCTCCACCATCTGCCCCCTGCAGGCGGCGCACAAGAGTTGGTGGGATGCCAAGACAGGCTATGCCTATCTCTCCGGCACTCAGGCCGAATGGAGGGGCCAGCATCTGATCATCTATGATCTCCGGAATCCATACCAGCCCAAATTCGTTTCCAACTGGGGTCTGCCCCAGCAGCGGCCCGGGGGTTCGGGAGGCGATGGGGTCAGCCTGCACCACCCGGTCATCGATGGCAACCGGGGGTATCTCTCCTACCTGTTCGGCGGGGATATGGTCATCCTTGACATCACGGATAAATCAAAGCCCGGGTTGATCTCCCATCTCGATTTTTCGCCCCCCTTTTCCGGCATCCACACCACAGCCCCCTTCAACGGATTGAAAGTGCCTGATTACAGCAAGGGTCAAGGAAAGGTCCGCAATTTTCTTGTCCTGAGCGAAGAATCCTTCGCTTACAACTGCCAGGAGCTAAGGAGGCAGATGTATATCGTGGACGCCACGGAGGAAGCCAGCCCCAAAGAGGTGGCTACCTTCAAAGTTCCCGACGGAGACTTTTGCGAACGGGGCGGCCGCTTCGGCCCCCACCAGTTTGCGGAGACCCGGGATGGAGAAATTATCGGGGGGACTCTGCTTTACGTAGCTTACTTCAACGCCGGCTTAAGGATTGTGGACATTACCGACCCTTACCATCCTCGGGAGGTTGGCTTTTATATTCCCGCCCCGGTCAGCTCGGACCCGGGACGGGGGAAGAAGTTTATTCAAACCAATGATGTGGACCTGGATTACCGCGGCCTCATCTATATCACCGACCGGGCGGGGAACGGCCTTCATATACTTGAATTCAAGGGTGGAAAATAGCAAGTTTCAATCAATACTTCAGGATCTTCGCATTCAACCCGGGGTCGTTGATCCTTAATAACTGATACACTTTGCTGGCTTCCTCCAGCGACGAATACCGGGAGTACGCTAAAACATAATAGCCTTTCCGAATCTCAAACACAGCCAGGTCCTTGGGTGAGTAACGCTCCGTTCTCAGTCTTTCTTCTCTTAATTTCTTGTAGTCCTCCCAGGCGGTTTTTTCACTTTGGTATTCACCGATGATTACCAGATAACCATGCGCCTGAGCTAGAAGAAGGCTTTGATCTCCTTCCTTTTCTTCAGCCCAGGCCGTATTCCCGAAATTGATTCCCTGCTGTTGGCCCGAGGGAGGGGTCAGACGGATCGGCTCTCCTGGAGCGGTCTGCAGTTGGGGCGGATTCAGAACCGCACTGGTTAAGCTCTCCTTCACATCCGATATTTTGCTCACCGCCTTGAATTCCGTGCTTAGGTTGCTCACCGTAGCGATCAGAATGGCGGGGATCCCCAGGGCATAGAAGAATATATCCTGCGGCCCCTTTTTTTCGAACTGGTTGGCGAAGAGGATGGAAGTGATGGCACCGATTAAAATACCAGTCAGGGCAATCGCCAGATAATTGGGCGGATCCAGGTGCATGCCCGGGTTTAAAAGGGTTGGCAGGAGCTGCATGAAAAGAAAGGGCGATATGGCAGCGATGAATCCAATCGCAAAAGTCAAAATCCCATTTCGGACCGTGTTGGGGCCGGAACCCATGGATTCCTCCTTTCCTGGTTCAGAAAACCTATCGGATTGGCCACTGGATACCTCTCACTTCCCTCCGAGCATCTCATCCATTGCCAGAGTCATTCCATCCCGGGCGGCAATGATTTTCCTTCCGGTCTCCTGGCTCAGGCGGTCGGCCAGCTCCGCGGGATTGGCCTGGAGCATCCGGCTCCCGAAATGGGTAAGGACCACCGTCCTGGCTCTGCTTTCTTTAAGGATGATTTTCACATCCTCAAAGGAGAGGTGGTCGATTTTACGGTCCGGGATCTCGGTAAGCAGCACTACATTCAAAAGGAGCAGTTCACCGGGATACTGGGATATAAGGCCGGGGTGAAACTTGGTGTCGGTAATGTAGGAGACGGTGGCTTCCGGAAGGCGGAAGTTAAAGCCGTAGGTTTCAACCGAATGGTGATGCCTCCCGGTGGTGGAGAAATGAAGGTCACCCAGAGAATACGTCCCATTCTCCCTGAGAATCTCGATCTTTCCCGGATAAGAGCGAATATAGCGCAGTACTACAGGATCTTCTTCGAGGGCCTCTTCCGGGGCAAAGAGAACACCCTTGCGCTGATAGCCCCCCTCGGTCATGGCTTCGATCATGGCATTGATATCACCGGCATGGTCCAGGTGCTTGTGGGAGAGAAGGATCCCATCCAAAGCAGTGGGGTCCAGCTTGGGGTTGGCTGACAGGCATCGGACCAGCGCTCCCGGCCCGGGGTCCATGTACAGATTAACCCCCTGGAAGGAGAGCCAGAGGCCGCCTGAAGACCGCAGCTGCCGGGCCACCACGAACCGGGCTCCGGCGGTGCCGATAAACTTGATCCAATTTTTGGAAGCCGATTTTTCCTTAGAGGAAGGATTCATATACTTGGTACAGGCCTTATTCCTTATAGACACGGCAGGAAATCGCCCTTAGATTTGTCGATCCGATCGCCGGTTCGTAGGGCGGATCGTTTTCCGTCAGAATGTTGATGTTCGACTCTTTCCAACCGCTGAGTTCCAGGTCTTGGCGCTCCGGAAACCACCATCCATAGGCAGCGACTACGACGCGGGGGTCGAGGTCGGGGCTTAAAGAGGCTTTCTGGAGGATCGTTCCCCGCTGGGTTTCAATGTGAACCCAGTCTCCACCTTTTACGCCCAATCCCTCCGCCGTTTGCGGGTGCAACAGAACCACCGGGTCGGGGGAAAGTTTTCTTAGCGATGGAAGATTCCGGTAGGCGGAATGGAAATAACAGGAGTCCTTGGCCGATGTCAGAACCAAAGGATAGTTCTCCATCCGATGGGGATCGCTGTCGCGCGGCGAGAATTCCTCGCGATACGTCGGAAGGGCATCGTATCCCCAATCCTTCAGACGAGAGCATACAATCTCAACCTTCTTCGATGGAGTGCCGAAGCCGCTGCGCTCATAACTCTTGTATTTCCAATTCCCCTTCAGGATTCCCATGGCCTTGAAATCTTTGTAGGTAACTCCTGCGGGGTTCAACACCTCATCCAGGCACGACCGAAGATCGGGCCAGAAGAATTTTCCCAGCCCGCATTTTCTCCCCAGTTCGTTCAGGATGAGGAGATCCGGCAGGCATTCTCCCGGAGGTTCGACCACCTTGGGACGGGCCAGGAGGAACCCGTGGGGCATTCCGTAATGTCCCATGTCGTCAAACTCAAAGTTCGTCGCCGTTGGAAGAACGATGTCGGCGAGCTGAGCCGTGGGAGTCAGGAAGATCTCGGCCACCGCCAGGAAATCCAATTTCTTCAAGGCCAAATGGGTCTCCGCGGCGTTGGCATAACTCAAGAGGGGGTTTCCTCCCTGAATGTACATCATCCGGATGGGGTATGGCTTGTCCGATAGGATGGCTTTCACCACGGTTTGGCTGGGGGTGAATCCCATCATGGCGGCCAGGCGAAACTCAGGGGCCAGAAGCTGCTCCCGCTTTTCGGGAAAACTCCTGCTTTGTACAAAATCTCCCGGGCGCAGAGTTGGAGGAGAAGGGCGGTTCACATTTCCACCCGGTGAATCCAGATTCCCGGTGATGGCTTTCAGAATCATCAAGGCCCGGGCCGTCTGCACGCTGTGGATGTTGTGCTCGATGGCGTTTCCCCACTGGATGCAGGCCGGTCTCGTGCGGGCGTAGAGACGGGCTGCCTCGGTGATCTTCTCCTCCGGGACCCAGGTGATTTCGGAAATGGCCTTCAGCGAAAAATCCTTCAAATGCTCCTGCAACGCTGGAAAGCCTGTAGTCCATTGATCGACGAAGGCCCGGTCATGCAACCCGTCCTCCACGATCACTTTCAGCATTCCGAGCGCAAGCGCCAGGTCCGTGCCGGGCCTGGGCTGGACCCAAAGGTCTGCCCGGTTAGATAACTGAGTTTTTCGGGGGTCTATTACAATCAGTTTGGCTCCCCGGTCCAAAACCCTGCGCAGCTGAGAGCCGATGATCCCTTCCTCATTGGTCTGGAAAAGGTTGCTGCCCCAGACCATCACCAGAGACGAGGGGTGATCATAGTCCGGGACGGGGAAAAAGCCGCAGGTTATCGTGGCGGCAGTCTCCCGGGGCATGTGGCAGATGGAACCGGGGGTGACCACCGTGGGCAACTTCAGCAGGTTGGCCAGGCGGATCATCATGTAAAGTTCCAGGCCCTTGGGAGTTCCCTGGGCGAAGGCGATGCTTCGCCGGTCAGCATGGAGGATCCTTTCGGCGATGGTCGTGAGGGCTTCCTTCCAGGAGATGCGCTCCCACTTTCCTTCTCCTCTTCCTCCAATCCTTTTGAGAGGGTGGAGAAGCCGGTCTGGATGGTTGAGCCTCTCCACCTGGGCGATCCCTTTGCCGCAGACCGTCCCCCGGTTCAGGGGAGAATCCGGGTCTCCTTCGACCTTGACGATCTTTCCGTCTTCCACGTGGACCCGCAGGCCGCATCCCCCGTGGTCCATCCGGGCACAATAAGTTTTAATGATCATTTTTTTCCTTTAATCTTTCACCACAGAGGACACAGAGAAAAAATCAAAGATTACTAACCAGATGAAAACTGAAAAACAAGATTCGGATTTTTAACTTCCCATTCTATTGTTTTCTCCGTGATCTCTGAGTCTCTGTGGTGAAATTCAATTCTTTTTCCCAAAAATCGCCGGTTCGGCGAAGTCCAGCACCTTCAAGGGTTTCCCGCCGGTGAAGAGCGATAGGACTTTAGCGATTCGCAACGCCTGGCCCAGGAGCACCAAACGGCAGTGGTTGAATGTACACCCCTTGATCTCGGTCTCCCCTCTATCCAGGACGATCATACAGCCTTCGAATTCACAGTTTTCGTAGGCGTGCCCGTCCAGCTCGACCCTTTCCTTGACGAACTTCTTGTTCTTGTAACGGGTGGTAAAGGA
>Ga0113563_10002372_pt1 | contig 11313 bp, 12 predicted proteins | sample Mud3Dept3metaG_FD_80117 | JGI IMG/M metagenome (GOLD analysis project Ga0113563, IMG submission 80117) | Freshwater wetland microbial communities from Ohio, USA, analyzing the effect of biotic and abiotic controls - Mud 3 Core 4 Depth 3... | ecosystem: Environmental > Aquatic > Freshwater >...
CGCATGTACCTGTCCTGCGGCATCTACGAGTCGCTGATCTACGAGAACCGCAGCATGGTGCCGCTGCTGCGCCACCACGGCATTGAGGTACGCTACGAGGAAGTCCGGGACGGGCACAACTGGGAGAACTGGCGCGATCGCCTGCAGTCGGCGCTCACGTGGCTGTTCCCCGGGCCCCTGTGGATGATCTACGAGTAGGAGTCGCGGCACTTGGCAAACGTCACCCGGCACATCGGCCTGTCGCTCGGCGCGGACATCTGCTGGCCGATCTGCTACGAGGAAATCCTGGGACGGCTGAAGCTCGCGATCCCGTGGCGCGGGGACACGCTCTCGTTCGACGTGAGCCGCGTCACCATCGAGCCGTTCGACCTGCGCCAGCCCGTGCGCTACGACCTGGTGATCGATCGACTGACGCACTGGTACCACACCAGCCGCGAGTGGATCAAGAAGGCGGTCGTGCTGAACGACACCTACGTCTTCAACAATCCCTGGTCACTGCAGGCGAACGAGAAGCACACGTCGTACTGCGCGATGATGCGCCTCGGGCTCGCCGTGCCCGACACGTGGATGCTGCCGCCGAAGGCGTACGAGGAGACCGCCGACCTCAAGCCGACGCTGACGCGCTATGCGCAGCTCTTCGACCTCGCCGCGATCGGGGCGAAACTGGGTTACCCGCTCTTCATGAAGCCCTACGACGGCGGCGGGTGGGTGGGCGTGTCGAAGATCGACGACGAGGCGCAGCTGCGCGCCGCCTACGACGCGAGCGGCACCAAGGTCATGCACCTGCAGGCCGCGGTGCTGCCCTACGAGTTCTTCGTGCGCTGCGTCGGTCTCGGGCCGCAGACGCGCATCGTGAATTACGACCCCTCCGCTCCCCTGCACGACCGCTACCGCATGGATCGCGGGTTCCTCACGCACGAGGCGCAATCCGAGCTCGAGGACATCACGCTCACGATCAACGCGTTCTTCGGCTGGGACTTCAATTCGTGCGAGGCGCTGCTGCGCAACGGCACGTGGTATCCGATCGACTTCGCTAACGCCTGCCCGGATTCGCAGGTCACCTCCCTGCACTACCACTTCCCGTGGCTCATCAAGTCCAACCTGCGCTGGTCCATCTACTGCGCGGCAACGTACCGGCAGGTCCGCCGCAACCTCGACTGGGAACCGTTCTTCGAAATCGCCGAGCAGGACCTGCCGTACCGCGAGAAGCTGCGCCGCTACGCCCTCCTCGCGCGCCAGCACTTCGAATCGGAGGCGTTCGAGGAATTCTCTGCACGGCACCTCGGGCACCTCGACGAGGTCGCGTTCGAGTTCTTCGGCAGCGAGGTGGCGAAGGACGCGGTGCGACGCAAGGTCGCCGCGCTCTTCCCGGCGCACGAAATCGAGGAGTTCAGCGAACTCTTCTTCGCGCGCATCCAGCGCTGGCGAGATCAGGAAGGCCACGGCTGATGCAGAAGAACTGGTTCGCCTGGCAGACGCACCGCCTTCCCTGCCCGGCGCGGGTGGTGCGCTGGGGTCATTACGGCAGGCCGGTGCTGCTCTTCCCGACCGCGGGCGGCGACTGCGAGGAGACCGAGCGGGAGGGCCTCATCGGCTCGCTTGCCGGGCTCGTCGACGCCGGACGCGTCAAGGTGTACTCGGTGGACAGTGTCGCCGGCCAGCACTGGGTGTCACGCCAGCATTCGCCCGAATACTGCTCGCGCGTGCAGAGCCTGTTCGACGCCTACGTCTACGAGGAAGTCGTGCCGCTCATCCGCCGCGACTGCGCCTCATCCGGCATCGAAATCATTGCGGCGGGGGCGTCGATCGGCGCGTTCAACGCCGTCGCGAGCCTATGCCGGCACCCGGACGCCTTCTGCCTCGCGCTCGGCATGAGCGGCACCTACGACCTCTCGCGCCATCTGCAGGGACGCTGGAACGAGGACTTCTACTACTCCTCGCCGCTGCACTACCTGCCGGGGCTGATGCCGGGCTGGCAGCTCGACGCATTGCGGCGGCGCTTCGTCATCCTCGCCACGGGCTCGGGCCGCTGGGAGGACACCGGCGAGTCCTGGCGCATGGCGGACGTGCTCGGCTCGAAGGGCGTGCCGAACCGGGTGGACGACTGGGGGCCCGCCTTCGATCACGACTGGCCGACCTGGCGGCAGATGCTGCCGAAGTACCTAGGCGAGTTCGCGTGACGGGCCGAGACGCGCCCAGACCTGCCTGAGGCCGTCGGCGGCGCGCCGGCAGGCGTCCAGCGACGAGGCCACGGACGCGCTCGTTGCCGCGTCCAGCCCGCCCTGCTCCAGCAGCAGCTCGAGTTCGAGGACGGCGATCGACAGCTCGTCGTTCACGTCGTGCAGCAAGCGGCGGATTTCGTTCAAGGGCGAGGCCTCACTTTGGATCGAACACTGTCCGGGCGAACCCATCGAGAAATGCGCGCATGCGGGCCACGCCTTCCTGCGTGAGCTCGACGTGCGTGCGACGGCGATCGGTCGGATCAGGCAACCGTTCCGCGAGCCCGCCCTGGATCAGGTCCTCGATGCGTCGCAGTGCTGTCGTCATCGGGCTCCGCGACGACAGGGCCAAGCTGGTCACCGAGAGTTGCTGGCCCGCCAGTCGTGCGCGCATGAGCTCCGCGAGCATCTCCCACGCGGGCTCGGGCATCACCGCCTCGCCGAAGATGCTGTCCCGCGCTTCCTGCAGCTTCTGCAGCAACCCGAGCATCCGCAGGTTCGAATCCGGCTCGGCGGTCCGGCGCAGGTCATCGGCCAACTGTCGCGCTGTGTCCACGATCTGCTGCAGTTCGGCCGCGCCCGTCGAGCCGGGGCGGGTGCCGCGGACCTCGCGGATGCTGTCGGCACGCGAGAGCGCATGCTGCACGGACTCCCGCAGGGCCTTCGGTTCGAGGGGCTTGAAGAGGTAGTCGCTCGCATCGAGCCGCATCGCCGCGACCGCGGTCTCGACCGTGGCGCGTCCCGTGATGAGGATCAGCTGCAGCCAGGGCCGATCGGCAAATCGGCGCCGCACTTCGCCCAGGAATTCGATGCCACCCGTGACCGGCATGTGGATGTCGCTCACCACGACGTCGATCTCCGGCGCCTCGGCCAGTGCCGCGACCGCCTCGGCCGCCGAGGTCGCCGTGCGACATCGGATTGCGTCGCCGCCGAGCACCCGCGACACGAGGCGCAGCGCGCGTTCCTCATCGTCGACGACGAGCACGCGGCGGGGCGGGTCGTTCTCCATGCGGGAAACCTACCGCGACTCGCGCCGTCGCGCTACCGCGGTGTGAGCTGCGTCACAGGCTGCGCAGATGGATCCGATCTGGTCGTATCAGAACGTGATCCCATCGCTGCGCAGGTACAGTCATCGTGCAGAAATGGCGCCCGAGACAAGGGAGTCGAGCGTCGTGGAAACGTCAGAGAACACTGGAAGCGGAATGGATCCCTGGCAGGGCGCGCCGCCCGAGTGTCGCGTCTTCCCGGAGGCACGCTGGTTCCTGAAGGTGCTCAGGGATTTCCTCGGCGACGCCGTGCGTCTCATCGACCCGTCGGATACAGGCGAGCGGGAAGCCATCCTCGTCGACTGCACGAAGTCGGGTGACGCCGTCCGGGCGGCCCGCCAGCGCTACCCGTCCCGCCCGCTGGTCGGCGTCCTGCCGCAGACGGATACCGCGCGGATCATCGATGTACTTGCCACGGGCGCCGACGGCGTCATTGCCCTGACGGACCCGCCCCACGTCTGGCGTGAGTGCCTGCACGTCGTGCTGGGCGGTGGCCGGTGGCTGGGCGGACCCGGCCTCGCGGTCAGCCTGCAGCACAAGGACGCGAGCTACGACATCGCGAAGAACGAGCAGCATCCGGGCGACGTCACGGTGCGCACCCGGATGTTCGTGAAAGGCCGTGTCGGGGACAAGGTCAGGAGCTGAGCCGGGCCCGGCGAACACGCGCCAGGCAGTCGCGAAGCTCCGATCGGAGAAATGGCTTGGTCAGGAACGCATCCACTCCCGCTTCGAGCGCCGCCCGGCGCATGGCTGCGTCGTCCATTCCGCTCAGCACGACGATCGACATCTTCCCGCCGCCGGCAAGTTGGCGGGCGCGACGACAGACCTCCATTCCGTCCATGCCCGGCATGACGAGGTCGATCAGCAGGATGTCGGGAATCCGGGCCCTGATTGCCTCCAGCGCGTCGGGTCCGCTCGCGGCAGTCACTACTCGGTACCCCTCGGCGACGAGGACCACGCGCAGCAGTTCCCTTGCGCGCTCGTCGTCGTCAACGGCCAGCACGGTGGGCGGTTCGGCCTCGTCCACGGGAATCATGGCATGCGCATCCTGCTGATCGAGGACAACGCGGCCAATGCGTACCTGGCGCAGTACCTGCTCGAAGGCCGGGGACACGAAGTCGATGTGGCACGGACCGGCGCCGAGGGTGTCGCGCTCGCAGGACAGGGCAGCCACGACGCAATCCTGCTCGACCTGCGGCTGCCCGACGGCAACGGCTGCGATTTCGTCCCGCGCCTCGTCCCCGCGGGTTCCAGGCGCATACCGGTCATCGCCGTGAGCGCGCACGCGCTCGCCGCAGACCATGCCAAGGCACTCGATGTGGGTTGCGCCGCATTCATCGAGAAGCCGATCCACGTGGCGAGTTTCGTCGACCAGATCGAACAGATTGCGGCGCAGACACGCGGCACTGGGGACGCCGCGCCCTAATTGCCCCGGAACACTGCGGAACGCTTCTCGCGGAACGCCGCCAGCCCTTCCAGGAAGTCCCGCGTATCGCCCAGCACGTGCTGCGCGGCAGCCTCACGCTCCAGTTGCGAGGCGAGGTCGTGCACGCCCGCATCGTTGACCAGGCGGCGCACCGCGAGCAACGCCTGGGTGGGAGCCGCCGCGAGCGCACCGGCGACTGCCAGCGTGCGTGCAGCCAGCTGGCCATCATCGACGCACTCGGCGATGAGTCCGATGCGCTCCGCCTGCTCGGCCGTCACTGGTTCGCCGGTCATGGCAATCGCCCGCGCCCGCGCCGCGCCGATCCGGCTCGCCAGGAAATGCGTCGCGCCCATGTCGGGCGCAAGACCGAGCTTCGGTGCGAACATCACCGAAAGGGTCGCCGAGCGCGCGGCCAGGGTGATGTCGCCCACGAGGGCCAGGGACACACCAGCGCCCGCTGCGAGCCCATTGACCGCCACGACGACGGGGACCGGGAGATCGCTCCACTCCAGGGCGACCGGGTTGTAGTAGGTTCGCAGCCGGGCCGCGACGTGCTGGCCCAGGGACTGCCCCGCGGCCGGCGGCGACTCGGGGTCCGTCAGGTCGGCCCCGGCGCAGAATCCCCGCCCGGCGCCCGTCAGGATCACGGCGCGCAGGTCGCGGTCCTGCCGGATCGAGGCCGCGCAGGCGAGCAGATCGCGCAGCAACCCGAGCGACAGGCTGTTCAGCTTGGCCGGACGGTTGAGCGTGACGGTGAGCAGCGACCCCGCGCGGTCGCAGGTGAGGTTCTCGAATTGCATGCCTGTCTCCTCGACGTGGCTGGTATCGTATACGCATGATTGTGAAGTTCACGACGCGATTCGGCCACCTCACCATGCTCGGCGAGAGCGCGGTGACCCTGCTCCGCATGACCGGGCACTCCGGCGGCGTGCCCGGGGCCATTCTCGCCGCGGACCTGCGACACGCGCTCGACGAGTTGCGCAAGGCGCTCGAGGTCTCCGGCGACCTGCCGTCCCCGGCACCGGTCGCGCGGGACGAGACGGACGACGAGGACGACGACCGGGAGCGCGAGCCGCCCGTCTCGCTCCGCACGCGCGCCGTGCCATTGATCGACATGATCGAGACGGCCATCGCGCGAAGCTCGGACCTCATGTGGGAAGGCGGCTGAGCATCCAGTGATGCGGATGGTGGTCGTGATCGCCCTTCCGGCGCTCGCCCTCCTGCTGCTGGCGGCGCACTTCTTCAGGGCCGGTCTCCTGCCCCTGTCGGTGTTGTCCGTCGGTCTGACCGGATTGCTGTTCGTACGCCGCCCGTGGGCCGCCACGGCCTTGCAGGCGGCCCTGTGGCTCGGCACCCTGGAGTGGTTGCGCACCGCCTGGCTGATCGCCGCCCGGCGCGCGGCACAAGGTCAACCGTTCGCACGGATGCTCGTCATCCTGGGGGCCGTCGCTGCGGTCACGTTGCTGGCGGCGTTGGTGCTCAGGCACGACAGGGCCCGTCGCACCTCGGCAATCGCGCATGCGGAACTTTCCTGAGCGCGGCTGGTCTGGGCGGTCGACATTCCAGCGACCGGGACACCCGATGCCACTCAAGATCCTGTTTGCGACCGCCGGCCTTGCGGTGGCGCTCGCCGCCAATGCTGCGTACGCCGAGGACACGATGAAGGATTCAGCGGCGCCCGCCAATCCACTCCTTGCGCCCTGGACCGGGCCCTACGGCGGCGTGCCGCCCTTCGATGCCGTCCGGGTCGAGCAGCTGAAACCGGCGCTCGAGGCTGGCATGGCCGAGCAGCTCGCCGAGATCGATCGCATTGCTGCAGACCCCGCCGCGCCGACCTTCGACAACACGCTCGCGGCACTGGAGCGCAGTGGCCGCACCCTGCGTCGCGTCAACGCCGTTTACTCGATCTACAGCTCCAATCTGAATGACGAGGCCGTGCAGGCGGTCGAGCGTGAGATGGCGCCCAGGCTCGCCGCCTTCAACGACCAGATCACGCAGAACGAGGCGCTGTTCAAGCGCATCGCCGCCGTCTACGAGACGCGCGAGAAGTCCGGCGTCACGGCTGAGCAGCAACGGCTGGCGTGGCTCTACTACACGAACTATGTCCGGGCGGGCGCCAGACTCGACCCATCCGCGAAGAAGCAGCTGTCCGGAATCAACCAGCAGCTGGCGTCCCTGTACACGAAATTCGGGCAGAACGTCCTCGCCGACGAGAACGCGGGCATGCTCGTGATCGAGTCCGAGGCGGACCTGGTCGGGCTGCCTGTGTCCGCGCGCGAGGGCGCAGCGCAGGTCGCTGAATCGCGGGGCAGGAAGGGCGCCTGGATCATCGCCAATACGCGCTCGAGCGTCGAGCCATTCCTCACCTACTCCGACCGGCGCGACCTGCGCGAGAAGGTCTGGCGCACGTTCGTGAACCGCGGCGACAACGGTGGCGCGACCGACAACAACGGGACCGTGGCCGAGATCCTGAAGCTCCGTGCGGAGCGTGCGAAGCTCCTCGGCTACGAAACCCACGCGCACTGGCGGCTCGAGAACTCCATGGCGAAGACACCGCAACGCGCCATGGAACTGATGGAGGCGGTGTGGATGCCGGCCGTGGCCCGCGTCCGCGAGGAAGTTGCCGACATGCAGGCGATTGCGGACGAGGAAGGCGCCGGCATCCGGATCGAGCCCTGGGACTATCGCTACTACACAGAGAAAGTGCGGAAGCGCCGCTACGACCTCGACGAGTCGGAGATCACACCCTACCTGCAGCTGGAGAACCTGCGCGAAGGCATGTTCCACGTCGCGCACGAGCTGTTCGGATTCAGCTTCAAGCCAGTCGATCCTGCCAAGGTGCCTGTCTACCATCCCGATGTACGTGTCTGGGAGGTGAACGACCTCGCAGGAAACCTCGTGGGACTCTGGTACTTCGACCCGTACGCCCGCCCGACCAAGCGCTCGGGCGCGTGGATGAACGCGTATCGCGCGCAGGAACGCTTCGACGGCCAGGTGAAGACGATCGTGTCGAACAACGCGAACTTCGTGAAGGGAAAGCCGGGTGAGCCGGTGCTGGTCAGCTGGGAGGACGCGAGGACGCTGTTCCACGAGTTCGGCCATGCGCTGCACGGCTTGAGCTCGAACGTGAACTACCCCGCGCTCGCCGGCACGGCGGTTGCGCGTGACTACGTCGAATTGCCGTCACAGCTGCTGGAGCACTGGCTGCCCGTCCCGGAGATCCTCAACCGCTACGCGCTGCACTACCAGACGGGCAAGCCGATTCCACGCGAACTCATCGAGAAGATTGAGCGCGCGGACAAGTTCAACCAAGGTTTCAGGACCGTGGAGTACCTCTCGAGCGCGCTCATCGACATGAAGCTGCACCTCGCGGGCTCGCAGGCGATCGATCCGGACAAGTTCGAGCGCGAAACGCTCGCCGCTCTCGGCATGCCGGCCGAGATCGTGATGCGGCATCGCACGCCGCAGTTCATGCATGCCTTCGGGAGCGATGGCTATTCGGCCGGTTACTACAGCTACCTGTGGGCCGACACGCTCTCCGCTGATGCGTGGGAGGCGTTCGAGGAAGGCCAGGGTGCCTGGGACAAGGGCGTCGCAAAGCGGCTGCGCGACGACGTCTTGTCGGTCGGCAATACGGTCGACCCGGCGGACGCTTATCGCGCGTTCCGTGGGCGTGATGCGGGAATCGCGGCGCTGATGCGCGATCGCGGTTTCCCGATGCCCGCTAAGCCGTGATTCCGGCCTGGCCGAGGAGGAATGCATACTCCTCGGCCGTTTCCCGGTAGCGCTGGAATCGGCCGGACTTGCCGCCGTGCCCGGCGTCCATGTTGACGCGCAACAGCAGCGGGTTCGAGTCGGTCCTGAGCCGCCTGAGTCTCGCCACCCACTTGGCGGGCTCGTAGTACTGCACCTGGCTGTCCCAGAGTCCGGTCGTCACGAGCATCGCCGGGTAATCCTGCCGGGACACGTTGTCGTACGGCGAATACGACAGCATGTAGTCGTAATACGCCCGGTCCGCGGGATTGCCCCACTCGTCGTACTCGTTGGTGGTGAGCGGGATGCTGTCGTCGAGCATGGTCGTCACGATGTCCACGAAAGGCACGTGGGCGACGATGGCCTTGTAGTGCTGCGGCGCGAGATTCGCGACGGCGCCGACCAGCAACCCGCCTGCACTGCCACCGCCGGCGAACACACGCTCCGGGTCCGCGTAGCCTTCCTCGACCAGGAAGCGCGTCGCGTCGATGAAGTCGGTGAAAGTGTTGCGCTTGTTCAGCAGCCGGCCGGAGTCATACCAGCGACGCCCCAGTTCCTGCCCGCCTCGCACCTGTGCAATCGCGTAGACGAAACCCCGGTCGAGGAGTGAGAGCACCGCGGACGAGAAGGCCGGATCGGACGACAAGCCGTAGGACCCGTAGGCGTACTGGAGCAGCGGCGCCGAACCATCCTTGCGATAACCCTTGCGGTAGACCAGCGCCACGGGCACCTGCTCTCCGTCGCGCGCGGGAGCCCACCGGTACTCCGTGACGTAGCGCTCCGGCGCGAAATCCCCGAGCACGGGCTCCCGCTTCAGCAGCGTGCGCTGTCCCGTGCGCACGTCGTAGTCATACGTCGTGACAGGAGTCGTGAGCGAAGTGCAGGTGTAGCGGACGACCGTGCTGTCGAACTCCTCGTTGTCGCCGAGCGCGGCGCGGTACGCGGGCTCGTCGGAGGCGAGGTAAGCATCGGGCCCCCCGCCCCACGGCCGGATGCGCACCTTGCGGAGCCCGGCGGACCTCTCCTCGACGGCCAGGAAATCCCGGAATACGTCGAAGCCGTGAATGAACGCATCGTCGCGGTGGGCGATGAGGTCCCGCCACCGGCTGCGATCCGCCGACCGGCCGAGCGGCGCCTCGACCAGGCGGAAGTTCGCTGCGTGCCAGTTGGTGCGGATGATCCAGCGTCCGTCGCAATGGTCGGCCTGGTACTCGTGGTCCCGCTCCCGCGGCAGGAGCACCCTGAATTCGAGTGACGGGTCCGCGGCGTCGGCGTAGCGCTGCTCGCTCGTGACCGTGCTGTGCGAAAAGATGTAGAGATACCGCCGGTCCTTGCTCTGGCCGACGTCGGTGTAATAACTGTCGTCCGTTTCCTCGTACACGAGTGGGTCGGCCGCAGGGTCGGTGCCGAGGACATGCTTGCGGACCCGGTTGCCAAGCAGGGTCTCGGGGTCCTTCTCGATGTAGAGCACCGTCCGGTTGTCGGCAGCCCAGGCCACGGCCGCCTCGACGTTCGGGATCGCGTCCGGCAAGCACTGGCCCGTCGCGAGATCCTTGAACCGCAGCGTGTACTGGCGGCGGCCCACGCTGTCCTCGGCATAGGCGAGCAGGCGGTTGTCCGGACTCACCGCCAGCTCGGCGACGTCGTAGAAGTCGCGGCCGCGCGCCAGCTCGTCGAGGTCCAGCAGCACCTCTTCCGGTGACTCCAGCGACCCGCGACGGCGGACGTGCACCGGGTATTCGTCGCCCGCATCGTAGCGCCGGTAGTACCAGTACCCGCGCTCGTGATACGGCACCGTCGAGTCGTCCTGCTTGATGCGTCCGACGATCTCGTCGAACAACCGGTCCTCGAGCGGCCGCAGGTGCGCCAGCATGGCGTCCTTGTAGGCGTTTTCCGCCTGGAGGTACGCGAGCACCTCCGGGTCGGTCCGCGTGTCATCGCGCAACCAGTAGTACTCGTCGAGGCGGTCGCCGTTGGGCGACCGGACCTGGTGCGGCCTCGTCGCCGCGACCGGCGGTTGCGGCGCGAGCGCGACGAGGTGGTTCCTGGACATGCCGTCCTCCTTGGGGTCCGCGGGGCGAGCAGGATAAGCTGACCGAATGACCAGTGCCACACCACGCCTCGTGCAGGTGGACGACCTGCAGATCTACGTGCTGGATGCGGGTACCGGCCCGCCGGTGCTGCTGTTGCACGGGTTTCCGGATTCACTGGACCTCTGGCGCAAGGTGACACCGCGCCTCGTCGCAGCAGGCTACCGTGTGGTAGCGCCCGACCTGCGCGGGTTCGGCGACTCGTCCGCCCCGCAGGGTCGGCGGCACTATGCCATCGACCTGGTCGCGCGCGAAATCCTCGCGCTGCTGGAGCGCCTTGGGGTGCGCGAACCGGTGCGGATCATGGGCCACGACTGGGGCGCGGCCATCGCGTGGTACCTCGCCAGCACCAGCCCCGCACGCGTGACGGCCAGCGTAGTGCTCTCGCTGGGGCATCCTCTCGAGTATGCCCGGGCAGGCTTCGAGCAGAAGCGCAAGGGTGCCTACACGCTGTTCTGGCAGCTGCCGGGCATCGCCGAGGCGCAACTCTCGCGCAACGAATGGGCGGGACTGCGGCGCTGGGCACGAGACCATCCCGACGTGGACAATTGCGTCCGCAACCTCGCGCGCGCCGGACGGCTCACCGCCGGCCTCAACTGGTACCGCGCGAACGTTGCCGGCGCCCTGTTCGCCTCGTGGCCGCAGTGTGCCGTACGGACGCTCGGCGTCTGGAGCAGCGACGATCACTGCCTCGCGGAGGACCAGATGCGTAACTCGGTTCGCCGCATGGCCGCGCCCTGGCGCTACGTGCGCATCGACGACGCCGCCCACTGGTTGCC
>Ga0113563_10002373_pt1 | contig 11311 bp, 9 predicted proteins | sample Mud3Dept3metaG_FD_80117 | JGI IMG/M metagenome (GOLD analysis project Ga0113563, IMG submission 80117) | Freshwater wetland microbial communities from Ohio, USA, analyzing the effect of biotic and abiotic controls - Mud 3 Core 4 Depth 3... | ecosystem: Environmental > Aquatic > Freshwater >...
CTCTACAGCCTTCAAAAGTACGGGATCAAGTTCGGGCTCTCCAAGACTTCCAATCTCCTCAAGGCCTTTGGCAATCCACACCGCGGGCAGCGCTACGTGCACATCGCGGGAACGAACGGCAAGGGATCGGTGGCCGCGATGGTGGAGTCGATCCTGCGAAACTCGGGCTTGAAGGTCGGCTTCTATTCCTCTCCCCATCTGGTCCGATTCACGGAGCGCTTTCGAATCAACGGAAAGGAGATCCCCTCCGAAACCGTGGCGTCCCTGGTTGGAGAATTGAGGGCCGTGATCAATCCGACGCATCCGCCCACCTTTTTCGAAGTCACAACGGCCTTGGGGTTGATCTACTTTGCGAGAGAAAAAGTGGATTTCGCCGTAATCGAGGTCGGTATGGGAGGAAAGTTGGACGCGACCAATGTGATCCGGCCCGAGGTCTCGGTTATCACAAACATCTCTCTGGACCATCAGGTGTTCCTGGGGCGCACCCTGACGGAGATCGCCGGAGAAAAGGCGGGGATTATCAAAAGAGGGATTGACCTGATAACCGCTGCAATCCAACCCCCGGTGCTCGAGGTCTTCAGGAAGACGTGCGAAGACAAGGGGGCGCCCTTCTGGAGAGTGGGACAAGACATCCGCTATCGCGCCACCGAGGACAAGATCAACTACTACGGCTTCAAGTGGAAGCTCAAAGATCTCGAACTGGGGCTTGCCGGGAACTACCAGCACCGGAATGGGGTTCTGGCATTGGGCGTGATGGAGTTGCTTGAACGCGGAGGAGTCCAAGTGTCCAAGGATCATATCCGGGAAGGGTTGAAAAGCGCTTACTGGCCGGGGAGGCTGCAGGTGGTCTCCAGGGAGCCGCTCTTGATTTTGGACGGGGCTCACAACCCTGGAGCGATCCACTGTCTCTCAGAATCCATCCGAGGAGGTTTTCGATACAAGCGCCTTATCCTGGTCCTGGGGATTATGGCGGACAAGGATGTGCCGACTATTCTCAGGGGGATCGTTCCCATGGCGAACTATGTCGTCTTCACGAGACCCGAGTACTACCGGGCCGCCGCTCCTGAGACTCTGATGCAGAAGGCTTTGCCCTTAGGAAAGCCCGGAGAGATTCAACCCACGCTCGCCAAGGCAATCGGAAAAGCAAAGCGAATGGCGGATCGGAAAGACTTGATTCTGGTCACCGGATCCCTGTTCACGGTGGGAGAGGCGATGGCGGTTCTGGATCCGAAGAGATACAAGCCGGACAGCATTCGGTGAGCCAAATGGGCTGTCTGCGCAGCGGAGCCTTGGAATGCATTGCTGCATGGCAGAGGAGATCAGCCATCAGAGCAGACATTGAAAGAAAGAAAGTCTTCCTAAGCCTACTCGGAATTCTCTTCTTGGCGCTGACTGCGGGCGGCACATGGGCTGCGGACCGTTCTTTCGGAGACAGGTTCGTGGGGGATCGAAATGCCAAATGGCAGATCTCAGCGGATAAAATGAGCTATGACCGCGACGAAGGGCTGTATGCGGCGGAGGGGAATGTGGTGATCACGAGGGGCGGCCAGGTGCTCAGAGCCAAGGAGGCTCGATACAACGAAAAGACAGGTATGGTTGAGGCCATAGGAGACGTCGTCCTCGAGACAAACGGAGATATTTTGAGAGCTGAGAAAGCCTTGTTTGATTTGAACAGCCAAACCGGCAAGGTCACCAAGGGACGCATCTTTCTCCGGGAGAACCACTACTATATCAGTGGGGAGGACATGGAGAAGACCGGGCCGAACACCTATGCGGTGAAAGGATTTCAGGTGACTACCTGCGAGGGGGACAAACCAGACTGGAGCATCACCGGCTCAGAACTGGAAATCACCGTGGAAGGATACGGAACCGTGAAAAACGCTGTCTTTCGAATCCGGGATCTCCCTGCCTTTTTTCTTCCTTATGCCCTTTTCCCTGCCATGACAAAACGGCAATCAGGGGCGCTTCCCCCTGCGGTCGGGTATTCAAGCCTAAATGGCGTGCAGGTAGAGGTTCCAATTTACTGGGCCATTTCGGACCGTATGGATGCGACCTTTTACGAGCAATACCTATATGAACGAGGGTTGATGCAAGGGTTCGAGTACCGGTATGTCGCAGAGGAGGAATCCAAGGGGGAGTTTCTCTTCGATGTTCTTAGGGACAAGAAGGGGGAAAAGGATCTGACCGACCCCGACCAACTGGACCTCAGCCCGCTACCGAGAACGAATGAAACGCGTTACTGGCTGAGGAGCAGGGTGAATCAGCAGCTTCCACTCGGGGTCAAGGCAAGACTGGACACCGACTACGTAAGCGATCGAGACTACCTCAAGGAGTTTTATGGAAGTCTTTTCGGGTACAGGGCTAGACCGAACCTCGTAAAAGATTTTGGCAGACCTCTGGAGGACATCTGGTCCCCCACGAGGAGGTCAGCCCTCAGGCTGGATCGTGATCAGCCAGGATACAGCCTTCAGGCGATTTCTTCTTATTACGAGAGGCCGGAAAACCCTTCGAACGACACTACCCCCCAGCCTCTTGGGGGCATGGACTTCAACCTTCTTTCTGGAACGCTGCCGGTCGCTCCCTTCTTCATGGCACTCAATACGGACTATGATTACATTTGGCGCGAGGCAGGACCGAGAGGCCATAGGGCATCGGTCACGCCCCTCATGACCTATCCGATGTGGTTGGGCCGGTACTTAGAGTTTGAACCTTCGGTCGGCTACACCAGAAATGTGCAGTGGTTGGATCAATCGGGTAGAGAAAAAGATAGGCAGTACCGGGATGCCTACGAAGCTCAGGCTAGGTTTTCAACCGTGATGGAAAGAATTTATGACACAAACTGGGCTTCTGCAACCAAGCTCAAGCACAAGATCGTACCTTCCCTTAGCTATAGTTACAGGGCTTACAAGGATGCGAACAATGTGCAGCCATGGTTCGAGCCCATGGATGCAAACGGATCCATGAACCGGATCGCTTTGGCTCTTGACAACTTCCTGGATGCAAGAAGGGACACGGAAAAGGAAGGGGCCCTCTATGAGCAGTGGACAAGATTCACTCTGATTCAGGGGTATCGACTGGATGGAACATGGTGGGACAAAGGCGTATCTGGAGAGGAAAGGCCTTTTGAACCGTTGATTGGAATTCTGACCATGCGGCCCCTCTCGAATCTGTATCTTGATACAGAAGTTCACTGGGATCATTACGACAAAAACATTCCCTTTGCGGATGTGGCTCTTGCCTTGGCGATTCCCAGATCCGGCGGCCGGACGGATTCCGTTGGAGTGGCTTACCAGTATGACAAAGAGGAGGAGAAGGGATTCAACGCGAGCGCTCACGTCAATTTGGATTATGGTTTTTCTGTCGGAGGAGGGATTAGTATAGACCTCGATAACCACAATAGCCTTTCGGAGAGTTTCTATGTCGATTATCAATCTCAGTGCTGGGGGGTCAGGGTGATCTCCAGCAACCTGGAAGGGATAGGGAGTGTTATGGTCCAATTCCGGCTTCTCGGCCTTGGCCAGATCGGGGCAAGATAGCGCCCCAAGCTCGAAGGGTTGACACCCCAGGACGCTTGCTCTATAGTCACCCCTCAAGAAAGAAAAAACACTCTACAATCTCCTTTGGAGGAGGCGATGAAAACAAGGATTGGCGTGCTGTCCGCAGGCAGGGACTGTGCAGGAATCAATCCGGCCATCCAGTGGGTCGTCAATTCGGCCCTGGACAAAGATCTGGTGCCCATTCGGGGAACGATGTTCGAGGTCCTCGGCATCATTGACGGCTGGAAGGGGCTCCTGGAGGTAAAGCCCGACAAAAAGGAAAACATGAAGCGGTATGTGGTGCCGCTGGACACGGAACTGGTACGCACCTGGGACAGGTCCGGAGGCACACGCCTAGGAACCAGCCTGGTCAATCCCTTTGACCCGAAAAAGGACCAGTCTGAGCTGATGATAGAGAACATCAAGAAACTGGGGCTTGACGCCCTTGTGGTGATCGGGGGCTTTGACAGCCTCGGCGTCGCTTACAAGCTTTTCAAAGAAGGCATCCGGGTCGTCGGAATCCCGAAGACGATCGACAAGGATCTGTCTGAAACCGACTACACGCTGGGGTTTGATTCGGCCGTGAACTCGATCACCCAGGACATTGACAGAATTCGTATCACTGCGGGATCCCACAGCCGGATTTTCATCGTAGAGACCATGGGCAGAAGAGCGGGATGGCTTGCTCTGGAGGGAGGCGAAGCCTGCGGAGCGGCTCTGACTCTAATTCCGGAACATGACTTTGTGATGGACCGCGTCGCAGAAATCCTCAAGATGAGAAAAAAGGAGGGAAAGCGCTACAGCATTGTCCTGGTTTCCGAAGGCTCCAAGCCCAGGGGTATGGAGGAGGTGCATGAGCGGCGAGGCCAGGACGGCTTCGGCAACTATTACCTGGGAGGGATCGGGGGGTTCATTGCGGAAGAAGTCGAAAAAAAGGCCGGGCTCGAAGCTCGTTATGTGGCGCTCCGTCACCTTCAGAGAGGAGGCGACCCCACTGCCTATGACCGAAGGATGGGCCGGAAATTCGGAATTGCAGCTGTGGACATGATTGCGAACGAAGACTTCGGTCGCATGGTCAGCCTGAAGCAGGGCGAGATCAGGACGGTGCCCTTGAGAAAAGCGCTGGAGCGGTTGAGCCTTGTGAATGTGGAGAAGTTCTACGACACCAAGAATTACACGGCAAAGGATCAGATTTTGTAAGGGAATATTTTCCCCGGATTCAAAATCCCGTTTGGGTCGAAAGCTTTTTTCAGCCTCACCATCAGCTCCAGAACCGATCTGGAGATCTCCATTTCGATGAAGGGGGCCTTGGTGACCCCCACGCCGTGCTCGCCGGAAAGCGTCCCTTTCAGGTCAATGACCTTGGTGAACAGCTCCCTCACTGAAGCCTGAGCTTTTTCCAATTGCCCGGGACTCTTTTGGTCGAAGAGGATGTTCACGTGGATGTTCCCGTCTCCGGCATGGCCATAGGCCGCCATGGGGAGATCGTATGTCTTAGCCGTGACCTCCAAAAAACCGATGAACTCGGCCATTCGACTCCTGGGAACCACGATGTCCTCGCTGATCTTGTCCGGTCTCAATTTGTAAACAGACTGGGAGACGTTTCTTCTGGCTTCCCAAAGCTTCTCACTGTCTTTCAGACGGGACGCGGAGCAGAATTCTAGAGCTCCCCGGCGAGTGCAGATTCCCTCCACTTTTTTCGCTTCTTTTGTTGCGAGCGCCCTGTCTCCGTCCACTTCAATCAAAAGCAGCGCGCCTGTGCCCTCTGGGACCGCAAGCCCCACGTCTTCGTCCACGCAGGTAATGCAGGTCCTGTCCATGAACTCGAGGGCGGTTGGAACGATCTTGCTCCGGATGATTTCTGAGACGGTGTCCACGGTTGCGCTGGCGGTCTTAAAAAAGGCCATCATGGTTTTTCGGTAGGCAGGCTTCGGAATAAGCCGAACAACAATTTCCGTCACAACGGCCAGAGTCCCCTCAGACCCGATCAAGAGCCGGGTGAGGTCATAGCCGACCACTCCCTTGATGGTTTGCACTCCTGTCTTGACGATCTCTCCTGTGGGAAGGACGGCGGCGAGCCCCAGCACGTAATCGCGCGTGACCCCGTACTTGACGGCACGCAGGCCCCCTGCGCATTCCGCCACATTGCCGCCGAGGGTGGAGATGTGAATGCTGGCAGGGTCCGGGGGATAAAAGAGATGGACCTTCTCCACAGCGTCCTGGAAGGCGGCGGTGATCACTCCACATTCCACCCGCGCAATCAGGTTGTGCTGATCAATTTCAAGAATACGGTTGAAACGGTCCATGGCCAAGATGAGGCCGCCTTCCACAGGCAAGGCCCCTCCGCTCTTTCCGCTTCCCGCCCCCCTTGGAATGACCGGGAACCGCTCCTGGTTGGCCAGTTGAAAGATCTTGGAAATCTCTTCAGCCGTGCCAGGGAAGGCGACGGCGTCGGGCATGAAGCGGAGCTTCGTGGCGTCGGTTCCAAAGGTCATCAGATCTTCGGGGCGAGTGGTGAGGTGCCCAGGGCCGAGGATGGAGGAGAGTTCTTTGAGGACACGTTCAGAAATCATGGCGACAGAGGGGTCCGGCTCTTGAGAGCGTGGCACAGGGTAATGGAATCCATGTATTTCAGGTCCCCTCCCATGGGAATCCCAAGGGCAATTCGGGAGATTTTGATGCCCTTTTCGGAGAGGAGCTTGTGAAGGAAGGAAACCGTGGCTTCTCCCTCGGTGGTCGGATTGGTAGCAAGGATGACCTCCTGGATGGCTTCCCTGCCGAGGCGGCCCATCAGTTCACCGATCTTGAGATCTTCAGGCCCGACGCCGTCCAGAGGAGACAGCACACCGTGAAGCACGTGATATTTCCCTTTGAAAGCACCAGACTCCTCCAGGGCAAATTGGTCGCCCGGTCCTTCAACGATGCACAACACTCCATTGGACCGGGATTCATCCGCGCAGATGGCGCAGGGATCCTTTTCGGTGAAATTGAAGCAAACGGAACAGAACCTGATCTTCTCCTTTACATCGAGAAGGCTCTTGGCCAGGCTCTCGGCAAGTTCTTTGGGACTCCTCAGAATGTGCAGAGCCACACGGGCGCCTGATTTCTGTCCGATACCCGGCAGCCGGGACAGGTTCCGGATGAGATGTTCAAGGGGTGCTGGATAGATGTTCATGGACCTGCTCTAAAGGAGTCCGGGGATGTTGGGAAGGTTGAGCCCTTGGGTAAGTTTGCCCATCTCCTCATTGACCATGCTTTTGGCCTTAGACAGGGCATCGTTGACAGCGGCGAGGATCAGGTCCTGGAGCATTTCGGCCTCTTCAGGATGAATCACTTCGGGGTCGATTTTTACGGAAAGGACCTCCTGCCGGCCGTTGGCCACGACCGTGACCATCCCGCCTCCGGCAGAAGCCTCCACCGTTTTCTCTCCGAGTTCTTCTTGAAGCTTGGCCATTTTGGCCTGGAATTGCTGTGCCTGCCTGAGCAAATTCCCCATGTTCGGCATGCCTTTCATGATTCTTTTCTCCTTTGATCTTCTGATACTTCCCCTCTGATCTCGCCCTGAAACATGTTGAGCACATCCTGAACCCCTTGCGGATGGGGCGGCGCTTGGGGGTCCTGTTTCGGGTGCTGGCTTTCCTCCACCCCGATTTGGCCGATCACTTTTATTTTCACATTCCTCTTGAAAAACTGAAGGCCCAGCGCTCTCAGTTTGTCGCTTTTTTCCGAGTCATCGAAATAGGTGTCAAAGGGCTTGGGGGCTTTTCCGATCACCACGGTCTCTGCAGAGCCCTCCAGAAACGGAAAACCTTCCATGACCTTTGCCATCGATTTATTCTTGGAAGCGATGAATTTCAGAAAGGCACCCCAGTCGTCCTTCCGGATCGGTTGAGGCAAGGCCTTTTCCTCGTCGACAGCCTGAACCGCTTCACTGGAGGCGCGCGGAGAGGAGAGCCTTTTTTCAAGGGATTCGAGTTTCCGGATCAGTTCCTCGATAGCCACGACATCTCCCATCTGAGAGAGCCTGATCATGATGCCTTCCAGGACCAGCCTGGGATGGGATGTGAAACGGAGACTCTCCTCTCGGGCTATCAAGTAGTTCAGGATCTGCTGCAGTTTTTCTTTTCCGGCCCTTTCCGCCTGGACTTTGATTGCTTCCCTGTCGCTCTCGACCATGTCCAGAAGGTCGTCGTAAGGAGCGACGAGGCTCATGAGAAGATTCCTGAACTGATCCATGAGGGCCCGATAGAACTCCTTGATGTCGTGACCGTAGTTGTATATCTGGTCCACAATTTCTATGCAGGTCTTGGCTGAGCCTTCAAGAACGGCGCGGGAGGCCTCGAAGAGGAGGGTCCTATCGATCACTCCGAGGATATCCGTGATCTGTCGGTCCTCCACCTTGGGTCCGGTGTAAGAGACGACCTGATCCAGCAGGCTCTCGGCGTCACGCATGCTCCCTTCGGCTTCCCTGGCAATGAGGGTCAACCCTGATCGGCTGATGTGGATACCCTCCTCCGAGGTGATTGTCTCCATCTGTTTGACGAGAAGAGCCAGAGGAATCCTCTTGAAATCGAATTTCTGGCATCTTGAGAGAATGGTCACTGGGACCTTGTGGGGTTCGGTGGTTGCAAAAATGAATTTGACATGGCCCGGCGGTTCCTCAAGAGTTTTGAGCAAGGCATTGAACGCAGGCAGCGTGAGCATGTGGACTTCATCGATGATGTAAATTCGAAACGAACCGGATGAAGGCATGTACTTGATGTTTTCCCGGAGCTCCCGAATCTGCTCGATGCCTCGGTTGGATGCGCCGTCGATTTCCTGCACGTCCACTGAAGAGCCCTGTGTGATTTCGAGGCATGAGTGACAGCGGTTGCAGGGAATGCCCGGCTTTCCTTCGGTGCAGGTGAGGGCTTTGGCCAAGATCCTGGCGATCGATGTTTTGCCGACGCCTCTCGGTCCGCTGAAGAGGTAAGCATGGGCGAGCCTGTCTGTCTTGATCGCATTGACCAGAGTGTGAATCACGTGGTCCTGCCCAATCACATCCTCAAAAACCTGAGGACGCCATTTCCTGGCAAAAACCTCGTAGGTCATAGCCGTCGCCTCAAAAGAGTCCTCGCCCTTTCACCGGAGGTGCGGAAAAACATATGGCGGAGAGAGTGGGATTCGAACCCACGGTACCGCTTTTGGGCGGTACACGCGATTTCCAGTCGCGCTCCTTCGGCCAACTCGGACATCTCTCCGCGATTCCTCTTGCGTTGATCATCGCAGAGGAGGCAGAACGCATAGACTTGTGGAGCTCTGAAAGAGCACCCGCTAAGCGCTCTTTGCGGTTAGTCGATTTCCACTGCCAACTGAACACGGTTCACTGATTTTTGGCGGAGAGGGTGGGATTCGAACCCACGTGCCCCGTTTTTGGCAGAGCAAGTCGATTTCGAGTCGACCCCGTTATGACCACTTCGGTACCTCTCCGTGCGCCCCTATTCTTTGTCCCTCCGCATCCGGAAGAAGTCCTGCATCAGCTTTCCGCATTCTTCCGCCAGAACTCCGGGGATCACCTCTATTCGATGGTTTAATCTAAGATCCTCCGGCACATTGTACAAGGACCCGACTGCACCTGATTTCGGATCGAGCGCTCCAAAAACCAGTTTGGCTACCCTCGCATGCACGGCAGCCCCGATGCACATTAGACAGGGCTCGATGGTCACCACCAGAGTGGCTCCCTCAATACGGTAATTCTCATAGAAAATGCCTGCCTGCCTCAGAGCCAATATCTCCGCATGGGCGCAGGGATCATTGAGGGAAATGGGCTGATTGTGGGCTCTGGCGACAATAAAACCTGCCGGATCGACAATCACGGCACCCACAGGAACTTCTCCCTTGTCAAAGCCCTTTGCTGCCTCTCGGAGGGCTTCCTTCATGAAGGGGGAAAAGTCCGGAAGCATCATGAGTTAGCTTTATCACTTGTCTGTCTCTAGGTCAACCCGATATCCGCCAAACCGGGCACAATTCGGTTTCACCCAAAGAAAACAATTTTACCCACATCCCATTCAGGCCGGGGCCGTCAGCCATCCATTTCAAAACGCTAAACAGATAGGAAAAATCATTTTTCAAATTTCGCTTTTCCTCGGAGGGTGATAGAGTGTAAGCGATCGCAGGGTGAACTCCGGAGGAGGGGTGGATAAAAGAAAAGGAAAGCTGCAAACTCGCTTTCCTACGAGCAACAACACTTGAGTCGAGCGACATGCTATTCGAAGACACCGTTGTCAGCGAAGAGGACATGCGAAGGGAAAAGGAAAAGGCCCGGCGGCTGAGGCAAACCGAGTGGTGGATGAGAAAGATCCAGAAAGGGGTGTGCCACTACTGCCAGAGCCAGGTGGGAAGGGAGCATTTGACCATGGATCACGTAGTCCCTCTCAGCCGGGGAGGGAAGAGCAGCAAAGGAAACATCGTTGCTGCGTGCAAGACCTGCAACAACAAAAAGAAGTATTTGCTTCCCATCGAGTGGGATGAATATCTCCAGTCTCTGCGGGAGAGCTGATTATCTCTGTCAAGCCTTGCTCACCTCAACCAAGGCACCGACGAGCTCTCCAGTTCTCAATCCAATATACTCTGAAGCCCGGCCGAGGTTGACGGCTATTTCCAGGAGATTGGAGCTGTTGATCAGGGCGAGAGGTTCTCCTTCTTCGCAATCCGCATAAATGCGGCTGAGCTTTCGGATCACCAGTGTTCCTGCCTCAATGCGGAGAGGAGCCGATTGCAGGAAATCCGTCAATTCTCGCGCAGAGATATTAGTGACCAGATTCCCGAAGTTGTCCACTCGGATGATCTGACCGCACAGAACCCCCCCTTTGGCATAAGGGTGAGGGAGCGTCACCTTCGTAAGGTCATGGACCGTGGGGCCCAGAGACACCAGCGAGAGTCCGAGAGAAAGGTGAGCTGCCACAGGGGCGAAGATATCCCTGCCATGAAAAGTCTGGGTAATGCACGGAAGGAAATAACGGGATTGGGTGAGCTGAACAGCCTTGGCTCCTTCGAAATCCCGGAACACGGGCCAGAAAAGACCATTGTCCGGTCCCACAAACAAGTGAGCACCGGCCGTCAAGGCAAGGAGCCTGCGACGGCTCCCGACTCCGGGGTCGATCACGGCCAGGTGGACGGTTCCTTGAGGGAAGTAAGGGAGCGTTTCGTGGATCAGTAGAGCCGCCTGGGCAATAGACCCTGTTCTGACCTGGTGGGTGACATCGACTATCCTGGCCAAAGGATTGATGGAGAGGATCACGCCTTTCATCATGGCCACATAGGGGTCAGAGAGGCCGAAATCCGTGGTGAGAGTGATGATTCCCGAAGGCTTCATGCCCAATCTTCCAAAAGCTTGGGAAGGATTTCTCCTGATTTCCCCAGCAGCACAATATCCATCATCCCCGAGTTGGATGTCTCTTCAAGGTTGATTTCTGCAACGACGGCTCCGGCTTCCTTGGCCTCAAGAGCCAGAGACGCGGCGGGTTGGACAATGGCGGATGTGCCGATCACGAGCATCACCTGGCAGGACCGTGCGGCTTCAATGGCACGGCTGTGTAAGGCGGAATCCAGGGACTCGCCAAACCAGACCACATGGGGCCGTAAAAGGCCGCCACACTCCCGGCATGTGGGCAAAGGGCCCATGTTCGATGACATGTTGAGGCTTACAGCGTGACACTTGGTACACCGGACCTTCCAGAGGTTGCCGTGGATTTCAAGGAGGTTTTTGCTCCCGGCTTTGAGGTGAAGCCCATCGA
>Ga0113563_10002374_pt1 | contig 11310 bp, 6 predicted proteins | sample Mud3Dept3metaG_FD_80117 | JGI IMG/M metagenome (GOLD analysis project Ga0113563, IMG submission 80117) | Freshwater wetland microbial communities from Ohio, USA, analyzing the effect of biotic and abiotic controls - Mud 3 Core 4 Depth 3... | ecosystem: Environmental > Aquatic > Freshwater >...
AGGGGATTTATTTATTCCGGGAGTCAGTCAGTTGTTATGTCAATGTGGGAGATTGAGGACAGATCAGGGACTGATATAGTGAAGATGTTCTACAAGAACCTTAAAAAGGGAAACACTAAAAGCGCTGCTCTAAGAAAAGCGAGATTTGACTATCTGAAAACTTCAGATCAGCTGCGCTCTCACCCATATTTCTGGTCAACTCTCATCGTTTATGGTAATAACGATCCCTTGTATTATTCCATATATTATATCCTTGCTGCAATAACAATTCTTATTGTTATTCTATTAACAGTAGTCATTTATCTTAAAAAACGAAGGTATTCCTGATATTCAGGATCTTCTTTCATTATCTCAAGGATTGCTTCTTTACTCAGGTATTTTTTTCTTCTGGCATACGTCTCATCTTTAAATCCCATCTTAGCTGCAATAACCTCGTAAGAATCACCCTCTGAGAATAAGTTTAACACCATTTGCTGATCTGGTTTCAGTTTCAAAAATGCACGGCTTACTACTCTTTCGAGCGTAATATCATTCATCAGATTTATGTCCTCTTCCTCAATTACATCAACCATTAGCTCACTTGTTTTTTGTTTTAAACGTAATTGAGCACTCCATACATTCCGTGCAATACCGAAAAAATATCCTTTAAGATCAGTAGTAAGATTCAGGCAGTTATCAGTTATCTGTTTGAACAGTACAATTATTGAATCCTGAAATACATCTGATACATCTTCTACTGAACCGCTATTATTTAGAACATGCTTCTTAACATTTTGAAAATAATTATCATACAGCCAGTTGAGGATTTTATCATCCTGCTGTCTGATACCTTCAATTATGTTTATATCTGAATACTTTTTAAACAACCCCTTTTGTTAAGAAATAACAATGGCAAATATACTATTTCCATTATCCAATATCTTCAGTTGCAGACAGCAGGAGAGGTTTTTGTCGCAAACGTGAGTAAATAGTATTTAAAATATAAATATCTTTACTTACATAATAAATCACTTGTCCAAAGTTAAAAATGTCTTTCCCCTTCGTAAAACAACCCGATGCAATGGACTGCGGACCAGCTTGTCTCAAGATGGTTGCGGGATTTTACCAGAAAAGTTTTTCCCTTGATTCGCTTAGAAAGAAATGCTTTATCACCCGGGAAGGTGTATCGTTTCTGGGACTATCTGAAGCTGCTGATTCTCTGGGCTTCAGAACCATTGGGGTAAAGATCCCGTTTGAACTTTTAAACGAAAATGTCCCTTTACCATGTATCGTTCATTGGCGCCAAAGACATTTTATTGTAGTATATAAGATCAAAAATGATAAGGTATGGGTTGCCGATCCTGCAGTAGGACTTGTTAAATATAGCCGTGCTGAGTTTGAACGAAACTGGGCATCAACAATCAGTAATGGAAAACCATCAGGACTGGTGTTGATCATTGAGCCGACACCGGCACTGTATGATAAAGAGAATGAAAAGGAAAAGTCAACCGGCTTCAGATTCCTTTTAAAATATTTCAGACTCTACAGAAAGTATTTCATTCAGCTCATTCTGGGTTTACTTTTGGGAAGTTGTATACAGTTAATAATACCTTTTCTTACACAGTCAATCATTGATATTGGCTTGAATAATAATGATATAGGATTTATTTACCTTATTCTTTTTGCTCAACTTTCATTGGTAATAGGAAGAATGTCAGTGGAGTTTATACGTGGCTGGCTGTTGCTTCATATAGGCTCAAGGGTCAATGTTGCAATTATTTCTGGCTTTCTACAGAAACTAATGTCACTTCCTGTTTCATTTTTTGACACAAAACTTACCGGCGATATACTTCAGCGAATTGAAGACAATAACCGTATTGAAGAATTTCTGACCTCTGCCAGCCTTAATATTCTGTTCTCATTTTTTAATCTGATCATCTTTGGAATAGTCCTGGCAATATTCAGCACTAAAATTCTGTTAATTTTTATTGCCGGATCATTAATCTATATCACATGGGTTTCACTCTTTATGAAGTCCAGGGCAAAACTGGATCACCAGAGGTTTAAGTTGATGTCACAATCCGGAAGTAAGCTGATAAACATTGTTAACGGTATGCAGGAAATTAAACTCACTCAGAGTGAGTTAAGTACCCGTTGGGACTGGGAAAAACTTCAGGCAACATTATTTGGACTTAAAGTTAAAGGACTTAGCATAATTCAGTACCAGTCTGCAGGTGCCACATTTATCAATGAGGTTACGAATATCCTGATAACCGTTGCTGCGGCGACTGCGGTACTTAAAGGCAACATGACACTCGGTATGATGCTCGCAGTTCAGTTTATCATAGGGCAGCTAAATGTGCCTCTTAGCCAGATTATTGGTTTTTTCAGAATGTCCCAGGACGCAAAAATGAGTCTTGACAGGCTGGCAGAGGTTCATGATCTTGATGAAGAAGAGGCAGAACCCGCTCTGAAAGTCAGAAAACTTCCGGATAAGAAAGATCTTTATATAAATAATCTTTCCTATCAGTATGAGGGACCCCGTTCTCCATTTGCACTAAAAGATGTAGATCTGTTTATAGAGGAGAACAAGGTAACAGCTATAGTTGGAACCAGTGGAAGCGGGAAAACAACCCTTCTGAAGATGCTGCTCGGTTTCTATCAGCCTGTTAATGGTGAAATACTTATTGGAGATACACGGCTATCTAATCTCAGTCTCAAAATTTGGAGGGAAAAGGTAGGGGCTGTAATGCAGGATGGATTTCTTTTCTCCGATACAATTGCCTCAAATATTGCTCCTGGTTCCGAAGAAATCAATGAAGAGCGACTGGTCAGAGCTGCAGATATTGCTAATATCAAAGGATTTGTAGAATCCCTGCCACTTGGATACAATACCAAAATAGGAGCAAACGGGCATGGCCTAAGTGAAGGTCAGAAACAACGATTATTGATTGCAAGGATTGTTTATAAAAATCCTGATATTATTTTATTCGACGAAGCCACAAACTCTCTCGATGCAAATAACGAAAAGGTTATAGTTGAGAATCTTACATCTTTTTTTGGGGGAAAAACAGTGATTATTGTTGCACACAGATTAAGCACTGTCAGAAACGCCGATAAAATTGTTGTACTTGATAGCGGACGGATTGTTGAAACAGGGTCACATGAGTCGCTTATTAATAATAAAGGTGCATATTATAACCTTGTAAAGAACCAACTTGAACTGGGTCATTAAAGCAGACTGATGAAAGAACGTAAACCTGATATAATCTACTCTGATCCTGTCAATGAGATAATGGGAAATCCGCCGGGAAAAATTCTGAGATGGGGGACTACAATCATATTCTCAGTATTCTGCTTATTCGTTATTTTCGCGTGGCTGATACAATATCCTGATACTATTCCATCACCTGTTGAAATCACAACAGTTAATCCTCCTGTAACTCTTGTCAGTAAAATAACAGGACGGATAATGCATTTGTATGTAAATGAAAGGGATAACGTCTCAGCAGGTCAGTTGGTTGGAGTAATGGAGACTACAGCCTCAATAGATGAGATTAAACTACTAAGACATACAATTGATACTCTTATTATTCCGGAATTATTGAATAATGAAAGACTTCCATTATTATCTGGTCTTGGAGAACTTCAGGGATCTTATGCATTATTTCTTAAAAATCTTACAGATTTTAATAATTATACACAGAACGATTATTTTGGAAACAAAGTATTATCGCTTGAGGAGGAAATAAGAGGTATAGAGGAATATTTGCGCAGGTTGAAGGTCAAGGAGAATCTGTATAATGAAAACCGAATACTGGAAGCAAAGAAATATCTGAGGGACTCTCTTCTTTTTTCCGGAAAGGTAATCCCGGAGAGCCAGCTTGAAATTTCACGTCAGTCATTGATAGAATTAAATATAGAACTTCAGCAGGTAAGACTTGAACAATCAGAAAAATCAATCGGGATATCAGAAAAACGGCAGCTGCTTCTCGATTATAAAATAAAAGGGATTGAGGAAAAAGAAAAGCTTATTTCAGTTTTGAGAGAATCTTTTCAGAATCTGAAATCAGAACTTAATATCTGGGAAAACAACTATCTTCTTATCTCGCCAATAGATGGTACTGTTACATTCACCAGATTCTGGAGTGCAAACCAGTCAGTTAAGAAAGATGATCCGGTTATTACAATTGTCCCTCTGGAACCAGGAAAATATATTGGGAGAATAACTCTGAAAATGCAGAGGTCCGGCAAGGTAACTGAAGGGAAACTGGTAAATATTAAACTGGCTGGTTATCCTTATCTGGAATATGGAATGGTAAGAGGTGTTGTAAAGTCAAAATCACTTGTTCCTGCAGCAGATGCGTATATTATTGAGATTGATCTGCCCGATGGTCTGAATACTTTGTATGGGAGACAACTTGAGTTCACGCAAAATATGCAGGGAACAGCAGAAATAATTACAGATGACATACGACTGCTTCAGAAGGTTATAAATCCATTCCGCTATATGGTGTCCAGAAACAAAAGATAATCAGGATTATTTTTTTGAATAGGGCTCATAATCGTCATTCTTTGAGGTTGAGAAGAATGACGTCTCATTTGATGCTTTTTTGGTATTCGCAGTTCCTTTCAGATCCTTTTTCCCGTATTTCTGATATAACCTGAAGGCAACAAAGAATATAACAGCGATAAGTATTATTAGATCTCTGGTTTCCATTTTGCTATTGTATTTGATAATGATCGATAATAATCAGCATTCATTTTTTTCAAATATACAATTATTCATTTTATCTGACATTCATTGTAGTCATTATGACATCAATGAGAATAAAATGTGGACTTCACCAGAGGATCACACTCTGTTAATATCTGATTCTCACATTTATTTATGCTAAATCTTTGAGTATTATTAAATATTTCAATATTTTCGTACTCTGAAAATTCCATGAATTGCCATGGTGCAAGATTCTGATAAAGAGCTGAACTATAAAAGGATTGATTATGACCAAGAAAAATCCGGATGACTCTGTTCGCGAAGAACAATTCGGGGCAAATGAAATTGCTGCCGGAACTGAGGATGCCACACAAGCGGTTATACCGCAGGAAAATGAGACTGAAGAAAACCCTGAAGAGCACAGTTTAGAAAATATTGAACTTCCTCAGGTTGATTATTCAGGATACTCGAAACATGAAATTGTTGAAACACTGGGCCTTCTGATTGAAAACAGACCTGCTGCCGAAATAAAGGATGATATTGAACGTCTGAAAGCTATCTTCTATAAAAAACTCAAGATTGAATCGGACGAGAGAAAAAGCAAGTTTCTTGAAGAGGGTGGAAAGACTGAAGAGTATCGTGCCTGGGTAGATCCCGATGATGCAAAGGTAAAATACCTTCTGGATAAATATAAAGAGAAGAGAACTGATTACAGTAAAATTCAGGAAGCTGAGAAATACGAGAATCTAAAAAAGAAATATGATATAATTGACAAGATAAAAGATCTGGTAAACAGAGAGGAATCAATAAACAAAACTTTTCACGATTTCAGGTCTCTTCAGAATGATTGGCATTCGGCTGGCGTAGTACCACAGAGTTCACTGAAGGATCTTTGGGAGAATTATCACCATTATGTTGAGATCTTTTACGACTATATAAAAATAAATAAGGAGCTCAGGGATCTGGACCTAAAGAAGAATCTTGAGGCGAAGGTTACTCTTTGTGAAAAGTCAGAACAGCTTTTGCTGGAACCTAATCCAGTGAATGCTTTCAGGTATCTGCAGGATTATCATAATCAATGGAGGGAGATTGGACCAGTACCTCTTGAGTCGAAAAACGAAATCTGGGAGCGTTTCAAGGAGGCTACCTCACAAATAAACAAGAGACATCACGAGTATTTTGAAAAACAAAAGGACGACCAGAGAAAAAACCTTGAAGCTAAAATAGCTCTTTGCGAGGAGGTTGAAGCTATCAATTTACAGGAAATGAAAAACTTCAAGGAATTTGATGAAATAGCTGGAAAGGTTGTTGAATTGCAGAAAATGTGGCGTACACTCGGATTCGCTCCTAAAAAGCAGAATAATAAGGTATATCAGCGATTCAGGGATGCCTGCGATGCTTTCTTCGAAAAGAAAAGAGGATTCTATGCTGATAATAAAGAAATACAGACTACTAATCTTCAGAAAAAGACCGAGTTATGTGTTCAGGCTGAAGCTCTCCAGGAGAGCACTGACTGGAAAGCCACATCAGATGCTCTTATAAAGCTGCAGAAAGAATGGAAAGAGGTAGGACCGGTTCCCCGAAAACAATCTGAAAGATGCTGGAAACGGTTCCGCAAAGCCTGTGACTATTTCTTTAACCGGAAAGCAGAGTTCTTTGCCCAGCTGGATACTTCATATGAAGACAACCTTAAGGCTAAACTTGATATTATTCAGGAACTGGAAAAGTTTGAACCGGGAAATGACGTTCAGGCAGCTTTCGAAAGACTTAAAGAACTTCAGAAGAAATGGACAGACATTGGTTTTGTGCCATTTAATATGAAGGATGAAATAACAAATAAATATCGAATCGCCCTTAATAAGGAATTTGATAAACTTAAGATCGGCGATGATGATAAGAGCATTCTTAAATACAAGACAAAACTCGATAGCCTGAAGGCAAATCCCAAGTCTTCGAGGAAAGTCAGAAATGAAAGAGATAAGTTCTTTACCAAGATCAAACAACTGGAAAGTGACATTGTACTCTGGGAAAATAATATCGGCTTCTTTGCAAAATCGAAAAATGCTGATACAATGATAAAAGAGGTGGAAGAAAAAATTGAGAGCGCAAAGAAACTTATTAAAACTCTTGAAGAAAAAGTCAAGATGATTGACCAGTCAGGTCTTGATGATTAATGCAAATGAATTCTTTTAGTAATTTATAAAATCTCTTGCTTTGACAGACGTTAAATACGTATTCGTAACAGGAGGGGTAACATCCTCATTGGGGAAAGGTATTATTTCCGCCTCGCTTGCCAAGTTATTGCAGGCCAGGGGTTATTCTGTAACAATACAAAAACTCGATCCTTACATAAATGTTGATCCCGGTACACTGAATCCTTATGAACATGGAGAGTGCTATGTAACACTAGATGGTGCTGAAACTGACCTTGATCTGGGACATTATGAAAGATTTCTTAATGTGCCCACTAGTCAGGCTAATAATGTTACTACAGGTAGAATTTACCAGGCGGTAATAAATAAAGAAAGAAAAGGTGATTACCTGGGGAAAACAGTCCAGGTTATTCCTCATATAACAGATGAGATCAAAAGGCGGATAAAACTTGTCAGCTCCGGAAGTAAATTCGATATTGTAATAACAGAAATTGGCGGTACTGTCGGTGATATTGAATCACTTCCGTATATTGAGTCTGTCAGACAATTGAAGTGGGAACTGGGGACTCAGAACTGTATTGTTATTCATTTAACACTGGTGCCATATCTCTCTTCAACCGGTGAGTCAAAGACAAAACCGACTCAGCACTCTGTAAAAGAACTGCTTGAAACAGGAATACAACCCGACTTATTGGTTCTGAGAACTGAAAGACATCTTAATGAGGAAATTAAAAGAAAGGTAGCTCTGTTCTGTAACGTAGAGGAGAATGCTGTTGTTGAATCGGTTGATGTTTCAACAATTTATGAAGTCCCTATAAAAATGCTCGAACAGGGACTGGATAAGACTGTCCTTCGGAAGCTAGCACTTCCTGTTGATAAAGAACCTCCTCTTACTGAATGGAGAGAGTTCCTTACAAAACTTAAGAATCCTAAACACTTTATTAAAGTGGGACTGGTTGGTAAATATGTTGAACTTCCTGACGCGTATAAGTCAATTGCTGAATCATTTATTCACAGCGGGGCAATAAATGAATGTAATGTCAATGTTGAATACATTCATTCCGAAGATATTACTGAAAAAAATGTTGAAGAAAAACTTAACGGGCTGGATGGTATCCTGGTAGCTCCCGGATTCGGATCCAGAGGTATTGAAGGGAAAGTATACACTGCTAAATATGCCAGGATCAATAATATTCCTTTTTTTGGAATTTGTCTTGGAATGCAATGCGCTGTAATCGAATTTGCGCGAGATGTACTTGGTTACGAGGGGGCGCATTCAACTGAAATCAATCACAAAACAAAATTCCCCGTTATCGACCTTATGGAAGAACAGAAGAGCATTATTGATAAGGGAGGTACAATGAGGCTTGGCGGATATAAATGTATAATAAGCAAGAATTCAAAGGCATTCGAAGCATATAAGAAAACGGAGATTGTTGAACGACACAGGCACAGATATGAATTTAATGATAAGTATTTTGAAGATTTCAAACAGAATGGAATGGTCCCGGTTGGTATTAATCCTGAGTCAAATCTGGTTGAAATAATTGAAATACCTGAGCATAAGTGGTTTATAGGAGTTCAGTTTCATCCTGAATACAGCAGCACAGTAATTAATCCACATCCGCTTTTTGTAAGTTTCGTTAAAGCATGTATCGGGTAGAGACGCGATACTACGCGTCTCTAAACATATATAAATAAATAAGGTAAAGGCGCACTATATTGCGTCTCAACATATAAGTAAAGACACAATATATTGTGTTTCAACATATAAATAAAAATGAGAAAGAATGGATAGAAATACAATAACAGGACTGGCACTTATTTTCGTGATTTTTATTGGTTTCAGTGTATATAATAATAGCAGAGTAAATAAATTATACGAAAAAGCAGTTACTGCTGCGGAGACAAGCTATAGTAAAGGGGAATTTGCAACAGCAAGAACTGAATACATTAATGCTTTGAATATCAGGCCAAATCAACCTGATCTTATTATCAGGCTAAATGAACTTAATCTGAAACTCGGAATCATCCCTCCAGAACAAAAGGTTGACAGCGCAGCTTCAATTCAGGCAAAACCGGAATTGCCTGCCCCTGTAGCTGCATCCCAACCGGTTGACGTAAGCCAGCTTGGGGTGTTCGCAGGTTCTGCCAATGGTGAAAATGAGTTCATTACACTGGAAAATAATAAAATAGAACTTAAAATATCATTAAAGGGTGGAAAGGTTTATTCGGCACGTCTGAAGGATTACAGAACACATGATTCACTTCCGCTTATATTGTTTTCAGGTGACTCTACAATTTTCGGATTTAACTTTTTTACCGCTGATAATAAGGCAGTACAGACCAATAACCTTTTTTTTAAACCTGTTTCTGATCAGAAATCATTTGTGGTTGGATCTTCTTCGCAATCCGTAAGTTTAAGGTTAATGGCTGCGGATGATAAGTATATAGAATACAAATATACTCTGGCCCCTGATAAGTATATGGTTGACTTTAATGTCACCTTTAAATCAATGGAAGGCATAATTGCCGGTAATCAGAATAGCCTGACACTCGATTGGAGAATGTATATGCCACAACAGGAAAAAGGGAGACAGAATGAAGAACAATACTCAAATATCAGGTTTAAATACTTTCAGGACGACGTTGTTGACTTGAAATCCAGACAATCAAAAGAACTTGAAAAACTTGATATAACAACCAAACTCAGCTGGGTGGCTTTTCAGGATCAGTTCTTTTCAACAGCAATCATTACAAATGACTTCTTTCTGAATGGTGCGGTATCTTCTACAAAAACACTAACATCAGAAAAATACATCAGATATTATACTTCAGAGGTTGGTGTACCTTTTAATCCTGCTGCATCAAATGCAATAAACATGAAGTTGTACTATGGTCCAAATAGTATTACTGTTCTTAAGAAGGAAGGACTTGAATTAGATCAGCTTGTTTTCCTTGGAAAGAATATTATAGGATGGATAAACCGTTTTGCCATAATACCGATATTCAACTGGCTGGATAATTTTATTGGTAATTATGGATTGATAATCCTTATACTGACTATAATTATCAAAATAGTTCTTTTCCCTCTTACATTTAAATCCTACCAGTCAACTGCTAAAATGCAGGTACTTAAACCACAGGTAGAGGAATTGGGAAAAAAATTCCCGAAGAAGGAAGATGCAATGAAAAAACAACAGGCAACAATGGATCTTTATAAGAGGGCAGGGGTTAATCCTATGGGAGGTTGTCTGCCGATGTTACTCCAGATGCCTATTCTTTTCGCCATGTTCAGATTTTTCCCTGTCTCGATTGAATTGCGTCAGGAACATTTCCTCTGGGCAACCGACCTTTCTACTTATGATTCGATTCTGACACTTCCCTTCACAATTCCGATGTACGGAGACCACGTCAGTCTGTTTACACTACTTATGACTGCATCTACTCTGCTCACAATGAAGATGACAGGGTCAACTCCCGGCTCAGATCAGCCCGGTATGAAGCTTATGATGTATATGATGCCGGTTATGTTTATGCTGATACTGAATCAATTTTCAGCAGGCCTTACATACTACTATTTTCTGGCAAATATGATCACTTACGGACAGAATATAATTTCCAAACGGTTTATAAATGCAGATGCTGTTCTTGCTACTCTTGAAGAAAATAAGAAGAAGCCTTTGAAAAAGTCCAAATGGACTCAGCGGCTCGAAGCAGCTGCAAAACAGAGAGGTATTAATCCTCCAAAAAAATAGTAAAAAGCTAAATTTCAAATTATAGAGGCTGTTTCATATCTGACAGCCTCTTTTTTTGTAGTTTTATTGCCCTTTGTGTCCTTTGTGAAAAACCTTAATGACCTTCGTGGTTAATTGATTCAGGCTTTTTTCAGCTCGTTATAAATAAAAGAGTTAAAAAACATTAAATTAAATCTCCGAATAAAAAAAAGTCTTAAATTTATTTCTCTCAATCTAATGGGGAAATGGGGAAAAAATTTAAAAACAAAGATTTAGCCGCAAGGCTGGGTGTATCCGGTACATTAGTTTCTCTTGTACTTAATAATAAAGCTGATCAGCAGGGAATCCGGAAAGATACCCAGGAAAAGGTAATCGCTCTGGCCCGGCAAATGGGCTATTTTGAAAAACTTGAGGAGAAAAATGAGATATCTCCTGTTGAAGAAAAGCCAGGTGTACTGGGGATGATAGTCCCTTCATTGAATGATCCGTTTGTAATTCAGATTTCACCATTTTTACAGAAAGCATTTTCAAGTATTGGCGTCGGTTTTTCAATCGTTACAAAGGATCCTGATGATCAGAGATACGATCGGCTGGTAGGAGCTTTTAAAAAGTTTTACAGTGGTCTTATTCTTCTTGGAGATGCAGCTGATGATAATACTATCAGGTCGCTTCGTACCTCAGACTATCCATTTGTACTGCTCGAAAAACCTGTAAAGACCTTACG
>Ga0113563_10002375_pt1 | contig 11309 bp, 7 predicted proteins | sample Mud3Dept3metaG_FD_80117 | JGI IMG/M metagenome (GOLD analysis project Ga0113563, IMG submission 80117) | Freshwater wetland microbial communities from Ohio, USA, analyzing the effect of biotic and abiotic controls - Mud 3 Core 4 Depth 3... | ecosystem: Environmental > Aquatic > Freshwater >...
GTGATCCCGAACGGCCCGGACCCGACTCCTCTGTTGATCGGCTTCAGCGCGGTCCTGATCCGCTTCGCGGTGATCGAGTCGGGCCTCGCGCTCTATCTCCCGATCGCGCGCGCCGACGTGCTGGAACAGGTCGAGGTCGGCGTGCTGGTCGCGGACCTCGAGGGTCGCGTCGTGGACGCGAACCGCGCTGCGCGCGGCCTCACGCGCACGCTCGACCCGCACGGCCGACCGCTGGCGACGTTGCTCGACGCCGCGCGCAATCGCTCGGACGTGGTCGTCGAGGTGCGCACGTTTCCGCTGCGCAGCAGCGTCGCGGAGGTCGGCTCGGCGGCGTTGCTCGAGGATCGCAGCGAGGGCCGCCGCACCGAGCAGCGCCTGCAGCTCGCGGCGCGGCTCGAAGCGCTGGGCTTTCTCACCGCCGGCATCGCCCACGAAGTGAACAACCCGCTCGCCTTCATCCGCGCGAACCTGTCGCAGCTCGAGAAGCTCGCGCACGAACTCTCCGACCCGCGCGTCGCGGCGCTACTCTCCGCGACCGCGCGCTCGCTGCTCGACGACGCGGTGGAGTTGGTCGGAGAAACGCAAGAAGGTGTCGAGCGCATCGCGGCGCTGGTGGCGCGCCTCAAGTCGTTCGCGCGCAACGATCCGCACGATCCGGCACGTCGCACGCCCGTCGATCTCGCGCGCGTCGCAGACGCCGCGGTCGCGATGGCTTCGGTCGGCATGCCGCCGGGGGCGATCCGGCGCCTCGGCTGCGCGGTGCCGCTGGCGTGGGGCGTGGAAGGCGACCTGGTCCAGATCGCGCTGAACCTGCTGGTGAACGCCGTGCAGGCGAGTGAGAACGCCGTCGAGATCGAGGTCGAAGTGGCGCCCGCGGACGGCGGCGTCGCGCTCTGCGTGCGCGATCGCGGCAGTGGCATCGATTCGGAGTCGCTCCCGCATCTCTTCGATCCGTTCTTCACGACCAAGCCGCCTGGGACCGGAACGGGACTCGGGCTGTCGCTCTCCTACGACCTGGCGCGTCGCAACGGCGGCCGGCTCGACGCGAGCAACCGACCCGACGGGGGCGCGGCCTTCTCGCTGTGGCTCCCCGCCGCGGAAGGCGAGGGCGAGTCGGGCCGCTAGATTGCGGAAATGGCCCGCTTGATCTTGATCCGCCACGGCGAGAGCCTCGCCAACGCAGAGCGGCGCTTCACGCACGGACCGCACGAACCGCTCTCGCGCCGCGGCCGCGACGAAGCGCTGGAGCGCGGGCGCAGCATCGCCGCGCGTTTCGATCCGGTCGCGATCTACGCCAGTCCGTTCGTGCGCGCGCTCGAGACGGCGCGCCTCGTCGGCTCGGTGCTGGGCCTCGATCCCGTCGTCGTCGAGGCGTTGCGCGAGCAGGACTTCGGCGCGCTGCGTGGCCAGCCCTATGAGATGGTCGCGCGCGACGCGACGTGGCACACGGATCGCTGGCGCTTCCGCCCGCCCGGCGGCGAAACACTGGAAGAGGTCGGCCGGCGCGCCGGGCCCGCGCTCGACGAGATCGCCGCGCGTCACCTGGGCAGCGAGATCGTGGTGGTGAGCCACGGCGGCGTGATGGCGGCGCTGCGCGCGTGGACCTCGACGCAGCGCTTCGAAGGCGAGCCGCAACTCAGCGCGAACGCGACGGGCTTCGTCGTGTGGCGTCGCAGCGCGCGCTACGAGGGACCGTTCCCGCTCGAAGCCGCCGGCGACGAGGGCGCGATCGTCGGGTAGCGGCGCGCCCCGGGCTCTCCGCACCGGCTTTGGATCGTCGCTGCGCTCGTGGCTGCGAGGCGCGCGTGCGGTGGACTCGTCCGAAACGTCCTCGGCGGGCGGAGATTGGTGGCTTCGCAACGTGAGTTGGGTGGCCGCCTGCGGATTGTTTCGGCCGGGTCCCCCGCCCGCGCTTGGCTTTCCGTCTCTCTTTCATGAACGGAAGTCCCGAAACAGATGGCAAGTAGCGGGGGCGGGGCGTTCGGCCAGAACAATCCGCAGGCGGCCTCGGAGTTCCAACGCGAAGCCGCGACGACTCGTCCGCCGAGGACGTTCTGGACGAACGCACCGCCCCCGCGCCGCACGCATCCGCTTCGAAGAGACGTGCTTCACAGTGGGTCAGGCGGCCGGGCACCTGCTCCGCGTCAGCGATCGCTGCGGGTTCCTGGTCGCCGCAGCGGCAGCGCCGCGCGATGCTGGGCGCGCAACATCGCGAGCGCCTCGGCGACGTCGCCACAGGCGCGCTCCAGCGCGTCGAGCGTGGTCGCTTCGTCGGCGCCGGAGAGTTCCTGCAACAGCACGAGCGCGCGTTGCCAGAGCTTGCGCGAGCCGGGGCGCAGATGCGTCATGCGATTGCCCTCGACGCGTCCCAGGCGAACCATCACCGCCGTCGAGAGCGAGTGCAGGATCATCTTCTGGACGAGCCCGCCCTTCATGCGGGTCGAGCCCGCGATCACTTCGGGGCCGGTGTCCGGCGCGATCGCGATCTCTGCGGCGCGCGCCAGCGGTGAATCGGAATCGCAGGTGATTGCGATGCGGCGCGCGCCGACCTGATACGCCACTTCGAGGCCGGCCAATGCGTAGGGCGTGCGACCGCTCGCCGAGATCGCGACCACCGCGTCGCGCGGTCCGAGTTCGCGCGCGCGCAGCGCCGTGCGCGCGCTCTCCGCGTTGTCCTCGGCGCCTTCGCGCGCGCGCATCAGCGCGGCCGGGCCGCCGGCGATCAGCCCCTCGATGCGATCGTGTGCGAAGCCGAAGGTCGGCGGGATCTCCGCGGCGTCGAGACAACCCAGACGGCCGCTGGTGCCCGCGCCGACGTTGAACCAGCGCCCGCCGCCGGCCAGTACGTCGGTGAGCGCGTCGGCCGCGCACGCCAGCGCGGGCAGCACGGCGCCGACGGCATCGACCGCGCGGCGGTCCTCGGCGTGGATCGCGGCGAGGATCTCGGCGGTCGAACGGCAGTCGAGATCGCTCGTCGCGGCGAGCGCTGCCTCGGTGGGCGCCGCCGCGCTGGACTCGCTCTCGACGCGCGCGCGGCGCTCGGGCCGATCGAGGATGTGCACCATGCCGCGGGGCCTCCCGAACAGGTGTGTGGCTTTTCGGCGCGCATGGGTGACGTCCGGAGCCGTCAGCGGCTGGTTCGCTCGATCACGGCGCGCACCACCAGCGGCCAGGCGACCGTCGCATCAGAGAGAACTTCCGCGAAGCGGCCGCCTTCACTCGGTGGCAGGAACTTGCCCCACGAGACGCCTTCGGAGTACGTGCAACCCGAGAGCCCCCCCCAGTGCACGGGCTCGGGGCAGATGCGCACGCCGTAACGGAAGCGCCGCACGGGCTCCGCCACGCCGAGTCGCTTCTCCGAGATCTCGAGATACGGACCCACCTGTTGCGCCCAGTTGCGCGGCACGCCGCCGCCGATCGTGAAGATGCCGATCGTCTCGTGCGCGCGGATGTGGTCGGCGTAGTGCTCGAGATCGAGGAACGGGTCGAAGCCGCGCCTCAGCTTGCCGGCCATCTCGCGGCGGCGGTTGTAGACCGCGACGTCGAGGCCCAGTTCCGAGTCGGTGAAGGCGGGGATGTAGACGGGCACGCCCTTGGTGATGGCGCTCTTCAGGATCGCGCGCCCGTCGGTGTGCGCGGCAAGGTGGCGGCCGAGCGCTTCGGTGATGACGTGGCTGGACAGCAGCGTGCCTTCCGGGACGCCGTCGAGGACGGCGGAGACGATCTTTTCGGTGTCGTCGAGATTCTGCTCGAGTTCGAGCGTATCGTAGACGCGGTTGTAGCCCTTGGCGAAGAGTTCCTCGTCGTTCATCGACGGGCGGTGCTTGTAGTGTGTCATGCCCGCGGCTTCGACGAAGCCGTGGGTCATCAGCGCTCCCGTCGCGACGATCGCATGCACCCAGCCGCGGTCGATCATCTCGCAGACCACCAGACCCTGCTTTGCGATCGTCATCGCTCCCGAGATGGTGAGCACGCGAAAGCAGTCGCGGTCCCGTACCATCGCTTCGAACACGTCGGCGGCTTCGCCGAGGTTGCGACCGCCGAACGCGGTCGCGGCCATGCCGCGCACCAGCGCGTCCACAGACCCCGCGGCGGCGACGTCGAGCGGGCGCAGCGCTTCGAGCCCATCGTCGGTGCCGCTGTGCAAGTCGCGAAGCTTCGTGTGCGTCGTCATGCGCCCCCCCTGGAAAGACCATCGAAGCATGATGCCCGATCCCGCGTAGCGAGCCGCAGGCGAGCGGCGAGCCCCATGAGTTGATCCCGCGTAGCGAGCCTCATGAGCTGATCAGCGAACACGTCGTGCCATTGCAGAGGTACGCGGTCGGCCGGCCTCCGATCGCTTCGCGACCCGCGAGCCACGCCGGATCGAGCGACGCGGGCGGCGCCGCACCCGGTGCAGCGACCACCACGCCGTCCTCGGGCGCGAGCGTGCGCCGTGCGCGGTCCGCGAGCGCGATCGTTGCGGCGTCCGCGGGATCGCCGATCACCACGGCCACCGAGAGCCCGCGCTCCGCGAGCGCAGCCGCGCGCGCGAAGGTCGGGAACGCAGCGGGTGCGCGCTCGATCAGATGGGCGTTCGCGCGCAGTACCCGCGCGACGACGTCGTTCCATTCGCCGCGACCCGTCAGCGCTGCCGCGCGCAGCAGACCGAGCGCCGCCGAGCCGGCGGCGTCGGGCGTCGCACCGTCGGGTTCGGCGCGCGGGCGGTGGACGAGTCGCTCGCCGTCGCTCGGCGTCAAGTAGAAATTGCCGTCGGTCGTGTCGAAGAAGCGCGTGACGACGTCCTCGGCGAGCGCGACGGCCGCGTCGAGGAAGCGCTCGCCGCCGCCGTGCCCGGCGCTTCCCGAGAGTGCGCGGTGCAGATCGAGCGTGGCTTCGAGCAGCGCCGCGACGTCTTCGAGAAAGCCGGTGACGTGCGCGCGGCCGCCGTCGTAAACGTGCGTCAGCCGGCCGCGCGCGTCGCGCATCTTCGTCAGCACGAACTCCGCGGTCGCGACGGCGTCGGCGAGCATCGCGGCGTCGCCGAGCAGACTGCCGGCGCGCGCGAGGCCCGAGATCAAGTAGGCGTTCCACGACGCGACGCGTTTGCGATCGGTCGCGGGCGGGATGCGGCGCGCGCGCACTGCGAGCAAGTTCGCGCGCTCGTTGGCAAAGTGCGCGCGTTCGCGCCGCGCGACGTCGACGAGCTGCGTCGTGCCGTGCTCGAAGTTGCCCGACTTCGCGACGCCGTAGGCGGCGCAGAAAGCGTCGCCCCGTTCGGCGCCGAGCACGGCGCGCACCTCGTCCGGCGTCCAGACGTAGTACTTGCCCTCCTCGCCTTCGCTGTCGGCGTCCTGGCTCGCGAAGAAGCCGCCGTCGGGAGCGGCCATCTCACGGCGCAGATATCCGACGGTCTCGCGGATCGGCCAGACCAGCTCGTCGTCCTTCGCGCCGCTGCGGCGCCACGTCTCGGCGTAGACGCGCAGCAGCTGGCCCTCGTCGTAGAGCATCTTCTCGAAGTGCGGGATGGTCCAGCTGGCGTCGACGCAGTAGCGGTGGAAGCCGCCGCCGAGCTGATCGAACAGCCCGCGGCGCGCCATCTCGCGACAGCTCAGCACCAGGTGCTCGAGGGCGGCCTGCGCGGTCGCCGGCGGCAAGACGTCGAGCGCGGCGAGCAGCGCTTCGAGGCTCGTCGGCGTCGGGAACTTCGGTGCGCCGCCGAAGCCGCCGGACTCGCGGTCGGCGCCTTCGAGCAATTCCGTCGCGGCGTCGCGCAGACTGTGCGCACCGGGCGGCTGCGCCGCGACGCCCGCGGCTCGCCGCGTGAGCTGCGCGATCACCTGCGTGGCGCTCGCTTCGACCTCCGCGCGCTGCGTCGTCCAGGCGCGGCCGAGCGAGCCGAGCACGTCGCGGAACGACGGCAGCCCGTGTCGCGGCACCGGCGGGAAGTAGGTGCCGCCGTAGAATGGCCGTCCGTCGGGCGTGCAGAACACCGTGAGCGGCCAGCCGCCATGGCCGCTCGTGCGCACCACGAAGTCCATGTAGATGCGGTCGACGTCGGGACGCTCCTCGCGATCGACCTTCACCGGCACGAAGCGCTCGTTCAGCAGCGCCGCCGTCTCCTCGTCCTCGAACGACTCGCGCTCCATCACATGGCACCAGTGACAGGCGCTGTAGCCGATCGAGACGAGCAGCGGCTTGTCTTCGTCGCGCGCCTTCGCGAGCGCCGCGTCGCCCCACGGATGCCAGTCCACCGGGTTGTGCATGTGCTGGCGAAGGTAGGCGCTCGTTTCGGCGGCGAGGCGATTGGTCGGACGATCACTCGGGTCGTGCATCGCGCGAAGGTAGCGGCGGGGCGACGGAGGGGGGTGCCGACGCGACCGTCACGCAGCAGCCGCCAGGTCTCGCGCAGCCCGACGAACGTCCCCGGCACGGGACGGTCGGCCCAGAAACCTCCTCTAGCCCCGGAGCCGAACCGCCGATACACGCCGACGGGTCTCTCCCGGAGCATTGGATGGCCACGTCTGCCTCGGAGCCGCAAACCGCAGCGCTGATTCTGGTCGTCGACGACGACCGCATGATGCGCACGCTGCTGCGCGACACGCTGGAAGAGCAGGGCTTCGCGGTCGCCGAGGTGTCGAACGGGATCGAGGCGCTGGCCGCCTTCGAGCGCTTGCGCCCGAGCCTGCTCGTGCTCGACCTGCACATGCCCGAGCCAGACGGTTTCTCGGTCTGCCGCTCCATCCGCGCGCGCCACCCGAGCGATCCGACACCCATCCTCGTGGTGACCGCCGACGCCGATCCCGCTTCGCTCGACCGCGCCTATGTCGCCGGCGCCACGGACTTCGTCGCGAAGCCGCTGCACGCCGCCTTGCTGGCGCACCGCATCCGCTATCTGCTGCGCGGCTCGCGGGCGCTCATCGAGCTGGCGCAGAGCCAGCGCTCGCTGTCGCGCGCGCAGCACATTGCGCGGCTCGGGAGCTGGGAGTGGAACCCGTACACCGGGGAGTTGCGGTGGTCGGGCGAGGCGCTCCGCATCCTCGGCATCGACCCGAGCGAGGTCGGAAGCTGGGATCGCTTCTTTTCCACCGTGCACCCGGCCGACCGCGATCGCGTGCGCGCCGAGATGCGCGAAGGGATGCGCGGCCAGCACAGCTTCCGCATCCAGCACCGCATCGTGCTCCCGGACGGGTCGGTGCGTCACGTCGATGCGCAGGGCGAAGTGGCGGCCGACGGCCCCGAAGACGGCGCGTGGATTTCGGGCACGCTCCAGGACGTCACCGAACAGGCGCACGCCCAGGCCCGCATCCGCTACCTCGCCAGCTACGACAGTCTCACCGGACTCGCGAACCGCCGTCTGTTTCGCGACCAGCTCGAGCGCGCCATCGGCGCGGCAAAGGCGCGCGGTCACATGGTCGGCGTGCTGTTCATGGACCTCGACCGCTTCAAGCGCATCAACGACACGCTCGGCCATGGCTCCGGAGACGCGCTGTTGCAAGTCGTCGCGGAGCGGCTGCGCGCCCACGTGCGCGGCAGCGACGTGGTCGGCCGCGCCGACATCGACGAGCTGGCGCCGGCGATCTCGCGGCTCGGAGGCGACGAGTTCACCATCCTGCTCTCGAAGCTGGAGCAGCCCGAAGACGCGGGCGACGTCGCACGCCGTATCCTGCGCGCGATCCCCGAGCCGGTTGCGCTCGAAGGCCAGAGTGTCTCGCTTTCGGCGAGCATCGGCATCGCGGTCTATCCGGTGGACGGCGAGGACGTCGAGACTCTCGTCAAGCACGCCGATGCTGCGATGTACGCCGCCAAGGAGCTGGGGCGCGACAACTTCCAGTTCTTCTCGCAAGAGATCAACGCGTTGGCGCTGCGCAAGCTGGCGCTCGAGAGCCGCCTGCGGAATGCGATCGAGCGCGACGAGATGCGGCTGCACTATCAGCCGCGCCTCGATCTCCAGACCGGCCAGGTCTGCGGCGTCGAAGCGCTGCTGCGCTGGAGCCACCCGGACCTCGGCGTGGTGTCGCCACGCGAATTCATTCCGCTCGCGGAAGAAGCGGGCCTGATCACACCGATCGGCGAGTGGGTGCTGCGCACGGCGTGTGTGCAGGCGCGCGCCTGGCACGAGCAGGGACTCGGCCCGATCGCGATCTCGGTCAACGTATCGCCGCGCCAGTTCGCCGAGAACGACCTGCGCGACGTCGTCGGCCGCGTGCTGCGCGAAACCGGCGCCCCGCCCGGCCTGATCGAACTCGAGTTGACCGAGCGCCTGCTGCTCCAGGACAACGAAGAGACCGCCGTGGTGCTGCGCGACCTGCGGGCAATGGGCGTCACGATCTCGCTCGACGACTTCGGCGCCGGCTACTCGTCGCTTTCCTACCTCGCGCGCTTCCCGCTCGACACGCTCAAGATGGACCGCTGCTTCGTGCGCGACGTCGACCACGACCCCGCTGCCGCCGGCGTCGCCAAGGCGGTGATCGCGATCGGGCACAGCCTCGGCGCGCGCGTGGTCGCCGAAGGCGTCGATACCTTCGAGCAGGAGCGCTTCCTGCGCGATCACGGCTGCGACGAGCTGCAGGGCTTCCTGCTCGCCGGCGCCTTGCCCGCCGACGAGGTCGTGCGATTCTTCGCGCCGCGGAGCTGACGCCGCGGGCAACGCGATACGCGCGACCCGCCCGCGGAGTCGGCTCGCTTTCCGGAATCGGGGCCTGGCGTGACGAAGCGCTTCGAGGGACGCGTCGTGTTGATCACCGGGGCCGCGTCGGGGATCGGCGCGGCGGCTGCGCGTCGCTTCGCGAGCGAAGGGGCGCGCGTCTGGCTGGGCGATCTCAATGAAGACGCCGGCCGCGCGCTGGAACGCGAACTGGGCGGCGTCGCGCGCTTCTTCCCGCTCGACGTCCGCGAGATCGCGCAGGTGGATGCCTGCACGCAGGCCTGTGTCGATCACTTCGGGCGCCTCGACGTGCTCTTCAACAACGCCGGCATCGGCTCCTACGGCGCGGCGCCGGACCTCGATCCCAAGACGTGGCGCGACGTGCTGGCCGTCGACCTCGACGCGGTGTTCTTCGGTTGTCGCGCCGCGATTCCGCAGCTGCGCCGCAACGGCGGCGGCGTGATCGTCAACACCGCTTCGATTTCGGGTCTCTTCGGTGACTACGGTCTGCTCGCCTACAACGCCGCGAAGGGAGCGGTCGTCAACCTCACGCGTGCACTCGCCATCGATCACGCGCGCGAAGGCATCCGCGCGAACGCGGTGTGCCCGGGTCCGATCGACACGCCGCTCGTCAAGGTCCTGAAGGAACATCCGGCCGTGAGCCGGGAATACGCCCGGAACATCCCGATGGGCCGCCTCGGGCGCGCGGACGAGGTTGCGGCCGCCGTCGCCTTCCTCGCCTCCGGCGACGCCTCGTACATCACCGGCGCCACGCTCGTCATCGACGGCGGCCTCACCGCCGCCACGGGCCAGGCGAACTTCACTCGCGCCTTCAGCGGCGGCGACTGAGAGGAGCGGCGGCCGCTCCACGCGCGCACGCGGAGCTGCCAGCGGCGTCGCAGCGCTCGGCTCTCAGAGGTGCTGCATCTTCACCCGCTCGCGCGCGGCGAGCCTGCCACCTGCCTGGATCCACGCCTGGATCACCTCGGAGGCTTTCTTCGGGTTGTAGACGTCTTCTTCGCAGCTCCAGAGCCCGTCGCCCGCGTAGTCGAGCTTCGTCCAGGTCGGGAACTGGAAGGGCGGGCCGTTCGGATCGGTCGGGTGGGGCAGGCGGTTCTGGCACTGGAAGACGACGAAGCCCTGCTCGGGGTCGTGGACGACCCAGTCGTTCGGGAAGGTCATCGTCGGGAAGGGTGCCATCACGCCGACGATCCAATCGGCGATCGCCTGGCGCCCGTGGAACTCGCCGTAGGCGTGTTCGACGTAGCGGGCGTTCTCGGTGAAGAGCGCCGCCCAACGCCGCCAGTCGCCCGTCGCGATGGCGCGCTCTCGCACGTCGCAGTAGTGGGCGAAGGCCAGCTCGAGTTCGGCGCTGGTCACACCGGTCGCCATCTGCGCTCCCCTCCGTCGTGGCCCTGGTGCGGCCAGTGGACCCATGATGCGACGGAGCGAGTCGCCCTCGCCACCCGGACCGCGGGATTCGGTCGCCGGGCCCATGACGGTCGTCAGGCGGGAGCCGCGCGCGGAAAGCCGTGGCTATACTGCGCGCGCCTTGACTCCCGAGTCAACAGGAGCCCTCCCATGAATCTGGAATTCTCCGAGGACCAGAAGTTCGTTCAGCAGAGCGCGCGCGACTTCCTGGCGAAGAACGCGGGCCTCGACGTCTGCCGCAAGGTGCTCGAGACGCCCGTTGCGAGTTCCGACCCGGCTCTCTGGAAGGGCGTCGCAGAGATGGGTTGGCTGGGCGCGGCGATCCCCGAGGAGCATGGCGGCGCCGGCCTCGGCTATCTCGAGCTGGTGCTGATCGCCGAGGAGATCGGTCGCGCGCTCGCGCCGATCCCGTTCTCGGGCTCGGTGTACCTGGCGACCGAGGCGATCCTGCTCAGCGGCAGCGAGGAGCAGAAGAAGCGCTGGCTGCCGCGCCTCGCGTCGGGCGAAGTGATCGGAACCTTCGCCTGCGCGGAAGGCGCAGGCGAGTCCGACGTCGCGTCGCTCGCGACGCGCTTCGCCGCCGGCAAGCTGAACGGCACCAAGGTTCCCGTACTCGACGCCGCCGACGCCGGATTCGCGGTGGTGGTCGCGCAGGGTGCGCGCGGCCCCGTGCTCGCGCTGGTCGACCTCGCGGCGAAGGGCGTGCGGCGCAGCCGCGTCGGGTCGTTCGACCCGAGTCGTTCGATCGCCAAGCTCGCGTTCCAGGACGCGCCGGCCGAGCTGCTCGGCTCCGAAGCGGGCGCCGCCGCGCGGATCGAGACGCTGCTCGACCGTGCCGCCGTGATGATGGGCTTCGAGCAGATCGGCGGCGCCACGCGCGCCTTCGAGATCACGCGCGAGTTCACGCTCGGACGCTACGCATTCGGGCGTCCCATCGCGTCGTTCCAAGCCGTGAAGCACCGCCTCGCCGAGCTCTACGCGAAGATCGAGATCGCGCGCAGCAACGGCTACTACGCGGCGTGGGCGCTCTCGACGGGCAGCGACGAGCTGTCGCTCGCCGCGTGCTGCTTCCGCGCCGCAGCGAGCGATGCCTTCGAGCTGGCGGCGGAGGAGATGATCCAGCTCCACGGCGGCGTCGGCTTCACCTGGGAGTACGACTGCCATCTCTTCTACCGCCGCGCCAAGTGGCTGTCCGCCGCGCTCGGCACTCCCAGCGAATGGCGCGAGAAGCTGATCCAGCGGCTCGAGGCGA
>Ga0113563_10002376_pt1 | contig 11304 bp, 8 predicted proteins | sample Mud3Dept3metaG_FD_80117 | JGI IMG/M metagenome (GOLD analysis project Ga0113563, IMG submission 80117) | Freshwater wetland microbial communities from Ohio, USA, analyzing the effect of biotic and abiotic controls - Mud 3 Core 4 Depth 3... | ecosystem: Environmental > Aquatic > Freshwater >...
AAAATTATTATAAAATACGTCATGTAAGCCAATATTTCGGTCAATGAGGGGCTAGGGTTATAGCCGAACAATGTTTTCAGAGTCAATCCAAGGGCTGACTCAGATGACAGCCAACTGCTGATGTCCCAAACGGGTGCAATAATTGAGGGGATTAATCTGATCTCGTTAAATTCTTGCATCCCATGTGCCACCAATCCTGCAGCAAAAAGGATTAGCAATAAGCTGGTAACCTGGAAAAAGAGTCGTAAATTGAGACGGATTGCAGCAGTGAATATAGCCCATCCCAGTCCAGCGGCAACAGCAAGTCCGATCAAAGTGCCCCAGGCAGCCTGCACTTCCCCAACTGCCAGCGCGGCGGCAGTAATGATTAGAGCCAGTTCGATCCCCTCCCGTAAAACAGAAACAAAGGCCAACAGAAACAGTCCGCGCCGGCCGGAATGGATTGAGACCAGGCGAACTTCGCCCTCGATTGCACCCTTCATATACCTAGCTTGGCGCTGCATCCAGAATATCATCCATGTCAGTACACCTGCAGCCAGGAACATCATGGTCCCTTCGAAGATTTGTTCATAAGGGGTTGCCAAGGTCGCACCGAGGTGCTGGAGTACAGAAGCGATTGCCAGGCTGACCAGACCCGCGCTGAGCGCGCCCGCCCAAACCGCACGGCTGAGTTCTTGACGTCCGAATTTACGCAGCGCCCCGAGGACAATGCCGATGACCAGGGCGATCTCTATCCCTTCGCGCAAGGATAACAAGAATGCAGGTAGCAAGATTTTCCTCCAGAATGTGAATTGTTGATATTCTACCTTCTGGAGAATATTTGTCAAGTTATCCTTAATTATTGCTCTCTGGTTATTATCTCGGCCGCCCAGTGACCGGTTTTAGAGAAGATTTCCTGGATCGCCTGCTGGATTGTTCACCGCCGCGATAATCTGGGGCTGTAATGGCGAATATCGTACAAAGACGCAGATCTAATATCCGGCTTTGTAAGCGTGCATCCAGGTTCTCAATCTGGTCGACGGTGGTGAACACGGTTGGCAGTTTGGAGTAATAGCGGAAATCGAAAAGCTGACCTAATTTCTCTCGCGCCCACGGTGTGCCAGATTGGGTGCCCAAGTCATCCAGGATGAGCAAGGCGGCGGTTTTATATTCTTCAAAGCGCCGGCTCAGGCTAATTGGGCTGTCTGAACTAAAGGTGGCGCGCAGCTCATCCAACATCTCAGGAACACTGACAAAGATGACACTTTCGCCCAGCGCCAGGCGGTAGTTCCCGATTGCCGCAGCCAGGTGGGTTTTACCGCAGCCATGGCTGCCGGTAAAAACCAACCAGCCGTAAGGTTTTTTGGCGAACGCGCCAGCGGTGCTGGCAGCATTCTCCAGGTTTTTCAGATCCTCAGGTTCGAGTTTTTCATTTTTCCGCAGCTCGAAATTGTCAAAAGTCATCTCGTGCATCAAATCGAGCGAGGATAACTCGTGATGACCGAGATCACCGGTGGGTCGGCGGTAATCACTGGCTTGTATCCGTACCAGGCTGACCAGCTCTGGGTCTTCCAGACGAGATCGGATGCGTCCTTCGATCTGGTCCAGGGCCAGATTGGTGGTCACGACTGTTGGCAGGCGATTGATATAGCGATAGTTGATGATCTGGAACAACTTTTCTTGCGCCCAGGCAGTGGCATTCTGGGTGCCAAAATCATCTAGCACCAGCAAACCCGCATTGCGGATTTGTTCGAACCGCGCCTCGAAGGTTGAATTCGGGTCATCATAAGTGAAGCGTAGAGCGTCCAACAGGTCAGGTACGGTAAGGAACAGGGTGGGAACACCCAGTTCGACGGTGAAGTTCGCAATCGCTGCCGCCAGGTGGGTTTTACCACAGCCAAAGCCCCCCTGTAACACCAGCCAACCATGTGGGGATTGTGCAAAGCGTTGGGATTGGTTATAGGCGTGTTCTAATGAATCGGCCTGGCGAGGTGCCAACCCTACCCGGCCGCGCGGCTGGAAGCTGTCAAAGGTCAGCCGGCGTAGCTCATTTAAATTGCTCAATGCATACAAGCGGTCAAGGACTTGCTGGCTGATGTCGCGTCGCCGGCAATCACACGGCTGTAAGCGACCAAATTCCGGATGACCAACCGGTACATCCAACCGGGTATAACCAATTCCGCCGCAAATTGGGCAATTGGGGTCGCCGACCAGGTCGTTATTACGTCGGAAGGCGGGGAAATCAGTGCTTGATGTAGTCGGAGAGTTCGCCTTCGATATATTTTCGGCCAGTTTTTTCAGCGTCTCGTCGATCTTCTTGGGCATGGCGTCCCTCTTCTTGCCAGCGTTTTAGGATGGCTTCGATATAGCGCCAGTTGCGAGCATTACGTTCCACAGCGATGCGGAAAGCCTCTTCGATCCAACTGGCGGGGTAGAGATCTTCGGCCTCGCCCAGGCCTTCAGAAATTATTGGGGTGAGAGGGCCAATATGCTGTTCGTACAGGCGGAATATATTAGCGGGTTCGGGTCTGAGCGCTGCCGGAGCAGGAGATCCCTCTGAAGGCTGCCACTCGCCACGCTGGATTGCCTGGACTGCAGTGCGCCCTTTGGGAGAGTTTAAGAAATAAAGGTTTTCATGGGTCTCACCAACCGGGACCTCCACGACCAACAATGTCCCACGTTGAACTGCCCGCTTTAGGGACTCGTCTAATTCAAGCTGCGCCATGGTGTCATCATCGCCCAAGGCGCCCATAAAAATGGGATCGTCCAGGAAGTCAATCCGGCGCAAAAAGTTGAACCCACTTACCCTCCGATCTAATCTCCAGAACACGTACAAAGTTAATTTGAGCTCACCCAGGTTGTCGATCTGCGGTAGCAGATCGCTGAAAAAAGCTCCCGGGATGCGAGTCAGAGGAACTTTTCCAGCCGGGAATCCTGTAAATAGTTTCGGTTTCTTGCTCATTTCTATCTATCTCGTCTCATATCAGCATTTATTTTTACTGCATTCTCGAATTTGGCCACGCTGCTGCGGAATACTAATTCGACTAAACCGACAGGACCGTTGCGATGTTTAGCGATCTTAATTTGGGCCACGTTCTGTTTCAGGGTATCTTTTTCATATAATTCCGGACGGTGGATGAACATTACCACGTCTGCATCTTGCTCGAGGCTGCCGGACTCACGCAGGTCAGAGAGCTGCGGCTCTTTATCGGTGCGCTGTTCCACCGCACGGGAAAGCTGGGCTGCCGCGAGCACAGGTACATTCAGCTCGCGAGCCAGGACTTTTAAATTGCGGGAAATATAAGACACCTCCTGGACACGGTTTTCGGCGCGCAATCCACTGCTCATTAATTGCAAGTAGTCAACCACGATCAGGTCCAGCCCAAACTCCAGATGTAGCCGGCGGGATTTTGTGCGAAGCTGCAGCGGTGTCAGGGCGGGCGTATCGTCCAGGAATATCACCGTATCATTAAGTACTTCCACGGCGTGAGTGAAAACCGGCCATTCATCGTCTTCGAGCTTACCTGTGCGCAGGCGTTGAGAGTCGATGCCAGTCTCCTGGGCAATCAATCGTTGTACAAGCTGCTCTCCGGACATCTCCAAGGAAAAGATTGCTACGTGTTTTTTATAGGTTTGTGCAGCGTTCTTAGCGGCGGAAAGCATAAACGCAGTCTTGCCCGTGCCTGGTCGGCCGGCAATAATCAAAAAATCAGACGGTTGGAGACCTTCGAGCAGGCGGTCCAGATCGATAAAGCCGGTCGGCACTCCGAAGATCTCGTTGCCCCGTCCAGCAAGTTGCTCAATCCGATCGTAATAGCTGCTCAGCACTTGTTGAATGGTTTGCAAATCGCGAGTCATGCGCCGCTCGCTGACACCGAAGACTGCTTTTTCCGCCTCATCCATCACAGCTTCGATGCCAGTGGCTTCCTGGTAGGCTAACTTGGCGATATCGTTGGCGGCTGAGAGCATCTTACGTCTGATGGCAGTTTCTTCGACTATCCGCCCATAAGCCTCGGCGTGCAGGCTGGTAGGTACATTGTTAATCAGCGCAGTCAGGTAAGCCGGTCCACCGACCTCGGCAAGCTGCCCCATCTCATCCAGTTCTTCCGCTACAGTTAGAAAGTCGAGTGGGATGCGCCGTTCATGCAGCCGGTGGAATGCCTGCCAGATCCATCGGTGCCGGTGGATGTAAAAATCATCTGCTTCAAGAAAGGAAGCCACATCATAATAAGCCTCGGGGTTGATCAATACCGAGCCGATGACGGACTCTTCGGCCTCGCGGCTGTGCGGAACAACTTGTGGGCCAGGAGAAATGCTTTCGATCGATTGGATTTCGTCCATAATGATGTCAGCCGGAATTGATGTGGTCTTGAAGATGAGAATTACTGTAGATCTAGGTACCCAATCATGCCATATTATTCGATGAAAAACCGGGGCAACCATGCCACGACAGCTCGGCTTACCCCGGTCAACGCTATTTGGTCAGTTGCTTAATCTTCTTCGTCGTCGCCAGACTCGGGGTTATCCAGATCGCCAAGATTCAGACCTTCCAAAAAATCTTTAAACGCAGACAGGCTTTCTTCGCCACCTTCTCCTTCACCGGTTTCGGTCGCCGGTAGAGCTTTCGGTTTCGTCTCACCTTCTGTCTGTAAGTCTTCTTCTGGAATGATCCCAGCAGTATCCATCACTGTTCGAGCAACCAGGATGGGTACATGGGAGCGGACAGCAATCGCTAGGGCATCAGATGGGCGGGCGTCGATATCCAATGTTCGCCCATCGGTTTCAACGACGATATTGCCATAGAATGTATCGTCTCTTAAAGCAACCACTTCAACGCGGATAATCCTGGCGTTTAGTTGGTTGAAGATATTCTTCATCAGATCATGAGTCAAAGGGCGAGCAACTTCGACATCTTGTAAGGCGATAGTGATCGACTCGGCTTCATAAACACCAATCCAGATCGGTAAATACCGCTCAGCATTCTTCTCGCGCAAGATCACAATGCGCTGTTGCGACATCAGACTGACGCGGATACTATCGATCGTAACTTCGATCATATCGGACATAAACTACCTCCGTTCAAGACGTGGTTGAACGTTATTCTAACATGGGGCGGGCATAGTTGCAATGAATTCAGCATTCAGCTAATTTCGTAAAAAAACTCGCATAATAACGTAAAAAATTCGCAAACTCAAAATTAATGTTAAGAAATTCCGTTGCTAATTTTTCGCTTTACGTTTATAATGCCCTCCCATCCACTAGAGTAACATGATTGTTAAAGAATTACGGGAGACAGTTGAAGCAACCGGGAGACAGGCAAAGCAACCATGAATGCAATCATTCTCTGGATTGAGGGTCGCCAGGCCGAAGGTATTCCATTTATCAATACACTTCGCAAAAAAGGTTACCAGGTGGAAGTTGTTTCGACGGGTAACGAGGCGATTGCGCGCCTGCCTGGACTGACACCGGATTTAGTTGTTGTCAACACGGCTTCTCTACGCAGCAGCGGTAAGCGGATTTGTAATTCACTGCGTAAGTATTCCAGCAAACTTCCAATTGTCATAATCCTCGAAGCCGGACAATCGGCTTCGCAAGATGAAACCGCTAATGCAGTGCTGGTCTTACCGTTTACAACACGAAAACTTTTAAACTGGATTGTTCCATTGCTGCCCTGGGGAGATGATCAGATTTTACAAGCCGGTCCAATCCGCTTGGATCTCGAGCGCCGGCGAGTGGAATCCAATGGCAGAGTCACTCGCCTGACCCCCAGTTTATCTCAACTGCTCAAAATATTTATGGAGCGACGGGGTGAAGTGCTTGCTCGGGAAGACCTGTTCAAACAGGTCTGGCATACTGATTACACCGGAGATACCCGAACGTTGGACGTCCATATCAGCTGGCTGCGCCAGGCGATCGAAGAAAATCCTCGCCAGCCAGGTTACCTCAAGACGATTCGCGGGGTCGGTTACCGCCTCGATATCTGAGCAGCTAGGATTAACTAAGCAAGTTAAAGATCGCTTCTTTTCTGGCGGGGGTTGCACTGGCCGGTTTTTACGTTCCCTGTCAAATCCACGAATGCGTCAGCGCAACGCCGGGAGTTAATCGTCGGCGACGGGTTGCTGGCCCAAACAGAGAGCGATCAAGTGAAATCTTACGCGAAGATGGGTTGGGTTTTGGCTGGTTACCTGGAAAGCAAGCTTTCTGAAGACTCTACTAACCCAGATGTTCTGGGCGACATCAGCCAAACGCGGTCAACGGCAGATTCCTAGCAGATCGATGACGTGCTCAGCGCGCTGCCGCAGGGTACATATGATACGACCAACAGTCTACTGGCTGATTCGCACGATTTGCCGGTGAAGATATAGGCATTTCCTGATTATTTCAGCCTGAGGACGATCTGAATTATAGCCAGCATTACTCGCTGGCGCTTGATTTCAAAACCCTGGTGACGACCATCGTTGCTGTTTTACGCGGCAGGGGAGCATTTTGAGAACTCACTCGACCTTCGAGAAATTCTGGAGTGTTTCTAAATAATATTGCGGCAGACCGATATCGTAACGTTTGCCATCTATAATCAATCCTTGGAAACCGTCCTCCTGGCGCAGCCGCTCGAGCGCGGAAGTGAGTTGGAACTCGCCGCGCTCGCGGATATTATTTTTGATGTTCTCTTCCAGATAATCGAATATTTTCGGCTTGATGATATATTCGCCGAAGATCGTTAAATATTCACCATCTGCCAAGCCGGGTACACGCAGGCTGCTGCGAGCAAAATCCAGGTTGGGTTTCTCGGCGAATTCGGTGATATTGAGCAAGCGTGCCATTTCCATCCATACTCCTGCAACAGTTCCGAAGTTGGCAATTTGATCCTCAGGAGTGCGGCGAAGTCCGACAATACTCGTCCCATGTTGCTGGTAGGCGTTCAAGAGTTGGAGCGCGCAGGATATCTCCGTGGTCGAACGATACAGGTGATCACCGAGCATCAACAGAAACGGTTCGTCACCCAGGGCTTCGTGCGCGCAGTAAACCGCGTGACCAAAGCCTTCCTGAACAGGTTGGATGACGAATTTGATGCGCCGGCCGATCTCAACGATCCGTCGGGCGTATTCCTGAAAGACCGGAGGCAGCTTGTTATAGTTCTCAATCGATATCTGGGTATTAAAGAAGTTTTCGAATTCAGCCAGGTCATCCTCCTGGACAATAATGATGACCTCCTCCAATCCTGCATCTAGGGCTTCTTCGACAATCAACAGGATGGCAGGCTTGGCAATGCCATCGCGGTCGATGATCGGAAAAAGCTCTTTCTTGGTGGCTTTCGTAGCCGGGAACAGGCGCGTTCCGAAGCCAGCAGCTGGAATAAGCGCTTTGCGTACTTTTAAACCGGGGCGCAATGTCAATTTATATGCTGGTAAGCCCAGTTGTTTTTCCAAAACCTCGATCACCTTATCTTGATCGGACTGGCTCCTGGCCAAGAATTGGGCGGTGCCATCTCCTTGAGAGCCCACTCCCTTACCGCCGAATATATAGGGTCTAAGCGGCTCGAAACTCAAAACTTTGTGCAACATCGGTGATATTAGCTCTTCCGGGCAGACTGGAGCGGCAAATCTATCAAACAGAGACTGTGCATCGGTCATTAACAATCCCAAGCGAGCGGCATCTGAGCTTTGCAACGCACTAATCGCCTGATGGACCACTCGTTTATTCACCGGTCCGAGCAGCTCCTGCACACCACGTTCCATATCGTTCTCTGCAAAGGGGTAACAGCGGTTCAAGCGGTTGAGGATTTCCAGCGTGTCTTTCTGGGCTTGCAGGTCAACGATCACGAAGTACAGCTCTTTATTAACCTGCAGCTCGGTGGTTTCCAGGCGGTCTCCATCGAAGGTCATCAGTACCGGGCGATTGCCGAAAGCGCAGCCCTGGTCCATCCGCCCGCAGCGAGATGGGGTGGTAATCTCACCCTGGTAAGCTAGCTCCATTTCGCCCCGTACGGTCAGCTTTAGATCGTAAACCCGGTTAAACGCACGCGCCGCCAGTACGCAAATCGCCGCGCTGGAGGATAACCCTTTTTTCACCGGTAAATCGGTCTTGTAATTGTGGATGACCAGGCCGCGTACATGATAGTTCGTCAGCACCTGGTAGGCTACCCCAGCAATATAGCTCCAGAAACTGCCGCTTTGAGCTTCATCCAGCAGCGCCTTGGGCTCCATAGGGATTTCGTACGGTCCATGGTTATTACCATCCGGAGTGTTGGAGCTCAGAACCAGTGAAGTCGGGTGGGGTTCTACTTCAGCGTATATACCTTGATCAGTTCCACAGATCAATGTGTAGCCTTTTTCGATCTCAGCATTAATGCGTCGGTAGCCGCCTGCCCAATCCGAGTGCTCGCCAAACAGGCAGATGCGTCCTGGAACGAAAATTTTCATAGAATCTCCTGGATCTTCATTGAGGGTTAGCGCGGATGGCTTGAGTAGCTTCGATTCAACAAAGACCTTTGCAGACAGGGATCGATCATCGTTCTTGGGTGATCCATTCGATCCCGGCGACCCCGTCGAAACGCTTCCGCATCACCACCAGAGCCTGTGGATTGTCGTCGATCAAAATAAACCTTCGCCCCAGGTTTAGACAGCTTTCACCCACCGTCCCACTGCCGGCAAAGAAATCCATCACCAGGTCGCCTGGGTTCGATGAAGCCTGGACGATCCGGTTGATCACCCCCAATGGCTTTTGAGTGGGATAGCCGGTCTTTTCTTTGCCATTGGTTGCTACGATGGTGTGCCACCAGGTATCGGTAGGCAGCTTGCCTCGTGCAGCTTTCTCAGGTCCAACGAGCCCCGGCGCCATATAAGGGATGCGCTCGATATTTCCTACATTAAAGGTATATTGAGCGGAGTCTTTTACATACCACAGGATATTGTCGTGTTTTGGAGGCCATTTCTTCTTTGTCCGCCCGCCGTAATCATATGCCCAGATAATTTCATTTAAAAAGTTATCTCGACCAAAGATCTGGTCGAGCAGTATTTTGCAATAGTGTACTTCCCGGTAGTCGATATGAAAATAGAGACCGCCGGCGGGCTTGAGCAGGCGGTGTGCTTCGAGCAAGCGCGGCTCTATAAATGCAAGGTAATCATCAAAGGCATCCAGGTACTGGCGCCGGCCAAGCTCGACCGTCTGGTAGCGCTGTCCCTGAAAGCCGGTCCGGTCTCCGTTTTCCGAGCGCAGGGTTTGGATTTGCGTACGTCCCTGTATTCGCCCGGTGTTAAAGGGCGGATCGATATAAATTAAATCGACGGTCTCGCTCTCCAACGAGCGCAGAATGGGCAGGTTGTCGCCGAAATAAATCGTGCCGATCATCGATAACTTAATGGTTCATCATCGCCCACGTTTAGTGGTGGGCGATGATGAGAAAAGAATTATTTGTTAAATTTCGCTTTTAGAACATCTTCTAACGTGGGCTGGCCGATCTCCTGGAGTTCGTAGCGCACACGTTGGACGGGTTTATCGATTTTCACAATTCGCTTCAAATCGATCGGGGTAGCGATAATAACCAAATCTGCGTCTGCCTTACGGATGGTCTCCTGGAGTTCGTGAGTCTGCTGCTCGCCATAGCCCATCGCCGGCAAGACATTACCGGTGGTGGGGTACTTCGCATAGGTTGCTTTGATCGATCCAACTGCGTACGGGCGCGGATCGATGATCTCAGCTGCGCCGAAGCGGCGGGCGGCAACCCAACCGGCACCGTACGCCATCTCGCCATGGGTGAGCGTAGGCCCATCTTCGACGACCAGGACACGCTTGCCCTTGATCGCAGCAGGGTCATCGACGAATAATGGCGAAGCGGCTTCAATCATGATCGCCTGCGGATTGACCTTGCGCAAATTCTCACGTACCTTCATTACATTTTCAGCATTAGCGGTGTCGACTTTGTTAATCACAAATACGTCCGCCATCCGAACGTTTACTTCGCCGGGGAAATAGGTCAGCTCATGACCAGGGCGATGGGGATCGGCGACCACGATCTGCAGATCGGAGACATAAAACGGGAAGTCGTTGTTGCCGCCATCCCACAGGACTATATCTACTTCTTTCTCAGCCTGGCGTAGGATTTTTTCATAGTCCACGCCGGCGTATACAATCACGCCATTATCCAGGTGTGGCTCATATTCTTCGCGTTCCTCAATCGTACACTCTTGCTTTTCCAGGTCGCTGTAATCGGCAAAACGCTGGACAGCTTGTTTGGCCAAATCACCGTATGGCATGGGGTGGCGGATGGCAGCCACCTTATAACCCATGTCCCTCAAGATTAGTGAGACTCGCCGAGTTGTCTGGCTTTTACCCGAGCCGGTGCGCACCGCACAGATAGATACGACCGGTTTGCTGGATTTTACCTGGGTTTCCTTCGGGCCCATCAGGCGGAAATCGGCGCCAGCGGCCAACACTTGGGCAGCCTTGTGCATTACGTATTCGTGCGGCACATCGCTGTAAGCAAAGACAACCTGATCGACATTCTTTGTGCGAATCAACTCGCCCAATTCACTTTCCGCGAAAATCGGAATGCCAGCCGGGTAAAGCTTGCCTGCTAGCGCGGCCGGATAGGTTCGGCCTTCGATATCCGGGATTTGAGTGGCGGTAAATGCGACCACGTCGTATTCCGGATTGTCTCGAAAATAGGTGTTGAAATTGTGGAAATCGCGCCCGGCGGCGCCCATAATTAGGGTATGGATTGGGGTCATGCAATTCTCCTATTGTTTGTGGTTTTAACGTCTAACGTTCTATGCTAAACATTTATTACATCTTATCTGGCGTCTCAATGTCCAATAACCATAAGGCATTGATGAGAGTCTGTTTGGCCGCAGCCACCAGACGCAACCTGGCATTCCGGATGGTCTCAGATTCGGCTTGTAGGACTGGCGCCACGTGGTAAAAACTGTGAAAAGCGCCGGCCAGCTCATATACGTAGGTAGCAATAATTAATGGGCGGTATTCTGCGGCGGCCATTTGAACGGCATCAGGAAAGCGTGAAATCTTGTCGATTAAATCGATCTCATGTGTGCTGAGAGGATAATCGAAGTTGGCGCCGGCGGGAAGATCGCCGGCTTTGCGCAGGATGCTATTAGCGCGCACCGCTGCATTCTGGATGTAAGGCCCGGTTCGTCCATCGAAGTTTAAGGCCTCTTCCATATTAAAAATAATATCTTTATTATTATCAACCGACAACATGCTGTATGCCAATGCGCCGAGGCCTACCTTTTCAGCTACCCCCACCCGCTCATTCTCTGGCAGATCCGGGTTTTTCTCGGCGATCACTTCCAGGACGCGCCGGATTGCTTC
>Ga0113563_10002378_pt1 | contig 11301 bp, 8 predicted proteins | sample Mud3Dept3metaG_FD_80117 | JGI IMG/M metagenome (GOLD analysis project Ga0113563, IMG submission 80117) | Freshwater wetland microbial communities from Ohio, USA, analyzing the effect of biotic and abiotic controls - Mud 3 Core 4 Depth 3... | ecosystem: Environmental > Aquatic > Freshwater >...
CGACTTGAAATCCCCTGGCTTGGAGCAATGAACCTGTTTTTTGAGGATATTCTGCATGGAAAGAATACCATCGGAAATGTCCATCAGGATAGTCGTATCTGTCTTGGTATTGTGATTGCAGTCCTTGTCTCTATACCAGTCACCCTTGATGTCTATGATTATGTGAAGAAACGTAAAAAAAATGAGGTAAAAAACGAATAACTTTCCCCTGAGAACATCATCTTACTTCTTCAAGGATTTTGTCTTTGTTCATTTTTTTTTAAAAATGCTCGATTGAATCAAACACCTGCCATTCTACGAACTCTGTGCATTCTGCTATTATTCTTTGGGCATTTTTCTTTTTTAAACCGGTTTTCATGAGGTCTTTGACGGTTGCTAAACGAAGCTTCTCAATACTTGTATATCCTGAGTTGTTCAGAATTCCAGCGGTCTCTTGATCAATACTATCAAAGGCGACGAACGGATCGTTTCGCTCAACAACGGGATTCGTTAATTTTTCCTTTATGATTTCTTCTTTCATGTGGAGATCCATTTTTTTCCTTGCTTTCTCCTCAGCTTTCGACTGGTATCTCTGTTCTTCTTTGTCTCTCTTTTTTTGTTCTTTTTGCATCTTTCGTTCAAATGTTTTTGTTTTTCGGAGTTCCTTTTCTTCTGCAGCTATTCGTACTAAATCCATCGTTTGTTTCTGTTGTTCTACAACTTTACGTTCATCGATGAGTTTTGTCCCTTTCGTTTTTCCAAAGGATAATCTGCTGGTTTGTTCCTTGTCTTTTTTCTGTTCAATGAGTTTTTGCTGCTGTTCCTTCTTTTCCTTTTCTTTTGCTTCAAATTCCATTATCGCGATTTTTCGTTTTTCTATTTTTTGTTCCTCTTTGAGGCGTTTTTTTGCCTCACGTTCTTTTTCCTCTGCTTGTTTTTTTAGGAGTTTTTCATCTGTTATTTTCTGTTTCCAATCTTCATTGCTTCCCTTTTGTGTCTTGAAAAATGTTTGACGTTGTTTCTCTTCTAGTTTCTTCTGGAGTTGTTGTTCTTTTTCTTTGTTTTTTAACTCCAGGCGTTCTCGATAAGCTTTTTCTTTTTGCTCCTTTTGGAGACGTTTCTGCTCTTTTCTTTTTTCTTTTTCAATCTGTTTTAGTTTTTCTTTTTCTAACACGTGGTCGTGAATGGCCGATGGATGACGTTTAAGGTCTTGTTGTGTCTCTTCATCAGTGGTTTTTGCTGGGGTAAGCGTTTTTCGTTCTTCTTTTTTAGCACCAAAGAACGGTTTATGTACTTTTTCTGGTTTTTCTTTTGTGAAAACAGGGGGTTTCGGGAGGGGTTTTTCTTGTGTGGTGTTATCTGGTGATGGCGCAAGAGATGTCTTTTTTTCTTTCTTTACTTTTTCAAGTTTTTGTTTTTCTTTTTCCTTTTTGTGTCGTTCGGTAAGGTCGATGTGCGATTTTTCTTCCATTTCCTTTAGGAGTCGCTGTTCCTCCTGTTGTTTTTGTTTGACTTGGGCTGCGGTGTGTTTCTCTTGGATTTCTTTTTGTTCTTGTTCTTCTCGTTGTTTTTGTTTTGTTTGTAATGCTTCTAGTCTGAGTTGTATTTCTTTTTGTTTTGCCTGTCTTTTTTCTTCTATGGCTTTTTGTTTTGCATCCTGTTTTGCTTTTTTTGTCTCAAGTTTCTTTTGCTTTCTTTCTTCTTTTTCTTTTTTAAGCATCGCGGCTTGTTCGAGTCGGAGTTTTGCTTCCCGTTCTTTTAAGAGGCGTTGTTCTTCCTGTTCTTTTTGTTTCGTTTCGACTGCTGCTTTTTTCAACTCGAAATCCTTTTGTTTTTGGGCTTGTTTTTGTTTATGTTGAAACTCTATCCATTCGAGTTTCAATTTTCTGTCATGTTCTTTCGCAAGCCGTTTTGCCTCTCGTTTCTTTTTTCCTACCTCGAGGCGTGCTGTTCTTTCATCTATCTTTTTTTGTTTCCGGTCTTCTTTTTCCTTTTTTTGCCGTTCGATGATTTCAAGTTTGGATTTTTTCTCTTGTTCTTTTTGAAGGTGTTGTTCTTCTTTTTCTTTCTGTTCTGCCTGGGCGAATTTTTGTTTTAACTCCAGTGCTTTTTGTGTCTTTTCCTGTTGTTGTTTTTGTTTTGCTTCTATGGTTTCAATTTTGAGTTGTTTTTCTTTTTCTTTTGCTTGATGTTTTACCTCTTTTTCTTTTCGTTTTTCTTCAAGTCTTGTTTTTTTCTCTTCGATTTTCTTTTGATGAGACGCCTCAGGTGTTGTTGGTGGATGTTCAAGTGGGATGGGTGCTTTTTTTTCTGTGGTGACTGCTTGGAATTCCAGTGGCTCCGCAGGTGGTGATTCTATGTGTTGTTTGGCTGGTATGGAGAAAAACCTTTTTTTTTCTTCTTTTAAGGGAACGGCTTGTGGAAATTCCTTCTTTTTTGGTGTTGGTTCTATTGTAACGTGAGGTCCTCCGATGGCTGGTTCGTTTGAGACGGGTTGGAACTCCGGGAGGTTTTCTTCTTGACTTCGGGAGGTTTTTATTGGGATGAATTCTTTTTGTTTCGGTTGTTTCTTTCGCCGTGTTTCTTGCGTTGTTTTCGCTGGTTTTTTCTTACTGGGAGTGATTTTTTCAATATCGAAGAGGGGTTCTTTCGCAAACGGCTCTTCCTTTACTGGTAGAAAATTAACGGGAGGTGGTGCTTGGGTTTTTTGTGTTGGTCGTGGACCGAGGTCAATTTGAATGACTCGTTCCTCCTTTTTCTGGGGTTCTTGTTGTTTTCGGAGGGCGACTCGTGGTTGGAGTCCTTCAGACTGGGGGTGCTTTGGGGTGGAAGCCTGTGCTGATGGTCGATTGGTGTCCTCAGAGAGTTTTTTTCGTAACTCGTTGAGTTTTTCTGTTTCCTGCGGGGATAAGGTTCTTTGTTTTGGTAACGAGGCACTATCAATTAATTCGTGCAACTTCTCAATGTCTTTTAATCGTGTTTTTCTCTCTCGCACCATCGGCCTTGAAAAGTGTTGTCCCGTATTAATAAATTTTCCTAAAAAAAACTATAGTTGTATAACCAACAAGGTTTCTTCTGTGTTTCATCTCATTTTGTAGGGGACTGGGTCTTTTTGGTGTGCCTCCTGAAATCCTTTGAGGCGTAACTGACAGGAATCACATTGTCCGCATGCTTTGGTTCCACCTCGATAACAGGACCAGGTTTTTGAGAAGGGAACCTTTAATCGTGCTCCTTTTTTGACGATTTGTGCTTTTGAGAGATGGAGAAGGGGTGCTTTGATGCGTACTGGTTTTCCCTTGACTCCTTGGCATGTTGCGACACGGGCGAGCTGTTGAATTATCTGGATGTAGCGTGGTCGACAATCTGGGTAGGCGGAGTAATCAACCGCATTGACACCTATGAAGATTGCCTCTGCGTTAATGGTCTCTGCATAGGCGAGTGCATAGGAAAGGAAGATGGTGTTTCGTCCAGGGACATAGGTGGTAGGGATGGTCTTTCCTATTTCATTTATCGGATGGTTCGGGATCGTCTCAGGGGATGAGGTAAGCAGGGAGGATCCACCGATTTTGTGAAGATCAATTGATAAAATGAGATGGTTTTTCGCCCCGACTGCAGTGCTTATTTTTTTTGCGCACGTGAGTTCTTTTGTGTGTCGTTGACCGTAACGAAATGACAATGCGTAGATATCATAACCTTGTTTTTTTGCGATAAAAGCCGTCACCGCGGAATCAAGACCACCGGAGAGGAGACAGACCGCTTTTTTTGTCATGGGTTATCGGTTCCAGAGCGGTGACATGGTTCGGAGTCGTTCCACAATCTGAGGGAGCACCTGGGAGACGGTTGTTATTTCTTCTTTGGTGTTTTCTCTTCCTAGGGAGAGTCGTAATGACCCGTGCGCTTGGACTGGGTCTAGGCCGATGGCAAGCAGCACATGTGATGCTTGGAGTTTCTTTGATGAGCATGCTGAACCAGTGGAGGTAGCAATCCCTTGTTCATCTAATCCTAGGAGTAATGATTCTCCTTCGATACCAGTGAAACGGAAGTGAGCGTTGTTGATTAGTCGTTTCTCTGGATGCCCGTTGAGATAGCTTTCTTCGATCTGCAAGATATTTTTTATGAGAGTATCTCGTAGTGTTTTCATTTTGCTGTTATCCGCTGTCATTCTTTTTTTGGCAAGTTCGCAGGCTTTCCCAAGACCGACAATCCCGGGGGTGTTAAGGGTGCTGCTGCGGATCCCTTTTTCATGTCCGCCTCCATGGATGATGGGTTGGATTTTGATGCCATTGCGGATATAGAGTGCTCCGATTCCTTTTGGTCCGTAGATTTTATGGGAAGAAAGTGCGAGCATGTCGATATGTTGTTTTTTGACATCGATGGGGATTTTTGTAACCGCTTGCACAGCATCCGTATGGAGGGTTATTTCGTGTTCGTGTGCTATTTTGCCGATTTCCTCGATTGGCTCAATGGTACCAATCTCATTGTTCGCATACATGAATGTAAGAAGGAACGTGTTTTTTGAGATTGATTCTTTCAGGGTTTCCACGTCGATTAAACCTTGGTGGTCAACAGGGAGGTATTTCACCTGGAAACCTTGTGTCTCCAGATGGTGGCATACTTCGAGGACTCCGGGGTGTTCGATGGTTGAGGTGATGATATGGGGTCCTTTTGACGTTCGTTTATCTTTGTGTTGATACGCAAGTCCTTTGATTGCAAGGTTGTCTGACTCGGTTCCTCCTGCGGTGAAGATGATCTCATCCTCACGTGCGCCAAGGATGTGCCCGACATTTGCTCGTGCGATGTCGATTGCTTCTCTTGCTTCCCGACCATAGGCATGGATAGAAGATGGGTTCCCAAAGTGTGTTGAGAAATAGGGAAGCATCGCGTTGATGACTTCTTCATCGACTTTTGTGGTGGATGCATGATCAAGGAAAATTCGTTTCATTCTTCATCACCTTATTTCATATCCATCATTCGTTGTAATGGGATGCGTGCTTTTCGCATGATTTCATCAGAGAGATGGATCTTTGGTTCGAGAGTCTGTAGGCTTTTTAATACTTTTTCCAAGGTTGTTTTTTTCATATTTGGGCAGATTGCTGTTGAGATGGGATAGAATTTCTTCCCTGGGTTTTCCTTTTCGAGTCGATAGCATAACCCTTGTTCTGTGCCGATGATGAATTCTTTTTTTGGTGAGGTTTTCACATGATCTACCATGCCATTGGTGGAGAATGCATGGTCCGCTAGTTTGATGATGTCAGGTTGGCATTCTGGATGGACCAATAATTCCGCCTCAGGATGTTGTTGCTTCAGGAGTAGAATCTCCTCTTTTTTAATATCATGATGAGTACGACAGACCCCTGGCCAGAGGATCATTTCTTTCTCAGGAACCTGTGATTGGATATAGAGCCCGAGGTTCCGATCCGGTACAAAGATTATTTTTTTCGATGCTCTGCTTTTCACGATTTTTACGCCGTTTGCCGAGGTACAGCAGATATCTGCGAGTGCTTTGACATCCGCAGTCGTGTTGATGTAGGCGACGACCTCCGCATCAGGATGTTCTTTTTTCAGCCATCCGAGGCTTTCTGCATCGACCATTTCCGCCATGGGGCAATTCGCTGTTTTATCCGGGAGAAGAACGGTTTTCTCTGGATTCAGGATTTTCGCGGCTTCAGCCATGAAATCAACACCACAGAACACGATGACGTTTGCCTCTGTTTTCGTTGCTTTTAACGATAGGTCCAACGAGTCTCCAACAAAATCTGCGATATCCTGGACCTCTGGTCGTTGATAATTATGGGCAAGGATGACTGCGTTGTGAGTTTTTTTCAATTTTTCTATCTGTTGAACCACTGATTTTTCCATATGGTCGTCTCTTAGGATTTTTTGACCAGAATATCGCTTAGGGACATAAAGCTTCCTCCCCGACCCTATTTTTATTCCATGAAGGAAAATCTATTTATCCTTGATAGTGTTTCACTGATTGTAGGAGATGGATTGCAGATGGATGTCGCAGCATTTATTATTGGATTAATCGTCGGTGTCATCACGATAGGCATCGCTATTGAGATTGGGATGAGGCGTGTTAATAAGAACCAACCTGCAACGCGTCCGACCCATAAATGGAGTATCGAGGAGATCGCTAATCCTCGTATTATCGCAGAAAACATGGGTCTGTTAGAGCTTCCTAAAGATGCCAAGGTCGTGGTCAATCAATACGAGAACGGAGCGATGCTGAAGGGCATCGAAGTAAAACAGCATTCAGGGATCCGAGGGAACTTCATCCTTGGTGATGACCGAGCGTTGATTCTCTCTGGACCAATCAAACAAGATGAACTTGGCATCTGGACTGTTGAAAAAGAGATGCTTGAAAAACTAAACCGATATTTTAACGACAGTTGGGAGAAAGCAACACCTCTGCTGGATGACGAGTCAGATACTCAGCATCCTCGTTAGATGAACCACTCCATATAAAAAAAGATACTCACTTGGATGTTTACTTTTAATTGTTTTTAAGATCATAATTATATCAAATACTAATATTTTTATAGTGGAACGTTGTTATAATATTCTACTGGAGGAAAAGCAATGAACAGAAATCTAGTCTTTAGAAAATATTTAGCGATTGGAATCGTTCTTTCATTCGTTGGAATAAGTGCGATACCATCATTAGCAAAACCTGAGGCCATCCCCCCAAGTTTTCTTAAACCTAAAAATTTTTTTTTCGGGTTACAAACCAATATCAATATGTCCTGGGATAAAAATCTGACAGATGAAATCTTCGACTATCCGTCTCCCCGACAAGTACCCTTAACCATTAAATTTTGGGTCACCTGGGGTCTCCTTGGTCGTCTCATCAACCTGTTCTATTGGTATCATACGCTGTATGCGAATTTTCGGATTATAAATTCACCCTGGAGTGATTCGTCCCTCATCTTCGATCAATTACCACTCTATATACCCCCAAAACAAAACATCCAACAATTATGCCTGAATCAACTCACCATAGACTTGGATTGGGATACACCTGCTTACGAGATGATTCCCATCACAATTGAAACAAAAATTGAACCGATCATAGGGCCGTCTGGCACTCTTGTCCTTATACGTGGTCTGACCAATCAAACAACGATATATGCAATGATAAAATATCATTCAAGTTTATCTTTTGATTTTCCTGAAGGGCAAACCTTTGAGACACCACCGCTCAGCCAGTTGGAAGTACCTGTTGAGATATATAACCATGGAAATGGAAAAACACTCGTTGAAAACGAGGTGTATGACCAGCCATCAGGTTGGAATGTGTCCCTCCCATCGCAATTCGTCATGGAGCAAGATGAACAGACAAATTTCATAGTTACTCTTATGGCACCAAGTAACTTTTCAGGGTATGAAAATATTATATTAAAATTCACCCCACATTATTATTATAATTACTCAGAAGTAGGGGGTACTTATTTCGAATATATCCAGGTCTACTATAATCCCCGATAAGGGGATATGTTCTATCGAAGAATCGATATCGATTGAAAAAAAGGTATCACACTATTATCCCGAGATATTTTGATTGAGGTCTTTCTGTTTTAAAATTTTACTCTGAATGCGAATCGTCTCCATCCACAGCTGATATGCATATCTGATCATCCCCAATAAGAACATTCAAAAACACACAAATCATTTCCACAACAGCAATACCACGTATGGTGGAAATTGTAGAGCGGAGAAACGAACAATGAGCATTCTCATAAAGAATTCTATGATTCTCACCCAGGATGATTCTCGAAAAAAAATCCAGGGTGATTTGTATATCGATGACCATGTCATCGTTGAAGTTTCAGAAAAACCTCTGATGCTGGAAGCTGATTACAAGATAAATGGTGCACACAAACTCGTACTCCCCGGGTTAATCAACACCCATACACACATCCCCATGACCCTCTTTCGTGGGTACGGAGATGACATGCTCCTTCAGGATTGGCTCACCCAGCGAATCTGGCCCGTAGAAGCGAAACTGACCAAAGAAGCTGTCGCGGTTGGCACCACACTTGGTCTTCTCGAGATGATCTCCTCTGGAACGACTTCGTATGCTGATATGTATTTTTTTGAGGAAACCATTGCAAAGACTACAGAAAAAACAGGGATGCGAGGATTCCTGGGATTCGCCCTCATCGATTTTGATACCCCGGAGTTCTCTTCAAAAGAACTCCTCCCACAGGCTGAACACTTTCTTAGACGATGGAAGAATCATCCCCTGATTTCACCAATGATCGCACCCCATAGCACCTACTCCTGTAAACCTGAGACGCTTCAGAAAGCGCATGAGCTTGCCACCCAACAGCAAGTCCCCTTGCATGTTCACTGCTCAGAGACACGAGACGAGGTGTACGATGTGGAGAAAAAATATGGGGCACGTCCCGTGGAACAATTAAAAAAACATGGGTTACTCGCAAATCACACACTTCTTGCTCATTGTGGATGGATCACAAAAAACGAAATCACAGAAATAAAAACCGCTGGAGCGTCCGTCGCACATTGCCCGGTAAGCAACATGAAAATCGCCACAGGAGGTTTTGCTCCGATCCCTGAGCTTCTCGATGCATCGGTCCCTGTTGGACTTGGGACGGATGGTGCTGCCAGCAACAACACCCTTGATATGTTTGAGACAATGAAGTTCTGCGCTCTCATCCATAAGAACCATCGCTGGGACCCAACGATCCTGCCTGCACAAACCGTTGTTGACATGGCGACACGTGGTGGCGCAGCAGCCCTTGGTGTACCCCACACGCTTGGTTCCCTTGAGGAGGGAAAAACCGCTGATCTTATCATGGTTGATCTGAAAAAACCTCATCTCACCCCTCTACATGACCCGGTTTCTCATCTGGTCTACGCGGTCCGAGGAACCGATGTCTGTACTACTATCGTAAATGGGGCTCCCCTCATGCTGGACCGGGAGTTCCTCACCATCGATTTCGAAGAGACCCTGGAACACTCAGGGAAGATCGCTTTGGAGTTAACTAGTTAAATCCCGCGTAATTTCTGGTGCACCATGCTGAATCTCATCGGTGTCATCCTCGCATTTATCATCATCCTTCTTCTCATCAGAAAGAAGGTCAGTTTCGGTTTATCCTTAATACTTGGTTCGCTCATCGTTGGTGTGTTTTCCCTTCAGATCATCACTCCCTTGGATATTCCAAAAGCGATGATTGAGGCGACAGTCTATTCATTTGAAACACAACAGATTGTCACCGAAACCATAGAACTTGCTCTTTTGATGACGTTGATTTTTGTTCTAGCAAAAACCATGCAGGAGACTGGGGCGATTACCAAGCTTATCGATAGTCTGCGAACCATCTTCTCCAAAGGTGGAACCCTTGGCGTCATCCCAGCAGTCTACGGATTAATGCCTGTCCCCGGGGGTGCGTTGTTTTCCGCTCCGCTCATCGATAAAGAAGGGGATAAATACAACCTGAAAAAAGAACAAAAAAATTTCTTAAACATCTGGTTCCGTCATATCTGGTTTCCCATCTACCCTATCTCATCTGCGATGATTCTTATCTGCAGTATGAAATTCTCAGGACTCCCCATCCAGCTGCTCATGCTGGCCAACATCCCCTCCTTTCTCGGGGTGCTTCTGATAGGGTTTTTCTTCCTTCGGCGATACACGAAAAACACCCCTCAGACAACCCCTGTCACAACACGAGAGTATCACGGGTTGATCTATCTGCTCCCACCGGTTGTACCTCTCATGTTCTATCCGTTGAAGTACATCGGCCTCACCGAGACAGAATGCTTTCTCATCGGTGTCACCATCAGTCTTATCCTCCTTTATTTTTTACTACACAAACCTACGACGTATCTAGGAATCCTGAAGAAATCATTGACCTGGAATCTTGCGCTGGCTATCTTTGGAATCATGATTCTTCGGGAGATGATCCGCCTCTCCCAGATCCATGTGTTGATTACCGACACTATGCAGCATCTTGCGTTCCCCGCGCTGCTCATCATCATCCTCATCCCGTTGCTCCTGGGGACACTCACGGGATATAATCTAGGGGCTGTGGCTCTCTCCTATCCGCTGGTCGAATCCTTCTTCCCCTTCACAGGGGTTCAACTTCTCGGCCTGACCAGCCTTATCTTCATGAGCTCCCTCATCGGATATCTCATCTCCCCCATTCATCTTTGCAACGTCCTGAGCAGTGAATATCTCAAGACAGATACGACACGAACCTATCGAATGTTCCTACCCGCAGCAGCCGTTCTCCTCTTTCTCCAGACGGTTTTTATCCTCCTCATCTTCCCTGCATAAGCCAACAGCATCAACGATAAGTCTTATAAAAAGTCAGGGTCTACCACCCTTGTATGAATCAGGGAATGCTTTTTGATCATCTGAAGAACCCACGATTCTATGGACCTCAGGTGAACTCCGTCCAACTGTTGCAAACCCACATCTCTTATGTGGCTCTCACGGGGAGCTATGCGTACAAGGTAAAAAAACCGGTGAACTTTGGGTTCCTGGATTTTTCCACCCTGGATAAACGGAAATACTACTGTCAAGAGGAGCTGCGACTCAACAAACGACTCTGCCCTGAGGTGTACTTGGATGTCCTGCCGATAACCCAGAAAGATAACACGCTGGTACTCAATGGCGATGGAACCATTGTTGAGTATGTTTTAAAGATGAAGGAATTCCCCCAGGAATGCATCATGACTCAACTGCTCCAACAGGGGAAGATATCTGAAGAGACGATTGACCATCTTATTTCCATATTGATTGACTTTTATCAACAACAGGAACCAAACCAAGATGTTACGAAATATGGTGAACTTCAATCCGTCAAACAAAACATTGATGAAAACTTTAATCAAACCAAACCGATGATCGACATCACGGTCCTAAAAGAGACGTTCTTCTACATCAAAGAGGAAGTCGGCAAATTTTTCGAACGGAAAAAAGACGTTTTCGGACGACGAATGAAACAAGGAAAGATACGTGACTGTCATGGAGACCTCCATTCTGGGAACATCGTGGTTGATGGCACCTCCATACACATTTTTGACTGCATCGAGTTCAATGACCGGTTCCGGTTCTGCGATGTCGCCTCAGACATCGGATTCCTTGCTATGGATCTTGATTTCCTCAACCACCCTTACCTCTCCAGTTATCTTATTGAACGATACGTGGAAAAAAGTAAGGATACTGATGTGTTCCTGCTGTTGAATTTCTACAAATCCTATCGAGCGTTCGTCCGAGGGAAAGTCCATGGGTTCCACCTGAACGATCCTCACATCGGCCCGGAATTAAAGAAACGCCTATTAACCACTGCACAG
>Ga0113563_10002380_pt1 | contig 11298 bp, 9 predicted proteins | sample Mud3Dept3metaG_FD_80117 | JGI IMG/M metagenome (GOLD analysis project Ga0113563, IMG submission 80117) | Freshwater wetland microbial communities from Ohio, USA, analyzing the effect of biotic and abiotic controls - Mud 3 Core 4 Depth 3... | ecosystem: Environmental > Aquatic > Freshwater >...
AAACGATCTTTCCCGTCTTGTCGATATACCCCCACTTCTCTCCGATTTTTACTGCGGCGAGTCCTTCCGTAAAGGGGGTGGCATCCTCAAATTGAGGTTGGATCGCCACCTTATCATCGGTGCTGATGTAACCCCACTTTCCTGTCGCGCATCCACCCACGCCCCACAGGATCCCGATAACCCCCCATACCGCGAATTTGAATTTCCTTGCGCTTGGGCATTTCATCCGTTTTCCCCTTCGGCTCAACACTTCCTCATTCAAGAGCTCGGTTAGAAAAGATAGGAGGCACTTGCAAAATAAACATTCGCCCGATAGTTCTGATTGGCGTAAGCCCCGGTGAGATAGCCCAGGGTGCCTCCAGTCGAAGAAAGCGGAACGTATTGGTATCCGTTAAACTGGCCGTCGTCATAAATAAACTTCTCATAGGCATACCCAAGAGAGAGAGAAAGAGATTTTATGGGATTGTAGGTCGCCTTGACCAGAAAATATCTAAGGGTGTAACTGTCCAGGCTTGTGATATCGATATTGTCCTGGGTTCGCGTCGGGGGAAGGGGATTGCCGCCTAAGAGGTAGGTATAATCAGCAGACCCTTGCGATTGCACAAAGGTATACTGGAACTTGAAGGTTAATTTTTTCGGGATGGCGTAGACATCCGACCCGAGGCCATAGGCATAGTTTCTATCCGTTTCCGTTGCTGTCCAGTTGAAATTTGTGGGAGTGGGGGATAGAGCGGGATTGGCAGTGGTGCCGGAGGTGTACGTCCTTTGTTTCTGGTCCAACTTGGCGTATTCGAAATCGAAGTAACCATATAGTTTAACCCGCTTGGCGATCAGATAATCCGCGTCCAAATGCCATTCATTACTTGTCTGGCTCAATAACCCAAGGGTCGTATCGGAGTAAGGAACATCCTTCCATTTGTACCCTACGCTCAGGGACATGTCTTCGACGGGGAAGAAATCAACCGTGCCTTTCCAGACATAGGAGTCTTTGCTGGCTGCGTCGTAACGCCGGACATAGTTCTCGATCACGTTGGGATCAGAGGGCCCGGTCACTTCAGGAGCCTGAAAATCCGCCCTTCTGTGGAGTCTTTCATACCCCCCCCGGACGACCATCCAATCCACCCCGCTCCACCTTAACTCAGCCTCATAGAGGTCATCATTATACGTGGGGATATCCGGCCTCTTCCGTGAAGTATGGCCCCGGGTGTATCCGGCGATCGCGTAAAAATTCATGGGCAGCTTGAAGCCCAATTGGGCCCCATATTTATACGTGAGGTAATCAAACAGCCGGTCTTGGTTGTTCAAGGTGGCCGCCGTCACCCCGGGAGGAGTCGGCCCGGGATCGGTGGTGGTGATTTGGTTCGATTTGTTATTGGTCTGGTAATATTTGTAGAAGACCTTTCCATCCAGGAAGTAAATCGGATTGCTGGTCAGCACAAAATTATAATTTTGGCTGTCGAGTCTTCCATCGAAGACGTAGTTGCTGAGAAGGATACCCGTTCGTCCCTGTTGGCCGATATTGGACGCCGTCGCCGCCGTGTCGGTACCGTACGAATTGAAAAGGGTCTTGCTGCTTTCGTTTCGCCCATAGGAAGCATTGGCATCGAATTTAGTGTTCCAGGGGAGTTTCAATCCCCCTTTGAAATCGAATTTGAAATAATTATTGTCCGGAGGAAGGGTAAAGGTATCCGTGGCCGCCGCCGTATTGGCCGTTGCCGGGTTGCGGAAGTATAAATTGGCGTTGTCATTTTGAAATTGCCCATAGATATAACTAAAGGCCAAAGAAAGGGGGTTTTTGAGATAGCCGGCCTCGAGTTTGATCGTATCGGTCAGGTAGTTAACGGGTGCCGGCAGCTCGATGGAGATTCCCCCCGGGGAGGTCCCGGCAGTCCCGATGGGCATGACTCCCCTTCTTTCCTCCTTGGCCGCGGAGACCCCGAAAAAGAAAGGCTTCAGCATGTCCAGCTTGAACCCGCCGCTATAATTCTTTCTCTCTACGGAATAATCAAAGGTGGTCCAGTTGCTAAAATTCGAATTAGGGGCGAACGTGCTCGGAGGCTGAGGCTGGTAGGTTAAATTGGCGCCCCCGGAGCCGGAATAGAAGGTCCTGGCGTTGTACGTAAAGTTATGGGGAAGTTGGTCGTACTTAAAATCGTATTTAAAACTTCCCCATTTCCCCCCCGAAAGGTCGTAGCTTTGATCCTTACGCCCTACCTCCCTGGCGCTGAAATCCAGATAGTAATTCTCTCTTTCATACTGAAACTCGGCATCTCCCGTAAAGCCGTCCCGGATGTCCCGGTATTCATTGAATTTGGCCTTTTCTCCTTCGATATTTAGGTGTTCCGCCCTGAGGGAGACCTCGGCGGCTATTTTTATTTCCTCGGCAGAAACACTCCGGACGGAAAAAAGGCCGAAAAGCACCACCAGTATAAGAACTTTTGGCTTCATTGTTCGAACCCCTCTATGGTACAAAAGTGTTTCCATTTACGGGGATGCACGGCTGCCAAAGGTGAAATGATGGGGAATTTCATCATAGCGTAAATGAAACCTAAAGCTTCCCCGTCTCCCCCCATTCAGTTCATACTTTTGATCTTTGTACCCTATGTCTTCAGCCTGAAAATCCATGTATGTTCTGTCCCTATCGTAGCGAAGGCCGATATGGCTATGCACTCCACCCCGGAGGTCGCGGTACTCATTAAATTTGGCCCCGTTGCCCCTGACATCCACCCGCAGCGGGACAGCCGAAATCTCCCCGGCCAGGGTTTTTTCCTGGGCCGAGACGTTCCAGCAGGGTGCGAGGCTGAGAAGGATCACCAACAGGATTACTTTGGACTCCATCCATTCACCCTTATCGGACAAAGGTTTTCCCCCTTGTGGAAGGACCGTTGCTCCCGTGAATATTGCCGTGACAGTTCAGACAGGACCGGGCGAACATCTTGTTCGATGGGGTAGGTCCCTGAAAAGTCTCAAAACGAGTGGTCGGGGTGCTGGGGTGTCGCACATAATCGTGACAATTGCGGCAAAGCTGGGGCACCCGACTGCTCAGGAGTTTGTTGTGATTGCTGCCGTGGGAAACATGGCAAGTTAAACAATTTTCATCCACCGGAGGATGGGACCACATGAAAGGTCCTCTTTTCTCGGCATGGCACTGGTAACAGAGTTCGTTGACCGAACTCGCCTTGATCTTGGTGGCGCCGAAACCTCCATGGTGTTCGTGGCAATCCGTGCATTTCATCTTTCCTTCCCGAATCGGATGGTGGGAAGTCCTGTTCTGCTGGGACCGGATGCTCTTGTGGCAGAAATTGCAGAGGTCTGGCTGAGGAGCCTTTAAATTCATCCGGGTCCCCGAATGGACGGTATGGCAGTTATCGCAGGAAACCCCTTCAATTTTGTGCCTGGCTATGTCCCAGAAGGTCAGGTCTTTCTGTTCACTATGGCATTCAAGGCATTTGGCCGACTTGGCTTTGGCATCGGCGAGTTTTTTGCTGAAAATGAAGATGCCCACGCCCCCCTCACCGCTTTTCTCCACATGGGCGGCTCCCGGGCCATGGCAGGACTCGCAGCCTTCCTGGCTGGCGGGGCTGCCGGGAATGCTCTTTTTGGAGTGGGTGGAAATCATGTAGGTCTTGAAGTGATCCTCGTGGCAGCCCTTGCAGACCTCTACTCCCACGGTTCCATTGCTCCCCGCCGCTTCCTGAAGACATAGTCCTCCGCCCAAGAAGGCCAGCACGGGAACGATGGAAAGAACGAGAATGGCTTTCTTCATCATATCCCTCTCGTCTGATGTAAAGGTGCTCAACCCGAAGGCCGGAGATTTTTCAACTTCCGCCATCCGAATCGGCTCCCCCATGGATTATGTTCAAAAGGGTGTGGGCAACTAAAGAGCGACTCAGAAAAGATGTTTTCTTTCGTAACACAATGTGATATAGGGTGTCAAGAAAAAAATCACTCCATCCCCTTGATTAGGAGGCCGAGGCTTCTTATGAACTCCCGAGAATTCCTGACCCTCCGCCAGCGGCTGCAAAAAACCCAGAAGGAGATGTCTCAACTCCTGGGAACCTCCATCCGCTCGGTGCAGAGCTTCGAGCAAGGGTGGCGGAAGATCCCGCCGTTCATCGAGCGCCAGATGCTTTTTCTGGCGGCGCGGAAAGAGAAGCCTCGGATGAAAACCCGCCCCTGCTGGGAAGTCCGCAAATGCTCGCCGGCCCTCCGGGAGGCATGTCCGGCCTGGGAGTTTCGGTTGGGGGACCTGTGCTGGTTCATCAACGGGACGATCTGCCGGGGCAAACCGGAAAAGAACTGGAGCCAGAAAATAGAAATCTGCCGGAAGTGCCAGGTTTTCAGGGGAGGGATGAGGGGTCTTAAACCAGGACTTAAAGGATAAACACCACGGGGCTTTTTCCCAAACCCAATGACATCCATCTGCAATTCCTAAGGGAGGTGACATTCAGTAAAGTGCCTTCGGAGAGCAGTTTAGCGAACCAGGCAGGGTGAAGAAATAGGGTGAAAACAGTATTTTTCGTTTAAAAGGACAGTATTTTGCCCGAAGATTAATCTTTGAAGGCGGTCAGGGGCTCCCGGATCAGTTCACCCCTGGCGAAGCGTTCGACCGAGAGACAGGAAATATCGATGGATGGTTTTTCTCCCAAGATCATTTCCGCCATGACCCGGCCCACCGCCGGGCTGTGCTGGAAGCCGTGGCCGCTGAAGCCGTTGGCCAGGAAAAATCCCTTCAGCCCGGGGAATTCTCCCAGGATGGCATGGTTATCCGGGGAGATTTCGTAGGAGCCGGCCCAGCCGCGGTCGATCTCCGCCTTCTCCATGATGGGTACCCGGTACATGGAATTCTCCGCCACCTCCACCATGGCGTCGTAATCCACATTCAAATTAAAGGAAGGGAAATTGTCCTTCGGCCCGGAGATCAGGAGACCGGCTCCTTCCCGGCGGAAATACCAGGCCCGGTGAAAGTCGATCACCAGTGGGATGGGGTCGGGAATGTGGGGAAAGGGCCCGGTGAAAAAAAGCTGGCGTCGGTAAGGCTGAACCGGCACTTCCGCCCCGGCCATCTTACCCACCTCTCCGGCGTAAGGGCCTGCGGCATTTACCACCAGGGGAGCGGAGATATCTCCCCGGCGAGTCCTTACCCCGGCCACCTGGTTCCCATTTCGCAGAACCTGGATGACTTCGGTCTCCTCAAAAACTTTCACCCCGCCCCGGCGCGCTCCCCGGGCGAAACCGCTCAAGGCTTCGTAGGGACCCGCGTATCCTTCCCAGGCGCAAAAAGTCCCTCCCCTCAGGTCATCCACCCGGAGATACGGCCAGCGGTATTGAATTTCTTGAGCGGACAGGAGCTCCACGGGAATTCCGAATTTATGCTGGAGGTCCGAATTGCTCTGAAATACGGCCCACTCATCTTCGGTGGCGGCCAGGAAAAGGTAGCCGACTTTCTTAAAATCGAGTTCCCCCTCCATGATCTCCTGGAAATGGTTCCAGGTATTGAAACTCTCAAGGGAAAAGCGAATGTTGATCTCCGTGGAAAACTGAGCCCGGATTCCCCCGGCGCACTTGGCCGTGGAGCCTTCGCCCAGCATGCCTTTTTCCAGGAGCACGACCCCTTTGGCCTTTTTCTGGGCCAGGTGGTAGGCGATGCTCGTCCCGATGATTCCCCCGCCGATAATGACGATTTCCGCCGTCTTTTCCATATACTCATTTTATCCGGGATTCTGCCGGGACTCAATTTTTTTCTGGCCCACCGAGAGGGCTGGTCTTTCTCTCCGAGACGGACAGCCAGCTGAGAAGCGAACCGGCGACAATCAGCAGACACCCCAGCCACAAACTCATACCGGCCGTAACTTGGAGGTAAAGACAGATGAGGAGGGTGGAAAAAAGGGGAGTGAAATAAGAGCAGGCGGCGACGAAAACCACGTCGCCTTTGCGCATTGCCAGGTCCCAGAGGAGATACCCAAGGGCCGTGGCCATTCCCATGAAGATGACTTCCAGGCCTGCCCGCAGCGTCCAGGACCCTTCCTCGGGATGTAACAGGCGGAGGATCAAGAATGCGATCCCGGTGACGGAGACAAAAAGTTCCACTCCGCCTTCCATCCGGGGGCCGGCCCAGCGCCGGGTCAGGTTGGAGTAGAGGCCCCAGGAGACCGCAGCGGCCAGGGCCAGGATGTAGGCCGGAGGATTGCCGGATACATTGGCAAAGAGGGAGGAAAAGGAAATCGAGTGGCCCTGGGAAAGAACAAGGAAGACTCCCAGGAGGGCCAGGAAGGTTCCCGGTACCAAAGCCAGGTTGGCTTTCTTTTTGAGCAGGAAAAGGGAAAAGAAAATGGTGAGGGCCGGCCAGAGGTAATTGATCAGGCCGACCTCCAGAACCTGGCTCCGGCTGCCCGCGAGGCCCACCGCCAGGTATAGAGCCAGCATATAAAGGACGAATAGGGACCCGCAACCGAATAAGAATTTCCTCCGAAGTTGGCGAAACGGAAGTGCCTTTCCCCGGAAACGGTAAAAAAACTGGCCCCAGCAAAAGGCGCCCCCCACCAAGTGGACGGCTGCGGCTCCGGTCAGCGGCCCGAGCTGTTCGGTTATGGACCGGGCCAGGGCAATCGAGGTGCTCCAGATAAGAATCGCCCCCAGCCCGGAAACGGTATTTCGATCAAGATGGACTTTTCTCATCCTCCTATTTCTATTATTTTTTTCCTCAATCCTCCAACCTCCAACCCATCCCTATTTCCTATTCCTGCTTAATCCCCAGCTGCTTGATGATCGGCCCCCACATATCGCTGATTTCCTTGGTGTCCTTGAGCAGTCCCTGACCGTCCCGGTAGATGATGGGCATGTCGAAGTTACTCATGGCCTTCTTGAACTCCGCGTTCTCCATGGCCTGTTTGAACGCCCCGTGAAGCTTCTCCACGATAGGGGCCGGGATTCCCTTGGGGCCGATGACTCCGACCAGGGTGATGGCCCAGATTTTGTATCCCTGGTCGACCAGGGTTGGGACGTTCGAATATTTCTCGTACCTCTTATCACCGGTGGTAACCAGGAGCCGCAGGGCGCCGCTGTCCACGTAGGGCTTCCATTCGGAGGCGCAGGTCTGGAAGTCGACGTGCCCTCCCAGGAGGGCGGTCGTGGCTTCGTGCCCTCCTTTGTAGGGAATGTGGGTCCACTTGATTCCTTCCTGAATCCCCAGGGCTTCCACCACCAGATGGTGAGAGGACCCCGTTCCCGGGCTGCTGTATTTAAGCTTTCCGGGATTCGCTTTGGCATAAGCAATCAGCTCTTTGATGCTCTTCCAGGGAGCGTCGGCCTTGACCGTGATTCCATGGATATAGTCGCCGTAGCGGATGATGGGAGTGAAATCCTGGGTGGAGTCGTAAGGGACTTTTCGCAGGTGCTGGCCCACAATCCCCGCGGAGGAAAGGTTGCCCAGGGTGTACCCATCCGGTTTTTCATTCTTCAGGAGGGCCAATGCCACGGCCGACCCGCCGCCGGGCTTGTTCTGGACCACAATGGGCTGCCCCAGGGCCTTGGCGGCTGCGTCTGCCAGCGCGCGCAGGGTTACATCCGTGGAGCCGCCCGCTCCCCACCCGATGACCAGGTTGATGGGCTTGGCCGGGTACTGCTGGGCCCACCCGCTGGGACACAGGAACAAGAGGAAAGAAAGGATCCACAGGATCGATAACACCCGCCCCCGAAGAAAATTTACCCGCATGACGCAATCTCCTTTTCTCCTAAATTTAGGATCACGAAAAAAATCTCCAGAAGCGTCACCCCGGCGAAAGCCGGGGTCCAGAACTTTTTAAAATAACTGGGTTCCGGCTTTCGCCGGAATGACGAATTTTATGGAATTTTGATCTTTTACCAGATCATCAGAATTGACAACTTTCAACATACATGGATTCTTTGAAAAAGGAAAGAGGGGCCGTCACTCCTCCGGAGGGCCCGCGACCCGCCCGCCGCTGGCTTTTTCCTGACTTCGAGGCCGCGAAGTGGACTCCAATTTGCCTGGGAAAAGATGCAGCATTATGGTATTATCAACCAGCACTTCCCGGGCGAGATCGTCGGCCCCGATGGGCCCAGGCGCATGAGAGTTTCGGCAATCCCGGGAGGTGTTTTGTTTTGCATAGCTACCGGGGATAGGGGTGTGCCCCTTGAGACGGACAGGATTTTCGGATTTTTTTCCATGCCTCCCATAAATTCTTCCATCCACCCGGAAGAAGGTCGAAGCATTGCGGCCCAACCCTCCGGATACCTCCTGCATAAAGCCAGCCTCTATGTCTTGGGAGGGATTCTCCTTCTTGCGGCCTGGAGAGGGCAACCCGGAATCGTCATCCTTATCGGCCTGGTCTTAAGCGCAGCCGGCCTTTCCGTCCTATGGAGCCGGGTATCGCTGGCGGGGATTCGCTGCGGGCGGACGGTCCGCGGTGGGCGCCTTTTCCCGGGGGAATCCACCGACATTGTGCTCGAGCTTTTCAACCGAAAGCCGTTTCCCCTTTCCTGGGTCAAGGTGGAAGGCGAAATCCCCATCGAACTGGCCCGAGAGCTCGACCCGGTCCCGGCAAACCGCGCCGGTTATTATCTCTTGAGCCGTTGGGCATCGATTCTGTGGTATCGCAAGGTCACCTGGAAATACCAACTCCATGGGGAAAAGCGGGGGTATTATCGTCTCGGACCGCTCATCGCTACGTCGGGGGATATTTTTGGTTTTTATCCGCGGTGGAGACAGTTTGCTTCCGTTGATCATGTCATCGTCTATCCCAGAATCTTTCCCATCGAACAGATGCAAATCCCCTCCTTGCATCCTATGGGGGAAGCGAGGAGCAACCGGCGCATCTTCCAGGACCCGACCCGCCCGATCGGCCTTCGGGAATACCGCCCGAGGGATAGCCTCAAGTATATTCACTGGAAGGCCAGCGCCCGCCAGCAGGAGCTGCAGGTGAAGGTCTTTGAGCCCACGACCACCCTGAAAGTCTCCCTTTTCCTTGCGGGTGACGGCTATCCGCTCTATGCTCCCCGGGCCGAGGAGGAATTTGAGCTGGCGGTAAGCACGGCAGCCTCGATTGCCCACCACCTCATCGATCAAGGAATCCCCGTGGGATTGATTTCCAACGGAGAACAGGCCGACTCGGGCCAGGCGATTCAGATTCCCCCGGGCGGAAGCCAAGATCATTTGATGGAGATCCTGGAGGCTCTGGCCAAAGTCACGCCCCAGGCAAAGGACTCTTCGCAGGAATTCCTGCAAGAGCAAAGCAAATCTTTGCCCGCAGGAACCACCTTAATCCTCATCGCTTCCCAAATCCCGCAATCATTCTACCGATTGCTGAGAGAGCTGAGGGAGGAGGGGGCGAGATTGCTGCTCCTGCGGATTGGAGATTCGGGGGAAAGCGGCCTGGATGAGATGATCCCCCGCTGCTCCATCCGCCACCCCGGCGACTTATTGAAGCTGAATCTCGAGGCCCAGGGATGAACCGGAGGCGGGTCGCGATTGCGTTGTACGGGGCAGTGGCGGGGCTGGAGGTCTGCTGGTTCGGGGCATTCCTCGACCTTTTGAATCAGAAGGCGGCCGGTGGCTCTTTACCCGTCCTTTTTTTGCTGGGTTTTTATCCCTTATCGTTTTTCTCCCACCGGATCCTCCGCAGGCTGTCCTGGAAAAGGGCCATTCCGCTGGGTTGCCTGGCCTGGGCGGTTACCCTCCTGTTTCTGGGAAAAGCCTGGTTTTTTGGCCGCCCGGCGTGGGGAGACTCCCGATGGCTCTTGGAATTCGGGCGGTCCCTGATCGGGATGTTTCATTCCTCGAGCCCGGAATCGCTTCTGGCGGTGAGTAGCGCTGTCTTCTGGGGGTTCGGCTGCCGGCTGGCTTACCTGCGGATTCAATTCACCACCTTGGTCAGCGAGTTCCAATTCGGGCTGGCCATTCTTCTGACCCTTTTCCTCCTGAACGCCCAATGGGAATTGAGCACGGATGCCCTGATTCCCCTGACCCTTGCCTTCTTTTTCTTCTCCCTGGGCGGCATTGCGGTTTCCCACGCCTCGGAGCGGGAGACCTGGCTGTCAGGCCGATACCGGGGCCGTTGGTTTGCTTTCCTGGTGTTGACCATCGGCTGCATTTTGGGGATCGGTTGGCTGATCAGCGTGGTGGTCAATCCTCCGCTGATCGAATTCATTCTTTCCCTTCTGGCCGCTGCAGGCCAGTGGATTTGGGGCTGGATCGTGAAGTTCTTCATTTTCCTGGGAGAACTGATTCCCCCACCCAAACCGGCGGAACTGTCCCCGGGCGCTCGGATGGCCCCGATCAAAGGGCCGACCGAGGAACCGTTCATTTTCTTTTCCGATTCGGTGCGGGAGGTCATCCGATTTATTTGGGGGGCCGGGGTAATCTCTCTCCTGCTGGTTGCCCTCTGGAGGGTCTCCTCGCAGATCCTCGAGTGGTTCCGGCGAAAGATGGGGGGGATGGGGGACGCCAGGGTCGAGCCCCTCCCGGGGGCCTTTCGGGAGGACTTTCTCAATTTTCTGAAAAGGCTGCTCCGGATTTTCGGATTGGCATGGCCTTTTCGAAGGGGAAGCAGATCAGAACCCCTTCCGGCAGGAGCCGAGCTGGTGCGCAAAACCTACCGCCAGCTTTCGGCCTGGGCGGCAAAGAAGGGACATGGCCGAAACCCTGCGCAAACACCCTATGAATTTCTGCAGGGGTTGACCGCCTGGCTTCCCGAGAGGCAGGGGGATTTGACCTCGATAACCGAACAGTATGTCCGTACCCGGTACGGTCTCTCGGCGCCGATGGAGAACGGACTGGAGGAATTGCGGCAGAGCTGGCAGCGGATTCGGCAGACCCGATTCAAGAAGCGTCCGAAAAAATAAAGAAAAAGGAAAAGGAAAATTCTCTCGCAGAGTCCGCAGGGTACGCAGAGTTAATGACCCATAAATCAGGAAGGAAGATATCTCGATTTTGTATTCTGGCAATTATTCGAGCCTTCTCTGCGGCCTCTGTGTGCTCAAGCGAAGCGGGCGAGAGACCGGTTTTTTCTTTTCCGCCGCAAACAAAACAGGGTGCACGTTAGACAATCTTTATCATCTCCAGATGTTACAGAGAGAGAATTTTATATTTTCCTGAGCAAAAGAAGAGGATAGGCAGATGAACATGAATCAATCGATTGCCCCTCCGGCCGCGGATGTGGGCCGGATCAAGGAGGCCGCGGATCGGATTCTCCAGAATGTCAACCGGGTTATCGTGGGCAAGAAGGAAACCATCGAGCTGGTTTTTATCGCCCTTCTCTGTGAAGGCCATGTTCTCATCGA
>Ga0113563_10002382_pt1 | contig 11292 bp, 9 predicted proteins | sample Mud3Dept3metaG_FD_80117 | JGI IMG/M metagenome (GOLD analysis project Ga0113563, IMG submission 80117) | Freshwater wetland microbial communities from Ohio, USA, analyzing the effect of biotic and abiotic controls - Mud 3 Core 4 Depth 3... | ecosystem: Environmental > Aquatic > Freshwater >...
CGCTTGAAATGCGAGACAAAGAGACCAAAGACCATAGCCAACGAGTCACAGAGCTAACAGTAAAATTGGCCCAAGCAATGGGCATCAAAGGAGATGAATTAATACAAATTCGTCGCGGTGCCATTTTGCACGATATAGGGAAAATGGCAATTCCCGATGAGATTCTAGGCAAGCGTGGAGAACTCACAATCGCAGAAAGAAAAATCGTCGAACAACACCCAGTCTACAGTTATGAGCTACTCTCCCGCATCCCATTTCTTGAAAAAGCCCTGGACATCCCGTATTGCCACCACGAACATTGGGACGGGAGCGGCTATCCCCGCGGTCTGAAAGGCAAAGAGATTCCACTAGTAGCACGCATCTTCTCAATTATCGATGTCTGGGATGCAGTCCAATCAGAACGTCCCTATAACCACGCCTGGTCGAAGGAAAAGGCCATTCAATATCTAAAAGACGAAGCGGGTAAATATTTTGATCCGGAGTGCGTTTCTGTGTTCCTGGAGTTAGTAGAGCAAGGCAAGATATAATCATCCTATGGCCGAATTAATCTACGTTATTGGACACGTCAGCCCCGATACCGACTCCATCGCCGCCGCGCTGGGCTACGTCTAGCGCTTGCGCAAGCGAGACATTATGGAGGCAGTAGCTGTGCACGCCCGGGCCCTCGATCCGCTCACAACAGGGAGCAGATCGAGGGATGAAGTCGATTTTCAATCACTGTCAGATGAACTCTTTTGAGAGGGCGTTTTATTGAGTAACATCCAATACAAGCCCAATTGGCGCACAGCCTCAATGAATTGTTCAAAATCTACGGGTTTGACAATGTAGCTATTGACGCCCAACTGGTAACTTTCCACAATATCGCGTTCCTCCTGCGATGAAGTTAGCACAACCACAGGGATAGTGCGCGTGCGCTCATCCGCCTTAATTCGTTCCAGAACTTCCAATCCATCCACCTTGGGCAATTTCAGATCGAGCAAAATCACTTTAGGCGGATCATTGATCTGGCCCTGTGCATAAGAGCCAGTACAAAAAAGATACTCCAACGCCTCCGCCCCGTCACGCACCACCTGGATGTGGTTGGTAATGTTGTTCTTCCTCAAAGCATAGAGGGTTAATTCCTCATCATTTGGATTGTCCTCCACGAGCAGGATTTCAATTGGCTCCGCTGACATATGACACCTCTCCTCAGTATTTTAGACTCGCTATCCACATATCGTGGACATAATCTAAAGGGTAAAATAAAATATGGCGCCGACATTCAGTTCGGCTTCAGCCCATATCCGACCGCCATGGCGATGGATGATGCGTTGCACAATGGCCAACCCCACGCCTGTCCCTTCGAACTTATCGTTGCGATGTAAGCGCTGGAACACACCGAATAATTTATCCTCATACTGCATGTCGAAACCCACACCATTATCTTTCACAAAATATATTTGTTCCCCCTCTCTGTCCTCGCAACCTATCTTGATCCGCGCTACTTCACGCTCACGCGTAAACTTAAGTGCGTTTGATAGCAAGTTCATCCAAACCTGTTTGATCAGCGTTGGGTCGCCCTGACAGGCAGGCAGTTCTCCAACCTCAATCTCCACATCACGCCCTTCCAAGTCATTTTGCAGCGTCTCCAACGCCTGGCGAACTAGATCGGCAGTATTGACTGTTCGCCTGTTGACTGGTTGACGACTCAACCTAGAGAATGAAAGCAAATCATCAATCAACCTTCCCATCTGTTGCGTGTTGCTTCGAACGAGTCCTAGCAAACGCACCACCTCATCTGGAAGTTTTTGTGCATGATCTTTGACCAAAATACGTGAGAAACCGTCGATTGCCCGCAGCGGTGCCCGTAAGTCATGCGAAACAGAGTAAGAGAAGGCTTCTAATTCCTTATTGGCTGCTTCTAACTGGGCAGTACGCTCCACAACCCGTTGCTCAAGATCGTTGATTAAATCTCGCAATTGAATGGTCATACTCCGGAAGGCATTTGCCAGAATGCCCAGCTCGCCACTACGACTTTTTTCAACCTGCATCTCTACATCCAAATTGCCAGCCGCTACGGTTTCGGCAATCTCGGCCAACTCGAGTACAGGGTCTGTCAGCCGCCTAGCAGTCCAAAATGTCACGATGATCACAAACGCAGCTGCAAGGCTGATAATGAACAACAACACGATTGTTAACCGATTCACTAACGAAAACGCTTCGGACACATCCTGCTTGGCAATCAATGCCCAATTCAGATCACCAAATTTTACTGGCGCATAGGTGATGATAACCTCGTGTCCAAGGTAGTCGGTGTCAAACTTCACTTCCTCACCTGTTTTACCCGCCAGAGCCGCCCGTACGGCCTCATTATCCACGCCATTTTTTTCTACTGTGCCAACAAAGGAAGCCTCCACCGAGTGTCCGACCGGGTCCAGGTATGAGTTGGAGCGCATCCGCATATCTGGCCCTACCAGGATGGTTTCACCGGTCTCACCCATCCCTGTGCGCTCCTGCATCACCGCATCCGTCCAACCGGATGGCAATTGAAGAGCGACAACCATCATCAGCTGGTTTTTATACATCACAGGTGCAGCCACAAAGGCAACTGGCGCGTTGCCAGCAGGCAAGTAAGGTAGAAAGTCGGCCAAACCAATCTCGCCTGTGTTCATAACCCTTTTTACCAGGAGACCCAGATGAGTATCCTGATATGGTCCGGTCAGCAGATTGGTTTGATAATCTGGCCCACGCAAGACAGTATGGAAGACGTACCCATCTCTTGCGATCAGGAGTACATCTTGATAACCATAACGCTGCGCATATTGAGTCAGCAAGTACATGCCCGTACCTTCCACTTGGGGCACGACCGCCTCGGTTATATCCTCCTCCACTATGATTACCCAATTCAATCCCAATACATCCAGAGGCGCATATGCGCACACGGAATGGAGACCACGATAATTTGTAAGCATATCCACTCCGGATGAACCAGCCAATGCCGCACGACTTCCAGGTGTATCTACGCCATTTTCATCCACCGAACCGTTTAACGAGGCAATGAGCGAGCGGTTAGTCGGATCCAGGAGGGATGGGGAGCGCATACGCTTATCCAGTCCAACCAAATAAATCTCACTGGACAGCTTCATATCATCAGGAACCTGCAAAATCCCTTCAATTTGATGTAGAGGCAGTTGATAAACCAGCACACCGATATTGGTAGTACCCTTGTAGATAGGCACGCCCAGGAACATGACCGGTTGTCCATCGAGCAAGGAAATGTCGGCAATTGCAGTTTGACCTGGCTGTGCTGACTTGAGTTGATGAAAGAGCACACCCAAACTACTTTCGATGTCATGGGCTAGGTTGGTGCCGAATATCTTGCCTTTTTTGACTGTATATACAACTGTCCCTTCTGTATCAACAAGAAAAATATCCTCATACCCATAAATCTCGACATAACCTGCTAGAGTCCTGTGTAGAGGTGCATGCGCGACACTATATACGCTCCCATCCCCAGCATCTTCAAGGGCAGGCTTGTCTAGATAGAGTGTGCGCACTTTATCCACGCCCAGCTCGTTGATCCCGGCCGAAAGTTTTACGATCCCATCTATTATTTCGGGATTTGCAGACATCACTCTGGCATCATCCTGCCAATCAGTAAAAAGGTGGGTGAGAGCGCTACTTCTGTCATCTCGAAGAGTCTCGAGCTTGGTAAAGGCCTGCTGGCGTAGCACATTGACCAAGTCTGCAGTTGCCTGTACGGCAGACTCCCGTTCGGCTAAATAGCTTTCAATTTGATATTTCTTAATGGCACGCACAGCTTCAAGTTTATCGCCGGCTGCCTGCTGCAACGCATTCCGCGCCTGAGTATAGGCCAGGAAACTGATCACGATCAATGGGATTAATGACAACGGTAAAAAATATATGAGCAATTCCCCTCGCATCGAGCGAAAAAACGATATTTTGTTCCTCCACAAGTCCATATTTCGTTCCTCAATATACTCTTGGCGCCGGAATATAGAGCGCCGTCTGCAGCACGATGGCGCTCAACCAGACGTTCCGTTTATAACCCCGACCTGGTTTAAGGATGCCCATAATGTTCCTTCAACTCTGACGCAACTGCGCACTAATAAGGCGGGCAGGTTTCGCCAGATAGCCGATACACACTTAGTAGGGTGTTGATCTCGTCATACGCTTCCCGTAGCGCCTGGTCAGCTGTCTTGGAACCGCTAAAACCACTCTGCACTGCCCGGTTGACGATGCCAATGATCTGCGGCCATTCTTTAGTCTGGGGAACAAACTTCGCACGAGGTAGCTCGGCGGCAATGACTTGCGAGAATGGATCGTCCATAAGCGGCTCGAAAGGCATGACACCTTTATCCTCCAATCCACCCGAAACATCACGCCGGGCGGAGAGCACGCGCGCATCAAGGAACCATTTTTCATCGGCAGCCTTACTGGTCATGAACTTAAGGAGTTGCCAGGCCTCTTGGGGATGTTTGGTATTCTTGTTGATCACCCATGCGCTTATCCAAGCTGTGGTTGGCGTTTGGACGTTCTGTCCTGCCTTGATGGGGATGGGCACAGCCGCAAGCGTCTCGGCGGGATTAAGCCCGGGATTTAAATCGGAGAAGATGGGCACTGTCCAGCCGGAGCCTATTTTCATAGCGATTTGCTCGTCTGCCATTTGCTGGCGCACGTCGCCCGGGTTCACGCCCGTCACGCCGGGCGGCACGACCTTGTGTTCAGCCACCAGACTCACAAAAAACTTGAAGGCCTCCTTGGCTTCAGGACTGTTGAGCGCCGAGCACTTGTTGTCCGGTGTCAGGTATTCCGCCCCGTAACTCAAGAGGATGGGCGTAAACCGAAGCTCGAATCCGGGATCGACTGCACCAACTGTGCCAAACCCCCATGTATCCACCACGCCATCATCATTACGATCGCGAGTCAGGGCTTTAGCATCCGCCAAAAACTCATCCCAGGTCCTGGGCGGCTTTCCGGGATCCAGGCCTGCTTCCATAAACAGCTTTTTATTGTAAAACAATACCATCGACATGAAATCGCTGGGGAGACCATAATATTTGTCCTGATACACCATTAACTCGACCGTCTGCGGATACCAGGTTTCTATGAAATCACCACCCCAGGCAGTCTTGCCCTCCTGCTGAATAAATGGAGTGATGTCATATAGAAATCCCTTTTCAATAAATGACCGAATTGAAAAGCCGTGAAGATGCATCAAATCCGGTCCTGCGCCAGCCTGGATTTCTGTGATATATCTGTTTTCTTTTTCTGCATAAAGAACTGGGACCAACTGCACCTTGACATTGGGGTTTTCCTTTTCAAAGACAAGCATCATCTCTTTGATGGCTTTTTCCCAGTGAGGCTCGGTAAGATGCCAGTCAGACAGGGTCAAGGTTATTCCATCTGACGCGCCACCCACAGGGACCTCCGCCAGCGGCGCAGCTGGTACCTGTGTCGCGGCGGGTGCGGGTGCGCAATATGGCGCTATGATTATCAGCAGACTGCCAAACAATATCAGGAAAGTGTGTTTTTTCATAAAATCCTTCTTTACTTTTCGTGATATAGCGATGGGTGATCCATATGATCCTGACCAGATGATACCTTGACTAAGCCTTCTCAACAATCCGTTTTCCACTTACCATTATTCCCCACCCAATGTAGCATACCTGTGTTATTCTAAGGATAGAAGAATTACCGGGATAATGTCAAGTGACAATGCTCATAATTTTCACTCGGACGGGCCAAATCCATCCGGTCTTTGATACAATATTCCTATGCATGAACAAATTTACGTTATTGGGCACGTCAACCCCGACACCGATTCCATCGCTGCAGCGCTAGGCTACGCTTGGTGCCTGCGTGAACGAGACAGTGTGGATACGGTGGCTGCACGCGCCGGGGCTATCAATCCGCAAACTGCCTGGGTGCTCAAAAAACTTGATTTAGACGCCCCGCTGCTTTTAAACGACGCTTCGCCGCGCTTCGAAGCCGTGACCCGCAGGCTGGATACCGCCACACCGGAGTCGCCTCTGCGAGATGCCTGGGCAATCGCCTCACGCACCTGGGGAATTGCTCCCGTTATCAACGAAGACGGTACACCCTTCGGCCTGGTGACCGGGGCCAGCCTGTTCTCTTATTTGAGTCAGGTGGTCGGTCCGCATCCGCGCCGACAGGAAACCCCCATCTCCGAAATCCTGGAGCTGCCCTGTAAAGACGTGTGCAACACGGAGGTGCCTGCATTCAAGATCAGCGGCCGCATTCGCGATGCGCTCAACCGCATCCTGCGCGAAGAAGGCGACGATTTCTGGGTGGTGGACGAGAACGGGTTGTATGTAGGCGTCTGCCGCCAGCGGGATGTGCTCAATCCGCCGCGCCTGCAAGTGATACTGGTGGATCATAACGAGCCGCGGCAGGCATTGGCCAATCTCGAAGATGCCGAACTGCTCGAAATCCTCGACCACCACCGCCTGGGCAATCCGTCCACGCATACGCCCATCCGCTTCAAAGTGGACATCGTCGGCAGCACCAGCACGCTGGTCTCCGAGCAGATCGAGGAGGCGGGATTATCCGCTCCGCCGCAGATCGCCGGGATGTTGCTTTCGGGCTTACTCTCCGATACGCTCGTTCTGACCTCCCCTACCACCACCAAACGGGACAAAAAAGCCGCTGACCGGCTTGGCCGCTGGGCCTTCGTCAAGAGCAGCCCGCTGGCTGGCGAAACGATCCAGTCATACGGACAGCAAGTGCTGGACGCAGGCGCAGGGCTCTCCTCGCGCGAACCCGATGAAGTGGTCAGCACCGACCTGAAGGCTTATGAAGCGGGCGACTACCGCTTTGCCATCGCCCAGGCCGAAGTGACCGACCTGTTGCAACTGACCGAACATCTCGAGGCGCTCAACGCTGCCCTGAAAGCGCTGCGCGACAAGCGCGCGCTGGACTTCGCCATGCTGATGGTCACCGATGTGGTACGCGGCTCCAGCCGCCTGCTGGTCACCGACGAGCCGCCCGAATTGAGCGACCTGCCCTACCCGGCCCAAACCGACGGCACGCGTCTGGCCGAAGGCGTGGTTTCGAGGAAGAAACAGTTACTGCCGGTGGTGCTTGGGTTGTTGGAGAGGTAATCGGATTTATCGACATGCAACTTCGTGAGACCTTGCGCAATGTCAGCCGTACATTTGCTATTTCTATCGAGCAACTGCCTTCCGCTCTGCGCGAGGCTGTCACTATCGCTTACTTACTGTTTCGCGTGTCGGATTGCCTGGAAGATCATGCCGAGTTGGAAGCGAGTCGCAAAGCCGAATTGCTCAAGATATGGGCTCAGGTGTTGCAGGAGAACCTACCTATTGCTTCCTTGACAGGCGCAATTGCGCACCTCGATGAAAGCGACCCTGAAGTGTTCGTTGCGCAACACGCCGGTCAACTGCTTGTAGAACTTCGTCAACTCCCCGAACCGATCCAGGAAACGATTATCAACCATGTGCATCAAACTTCATTGGGGATGGCTCGCTGGCAGGAACACGGTCCCTTCGTGGACACCGAAGATGAAATGGACGACTATATGCACGAGGTGGCAGGGCGCGTAGGTTATATGTTGACTGACCTGTTCGGCTGGTATTCCCCCATCATCCAAGAACGGAAAATCCAATTGCGCCCTCTCGCCCGTCAATTCGGACTGGCTCTACAAACGGTCAACATCATCCGTGGCATACGTAAGGATTACGATAGAGGCTGGGTATTTGTGCCGCGTACATTCTACGAACCGCTGGGTCTAACACGAGACAGTCTCTTTGCTAAAGAAAATAACGGGCTAGCTCTTCAAGTGATTGCCCGTCTGGCCGACAAAGCAGAATCGCACCTATTACACGGCTTGCAATATATAACAAATATCCCTCCAATCCATTACAGAATCCGACTGGCATGTACGTGGCCGCTCTTCTTTGCCATCAAGACGCTGGCTCTAAGCCGAGATAACATCCATGTGATCCTGAATGAAGCCAAGATCACGCGCGCCGAAGTAATGAGTATTATTCGCAATACCACCCTCATGGGCTGGTCCGATCACTGGCTGCGCAGCTACTATTCCCGTTTGCTGGTGGTTTGATATATTCAAGTAAAATCTATTAATCATGAAAACAATTTACCAGGCTCTCGCTGAACTCGAATCCAAAAACGAATCCGCTGCGCTGTGCACGGTGGTGCGTAGTCAGGGCTCCACGCCGCGTCACAGCACCAGCAAGATGCTGGTCTACGAAGACGGCAGTTTTATCGGTACGGTCGGCGGCGGGGAGTTGGAGAATCGCGTCTTTGAGGAGGCCATGCAAGCGCTCATCGACGGTCAACCACGCCTGCTGGAATACAACATGGCCGACCCCACACGCGGCGACGTGGGCGTGTGCGGCGGCACCGTGGAGGTGTTTGTGGAACCGATCCTTCCCGCTCCCACCCTGGTGGTCATCGGCGGCGGGCACGTTGGCAAGGCCGTTGCCCACCTCGCCAGGTGGCTTGGCTTCCGCGTAGCAGTATCCGACGACCGGCCTGAGTTCTGCACCCCCGAGTCCAACCCGGACGCGGATGCCTTCTACGAATGTAAAATGGAAGAACTACCGGAGAAACTCAAAATCAACAAACAGACTTACCTGGTACTAACCACGCGCGGCGTCGTGGTTGATGCGCCCGGCCTGCCTCCGTTGCTCGAATCGGATGCGGCCTATATCGGCGTCATCGGTTCGAAGCGGCGCTGGAAGATGACTACCACCAAACTAAAAGAAATGGGTGTCACTGAGGAACAGATAAGCAAGGTCCATTCGCCGATCGGACTGGAATTGCAGGCCGAAACGCCCGAAGAGATCGCGGTCAGCATCATGGCGGAAATCCTGATGCTGCGCAGTGGCGGAACAGGGAAGTCAATGAAAGCTCCATCCAAACACTAAAGGTTTTCGAGAACTTTAGGGTTTAAATCCGTAGAATCTATCGAAAGGTTCTTGTAACTGGAAAACCCATCGGATATAATGACATTGTTATAGCCAAGCAAACAAGGAGAGAGTTATGGCCAGAATTATTGATGTGATTGAATACCCCAACGAGATGGCGGAGGAGATCGTCCACCGCTTTCCGGAGGGTGGAGGGGTGGCTGATTACCGTCTCGGCTCGCAAGTCATCGTCCGAGAAGCGCAGCGCGTGGTCTTCTTCCGCGATGGCAACGCCCTGGATGTGTTCGGTCCCGGACGCCACACGATTGCAACCGCCAATGTCCCGTTGCTGACACAAAAACTTCAGGACTGGTTCACCAGCGGCAAGACCGTCTTCCCGGCCGAAGTCTTCTTCGTCTCGGTGAAGGAATTTTCCAATCGCAAGTGAGGCACCCCGCAGCCGATCATTGTCCGCAACCCTGGTATGGGACTAGGCGTGGCGCTGCTGCAAGGCTTTGGCACGTACTCATATCAGGTGGGCGACCCGCAACAGTTCGTCACCCAACTGGTCGGCGCGCAGGGCGCTTATACTACAAACCAGATTGAAGACCGGCTGCGCACCATGCTGCTCTCCAAACTTCAGGATATCCTCGGTGAAACCACCGCTGCGAGCAGCGTCGTTGAACTCATCGGCCTGACCGAGGAACTCGGCGCCGGCGTGCGCGCCAAAGCCCAGAATGACTTTGCTGCCATCGGCTTAACTCTTAAATCCTTCTACATTGGAAACCTGAAACCGTCCGAAAAGTCCGCCCAGGAACTGCGCGACATGGGCATGCTGGACATGGCTACCTACACCCAGCTCCAGGCTGCAGACGCCATGCGCGATGCAGCCCAGAATCCCAGTGGCGGCGCAGGCCTGACAGCGGGCATTGGCGCCGGCATGGGCATCGGCAACCTGATGCAGCAGGCCACCTCCGGCGCGGTCCAGGGGCAGCAGCAGGCCGCATCAGGCGGGGCAGCCGCCAAGGGGACTCCAGATGTGATGACCCCAACTGAAGCTGCGGCAATTTTGAAGGTTTCCGAAGAAGATGTCATCGCCGCAATTAACGATGGCTCGCTCAAGGCCAAGAAGTTGGGGAAGGCTTATCGCATTAGCAAAGCAGCTTTGGAAGAGTTCTTGAATAGCTAATCCAGTGAACGCTTCGGGGTGGGTCTGCCTGCACCGTGCCACAGGCACGCGTGAGACCTGCCCCGAACTTCATCCATCACTGGCGCGCTATGCCTGTCGAACCGTGGGAATAACCAACCAAGACAGGTGCGTTTCCACTATAATCTGCATACAACAATTTAAGACGTTTTCCGTATAACTTACCAAGAGCGTCTTTAAAATATGCAGGAGATTTCCCTTGCCCATCTGGCTTGAAACCACCATTCACATCCTTACCGTCCTGACCATGCTATTTGGACTGTTTGGCCTTATCGTCCCTATTTTTCCCGGCAACGTGGTCATGTGGCTGGCCGCACTGACCTATGGTCTAATTTTCGGCTTCGGAAGGTTGGGTGGTGTTATGTTTGCAATTATCACCCTGCTTATGATTGCAGCAGTGCTGGCCGACAATGTCCTGATGGGCGCCAAAGCCCGCGAGAAAGGCGCGGCCTGGGGCTCGATCATCCTGGCCTTGATCGCAGGCATTATTGGAACCATGCTACTCCCGCCGATTGGCGGTCTCATTGCCGCACCGCTGGTATTGTATTTGATGGAATTGCAGCGTCTGGGAGATGCGGATGAAGCCAAAATTGTTGTCAAGGCTCTGCTCATTGGCTGGGGGCTGGCCTTTATCGTACGCTTCGGTCTAGGCGTTGTGATGTTCTCGCTCTGGGGGATTTGGGCTTATTTCGGATAAGCTTTACCGCGAAGAAACGAAGTTGCGAAATTCTAAAAATGGGGCAAAGAATTTCCTCTTCGCCCCATCAGATTTTCTTCGCGTTCTTCGCCCCTTCGCGGTTTTGTCTGTTCACAAGACTATTCCAAATCGGCCATCACATCTGGGATGGCATCCAGCACGTCTCCGGCTAAAACAGATGCGGTCGATCCCAGGTTATCCGCAGCAATCAGCCCAGCCTGGGCATGGATCCAGGCCCCAGCAACTGCGGCATCGTAGGCCTCCAAGCCTTGCGCCAGCAATCCTACGACCAACCCAGCCAGCACGTCGCCCGTTCCGGCGCGCGCTAGCGCAGGGGAAGCCACAGGGATGACGGTCACCCCTCCTTCCGGCGCAGCAATAACGGTAAAAGCGCCCTTCAACACGATCACATGCCCCCATTCCTTTGCAAAACGCGCAGCAATTCCGATGCGATCCGCCTGGATTTCTTCGGTGGA